>Ga0134122_10004541_pt1 | contig 10296 bp, 7 predicted proteins | sample KB302_FD_96461 | JGI IMG/M metagenome (GOLD analysis project Ga0134122, IMG submission 96461) | Terrestrial soil microbial communities without Nitrogen fertilizer from Kellogg Biological Station, Michigan, USA - KB3-0-2 | ecosystem: Environmental > Terrestrial > Soil > Unclassified ... | reverse complement strand
GCGTCCTTGTGCACCAGGGCGCCTTCGCGCGCGGACACCGCCAGCGCCTTCGCCCGCCGCCGGTCGTGCCCCGCCTCCCACAGCGCCCGCGCCAGCGCGAACCTCGCCTGCACCATCTCCGCGGGCGCCAGCCCGGCCGCCTCCCTCAGCGCGATGGACTGCTCCAGCGGCCCCACCGCCTTCGCCGGGGCGTGGAGGGACAGCTGCGCGAAGCCCACGTTCTCCAGCGAGTAGCAGAGGTCCAGCGCGTCCGGCCCCAGCGCCTTGCGCTTGATCTCCACCGCCCGCTCGGACTGGGCCAGCGCCTCCGCGTACAGCCCGTCCGCCTGGAGGATGGTGGCCAGCACGTCCAGCGCGTCCGCCACCTCCGCGTGCTCCGGCCCCAGCGCGGCCTGGCGGATCCGGATCGCCGCCTGGATGCGCTCGTGGGCCGCCGGGTAGTCGCCCTTGGCCAGCAGCGCCCGCGCCAGGTTGTAGTGGACGTACGCCGCGGTGGGGTGCTGCGGCCCGCGGGTGGCGGTGATGATCCGCAGCGCGTCGTTCAGCAGCGCGATCGCCTCGTCGTAGTGGCCCAGCTCCTCCTCCACCCCGGCCAGGTTGGACAGGAGCACGCCCTTCTTCGGGTGGTCCGGACCCACCGCGCGGTCGGCCAGCGCCAGCGCGCGGCGGAAGGCGACCATCGCCTCGTCCAGCCGCCGCTGGTTGGACAGCAGCAGCGCCCGGTGCATCTCCAGGGTGAACGCCAGCTCGTCGCTGGGGAAGCGCTGCAGCGCGGACTCGGCGAGCTGGGCGAAGAAGGTGGCCTCGTCGAAGCGCGCCAGCGTCCACCCGTCCACCGAGACCAGCCGGGAGGCGATGCGGATCCGCTCCGGCTCCGACTGGGCGCGGTCCGCGGCCACCAGCGCCTGCCGCAGCGTCACGTCCGCCTGCTTCGACGCCCCCGTCTTGTCCTGCAGCGTGCCCTTCCAGTACAGCGACTCGGCCACCAGGGGCCAGTAGCCGGTGGCCTCCGCGCGGGCGGCGGCGGCGGCGGCCTTCTGCAGCGCGGCCTGGAAGCGCCCGGTGCCGAACAGCGAGCGCACCTCGTCCAGCTGCGCCTGCACCGACTCGATCTCCGCGCGGACGGCGGGGCTCTCCGGCATCGGCGGGGGAGCGGACAGCGCGGCGGCCTCGCACATCCCCATGCTGGGCAGGTCCAGCGCCGCGTCCACCGCCTTGAGCGACATCTCCTTGTCCGCGGTGCGCAGCAGCCGCACCAGCGACCCCATCTGGTGGAGCGAGCGGTCCAGGCAGATCATCCGCGCGGAGAGCACGCCCTCCGTCTGCTCGCCGCGGAGCCGGGTGGCCTCGCACGCCTCGCGCCGGGTGACGGTCCACACCCGCGCGTAGCGGTCCAGCATCTCCACCGAGCGGACGGCCGTCTCCCCTCCCTGCGGCGCTCCCGCCTTCGACAGCGACGCCAGCACCTCGCCCTTCACCCCGTCGTTCCACACCGCCGCCACCGCCTGCGGCCCGCCCCCGCACAGCTCCGGCCGCGCGCGGAAGGCGCCGGAGGCGGAGAGCACCGCCACCAGCGCCAGCAGCGCGCCCACGCCGGCCGCCGCCGCCCGGCGCACCCGCGCCACCGGGTCCGGCCGGAGCGCGCGCAGCAGCGCGTCCATCGTCTCGTGGCGGTCCTCCGGGTCGTACGACAGCCCGCGCGCGAGCGCCCGGCGCAGCCGCGCGGGCAGCCTCGGCTCCCGCGGAAACTCGACCTCCCCGCCGTCCCGGATCACGCCCGGGTCGCTGCGGCTGTCCTCGGTCGACTCCTTGGAGTCCTTGGCGTTGCCCAGCTCCCGGTCCATCGGCCCTTCCGGGACGTGGCCGAAGATGGCCCAGTAGATGGAGGCGCAGAAGCTGTACTGGTCGGAGCGCGCGTCGGGGACCAGCCCGCGCGACTGCTCCGGGGACATGTACAGCGGGGTCCCCACCACCGCGCCGGCCTGGGTGATCTTCCTCTTCCACTCGTCCGGGCGGGCGGCGGCGCCGGCCACCGGCTGCGGCTGGGTGTCCTCGCCCACCGGCAGCCGCGCCAGGCCGAAGTCCGTCACCCGGACGCGCCCGTCGTGGCCCACCAGCACGTTCTCGGGCTTGAAGTCGCGGTGCACCAGCCCCGCCTCGTGCGCGGCGGCCAGCCCCTTCCCCGCCTCCACGAAGGCGGTGACGACCTCGCCCACCGTCCGCGGCGCCAGCTCGATCCAGTCGGTGAGCGTGCCGCCCTCCACCAGCTCCATCGCCAGGAACACCTGCTCCTGGTGGGTGCCGATGTCGTGGACCTGCACCACGTTGGGGTGCGAGACGCGGGCCATGGCCTGGGCCTCGCGCAACAGCCGCTGCTGGCGCGCGCGGTCCCGGCCGTCCTCCTTCGCCTTGCGGATCAGCTTGAGGGCGATCTTCCGGTCCAGCTCCGGGTCGAAGGCGGCGTAGACCACGCCCATCCCGCCCTCGCCCAGGGTGCGGAGGAGGAAGTAGCGGCCCACCATCGCCCCGCGCGCGGCGCGGCCCTCCTGCGCCAGGCCTTCCGGGTGGTCGGCCGCCGGTTCAGGGGTGATGGAGCGATGCGGGGGTCGCTCGGGCGCCATGGGCTAGGCCCGCCCTTCCCCCGTGGCTCCCGGCTTGCTGCCGATGCCGGACTTCTCGTCGAAGAGGCCCTCCACCGGCGCCTTCGGCTTCGGCGGCTCGAAGGTGTCGGCGGAGTGCAGGTCGACGGACGGCGCGGGCGGCTTGCTGTCGTCGCTCTTGCCGATCCCCAGCTTGGAGGCGTCGACCTTGGCGACCTCCTTCCCGTCCACCTTGACGGACAGGCCGCTGGCGTCGAGCGAGACCTGCAGCGGTCCCGCGTCGAATTCCAAGCCCTTCCCACCGTCCTTCGTCTCCAGCTTCGGAGACGAATCGGACGAACCGCCGCCGTCGCCGCCGTGGGTGGCAGCCGAAACGAATTTGCTCGCGAGGTCGAGGACGCCCCCGATGAGACTCATGAGTCCATCCCTCCAGGTAGATGGTCCCTGTTCTCATTTATCGAGAGGACATTTTCGGAAGTTGTGCGGCGCCGTGCGCCAAAATCCTACCCGGTGGTTATCCCACCGTCATTCTTGGATTTTTCCGGGGAGTGGGAAGATGGGCGCATTTTCACACAGCACGTCCATTCGCCTCGAAAAAGGGAGGCCGATGGGCTCGGTGGCGTCGCCGAAGAGCACCTGGATCTTCCCGCGCAGGCCGATCTCCTGCCAGATGGACCCCCGCCGGAGCGGCATCTTCCGGAAGGCCACGGGGACGGAGAGGTAGAGGGTGCGCTCCTCGCGGCCGGCGACGTCGAAGGAGAGGTTCCGCAGGCCGGTGGAGAAGCGGTGGTTCTCCAGCCAGACCTCCCAGTTGATGCTGATCGCCTTGAGCGGGTCATCCCCGCGGTTGGGGATGGCCAGGCGGAACTCCATGTGCCCGGCGGTCTCGGTGGGGAAGCTCGCGGCGATCGAGGTCACCTCGATCTGCGGCTGGTCGCTCAGCTCGGCGAGGCGGTGGAGGTCCCCGCTGGTGCAGCCCTCGCCGGACGCGAGCGCCGCCAGCACCGCCAGCGCCGTGGGCCGCGCGCGCGTCATCCGGCCAGCAGCGGGCGGAGCGCCTCCACCGTGAGCGGCCAGTTGTTGCGCTTGGCCAGCACCTCCAGCGCCTTGCACAGCTCGGTGGCGCTCTGGAAGCGCTTGGCCCGGTCCGCGAAGAGCGCGCGCCGGACCATCTGGACCGCGTAGTCCGGGAGGGTCGGGTCGAGGGTGGAGAGCAGCGGCGCGCGGGCGTCGCGCACCTTGAGGACGATCTCCCCTTCGCCCTCGCCGCCGAAGAGCCTCCGGTTGGCGAACAGCTCCCAGAGGATGATGCCCAGGGAGAAGAGGTCCGAGCGCGAGTCCACCGTGTGCCCCAGCACCTGCTCCGGGCTCATGTAGCCCAGCGTGCCGCGCAGCGCGCCCGCCTCGCCGCGCATCATCCCCTCCACGTCCGCCACGCCGAAGTCGGTGAGCTTCACGTCGCCGGAGACGGAGAGGAGGATGTTGGCGGGGTTGACGTCGCGGTGGACGATGCTCGCCCCCGCCTCCGTCACCTTGGCCCTATGGATGTACTCCAGCGCCTTGGCCACGCAGTAGGCGACGTAGCAGGCGGCGGGGCGGGGCATGGGCGTGCCGGCCTTCATCAGCAGGTCCTGCATGAAGGCCAGCGTGCGGCCCGGCACCAGCTCCTGGACCATCAGGTAGTCGATGCCGGCCTTGAAGCAGCGGTAGGTCCGGACGATGTGCGGGTGGCGGAGGCGGACGGTGAGCTTGGCCTCGTCCACGAACTGCTTCACGAAGGCGCCGTCGTTCCGGTAGGCGGGGAGCAGCCTCTTGAGGACCACGTCCTCGGGCTCGTCCTTGCTCCGCTGGGTGCTGCCCAGGGCGCGCGCCTGGTACACCTCGGCCATCCCGCCCACCGCGAGGCGGCCGACGATCTGATAGCCCCCGAGCTCTGTCTCGCTCCCCAAGTGCCCCCCAACGGTATCAGCGGAGGAGGCTCTGGTAGAGAGACTCGTACTTCTTCGCGGAGCGCTCCCAGGAGAAGTCCGCCCGCATCCCGCGCCTGCGGACCTGGTCCAGCCACTCCGGATGGCCGTACAGGTGCAGCCCGCGCCAGAGGGCGTGGTGGAGGTCGTCGCGGGTGAAGTGGTCGAACTTGATGCCGGTCCCCTCCGCCGGGTAGCCCACGTCCACCACCGTGTCGTCCAGGCCGCCGGTGGCGCGGACGATGGGCACCGTCCCGTAGCGCAGCGAGTACATCTGGTTCAGGCCGCAAGGCTCGTAGCGGGAGGGCATGCAGAAGAAGTCCGAGCCCGCCTCGATCAGGTGGGACAGCTTGGTGTCGAAGCCGACGTAGACCCCCACCCGGTCCGGGTAGCGCGCGCGCAGCTCGTTCAGGCTGTGCTCCAGCCGGGAGTCACCGGAGCCCAGGGCGATGAAGTTCAGCTGCCACTCGGCGAGCGCGCCGTGCATCGCCGAGACGAGGAGGTCCACGCCCTTCTGGTCCACCAGGCGGGAGACGATGCCGTAGAGCGGCCAGGCCTCGGTCTGCTTGGGCAGCGCGAAGCGGCCGCGCAGGTCCGCCTTGCAGGCCGCCTTCCCGGCCAGGTCCTCGGGCGTGAAGTGGGCCGGGAGGTGGCGGTCCGAGGACGGGTCCCACTCGGAGTAGTCCACGCCGTTGAGGATGCCGTGCAGCTTGCCGGCGCGGGCGCGGATGAAGTCGTCCAGCGAGCAGCCCAGGTCCGGCGTCATGATCTCCTGCGCGTAGCGCTGGGAGACGGCGGTGATCGCGTCCGACCAGGCCACGCCCGCCTTGAGGAAGTTCACCGCGTCGAAGAGCTCCAGGCCGTCGTGGCGGAAGAGGTCCCAGGGCAGGCCCAGCTCGTCCATCACCCGCTTGGGGAAGAGGCCCTGGTAGGCGAGGTTGTGGATGGTGAAGACGGTGCGCGCGCGGGCCAGCGGCGTGCCGGCGTAGCCGCGGCGGAGCGCGATGGCGCCCAGGCCGGTGGGCCAGTCGTTGAGGTGGACGACGTCCGGGTCCCAGCGCAGCGCCTGGCAGGCGGAGAGCGCGCCCACGGTGAGCAGGCCGAAGCGGAGGTGGTTGTCCCCGAACTCGCCGTACTGGTCGCCGTAGACGCCGTTGCGGCCGTAGAGGCCGGGGTGGTGGAGGAGCACCACCTGGTGGCCGGGGGCCATGTGCGAGGCGTACAGCTCCACGTACAGCTCGGTCACCGGGAAGCGGAGCCGGAAGGAGACGCCGAGCGGCGCGATGTCCGGCTGCCGCACGGTGGCGTAGAGCGGGGTGACGACCTTCACCTCGTGCCCCAGCTTCGCCAGCGCCGCGGGGAGCGCCCCGGCCACGTCCCCCAGGCCGCCGGTCTTGGAGAAGGGGGCGACCTCGGAGGAGATGAAGAGTATCTTCATTGTCTTTCCCCACGGTACGAAGCGTGGAAGACCCGATCCAGGTTTTTGGGCAGCTCTACCAGCAGGCCGTGCAGGCCATCCCGGTCGACCCCAACGCGATGGTGGTCAGCACCGTGGGTGAAGGCGGCCGGCCGTCGTCGCGGGTGCTGCTGTTGAAGGGCTTCGACGCCCGGGGGTTCACCTTCTACACGAACCTCCACTCCCGCAAGGGGCGGGAGATGAAGGGCAACCCGTGGGTGGCGCTGTGCTTCCTGTGGCGCCCGCTGGACAAGCAGGTGCGCATCGAGGGGAAGGCGGAGCAGGTGCCGGACGCGGAGGCGGACGAATACTTCGCCTCCCGGCCGCGCGGGAGCCAGATCGGCGCCTGGGCGTCGCTGCAGAGCGAGTCGCTGCCGTCGCGCGAGGCGCTGGAGGCGCGGGTGGCGGAGATCGAGGCGCGCTACGCGGGCGCGCCGGTGCCGCGGCCACCGCACTGGTCGGGGATGCGCGTGGTGCCGGACCGGATCGAGCTCTGGACCGCCCGCTCCAGCCGCCTCCACGAGCGCGTGCTGTACCGCCGGGCGGAAGGCGGGGGCTGGACCCGGGAGCTGCTGTACCCCTAGACGACCGCTCGGGTCCTCGCGGGCAGCGCGCCGCCGCCACTAGCCGGCGGCCCGCGCGCGGGTGGGCAACGCGGCGGCGATCCGCTTCACCGCGCCGTCCAGCTCCTCCGGGGTGTGCGTGGCGTAGCCCAGCCGGAAGTAGGGCTGCGGGCGCGAGGGCTCGAACGCGAAGGACCAGCAGGGCTTCACGTCCACGCCCTTGTCCAGGCAGCGCTCCATCCAGGCCGCGGCGTCGATGTCCGGCGCCACCTGTACCCAGAGGGCGGAGCCGCCGGAGGGGACCTGGAAGGAGACCGCGCTCCCCAGCCGCTTGCGCAGCGCGGAGGTGAGCGCGTCGCGCCGCTGCTGGTACAGCTTGCGCGACCGCCGGGCGTGGCGCTGCACCTCGCCGTCCTCCAGCAGCTCCGCCACCGCGTACTCGGCCAGGTTGTCGCCCTGGCGGTCGGCGAACATCCGCAGGTGGGAGAGGCGCTCGATGACGGGCGGCGGGGCGACCACGAAGCCGATGCGCAGGCCCGGGGCGAGGATCTTGGAGAGCGTCCCCAGGTAGACGACGCAGCCGGCCCGGTCCGCGCTGGCCAGAGGGAGCACCGGGCGGCCCTCGAAGTGGAACTCGTGGTCGTAGTCGTCCTCCAGGATGGCGAAGCGCTTGCGGCGCGCCAGCTCCAGCAGGCGCAGGCGCCGGCCGGGGGAGAGGACGACGGTGGTGGGGTACTGGTGGTGCGGGGTGACGTAGATGGCGCGGATCTTCTCTCGGTCCGCCACCTTCTCCAGGTGCGCGACGTCCAGGCCCTCGCCGTCCAGCGGGATGGGCAAAAGCTTCGCGCCCGCGCCGCGGAACGCCTCCCACGCCATCCGGTAGCCCAGCGCCTCCACCGCCACCACGTCGCCCGGCTGGACGAGCGCGCGCGCGGTGAGGTCCAGCGCCATCTGGCTGCCGCGGGTGAGCTGGACGGTGTCCGCGGAGCAGGTCAGCCCGCGCACGGTGCGCAGCATGTCGGCCAGCGCCTCGCGCAGCTTGAGCAGGCCGCGCGGGTCGCCGTAGTCGAGGAGCGGGCGGGCGTGGAGGCGGAGCGCTCGGCGGTAGGCGCGGGCGAGCGCGGCGGCGGGGAAGAGCCGGGAGTCCGGCGAGCCGGAGGACAGCGACAGCGTCCCGCGCGGCGGCAGCCACGGCTCCGGGAGCGGCGTCTGGCGGAGGTCGAAGCCCGGGCGGGTGGGCGTGCCCTCGCGCGCGGGGAGGGCGGCGAAGGCGCGCGGGCGGCGGTCGGGGAGCGCGGAGGAGACGAAGGTGCCGCGGGCGGCGGAGGTGACGATCCACCCTTCGGCCTCCAGCTCGCGGTAGGCGGCCAGCGCGGTGTTGCGGTGGATGCGCAGCGTGGTGGCCAGCGTGCGGCTGCCGGGGAGCGGCTCCCCGGGGCGGAGCCGGCCGGAGCGCACGCCGTCCGCGACCGCGCGGGCGATCTGCAGGAAGAGGGGGAGTTGTGAGCGGGCGTCCAGCTCGATGCCGAGGTCCCAGCCGCGCATGGTCAGAATTCCTGGTCCATTGGTTTTGGTGAATCTGGTCCTTTCGAAGGTACCAGGTCCCGAGCATGAATGCTCACCATGAACGAGCAGCGCCGAGCGTCGGATGGGGTGGGAGTGGTGCTCCTGTGCTTCGCGGCCATCTACCTGGTGTGGGGGTCCACCTTCCTGGCCATCCGGTACGCGGTGGAGGCGCTGCCGCCGGTGCTGATGGCGGGGGCGCGGTTCCTGGTGGCGGGGCTGGTGCTGGTCGGGGTGGCGAAGGCGCGGGGGGCCGGAAGGATTTCAGGGGCGGCGTGGGCGTCCAGCGCGCTGGTGGGGTCGCTGCTGTTCGGCGGGAACGCGCTCCTGGCCTGGGCGGAGACCCGGGTCCCGTCCGGGCTGGCGGCGCTGATGCTGGCCACCATCCCGCTGTGGATGACGGGGTTGGGCTCGTTGCGGCGGGACGCCACGCCGCTGTCCGCGCGACAGAAGGCGGGGTTCGCCCTGGGGCTGGCGGGGATGGTGGTGCTGGTGGGCCCGGGGCAACTCCTGGGCGCGCGGTCGGTGGATCCGCTGGCGGCGGTGGCGCTGGTGGGGGCCGCCCTCTCGTGGTCGGTGGGGTCGCTGGTCTCCCGCGATCTGCCGCAGCCGGCGCACCCGGTGGCCGCCGCGGGGTTGCCGATGGTGAGCGGCGGGGCGCTGCTGCTGGTGGGGTCGCTGCTGGCGGGGGACGGGGCTGCGGTGCTGGCGACCGGCGTCCCGGCGAAGGCCGCGCTGTCGTGGGGCTACCTGGTGGTGATGGGGTCGCTGGTGGGGTTCAGCGCGTACAGCTGGCTCCTGCGGCGCGTGTCGCCGACGCTGGTCTCCACCTACGCCTTCGTCAACCCGGTGGTGGCCCTGGCGATCGGCTGGGCCATGGTCGGCGAGGTGCTCACCGGGCGAGGCGCGCTGGCGGCGGTGCTCATCGTGGGCGCGGTGGCGATGATCGTTATCCCGCGCCGCGCGCCGCGGCCGGTGTTGAAGGCGGCGTTATCGGCCAGCCGCTAGACCGGGAGCACGAGATTCCCAAGCTCGGGGTCGCCAGTTCGAACCCGGTCCGCCGCTCAGGAGCAAGAGGCCGGATCCGCTGGGAATTCTCCTCGGTGGATCCGGCCTCTGACGTCTCGGGATTCGCGCCCGGGGACAAGGATGGGACAAACGAACCGAAGTTGAGGCGGTCCACCTCCGCGCGGAGGTAGTTCGGCGCGAGGTGGCCGTAGCGCTCGGTAGTCAGCCGCGGATCGCTGTGCCGCAGGATGCGCTGGACGGCGGCCGGATTGGCGCCCGCCATCATCAGGAACGATCCGGAGGCGTGCCTCAGGTCGTGGAATCTCATCGGCCGGACCTGCGGCTTCGGCCAGAGCTTCGCTTGATCCCGGGGGCAGCGGCGGAGCTCCGCGTCGGGCGCCTTCTCCGAGTGGCCGCAGCCCGGCCGGCGGCACACGTGGTTGTAGCCCGTCACGATCCCCGCCCGGGCCATGGCGCGACGGAGCACCTTCTCCAGGTCGCAGTCGGCGCGCATCATGGAGCCGTCCGCCGCCGGGAAGACCAGCTCCGAGGGCGAGGTCGCCAGCGCCCACTCCAGGTAGGGCACGAGCTCCGCGGCGATGGGGATCACGTCGGCGTGGCCGCCCTTCGTGGTGTCCCGGTCGTAGGAGCGCGCGACCGTCAGCAGGCGGCGAGGAAGATCCACCTCGGTCTTGCGCAAGCCCAGCAGTTCGCCCTTTCGCAGGCCCGTGTAGAGGGCGGTGGCGAAGAGCGGGCGCCAGCGCGGAGCGAGCGCGGTCAGCATGGGGCCGACCTCCTCCGGCTTGAGAATGTCGCGGATGACCTTCGGGACGCGCCGCTTCTGGACCAGGGCGACCGGATTGGTCCCGTGGTAGCGGCCCATCCGCCGAGCGGAGTTGAAGGCGCGGCTCAGGAACGCCCGCAGGTGGTTGATGGTCTGCGGGGACAACTCCTCCTGGGACTTCCGGTGCAGCAACGCTTCGATCCGCTCCGAGGAGACGACCACCAAGGGCAGCGGGGCGAGCTCGGTCGTGAGCAGGTGCTTCTTGATGGTCCGTTCGGCCCACTCGTGCGAGGGCTTGCCGGCGGAGACCGTGACCAGCCACCAGTTGAGCAGTTCCGCCAACGAACCGCCGCCG
>Ga0134122_10004540_pt1 | contig 10298 bp, 8 predicted proteins | sample KB302_FD_96461 | JGI IMG/M metagenome (GOLD analysis project Ga0134122, IMG submission 96461) | Terrestrial soil microbial communities without Nitrogen fertilizer from Kellogg Biological Station, Michigan, USA - KB3-0-2 | ecosystem: Environmental > Terrestrial > Soil > Unclassified ... | reverse complement strand
CGTCGTTGGCTGCGGTCGCGGCTGCGGGGCTCCGGGTGGAGCCTGTTGCGGGATTTCCCGGAGTCGCTTCCACGTATACGCCGGAGGGCGAGCGAGTCGAGTTGTTTGAGGATGCGGCACAAAACCTGACCTTCACTCCGGATGCCGGCTACAACGATGCGGCCGCACAACGACACAATCGGCCCGTGGGAGTGCCGGTTGCGTTTCATCATATCCATATGTATGTGCCGGAAACTGAAATTGCAAAAGTGAAGGACTGGTACGTGCGTCTGTTTGGCGGGATTCCCGGCAAGCGCAGCCAATATGATGCTGTCGATCTGCCCGGCATGAATTTGAATATCTCCGGCCCGGAACGCGGGTCCGCACCCACTCGCGGCCGGATGCTGGACCACATTGGGCTGGAGATCAAGGGGCTGGAAGCATTCTGCGCAAAGCTCGTCGCAATGGGCGTGAAATTCGACGTGCCTTACGCCAGGGGTACAGCCGGCTTCGCCTCCGCGACCATGACCGACCCCTGGGGCACAACCATCGAGTTGACCGAAGGGCTCCGCGGCTACTGATCGCGTTAATGATGTTCCCTCGACGTGATGGTTCGCGAAGCTTACCGTCGATCGCTGGATATCCGTGTCAATGAAACTTCGGATGGCTTCACGGTGTTTGCGACAACCGTTGTGCCGCTCGACTCATACTTCGCGACGAAATCCGGATTCATCCAGACGGAGGTGGATCCGAAATCCGTTGCGAAAAGTTTGTATTCACCCGGCGCGATACTTCGAATGACGAAGTGCCCATCCTGATCCGTGGTCGCGGAGCCGTAGCGAAATGCGATTCCACGCTTGGACACTTCAGGAATCAGAGTAACTGCAGCGCCGCGAACCGGTTGGTTTTGCTCATCGACGACGCTCCCCTGAACAATGGCTCCGGGAGTAATCACATCGATTTCGAGAAGGCCGGTTGAACTGTTGCCGATCGCGATGCTGCCGCCGAGAACGTCTTTTCTTCCCACACGAGCACTCGCGACATAAGAATCCGCAGGCAGGCTTGTGCCGTAGTTCACGCGATAAACGCCGGTTGGTACATTGGTCATGGTGAATTCGCCTGTTTCCCGATCGACTCGAGTCAGCGATCGGCCCGTCCTCAAACGTCTCGGTAATTAGATCTCGTCAGCGGCGAGCCATGACGTCTGCAATCGCCTGTCGCGTTTCCGCAATGGCGTCGGGCAGGAACTGACCTTTGCCGCCGGGCGTTGCCTGATTGAGTTCATTCAATGCCGTGTTCAACGAGACAACGATCTTTTCAAAGTGCGCGGGGTTGTTGGAATCCACAACCGTGTTTCCAAACTGCTGCTCTTCCTGTTCCAGCGGCGGATAAACATAGGCGATCGCGGCCCTCGCGTCCGTGAGCGCGTTCTCAATATCGCGCATTGCTTCTTTGAAGGCTCCATTGAGGGAATCATTTCGGAGCGCCTGGCGGGCGCTGAGCAAGCCCCTGATAGCCGCTTCGATGTGAACTGCCAGGGCAAGGCGCTCCGTTGCGGTCCGCTTCGATGAAGCAACGGCGAACGCGTCAGATTCCGCAATCGACATGGGATGCGCAGCGGCGAGCCAGCCCGGGGCGGTATTCGTATGCATCGACGCCATTCCGTTGGCTCGCGCGTTTTCCACCAGAAGCTCGTAACTCACAACGTGATTGCTGCTATTGGGCGTGAAGAAATTCCTTCGCTTGCCCTCGAACTCGTAGGTAGCATTTAACGCATTGTCACAAATTCCCGGCGACATGAAGGGCGCCCGCGGCCCGCTCGCCGAAAACATCTCCGCCGCAGCCAAGAATATTCTGGCGGAAATCTATTCCAGTAAGGGGCTCCGGGAAGCAAGAAACGGAACGCCGCTCAATCCTCCGCAGTAAACCCCATATTTCTGGCGGGTTCTGTCTCAACGCCGCCCGTCATACCACGGGATACAGTCGTCGCGATTTTTCGCTCCCTTGCCTAAAGTCCGCGTGTTGAGCACCACAAACCGCAAATAATCTCGCCACGAGTAGAGATGCAATTTACGCGCGGAAGTTACAAGAGGATGCCGGGACAGCACCACCACTTTTTTTCCGCTTCTGCGGGCCAGTTTTTTCAGCCGCCGGCTCCATTCGATTTCCTCACCCACAAATAAATCATTGCTGAATCCGCCGGTTTCACGAAAAGCCGCTGCACTGCAAAAAATAAAACTTCCAGCCATCCATCGTGCGGTACGGCTCAGACAATTCCAAATGATCACCAGCCTCGCGATTCGAGAATGTTCGTCCAGTTTCACCGTGCTGCCGCCGCCGACGCAGCGGCCGGATTGAATCTGCGCCGCAACGTCGGCAAACAATTCCGCGCTCGGCGTCGAATCCGCGTCTACGAATATGAACCAGTCTCCCGAGGCCGATGCGGCGCCGCAATTGCGGGCGCGGGCAATCTGATTCTGGGATTCAAATACGACGATCGCGCCGGCCTCTCGCGCCAATGCCGCCGTGTGATCGGTGGAATTGTTATCACAGACGATCAATTCGGTTTGCCAGCCCAGTTTGATGAAGGGTGAAATTGCGGACTGAAGATTGTGCAGCGTCGCCACGATCAGCTTCTCTTCGTTAAACGCCGGAACGATGATGGAAATTCTCAAGCCATGATTCCTTTTCCAATTCTTCTAGGACGAATAAGGCGTTCCAGTTACTGTTGTCCCCAATGGTACGTTGGATGCTCGTTTTCAGTCATCCTCCAAACCGGCAATTCGATTGAGCGATGGTGCGCAGCAGCTTTCGGAGCAGGATATTGCCGGCAGGAAAGAAGCCGTGGTTGCTGGTGGGCGAAGTGGGCGCAATGATGATCCCAACGATCCAGGCGTATCTTCCTCCGACAACGGAGTCCGCGGAATTGCGGCGCGGCCAGATCATCGAACCGTTTGGGCTGACTGTCCTCCTGTAGGCGCGGTCCGCCCGCGCCTACAGGCAGACGGGGAACAGACCCACTACCAATCGCTTCTCCGAACCGCGATCGATCGATTGCTTCGACGATTTGATTTGGCTATCCTTTGCACCGAAGAGAGGCACCCGCGTGCAGAAATTCACGACTCAAAACGAATTCCTCAATGCTCTAAGCACACACTGGCAGTCGCAGCCATCCACAACTGCAGCGCACACGACGGATGCCGCGATACTCGACGCTCTCCGCGCGGGCGTACAACAAGCCGATACCGATGTTCGCCAGGAGGAACAGTCGCGCGATGGCGCTTTGGGACTTCGCATTGGCGGCTGGATTATCCGGCCTGAGGATCTGCCGGTTCTCGATGCCATCTCCGTCGGCGCGGCCGCCGCAGCTGCTGCTTTTGGTCCAGGCGGCATGACTGCAGTCGCCGTCGTCGCCGCTGTTTCCGGATTCGCGAGCCTGTGCTGGAAGGCGTGGCGCAAAGGCGCGTCGCTTTCGCCAGACGAGGTGGCGGTGCTCGGTTTTCTGAAGCTTCACGGCCCGATGGCGCTCGAGGATTTGAAGAAAATGGCGGCCGCTCAACTGGACGGCTTTTCCGAAGACCGCGTCGAGCTGTCATTGAAGAGTCTGCGGGATGTCGAACTTCTGAATGGCGATCTTGTGGACCTCGTACGAATCGACGAATCCGGCCGATGGCGGGCTCGCCCGATCTGAGCACCTATATGGCCGAAATCGACAACACCGACAACACCATAGACGCCCATGAATTCATCAAGTGCCTGCGTCCGGACCAGCTCGGGCTCTTTGAACCGCTGTCTGGCATACTGCTGCTGAACGTTTCCGAAGACGAATTTCAGGCCATGGCCGCGCGCTGGTCAAAGAACGAATGCACGGACTCCGACATCGATCTCATTCGCACGATCAATCATGAGACCTATCACTTCATGCAGACGGTTTGTTCCGGCTACATGTACAAACGGCAATGCGCCGCATTTTCCATTTTCAACGGCGATAGCGTGCTCAGCGACGACGCCGTACCGGCAGATTCGGCGTCGGGACAACTCCTGAAAGCACTGGAAGGGCTTGAGACGGCGAGTCCGGAATACCAACGCCTCTCCGCAGTCACCAAATTGCTGCGGCAGCATGAAGATCTGGGGAAAATTGCGGCCAATGCGGCTCCGGGCGACAACTCGTATTTTGGAGGCGCCTTTCCAAAGTTTTTCGCGCATCTCGCGGCGCTGGAGCTGGCGGAAAACGAAACCAATGAGGATGGTCTCTCGATTCTTTCGATTATTGAAGGCACGGCCGTTGCCCATGCGCAGCTCCTGATGGGGGGAACTGTCGGCTTTGAAGCACGCATGGAAGCCGAATGCAGCACGCTTCCGCCGGTGTACTCGGCGCTTTATCGAGTAACGCAAGGTCTGTGCGGAGACAGAACGAGCGAATTGTTACTTCCCGCCGCCTCGATGGCGCTGATGTGCGAAAGGCCGGATCGCGCGTACATCCCGATTCTTCGGGCTCTGATCGATGCTCCTTCGCACGACGTGCAACAGGACGCACCGGTTGTGGCCGATCGACTCGATTCGTTGCCGGGAGTCGGAACCGTGCTCGGTTTCGCTGTGGATGTGCGTTCTCAATATCCGGACTATCTGGTCTACAAACCGGTGCTGGATCAAATCGAGTCCAATGCCTGGGGTGCGCATCCATTCTGGCTTCTCGCGGATCCCGCCACCATGAATGGAGTTCCTTCGTTTCCAATGGGATTTCTGACACGCGACGGTTTTCGGGGCGGAGGCGGACTGGATCGAGACATTCTGATAGCCCGGATGTTTCTGATGAGCGTTGTGCTTCGAGTCCGGAGCCGGCGGCGAACTGAAAAAGCAGTCCGCGAACAATTGGGCGCCTGGGCTCAGGGCGTCCTCGTGCGTCTGACCGGCGGCTAGTTTGTGGTTTAAATCCCGCCAGCGTCGGACGGGTCCGCAATTGCCAGTTCCCGTTCGATGGCCCAGCGGCCTTCGGGGGTCAGATCCAGAAACTCCACTCCAACCCCAGTGCCCGAAATGCAATGCCGCACTTCGGCTCTCACTTTCAAAACAAAATCGACGCGCCGGAGACGAAAGTGAACGATCAGAATCGAACCTTCTGGAAAGACTCTCGGCGTGTGGATGAACATACCCCGGATACTCAGGTCCGTTGGCCGGGTTAAGATTTTCTCGCTAGACCCCTCGTAAACAACAGAAAGCTCGGAGGGCAGCTCGTAACGTTCAACTTCTCGCGAGTCGTATTTTTTCATGAAGTTCGTCCTTAGGCTCTTGCGAGAACGGCACCTGTATCCTTCGAGTCCACGGTGGTTCGCTTCAAGCCGCAAAACGGACAATATTCGAAGTTCGGTGTGATTTCCTTGGCACACGACTGACAGAGCTGAGGTTTGACGCTGTCCCAGGGAACCACTCGCTGAACCTCTTCCAGAGACGTCAGTCCGCATTTCACTTTTTCGAGCGCGTCCTCCTGCAACGAGCGGAATCCAACGGCACGTGCGAGGCTGAGAATGACATCGGATCGCTGCCCTGTATGCACGGCATCGCGGACACTGCCTTCGATCGGCAACATTTCATAGATCCCCACGCGGCCTTTGAATCCCGTGTTGTCGCACACTGCGCAGCCCGCAGCCTCGTACTCAAATTCGTAGCTGCCTGCGTCCGGCACGCCGATATTTTCGAGTTTCCTCGTGTACTCCGCAGATGCCCGCTTTTCTTTCCGGCATACACAAAGACGGCGAACCAGCCGTTGTGCCAGGACACCCGTGACGGAAGCTGCAATCAGATATGAAGGCACTCCAAGATCCAGCAATCGCGTAACCGCGCCGATGCTGTCGTTCGTGTGCAATGTCGACAGCACGAGATGGCCGGTCTGCGATGCGTTCATCGCGATTTCCGCGGTTTCCCCGTTTCGGATTTCGCCCACCATGATGATGTCCGGATCCTGGCGCAGAATCGAAGGCAGGCAGGTGGCGAATGTCAAGCCGGCCTTTGGATGAACCTGCACCTGGTTCACTCCCTCCAACATGAATTCCACAGGATCTTCCACGGTAACGATATTGTTGCGCGGAGAGCGAAGAAGGTTCAGGCCTCCATATAGCGTCGTGGATTTGCCCGATCCCGTCGGGCCCGTCACCAGCAACATTCCCTGAGGCATCGCCAGGATCGCTTTAAGCTTGGCAGCCAGCCGTGGGGAAAATCCCAACTGATCGAGGGTGATGAGCGTCGATTTCGGATCGAGAACGCGCATGACCACTTTCTCTCCGTGATGCGTCGGTAAGGTGGAAATTCGCAGATCAAGCCGCCGGCCTCGAAGCTGCATCATGAAGCGGCCATCCTGGGGCACCCGCCGCTCGGAGATATCCATATTCGATAGAATCTTGATCCGCGACACCACCGCGGACTGGTATTCGGAAGGCATGGTCATGAGTTCGCGGAGAATGCCGTCGACACGTATGCGAACAATGGTGGAAGAGCCCCTTGGTTCGATGTGAATATCGCTGGCGGATCGCTCCACGGCCAATTTCATAATATTGGAAAGAAATTTGACTGCCGGTGTCTTCTGCCGCAAGCCGGCCCGGGCCTCCTTCTGTGCGTCGCTTACATCATCCTCAGCATCCGCGGCAATGAACTCCACATCCGTAGAGTCTTCTACATCGCGGCCAAGGATTGCTTCGACTTCTTCCTGAGTTTCTGCCAGGGCTTCGTCGGCCAGATCGCTTCCGCCATAAAATTTTTCGATGGCTTCAAGAATGTCGTCCTTAAAGCTGAAGCGAGGCGAGACCGGCATCCCCACACGAAACCGCAATTCGTCGAGAAATGCCAGGTTCTGCGGTTCTGCCATCGCAACGACCAGCTTTCTTCCCTTGATTTCCAGCGGCAGGGAGCAGCATCGGATGGCGATCGAATGAGGCACCAGCTCCAGAACGGATTGGTCGATGACAGCCGGAGGGCATTCCGCGTAGGCAATGCCCTGAATCTGCTCCAGGGCGAGTCCGATTTCGGCCTTGGAAACAAATCCGTCCTTTAAGAGGATTTCACCCAGCCGCTTATCTTTTTCCTGTTCCTGCTGCAGGCTGATTGCCCGATTCAAGGCTTCCTGTGTCAGACTACCGCGCTGCACCAACACATCGCCTAATCGCTTGATGTTCTTGCTTTTTTCAGTTATCGCCACGTCCCCACCTCACAGAGTCAACGCCCTCGGAGCTGCTTCCGCACTACACATACCCTTCCAACTCATCGGCTCGACACGGCTCGGGAATTAGCCTCTTTTGCGGGAAAACGGCTCAAAAGGAGTCTCGAAGACCTATCTTCTTGCGGGGTCATCCTCAGACCGAGAGAAATCGGAAAAGTCAGCGGCTCAGGCCCTGCGAGATCGCACGATCCAGAAGTTGAAGATGGACGTCGCTACCGGTAAACATTTCCTTAGGCATGTAGGGTCCGAACTTCACCATGTTCTGGTAGATGTCGTTGGCATGATAGAGGTTCGGGCTCATCCCGGCCAGGTACTGAATGCGCATATCCTTGTCGTGCGTGATCATCGCGCCCTGTAACCATGTCTGCAAATCTGATGGGCGGCCGGCGTATGTTGCCAGAAGGTCCACTGCGGAATACATTCCAATGTCCTTGAGGGATTTGCTCATGGTCGCATATTCCGGGCTGTCGAATTTCGCCTGCATCTTGTCGACGTCGATCTTGATGGGATCGACCTGGCCAATCAGCACCACGTCGTAACCCAGGCCACGAACCGTATTGGCGAATATCGCGCTGTTTGGAAACACCTCAAAGAACGTCGCGATCTCGCTCCTCACGGCGTCCTCGTTGCTCTCATAGAACTGAGCCCATTGGGTGACAACACCACCTGGCTTCAGATGGTCCTTTTCCAGCTGAAAGTATTCCTTTGTATACAAAGACGCCGCACCCTTGACCCACTGATCGAGAGGATCCGAGGTGATGCCGTCGAACTTCATCTTCGTGGTCTGAAGAAAATGACGGCCATCATCGATCTGAATATGAACCCTGGGATTCTGGACGACATCAAAATTGTAAGGGCTGAAGTATTTCGCGATGACCTTGAGAACCAGCGGTTCGATTTCGACAACCGTTTCACTCTTGAGACCGGGTTCCACGCTGACGGCTCCGGCAGTGACGCCCGAGCCCAGTGCAACAACAAGAAAATCCGTGTTCGTTGCCGGAATCAGCGTCGTCAGATGTCCCAGCATGCGCTGAAACCGCATGTCTGCCGGATCGCTCGACGCCTGAACCTTGCCGGCATTGTGATAATTGCGCGTGCCATCCGGCATGTCCGAAACGGCAACCGATGCGTTGATGCCCTCACCCATATAAGTAATGGTAGCGTTTGCCCCGCGCGTCGGGAGGAAACGGCCATACGCCACAAGATGCCCCGGTAACTCGGGAACGCTTTTTACCAAAAGGCCGCCGGCAACGGCGAGACAGAGCACCGTGATGCCAAAATTCAAATTCGATTTTGTGGAAGACTCTTCATCGCCAGGGAGCGCGAGCATCAGCAGACCCGAAATTGCCGAGACCGCGATAAGCACCTGTTGGGAATGCTGGCTGTTTATCCATGGAATCAGCACCATGCTGGCTCCGACCGAACCCAGAATTGCGCCAAACGTATTGGCGGCGTATACCCCGCCGACCAGGCGCCCGGGATCCTGGCCCCGAGAAGCGACCGAAGCCAGCGCCAGCGGGAAGCTCGCGCCCCAGAGAATTGCGGCCGGCAGAACGGCCCACAGGCAACGAACCATATCCAGTTGCGCCTTCAGCCACGGATCGGTCGTCAGCGTCACGTCGATCGGCCAGAACGGCATGGACTTCATCAATGTGTATGCGGCCCATACCATCGTTCCGCACAACAGCATCTGACACCATCCCAGGGCAGTTCTTGGATTCTTCAAATTGCGCGCCAGGGCGGACCCGAGAGTGCTTCCAATCCCAAGTCCGAAGAGAAACGCCGCAAGAATCAGCGAAAAAGTGTAGACCGTACCGCCGAAGAGCAGAGAAAGGAGTCTGGTCCATATCACTTCGGCGGCAAGTGCCGTAAATCCAGAAATTGCAATCGTGACGTAAACAGCCGCCGCTCCCGGGGCTGCTCTCACGGGGGCATCGGCGGCGTAGTCCGCATCATCATTGAAGGGTCTAAAGGGAGTGAGCTTCGAAATCAGAAATGCCAGGGCCGCTACAACCAGGTTGAGTAAGACCGCCACATACGTCGTCTTGTTGACGTCGTAGACGCGCATCAGATAGAAGCCCGCGAGCAAGCTGCCGATCACGGCCCCGCCGATGTTGCCGACGTAAAAGAACCCCAGCCAGGACACGCCTTCCGGTGAAGTCTTCACCCAGCGGGAAATGACCGGAAGCGTTGCGCCCATGAGAAACGTGGGTGGAAGAAGGCAGATTGCAGCGACAACTCCCCGCAACAGCATACCCATCATGCCAGGCCCCGCCCATGCGGTGTAGACTCCGCCCACCAACGGCATTCCAAACAGGATCAGCAGACCGATGACACCAATTCCGACTTCAATAAACGCATAGAGCCGGAGCGGGTGGTGGTCCCTGGAGATCAGACGAGGAGCCAGAAGGCTTCCCACGCACATTCCTCCCATGAACGTCCCAAGGAGAACGCCAATGGAGATTGCCGAAGATCCAATTACCAGTTCCAGCAACTGGAACCATACGATTTCGTATATCAATGCCGAACAACCACTACCGATAAATAACAGTATTAAAAGAGGAAGAAATGGATTCTTACCCGGCTCACTCATGTTGGAAAACTCCGAAACAGTATTCGTGCGCTAACGGAAACAGCGGATGGTACCAGAATTGGGGGACAGAGAGGAAATAGGGGCCGGAAAGAGTCGTGGGGCCGACTCCTACGGAAGTCGTCGTTGGATTCCCGTCTGCCTGTAGGCGCGGTCTGTGGCCGCGCACACTCTATCGTCTGTAATAAATTCGATTGAAGGATAGTGCGCGGTCACAGACCGCGCCTACAACTGCTCGGATGCGCTTCGCGCGATATAAAAACAATTTCACCTGGAAGCATCCTCTGAAATCAGGTCGACGGAAACGCTGAGTTTTGCGCCGGCCATCACCATGACGGAGGCGCCGCGGCCCTCGTATTTCTTCATGAACTCCGGATTCCGATAGGCTGCGCCGGGGACGTCGGTCCAGGCGAAAATCGTGTATTCGCCGGGCGCGATGCCGCGCACGGAGAAGCGGCCCATGGCGTCGGAGGTGGCAGTCTTATACAAGGATGGATTATCGCGGCGAGACGGAACAGG
>Ga0134122_10004539_pt1 | contig 10299 bp, 11 predicted proteins | sample KB302_FD_96461 | JGI IMG/M metagenome (GOLD analysis project Ga0134122, IMG submission 96461) | Terrestrial soil microbial communities without Nitrogen fertilizer from Kellogg Biological Station, Michigan, USA - KB3-0-2 | ecosystem: Environmental > Terrestrial > Soil > Unclassified ... | reverse complement strand
ACGATGCCTTCCGCCGCGAGGCGAGCGAGCTGTTCGCCAAGTGGGAGGACCGCGCCGTGTGGACGCCGTTCCTGCGGCCGACTGTGAACATCAACCACTTCATGACGGACGGTGCCTCGCCGACCGCGCGGCGCACGATCATTCCCCGCACCGCCGGCGCACGGCTGGACATCCGGCTCACGCCGGACACGCCGGTGGAGGCGATGGAGTCGATCGTCGAGCGCGTGGCGGCCGAGCACAAGGACCGTACGCCCGGCATCACGTTCAGCGTGAAGATGGCGGGCCAGCCGGCGAGCTACACCTCACCCAACCGCCCGGAGTTCGGCTGGCTGCTGCGCCTGCTGGAAGAGCACGGCGACGCCGCTCCTGTCGCGCTGCCCACCCTCGGCGGCACGCTGCCGCTGTGGGTGTTCACCGAGTCCCTCGGCATCCCCGCCCTGTGGATCCCCGCCGCCAACAGCGACAACCAGCAGCACGACGTCAACGAGCACTTCGTGCTCAAGCACTTCTTCGCGCAGATGAAGCTCTACGCGGCGATCGTCAGCTCGCGGCCGGCCTGATTCGCGGCACGCTCGCACAGGCGGCCCGCGACCGGCTCAGTGTACAAAGGCCAGCGCCGATCGGGCTGCCTGACCGGGGCTCAGTACCACCGCCAGCCCCACACACCGGCGAAGATCACGGCGGCCAGCACCAGCGCCAGTACGAACAGCGCGCGGTGCCAGCGCAGCGGCAGGCCGAAGTCCAGCAGGATCGCGCGGACGCCGAGGAGCGCGTGCAGGAGCACGAGGGCGAGCAGTGCGGCCTGCAGCCCGCGGCGGAACGGATTGACCAGGTGCAGCGCGACGACAAGCAGGAGCGCCACGGCGGCGGCGCGCTGGATCAGCCAGGCCCACATTCCGGCGGTGGTGCCGCGCCAGCCCTCGGCGCTCGTCCACTCGCGGCGCAGGACGCGCGGGCCGTCGCTCATTTCCAGGAGACGTCGAACACGATCGGCGTGAAGACCGCCGCGGCCACCACGGCCGCCCCCACCACCACCATGACCCAGGTGCGACGGCGGGCCATCTAACGCGCGGCCGCCGCCGTCACAGCGTGGCCTTGCGATACGAGCGCTTGGCGGCGATCTTCCCGTCGCGCAGCGTGAGGATGTCGCAGCCGTGCACCTCGTAGCGGCCGGCGCCGCGCGGCGTGCCGGTGGTCAGCCACTCGACCGTGGCGATCTCCGGGCAGGCGAAGTGGCGCGTCTCGTCCCAGCGGACGTCGGGGATGCGCTCGAACATCTCCTTGAGGAACTGGCGTACCGCCGTCTTGCCGACGACGCGCGCGCCCCACGGGTCCTTGCCGAACGACGCCTCGAAGATCACGTCGTCCGTCATCATCTCGAGAATGCCCTCCAGGTCGTGACCGTTCCAGACCGTGTTGAACCGCTCGATGAACTTCTCCCCGTCGAATGCCATGCCGGCCTCCGTCATTTCAGTCGATTGACCGCGATCCGGCCCTGCGCCATCACGAAGCGCACCTCGTCGAGCGCCTCGATGCGCTCGGCGGGATTGCCGTCCACCGCCAAGAGGTCGGCGGCGAGGCCGGGCGCGATGCGCCCGGTCTCGTGCTCGAGGCCCAGCGCGCGGGCAGCCACCGTCGTGGCCGCGTGCACGGCTGCGGCCGGCGTCATCCCGCCCTTGACCATCAGCGCCAGCTCCGGCACCAGCGTGCCGTGCGGGTTGCACGGGGTGCCCGAGTCCGCACCGGCGGCGATCATCACGCCGGCGCGCAGCGCCATGCGAAACCCCTCGAGGTGGCGATCGGCCACGGCGAGCGACTTGCGCACGGCGTACTCGGGGATGCCGGCCGCCAGCCCGCCGGCCGCGATCGCCGCCGGCGCGATGAGCGTCGGCACGAGGAACACCCCGTCCCGCACCATGCGCTCGCAGAGCGCCTCGGTCAGGAACACGCCGTGCTCGATGGTGGTGATACCGCCGTCCAGGCAGTTCGCGATGCCGTCGCTGCCCATGGCGTGCGCGGCCGTGCGGCGGCCGGCCTTGCGCGCCTCCTCGATAGCCGCACGCACCTCGTCGAGTGTGAGCTGGGCGGAGTTCGGCTCCACACCAGGGGTCATCACGCCGCCGGTGGCGAAGATCTTGATGACGTCGGCGCCGGCCTTCAGCTGCTCGCGCACGGCCTTGCGGACGTCGTCCGGCCCGTCGGACTCGCGGCCGATCATGTTCCAGCCGTGCCCGCCCGTCATGCAGATGCCGCGCCCCGCGCACAGCACGCGCGGGCCGGGAATGAGGCCGCCGCGGATGGCGTCGCGCACGCTGAGCTCGGCGTAGTCGCGGCCGCCGAGATCGCGCACGGTGGTGACGCCGGCCTCGACCGTCAGCCGCGCGCGCAGCACGGCGTTGATCACGGTCATCGGGTACGCCTCGCGCCGCATCACGGTGGCCGGATCGGCCTCGCCGCCGAAGCAGAGGTGCACGTGCATGTTGATGAGCCCGGGCAGCAGCGTGAGGCCGTCGAGTCGGAGCGTGGTGCCCGACGGAGCCTCGGTGGCGCTCACCACCGCGCCGATGCGGCCGTGCTCGACGACGACAGCGCGACCGGACACCGGCCGCCCGCCGGCCCCGTCGAGGAGGCGCGCGCCCGTCAGGATCGTACGCTCGGTCGCGCTCACAGCTCCATTCCGTCGCGGGCGATGATGATCTCGCCGCCGAAGTGCGGCCGCGCGGCGGCCAGCCACATCTGGTCGGTCACCTGCGGGTCGTCGGCCGGCACCAGGTGCGAGAGCACCAGCGTCTTCACGCCGGCCGCCGTGGCCACGCGGCCGACGTCCTCGACCGTGGTGTGGCTGTCGATCAGGTGCTGCCTGAGCGTGGCGGCGTTGGGGACGCGTGCGACCAGGCGGTCGACGCCCGGCATGTACATCGCCTCGTGGACGAGCACGTCGGCGCCCCGGGCCAGCTGCACCAGGTTCTCGGACTTGTTCGTGTCGCCGGAGAATACGATCGAGCGATCGGGGCAATCGAAGCGGTAGGCCAGCGCGGGCGTCACCGGCGGGTGATGCACGAGCGCGGCGGTGACCTTCACCCGCTCGTCCTGCAGCACCGGGCCGGCCTGGCCGACCTCGTGCGGGTGGATCAGTGGCACCAGCGGGACGCGCCCCTCGTCGGCGATCCGCGTGTCGATGTCGTAGGCGTTCAGCTCGAAGAAGAGGCGCGTCATCTTCGCCAGCGGCGCCGGCCCCCACGTGTCCACGCGCGTGCGGAGCCCGCTGGCCCAGGCGAGCAGCAACAGGTTGCCGTAATCGGCATTGTGATCGGAGTGATGGTGCGTGATGAAGACGTGGCGCAGCGTGGTGAGCGGAATGCCGGCCTGGACGAGCTGCCGCGCCACGCCGTTGCCGCAGTCGATGACGTACAGCACGTCGTCCACCACGAGTGCGTGGGCGGTGGAGCCGCGGTCCCGGCGCGGCCGCGGCCCGCCGCCGGTGGCCAGCATCACGAGGCGGCTGCGCCGCGCCTGGGCGCACGCCGGCCGCGCCGCCAGCGCCGCGGCGACGCCGGCCAGGAACACGCGTCGGGAGACCGGCACCATCAGGCAGCGACCGTCATGGCGGCCAGCATCGTACCATCCGCCCCGGCGGCGCGGTCGCCGTCAGACGACGATCTCCATGCGCAGCCCGCAGACATCGCGCGGCGGATTCGGCGGCAGCGTCGTCGCCTGTCGCCGGTGGATCCGCTCCGCCGTCCACAGCGTGGCGAAAGCATCCACGACGTCGTCGGCTTCGCACCCGAGCGCACGCCGCGCCCCGAGCGCGTGCACGATGGCGTCGCCGCACCAGCGGCGCAGCAGCGCGACGCGCCGGCGGTGGCCGGCCGCACTCTTCTTGCCCTCGGCGATGGGCCGCCCGCCATTGAGCACCGTAAAACACACCTCGGGGTGGACCTCGCGCACGACCGCGCGATAGGCGGGATGCGCGCGCAGCAGGCGGTCCGCCTCCACGATCTTCGGCACGATGCCCCAGGCCTGGATCGACATCCCCTTGCCCTCCAGCCGGCGGCGGATCGCCGAGGCCTCGGCGTGCGTGCGCGCCGCGAGCATGGGACGGATGGGCGGTGTGAACACACAGCAACGGCGCGCGCCCAGCCGTGCGCGCGCCTGCGCGTCGCAGGCGCGGCCGCCGAGCCGGGGCAGCCCGATGGGCACGTCGACAGCGACCACCGCTGGCAGGCCCGCGCGCGGCAGCAGCTCGGCCAACCGGCTCACGCGGCGCCAGCCGAACGGCCCGTCGACGGCGCGCCACGCCGCGATCCAGCCCCCGCGACAGCCGTCGACGCCCACGAGCAGCGCCGCCGCCACCTCAGTCGCCGATCTCGACCATGGCCGGAGCCTTCGCGCCGGCAGGGGTGGCGCGCGTGAGCGCCACCGCCGCGCTCGTCACCACCGGTCCCGCGTCGCCGCGGCGCACGCGGATCGTGAAGGGCGGCCCGGACGCGGGCGCGGGGAAGTCCCGGCGGTAGTGCGCGCCGCGGCTCTCGCGCCGCGCGGCGGCCGAGACCACGATGAGGCGCGCGGCCAGCGCCTGGTTCCGCACGCTGAGCCAGTCCTGCCACGCCGTGTTCATGGACGGATCCCCGGCCACGCCGACGGCGTCCAGGCCGGCGTCGATCCGCTCGAGCGCGGCCTGCGCGGCGGCCAGGCTGTCGGCATCGCGCACGAGACCGGCATGCTCCCACATGACGTCACGCAGCTCGGCCTGCAGATCGTAGAGCGCGGGCCCCGCCGCGCGCGTGAACGGCGCGGTCAGCGACTCGGCCAGCGGCTTGAGCGCCGCGTCGGGCAGGCGCGGCAGCGCGCGCCCCTCCACGTAGGCCGCGATCGTATCGCCCGCGATGCCGCCGAACACGGTGGACTCGGCCACGCCGTTGCCGCCCAGGCGATTGGCGCCGTGCACGCCGCCGGTATCCTCGCCGGCCGCGAAGAGCCCTTCCATCGCCGTGCGGCACGCGGGGTCGATCACCACGCCGCCCATCATGAAGTGCGCGGTGGGCCCGACCTCGACCGGCCCGCGGGCCAGGTCGCGTCCGAAGTCGCGGCAGCGGCGGACCATGCCGCGGAAGTTGCGCTCGACCACGTCGGCGCCCAGGTGCGAGACGTCGATCCACACGCCGCCGTTCGGCGTCCCCCGCCCCTCCACCACCTCGAGGAACGAGGCGCGCGAGACGAGGTCGCGCGTGGAGCGCTCCATGCGGGCGGCGTCGTAGCGGGCCATGAAGCGCTCGCCGGCGCCGTTGCGCAGATGGCCGCCGGCGCCGCGCAAGCCTTCTTCCAGCAGCGCGCCGGTCATCAGCGAGCCCGGGATCACGAGACCGGTGGGGTGGAACTGCACCATCTCCATGTCGCGCAGCGGGAGACCCGCGCGGTAGGCGAGCGCGATGCCGTCAGCCGACTTGTCGGCCGAGCACGCGATGACCCGGTACATCGTGGGGCCGCCGCCCATGGCCAGCAGCGTGGCCTTGGCGCGAGCGGCCACGAACGTGCCCGCTCGCATGTCCAGCAGCAGCGCGCCGGCCGCGCGCCCGTCGTCGTCGCGCAGGAGCTCGACCGCGCGGCATTCCTCCAGCGCGGCGATGTTCGGGCGCGCGAGCACCTGCTCGGTGAGCCGGTTCATGATCTCGATGCCGGTGAGGTCGCCCTTGTGGATGGTGCGGTCGTGGCTCTGGCCCGCGAACGGCTTCTGGTGGATGCGCCCGGACGGCGTGCGGTCGAAGAGGCAGCCGTAGCGCGACTCCAGCTCCAGCACGCGGCCGGGCGCCTCGGTGACGAGCGTCCAGACCAGCTCCTGGTCGTTGATCCAGCCGCCGCCGGCCAGCGTGTCGAGCAGGTGTGCGTCGAGCGAGTCGGGCTCGGTCATGACGGCGTTGTAGCCACCCTGCACCATGCGGGTGCAGCCGGCGCGCCCGAGGAGGCCCTTGACGACGACGGTCACGCGGAGCGCGGGCGAGGCGTCGGCCGCGTGGAGCGCGGCGGTGAGCCCCGCGCCGCCGGCGCCGAGGATGAGGACGTCGGTCTCGAGGCTGGCGATCACCGCCGCCGGGTTACTTCGCGACGAGCCGTGTGAGGAGCTCCCGGCCCTCCTTCGAGGTCCAGGTCTTGGTCCCGAGGGCCTTGGCGACGAGCTTGCCGTCGCGCCCGATCAGGAACGCCGTCGGCGTGGCGGTGATCTGGTAGGCGCGGCTCACTTCGCCCTCCGGATCCAGCAGGATCGGCAGCGACATGGTGTGCTTACGGACGAATCCCGCCACGGTGGGACGGCTCTCCTCGATGTTGATCGCGTACAGCGCCAGGCCGCGGTCCTTGAACTCCTGGTGCACCTGCTCGATGGTCGAGGGTAACTCCCTCGTGCAGTACGGTCACCAGGTCGCCCAGAAGTAGAGCAGGACGGGCCGCCCGCGCAGCTCGGCCAGCGTCACCTTCGTGCCGTCGATCAGCCGCTCCAGCTCGAAGGCCGGCGGCGTCTGGCCGGCCATCGGGATGAGCTGCAGGTCGAACAGCAGGTCATCGAGGACCTTGTCCTTGTCGGCGGCGGGGACCGGCGCGATGCCGCCCGCGAGGGCGACGACGGCCAGCCCGGCTAGCACGAGCAGCGCGAGTCGGCGTGAAGTCATCCTGCGTACTGTATCAGACCGGCCCTCACGGCCTGACGTACGCATAGCCGAGCTCCTGCAGCTCCATCACGCGCGCGACACCGCTCGGCACGGCGGTCAGGCCTTCCAGCAGCTCGCGCACGTCGATCTTCTGGCGCTTGAGCGTGATCTGACAGGCGTCGATCTTGAGCCCGCCCGCCATCAGCTTCTCCAGCTTGCCCTTCACCTCGGGCTCGAGGTCCTTGGCCAGGAAGGTCTTGAGCGCGGGGCCGTGCACCACGAGCTCGAGGGCCTCGATGTTCTCCCAGCCCACCGTGTCCACGTGGTTCTGGATGTTGGTCAGCACGGCGATCGCCTTGGCGTTGCCGGCCTCGTTGAGGTGATAGAAGATCTTGTGCTTCTTGCCGTAGTCCTTGCTGTGGGTTGCCTCGGCGCCCGTCGCGCCGAGCGCGGCGATCATCAGCAGCGCCACGATCGTCCTCGTCCCCATGCTCCCCCTCCTTAGATGACCCGCACGCGCGGGCGGGGTGAGAGCCGCACGCGCTTGACGCTGCGCAGGTAGTCGGCCACGACGTCCCACGCCGGCGGCCCGTCCGCCTCGCCGAGCGAGGCCCAGCCGGTGGCCTTGTAGCGGCGCGCGGGCTGGAGCGCGCGGCCGCCGACGCGCACGTCGCGGATGCGGCGGCCGATGGGCGCCGCCGGGTCGATCGCGTAGGTGAGGCCGCCCACCCGCACCATGTCGCCGCCCTGACGATAGTACGGATCGGGGTGGAACAGGTTGTCGGCGACGTCCTCCATGAGGCTGACGATCTCGCGCCCCGTCATCTCGCGCACCCAGGTATTGGCGTAGGTCAGCGCGGTGTGGGCGTAGACGTCCTCCAGCGTGATGGCCTGGCCCGGCACCATCGAGAGGCCCCAGCGGAAGCCCGGCGAGAAGGCCACCTGCGCGTCGGCGCGCTTGAGCAGCGCGTCCAGGATCACCTCGTCGAACGTGCCGTTGAAATTGCCGCGGCGATAGAGCAGCGTGTCGGAGACCGCCAGCGTCTCGCCCAGCTTCGCCTCGTGCGGCGCGCGCAGCTCCTGCACGAGCGCGGTCATCGCGGGCTCCGGGGGCAGCAGGTCGCTCAGCACCGGCAGCAGCCGGTAGCGATGGGCGGCCACGCGCCCGGCCTGCACGTCGAGGTCCAGGCGGCTGAGGAATTTGCCGTGCGAGCCCGAGCTGACGACGAGCGTGCCGCCGACCTCGATGGGCCGCGGCAGCCCGTCGTGCGTGTGGCCGCCCAGGATCACGTCGAGCCCGCTCACGCGCGCGGCGAGCTTGAGATCGACGGCGATGCCGTTGTGGCTCAGCAGCACCACGCAGTCGGCCTTCTTGTCGTCGCGCAGCTCGCGCACGAGCGCCTGCACCTGATCCTCGCGGATGCCGAAGGTGAGGTCGGGCACGAACCGCCGCGGGTGCGCGATCGGCGTGTAGGGAAACGCCTGGCCGATGACGCCCACGCGCACCCCGCCGACCTCGCGCACGGTGGACGGCGTGAAGAGGCGATCGCCCCAGCCGACCTCGCTCACGTTCTGGGCCAGGAACTGGCCGGTGAACTTGCCGCGCGTCTCCCGGTCGCCGAACAGCTCGCGCACGCGCTCGAGCCCGTAGACGAACTCCCAGTGCGCGGTGAACAGCTCCACGCCGAGCTGATTGGTGGCGCGGAGCATGTCCTCGCCGCGGCTCCACAGCGCGGTGGCCGAGCCCTGCAGCGCGTCGCCGCCGTCGAGCAGCAGCGTCTTGCCCGGGCGCTCGGCGCGCACGCGCGCGACGAGGGTGGCCAGGTGCGGATAGCCGCCCATCCGGCCATAGCGCGCGGCCAGCGCGGGGAAGTCGAGATACGTCAGCGCGTACGCCTCGGGACTGCCGCGCGCGATGCCGTAGGCCGCCAGCAGCGCCTCGCCGGTGAGATACGGCGGCTTGCCGCGCTCGCTGCCGACGCCCAGCAGCGTGTCGGGCTCGCGGAAGTACACCGGCTTCAGCATGGCGTGGGTGTCGGTGAGGTGCAGCAGCGTGACGTTGCCGAGCGGTTCGAATTCCAGGAGGCGATCGGGTCCGTCGGCGGCCTCGGCCACCGCACGCGGCGCGAGCCCCGCGGTCGCGCCGACCGCCAGCAGCTTCACCAGGTCGCGCCGCGTGAGATCCACGTGACGCTAGCGCCCGGGCGGCCGCGCCTCCGGGCCGTTAATGACGGATGCCCGGGACGTTGAGCGGCTTGCCGTTATCGAACTGGGCGAGGTAGAGCTCGAGCTCGGCGTACTCGATTGCGTCGGCGGGCAGCATGTTGGTGCCCAGCGGCGTCATGCACCACTGGAAACGCTTGCGCATGTCCCAGGCGTCGTTCTGGCTCGTGCGCCAGGTCGGGAAGTGCCGCGTGAGTCCGCTGGTGGCGTCGCCGAGCAGCCGGCCGCCCAGGAACTTGTTGGCGCCCTTGTCGAGCGTGTGGCAGTCGGCGCACGCGTGATTGCGCTCGCCCACGCGGCGGTAGAACGTCGCCTTGCCGCGGGCCAGCGCCGCGCGCGCGGGCACGCTCGCCGTGTCCACGGCCACCGGCAGGCCGTCGGAGGCCATCTTCACCAGCATCGTGAGATCGAGGTTCTCGACGCTCTCGATCGGCAGCGGCGTGCCCGTCGTCTCGGGGCCGTGCACCGTCAGGTAGTCCTCGATCGCCATTACCCGCATGTACTGCGGCACGTGCTTGGGATAGCGCACGGCCACGCCGTGCATCGCCTTCGCGGCGCCGCCCGCGTGGCAGTCGGCGCACGACTTGCCCGCGGGGCCCCGGCGCGCCCAGGCGTCTTCGGCGCTCTCGGCGCGCACCACGGCCGGATTGTTCGTGGGATCGAGGTTGTCGCCGAAGCCGACCGGCTTGCTGCGCGTGAACGGGTTGCGCTCGCGGTCTTTCTCCGGCGTCGCCGGGCCGTGCAGCGTCTGCAGGTAGGCGACGAGATGGACGATCTCCTCGGGCGTGAACACGCCCTGCGCGCCCCACGGCGGCATCACCGTCTGCGGGAACGTGACGCGCGGGTCCCAGAGGTGTTGGTAGAGATAGGCGTCGGGCAGCTTGCGGTCGGCCAGCGTGGAAAGATCCGGCCCCACGCTGCCGGCCGGCCACACGTCCTCGCCCGGCACGAGATGACAGCCGGTGCACGGCCCCCTGACGCGGTCCATGAAGAGCGCACGGCCGCGCTTGGGATCGCCCGTCACGCCGGCCGGCATGGCGGCCTTCTGTACGGCCGGCTCGGGGCGCGTGTCGTCGTACGCATAGGTGCGGAAGCCGCTGAAGTCGCGCGTGGTCCAGCCGGCATAACGCACGGCCACTCGCTTGCCGTCGGGCTGGATACGCACGTCGCCGCGCGCCTCGGGCGTGGCGCGCGTGGTCCAGCGCGGGACGGCGGCGTAGTCGGGGCGATTGGAAGCGGCGGTGGCGCAGCCCGCCGCGAGCATCAGGACGCCGAGCCAGACCCGTCGCATCAGGCGCTCAGGAGAATGCGATGTCGGCCGAGCCCTCGTACTTCTGGCCGTGCGTGTCGTGGAAGGCGACGGTGAGCTTGCCGGGATCGGTCGCCTTCACCGCGAACGCGAAGAACGGGTTCTCGCTCACACTCTGCGTCGTGT
>Ga0134122_10004538_pt1 | contig 10299 bp, 9 predicted proteins | sample KB302_FD_96461 | JGI IMG/M metagenome (GOLD analysis project Ga0134122, IMG submission 96461) | Terrestrial soil microbial communities without Nitrogen fertilizer from Kellogg Biological Station, Michigan, USA - KB3-0-2 | ecosystem: Environmental > Terrestrial > Soil > Unclassified ... | reverse complement strand
GCAGTTTTTTGGAATCCAGGCGCGTAATCTGGCGAAGCTCAACGCGGCAGGCGTCAAAATCGCGTTGGGAACGGACGGCAACATCCCCTGGGCCCATCACGTTGAGATGGAGGATATGGTGGCGGCCGGGATGACGCCGGCTCAGGTCCTCGTCGCCGCCACGCGCAACGCGGCCGAATGGCTGCATCTCCCCGACGTCGGCACGGTCCAGGCCGGGAAAAGCGCGGACTTCCTCGTCCTCGACGCGAACCCGCTCGACAACATCACCAACACGCGGAAGATCTCGTCGGTCTACCTGCGCGGCGCGCAGGTCGATCGCGCGGCGTTCCGGGTGAACCAGACGCAGTAGTCGGTCGGCAGTGGGCAGTGGGCCGATCGTGGAGGCGGACCTTCAGGTCCGCCTCTCCCCGTGATCACGCGGCGCGCGTTCCTCGGCGGGAGCCTCGCCCTCGCGGCGAGTCTCCCGCTCGCCTCCCCGGCTGACGCGCAGCAGGCGAGGACGCGGCTGATCCTCCTGGGCACCGGCGGCGGGCCGCGACCGCGCAAAGAAAACTCCGCAGCGGCGCAAGTCGTCGTCTGCAACGGCGCCGCCTATGTCGTCGACTGCGGTGACGGCGTGGCGCGGCAGCTGGCGTTCGCCGGCGTTCCCCTGGCCGCGCTTCGTCACATTTTCATCACGCACCAGCATTCGGATCACAACGCGGACTATGGAAACCTGATCTGGCTCGCGTGGGCCTCCGGATTGAGCACGCGTGTTGATACGTGGGGACCGCCGCCGCTCGAGGAGATGACGACGCTGTTCTTGCGCATGAATGCGTACGACATCGACACGCGCATCGCCAACGAAGGACGCGTGCCGCTCGCGCCTCTCGTCCACGTCCACGACCTGCATGCCGGTGGCGAAGTGCTGCGCGACGCCCACCTGCGAGTCACCGCAGCGCTGGTCGATCATCCGCCCGTCGTGCCGGCGTTCGCCTACCGGTTCGATGGTCCGGATCGGTCCATCGTCATCTCGGGCGATACCACGCCGTCGGACAATCTCATCGCGCTCGCCCGCAGCGCGGACGTCCTGGTGCACTCCGTGTTGTACGTCCCCGCCGTTGATCGGCTCGTCGCGCGCGTCCCCAACGCGAGCGAGCTGAAGGCGAGCATCATCGCGCATCAGACGTCGGCGGAGGACGCTGGACGTGTCGCGCAGACAGCCGGAGTGAAGACGCTCGTGCTGTCGCATCTGGTCCCAGCCGACGATCCGAATGTCACCGACAAGATGTGGCTGGACGCCGCGCGCACGCACTTCAAGGGCACGGTGATCGTCGGTAAAGATTTGTTGGAAATATGACCGGAAGGGCCGACCTGAAGGTCGGCCTCTACGTTCGCTGCTGTGAGTCGTAGGGGCCGGCTTTAGCCGGCCCAACCGCCCAACCGCTAGACCGCGTCCGACTGCGACGTGAAATTGAACGCGTTGAGCCGCAGCGCGGGCACGAGCAGCGGGTCGATCCCGCCTTCGCTGCTGGCGACGCGTTCGGGCACGCCGATCTGATCGACGTTGCCGGGCCCGAGCATCAGGACGATGCTCTGGTTGAAGCGGAAGTTGCGCACCGGGTACTTGATCTCCCCGTCTTCGACGTACCAGACGCCGTCGCGCGTCAGCCCCGTCACCGAGGCGGATCGCGGATCCACCGTCCGGATGTAGAAGAAGCGCGTGACGAGCAGCGCGCGCTTCGCCGTCCTGATCATCTCGTCGACGCTCACGCCCGGCGTGGACGGCTCGAGGATCAGCGCCAGCGGCCCGCTCGGCTGCCGGTTCTTCTGCTGCGCCCAGAATCGCGTGTAGCGGAGCGATTCCACCATCCCGTTGCGTACCAGGTACATCGTCTGCGCCGGCAGGCCGTCGTCTGCCGCGGTGAACTTCGAGAGCTCCGGCCGCCACGGGTCGCTGACGATGTTGACGCGCGGGTCGAAGAGCCGCGTGCCGACGCGCGTCGCGCCGCCCGGAAGCGAGAAGACGCTGCGCCCTTCGTCGGCGTTGCGCGCGTCGAACGACATGCCGCCGGAATCGAGGAGGTCGGCGACGGCCTGCGCTTCGAGAATCACCGGATACGCGCCGGCCGGCAGCATGCGCGCGCCGCGCGAGTCGGACGCGCGCCGGATCGCCTCGCGCGCGATGCGCGCGGTGTCGAGCCGTGCCACGTCGAAGTGGTTGCGCGAGAAGTAGCCCGAGCCGGCGCCGTCGGGCGTGCGCGCGGTCATCCCGAGGCCGACGAGCGACTCGCGCTCGTAGTGGAAGTTGCCATGCGCGGTGGCGCTCGCGCGTGCGGTGAGACGGGCCTGGTGAAAGCCCGCGCCGACGACCTTCACCTTCTCCGACTGCGCAATCGCGTCGCTGATCTGCCGCGCCCGGGCAGGCAGGTCCACTCGGGCGGTCGCGTCGACATATCCTCCGCCCGGCTTGTACGTCTGTTGCGACAGCGACGGCAGGTACTCGACGTCAATCGGCGACAGCTTCGCGAACGCCTGCGCGTCCTCGACCGCCTGCTTCAGCGCCGCGTCGCTGACGTCGGTGGTCGACGCCGAGCCGCGGCGCCTGCCGATCCAGGTGGTGACACGCACCGAGACGCCCTCGCGCCGGCCGCTGGTCAGAAACGTGTTCGCGGCAAACCGCAGGTGCGAGTAGTCGAGGCTGTCGACGGTCACGACCGCGTCGTCCGCGGTGACGGAGCCGAGCACCTTTCGTGTGATCTCGCGCGAGGCGGCTTCGGTCAGCAGCATGACATCCGCCTCACGTCATCGAGACCGACGTGTTCAGCACGTTGATCTGGCGGAAGCGCGCCGCCGGGCAGCCGTGGCTGACGACGCCGACCTGCCCCGGCTCTCCTTTGCCGTCGACGAACGATCCGTTCAGCTGGTACGTGGACCGTCCCCCGAGGGCGTCGCACGCGCCCCAGAAGTCGGTGGACCGCGACTGATACGCGACGTCGCGCATCATGCCCGCGACCTTCCCCTTGCTGATCTCCCAGAACGTCTGGCCGCCGAACTGGAAGTTGTAGCGCTGCTGATCGATCGACCAGCTGCCGTCGCCGTAGATCAGGATCCCCTTCTCGACGCCGGCAACCAGCTCGTCGAGCGACGTGTCCTGCGCGCCCGGCTCGAGCGAGACGTTCGGCATCCGCGCGAACGGCACGCTGCCCCACGAATCCGCGTTGAGACAGCCGTACGATGTCTTCCGCCCGATGAGCGGCGCCAGATCGCGCGTCGTCTGCCAGTCCACGAAGATGCCGTCCTTCACCAGGTACCACCGCTGCGCCGGCACCCCATCGTCGTCGTAGGCGACCGTCGCCAGACCAGTCGTCTGCACGCGGTCGGCGACGATGTTGACGAGCGGTGAACCGAAGCGGAGCTTGCCGGCCTGATCGGGCGTCAGGAAACTCGTTCCTGCGTAGTCGGCTTCCCACCAGAGCGCGCGATCGAGCTCCGTCGAGTGTCCGCACGATTCGTGGATGGTCAGCCAGAGATTGGTCGGATGGATCACCAGGTCGTAGCGGCCCGGTTCGACCGGCGTCGCCTTCAGCTTGGCGACGGCCTCGTCCGCGGCCTGCTGGACCTCGGCCTTCCACGGGTACTTCTCCATGTACTCGTAGCCCCGCGCCTGCGGACCGCCGAAGGAGCGCCGGGTCTGGAAGTCGCCGCTCTCGCGATTGACGGCGGTCACGTTGAACTGCGGCTGACCGCGAATGAGGTACTGCTCGATGCGCGAGCCCTCTGACGTCGCGAGGAACCGCTGCTCGTTGACCCATGCCATCGAGGAGTTGACGAAGCTGACGCCGGTCGTCTTCATCGCGATGGCGTTCAACGCGAGCAGGAGCTCGATCTTGTCGTCGAGCGGGACGTCGAACGGATCCTTCTCGAACGCGCTCTTCCAGTTTGCGGTCACGGAATCGACCGGGGCGAGCGTCACGCGCTTGCGCTGGAAGGCCGCGTTCGCGCGGGCGATGTCGACCGCGACCTGCGCGACCCGCCGGACTTCGTCCGCGGTCACGACGCTGCTGGCCGCGAAGCCCCAGGCGCCGTTGACGAGCACGCGGATGCCAAAGCCGAAGTCCTGGCTGCGCGCGACGTTCTGCACCTGCTGCTCGCGCGTTGTGATCGACTCGGACCGATAGCGGTTGATGCGGATGTCGGCGTACGACGCGCCGAGCACCCTGGCTCGCGTGAGCGCCGCCTCCGCCAGCGCGCTCTTGACGGCGTCGACCTCCGCGGCCGCGGCCGCTTCACGCTCGAGGAGCCAGGGCGCGAGCGTGGCCGCCCCGACCGCGGTCGAGGCGGCCTTCAGAAACTCGCGCCTGACCATTCTATCTAGCGGCAGTCGTCGCGGACGGCGTATCCGGCCGCTCGTTCAGCTCGATGTAGGTCCCCCATGGGTCCGTGATGAACGCGAGCGCGCTGTTGGTCTGCGCGTTCTTCGTATACGGCCGATCGATCTTCCCGCCGGCCGCCTCGTATCGCTTCAGGAACGCCTCGAGGTTCTTGACGTCGAAGCCGATGTGATCGAGCACGCGCCCTTTCGTCGTCACCTGCGGCGTGTCGTTCATCGCCTTCGCGAACGACAGGTTGATGCCCGGGAGATCCGCGGCGATGTTGGCGCCGCGCTTGCCCGGCACCGCGCCGAACCAGGCGGCGTACCACGCCTGCATCTTCGGAATCTCCGACTCGGGAATGTTGAAGTGCACGTGCTGGCTCTGGATCGGGAACTTCTGGTCCTTGTTCTCGAGAATCTCGATGCGCAGGCCGTCGGGTGTCTCGACGAATGCCTGGTCGGTGCGGCCCGCGCCGCCCGGCAGCACCGTGACGCCCGCGGCTTTCCATTTCGCGATGGCCTCCTGCGTGTTCGGCACCGTGAAGCCGACGTGGTTCACGACGCTGCCGACGCTGCCGCCGACGGCCGGCGCGGCGCCTGGGCCCTGGTTCAGGTACACCAGCACGCCGGGGAACCGCACGATGTCGAAATTCCCCGCCTTGATCGCGGTGCCGCCCATCGCGACGAATATCTTCTTGTTGGCTTCGATGTCTCGCGAATTCATGTGCCAATGGCCGTTGGTCACGCCGGCGGCATTGACCGGGAACGGCTGGGCCCATGCCGCGGCCGGCACGAGCAGCGAGAGCACCCACAGAACCGAAAGCAGCTTTTTCACGGCAACTCCTCCCCTCTCTACGAAGGTGCTGCACCATACACCCGGAACGCGCCTTCTGACAATTGATGGATAAGGAGTTAGCCGAAATGTCGATTCCCGGGGGCCGCCGGCGACTAGCTGGTGGGGCCGCCGAACGCCCCGAGGGAGGAACCGAATCATGAAGTATTTGTGCCTGATTTACGACGAGGAGCGCACGTTCGCCGCGATGCCGAAGACCCAGATCGACGCGCTCATGAAGGAATACCGCGCGTTCAGCGACGGCATCCGGCAGTCCGGCCACTACATCGCCGGCCATCAGCTGGCGCCGGTGCGGTCGGCGTCGACGGTGCGCGTGCGCAACGGCAAGATGTCGGCGACCGACGGCCCGTTCGCGGAAACGAAGGAGCAGCTGGGCGGGTATTTCCTGATCGAGGCCGCCGACCTGAACGAGGCGCTGCAGATTGCGTCGCGCATTCCGTCCGCGCGCATCGGCAGCATCGAGGTGCGGCCGCTGCACGAGTCGCATCAACAGCAGGCGGCGCCAGCATAGGCGGACCTGAAGGTCCGCCTCTACGCTCGCCTGTTGCGCCAAACGCGCGGTTCTGCCGACCCGATCGGCCGTAGAGGCGGACCTTTAGGTCCGCCTGCGTTTCGCGACCGCTTCGACCAGTCCCTCGCGCACGGTCGGATACTTCGGCGACCACGCGCACGCGGTGCGCAGCTTCCGGTTCGACAGGCGCTGCGACCGCGCGAGCGTCTCGCCGAGCGAGCCGAGCAGGAGCGAGAGCCACGACGAGGGGAAGCGCGGCTCGGGCGCGCCGACCGCGGCGGCGAGCGTCTGGAAGAATTCGCGCTTGGTCACGGGTTCGTTGTCGGTGACGTTGTAGATCCCCGCGGGCAGCTCCAGCGCCGCGGCGACCGCGGACGCCGCGTCGTCGTGCGAGATCGAGGAGATGTAAGCGTCGGGCCCGAAGCCCGGCGCCCAGCCGCGGCGCACGTTGGCGATCATTCCGTGCAGGAAGTCGCTGTCCGGCCCGTAGAAGAAGGCGAACCGGAGCACGATGCCCTCGCGCCGGGCGCTGCTGAACGACTGCGCCGCGCGCTCGGCATCGACGACCGCGCGGTTGTAGCGGGCGGGGCGGATGGGCGAGCTCTCGTCAATCCATCGGTCGCCCGCGTCCTCGTAAATCGGCGCGAACGATTCCTGGATGTAGCGCGTCGCGCCGCCGCTGGCCGCGGCGCGCGCGAGGTTCGCCGCCCCGATGCGCCGGATGCGGGCGTTCTCGCGCCACGCGCCGGGCATCAGCGCCTTCGATGCGGGCGGAATGGCGGTCGCCAGGTTGATCACCGCGTCGTGGCCCACGACCGCCTGCCGCAGCCGGTCGGCGTTGAAGAGGCTCGCGTCGACAGGCTTCACCCCGTACCGCGAGAGCGCGGCCCGCTTTTCCGCTGTGCGGACAATCGCCGTGATGGAATGGCCGGCGGACGCGAGCATCGGCACCACCCGGGTGCCGACGACACCGGTTCCGCCGGCGATGAAGATGTTCAACTACCGCTGCGCGGGACGTGGCTCCGATGACGGCGGCACGATGCTCTTGATGCGCATCGTCGTCACGAGGTTGCCGTAGATCTCGTTGTTGTGGACCACGTTGAGCATCAGCAGCGCCATCCGCGTGTTGCGCGTGACGCGGCCGTTCTCCTGCTGGATCTCGACGACCTGCGCGCCGTTCTCGTCGTTCAGCGAGGCGTAGACGGGATCGCACCAGGCGAACGAGTCGGCGAGCGCCTTCTGGAATTCCGCTTTCGTCTTCAGCGTCTTCTCCAGGTCGACGCCGGCGTTCGGGTTCTTCTCGCCCTTGGCCTGCGAGCACCAGAGGTAGTTGTAGTTCGCGACGTGCGCCAGGTGCTGGCCGAAGGTCCGCACCTCCTGCTGCGGCCCCGGGCGAAGGCCGTACATGTCCTCCGTGACCTTCTCCGCGGAGCGGACGATGTTGTTCTTGTTGCCGTTGTACATGTTGCGCAGGAACCCCGACGTGGTCGGGGGCGCCTGCGGCTGCTGGCCCTGCTGCGCGAACGCAGGCGTGGCCACCGACGCTCCGAGGAGCGCGAGCACGAACAGTCTCTTCTTCATGCGCGAAATTTTACCGCACGATCTCGCGAATCGTTCCGTCCTGCTTGTTGAGCAGGAAGACGCGATTCTCCGGCCCAGTACCGAAGCGCAGGTCGGCGCGGTCGGCGGCCGTTCGCTTCTGCGCCGCGTTTTTCTCGCGGATCAGCGTGAGCAGCGTCTTCGCCGAGCCGCCGCTCGAGAACAGCACGCGGCGAATCGCGTCCTGTCCGCCCTTCGGCAGCTGGTCGGCGCTCACGTAGAAGACTTCCCCGCTCGGGATGTCGCCGAACAGCAGCTTGTCGGAGAGCTGCGGCACGGCGGTGCCGCGGTAGGCGATCACGCCCGTCACGGAGACGTTGTTGCCGAGCAGCGCGTCGTGGTGATCGAATTCGACGATCGGATACGTCACTTTCGGATCCGCGCGCGGCTTGTCGAGCTCGATGTGCGTCCGATCGATGAACCGGAAGCTCGCCTCCCAGTCGTGCCATCCCAGGTTGGCGCCGGGCGTCGCAATGCTGATCTCCTCGACGATGTTCTGGCCGATCTCGGCGACGAAGAGCGTGCCGTTCTTCGAGTCCCAGCCGAAGCGCTGCGGGTTGCGGACGCCATAGGCGTAGATCTCGCCGAGCGTCTCCGGCTTGTTGTCGCTGGCGAACGGATTGCCCGCGGGAATGCCGTACTTGCCGTTGGCGCTGTTGGTGCCGAGCGGATCGATGCGCAGCATCTTCCCGTACGGCGTGCCGAGGTTCTGCGCGGCGTTGAACGGATCGCCGCCGCTGCCGCCGTCGGCGAGCGTGAAGTAGAGGAGGCCGTAATCGGCGGCACTGGGCGTCGCCAGCGGATTGAACGACGCCAGCCCGCCGTTGTGGTTCGCAAACGGCTGGCGGAAGCGCACCATCTCGCGCGGCGGACCGCCGTCGTAGGCCGCCGCTGCCGGGTTCTTCGCCGTCCACTCGTAGAGCACCGTGTCGTGCGTGTTCATGCCGCCGGCGGGCACGAAGTCCGGCTTCGGCTGCATGTTGCTCGAGTCGGTATAGGTGTAGAACTTCCCGTAGCCGCGCGTCCCCTGCTGGTTGAACTGCGGGTGGAACGCAAAGCTCTGGAAACCGCGCTCGCGTCCCTGTGACTGGACGCTCACGCCCCAGTTCGGCGCGTTGATGTCGACGTACTTGACGACGGTCTTTCCGTCGTAGCTCACGCTGTAGAGCGGCCCGCGCATGTCGTTGACGAACAGCCGGCGCGTCCCCGGCTCGTTGACGAGCAGCATCATCCGCGCGGCTTCCGTGCCTGCATCCGGAATCGTCGCGAACTCCGCCAGGTTCACGCGGACGACATCGTCCTTGATGTTGATCGGCTGCGGGAACGGATCGATGTCCTGGCCGAACAGCTCACCCGCCTGGAAGGTCCACGCCGCGGCGACGCACGACGCCACCAGCACGGCGGCTCTCAGCAGCCGCACACCTGCAGTCTTCATGGGTCGCAGCCTAGATGGCGCGCCGCCCGCCAGTCAACTATTTCGCGCTGAGCCGCACGAGAGGACCCGTCACGCTCCACGCCTTCCCGTTCGCGTCGGTGCCGCTGAACGTCGTCTGCGCGGTGTGGGCGGCCGCCGACACGCTGCACCACCGGGTTCGAACCGACGTCGTTGCGCTGGCGGCGATGCGCAGGTTCGGATTTGTCGCTGAGCCGGCCGCGCCATCGAACGTGTCGACGCGCCTCGTTATGGTGACCGCCACGCCGCCCGTTTCCCTCAGCACCTGGTCGTAGAACCACGTGTTCGGGCGCGTCGCGCAGCTGGCGAGATCGGTGATCGCCTGTCCGCTGAACGGCACCGGGTTGGGCGACACGGTGACCTGCACCGCCCCGGTTCCGGTTCCCGCAGCCGGCGGAGCCGGCGTTGGTGTTGGTGTTGGTGACGGAGTCGGAGACGGCCTCGGGGTGGGACTTGGGGTCGGACTCGGCGCGGGCGCCGTCCCGGGGTTGTTGGATCGTGACGGGACGCCACCGGCTACGGGCGTCGGGGTCGTCGGCGAGGCCGGCTCCACGGAGCCGCAGCCACTGGCCACGAGCGCGAAGACGACGATGACGAAGAACGGCGCACGCATGCTGGTCCCCTCCTGGTTCGTGTCGCGAGGGGGCGACTACGCAAGACGCGCACCCGTGTGTGCTTCAGGCGGCGAAGTTGCAGCGGTGCGGCCGCCGGCGCCCGATTCGCCGCCAGCGCTGCAACAGCAGCAGACGCACCGTGAAAAAATTTCCTTTGTCCTCCTGGAGGAACGACATGTGGATGGTTGTGTTAGCTCTCCTCGCATGCGTCGCGTCCACGGCGTCCGCGCAGACGCAGGTGCAGACACAGGTGCCCGCCGTTCCCGCCGACGAGAATCGGGGGAACATCAACCTGTCCGCCAGCTTCGACTTCGCCAACGCGTACATGTTCCGCGGCCTGCGCCAGGACGACACCCGGTTCATCATGTGGCCGTCGACCGACGCCGGCATCCGGCTGCACTCGGACCGGAACGGCGCTTCCGACGCCGCGCTGCACATCGGCAGCTGGAACAGCCTGCACACCGGCGTGACCGGGACTCAGGGCCCGACGGGCCGTCTCTGGTATGAGAGCGATTTCTACGCGACACTCGCCCTGACGCTCCTGCCCGGCCTCGATCTCGGGACGACGTTCACGGCCTACACGAGCCCGAACAGCTCCTTCAGCACCGTCAAGGAGCTGTCGTTCAAGGTGGCGGCGAACGACTCGGATGCCCCGGCGGGCATCGTCCTGCACCCGTACGCGCTGGTCGCCTTCGAGCTCGATACGGCGCCCGGGCTCGGGCAGGCGGACGGCGGGGCGAACGCCGGCACCTACCTCGAGATCGGGGGGGCCCCAGGCTGGGCGGACGCGCCGCTGTCGGTCACGTTTCCGATCAAGATTGGCTTGAGCCTGAACCACTACTACGAGCTCGCGGGCGTCGATCACAGGTTCGGGTTTCTGAGCCTCGGCGCGCTGGCGAGCGTTCCGCTGGGGCG
>Ga0134122_10004535_pt1 | contig 10302 bp, 10 predicted proteins | sample KB302_FD_96461 | JGI IMG/M metagenome (GOLD analysis project Ga0134122, IMG submission 96461) | Terrestrial soil microbial communities without Nitrogen fertilizer from Kellogg Biological Station, Michigan, USA - KB3-0-2 | ecosystem: Environmental > Terrestrial > Soil > Unclassified ... | reverse complement strand
CGTGGAATGCGGCGCCGGCATCGAGTGGCCGGAGCTGATCGACGGCTATCTCGCGCTGCACCGTGGCGATGGCGAGGGCTGGGGCATCGCCCAGAAGCAGACCGGCGCCGACCGGCTGACCGCCGGCGGCTCGATCTCCGTCAACGGCCACGGCCGCGGCCTCACCATGCCGCCGCTGATCGCCGACGTCGAGGCGCTCACGCTCGTGGACGCGGAGGGGGAAGTCCGCCACTGCTCGCGCACGGAGGAGCCGGAGCTCTTCCGCCTCGCCGTGGGCGGCTACGGGCTCTTCGGCGTCGTCACCTCGGTCGTCCTCCGGCTCGCGCCGCGGCGCAAGCTGGAGCGGATCGTCGAGCTGGGGGGGATCGGCGGCCTGATGGCGGCGTTCGAGGAACGCATCCGCGGCGGCTTCCTCTACGGCGATTTCCAGTTTTCGATCGACTCGCGCTCGCCCGGCTTCCTCGACGAGGGGGTCTTCTCCTGCTACCGGCCGGTGGATCCGGCAACGCCCATTCCGGAGGGACAGCGCGAGCTCTCGGACGAGGATTGGAAGGAGCTGCTCTGGCTCACCCACACCGACAAGCAGCGGGCGTACGATCTCTACACGCGGCACTACCTCGCGACCTCGGGCCAGGTCTACTGGTCGGACATCCACCAGCTCACGCCCTACTTCGAGGCCTATCACGAGGAGATCGACCGCCGGACGGGAGCCGCCCATCCGTCGACGGAGATGATCGGCGAGCTCTACGTCCCCCGGCCGCGGCTGGCGGACTTCATGGCCGCGGCGGCGGCGGAGCTGCGCCGCCGCGGCACCGACGTCATCTACGGCACGGTGCGGCTGATCGAGCGCGACGGCGAGAGCGTCCTCGCCTGGGCGCGGGAGCCCTGGGCCTGTATCGTCTTCAACCTCTGCGTGGAGCACACCGCGGAAGGAAAGGAAAGCGCGGCCGACGCGTTCCGCGCGCTGACCGATCTCGCCATCGAGCGCGGCGGCAGCTACTTCCTCACCTATCACCGCTGGGCGCGCCGCGATCAGGTGGAGGCCTGCCATCCGCGATTGCGGGAATTCCTGGCGGCGAAGCAGCGGCACGATCCGGAGGAGCGGTTTCAGAGTGATTGGTACAGGTGGTACCGGGAGATGTTCGCGTAGGGTGAGAAAAAACCGCCCCAGCCAGACCGCCATCCTCATCGCCCGCTCGACCTACATGTTGTCGCGCGATCCGGACCTCTCGCGCCTGATACCGCCCGGCGCGGGCGAGGCGTGCCGGCGGTTCCTGGAAGCCGCCGGTCTGCCGCGACGGCAGCTCGAGATGGCGGATCGTGCCTGGTTCCGTTCGTTCGCGCTGTTCTCGGAGCGCTTCGCCATCCCGGGCGTTTCGCTCCACTACGCCGCGCGCAAGCGCTGGCTCGAGGAGGCGGCGCGGCAGGCCCTCGCCGACGGCATCGCGCAGGTGGTGGTGCTGGGTGCGGGGCTCGACACGCTGGCGCTGCGCCTCCACCGCGAGCTCCCCGGCGTGCTCTTCGTCGAGACCGACCATCCGGCGACGCAGGAGGTGAAGCGGCGGGCGTTGGCGCTCTGGGGCGAGCTGGATGCGAACCTGAAGCTCGCGGCGCTCGATCTCGCGCACGCGCGGCCGGAGGAGGTGCTCGCCGCGCTGCCCGAATACCGGCCGGAGGCGGACGCGCTGTTCATCGCCGAGGGGCTCACCATGTACCTGCAGCCGGAGGAGATGGACGCCTTCTTCGCCTTCCTGCGGCGGCATGCCGGCCCGGGCAGCCGCTTCGCCTTCACCTTCATGGAGCCGCAGGCGGACGGCAGGGTGAACTTCCCCTCCGCCACGCCGCTCGTGCGCCCGTGGCTCGCCCTGGTGGGGGAGCCCTTCACCTGGGGCGTGCGGCGTCAGGACCTGCCGCGGTATCTGGAGGAGCGCGGCTTCGCCCTCACCGAGCTGGCCGGCGCGGACGAGCTGCGGCAGCGCTACCTCGCGCCGGCCGGCTTGGCGGAGCGGCGGCTGGCGGTGGGGGAGTATCTGGCGCTGGCGCGGGCCCTCACTCCCCCAAACCCCCTCTCTCCCGCCCCCTCCCTCCCGCCCTCACCGGGAGAGAGGGGGCTTTAGGAAAGAGGTTCGGGGAAACAGGAAACCTCAGAAGCTGAACACCGCCCCTACCGAGAACCCGTCGCTGTCGCCCGTGTTGCGGCCGTCGAGGGTGACGAAATAGGCCGCCGAGAGGCCGACTCGATCGGTGAGGCGGCCGTAGACCTTGGCGCCCAGCTTCGAGTATTCCTCTTTATTGCTCGGGAAGGTGAAGCCGGGATCGCCGATGTCCGTGCCGCCGTCGGCGATCAACTGTGAGTAGTAGCCGCCGTAGGTGACCCGGCCGACCGTGAAACCGAGCTCCGTATAGAGCGGGTAGTCGTTGGGCGCGTCGTCGCCGCGGAGGTCGTAGCCGACCTGTTGAGAGAAGTAGAAGCTCTGGCCGTGATAGAGGTAGACCAGCCGGAAGAGCCAGTCCGTGGTGTTGTCGCCGAGGTCCACCGGCAGGTTCGGCTCGTAGTCCTGGACCGCCGTGCGCACGCCCAGGCCGCCGACCAGGCTGTGCGGACCGGAAGCGTAGAAGCGGTACTTGAGGAGGGCCGAGAGGTCCTGCCAGCCCTTGTCCGCGAACCCGCCCAAGCCATCCGAGCTGGCGTCGATGTACGGCAGGTTGGCCACGATCGCCAGATCGTCCGTCAGGCCCCATTGCACCCACAGGCTGATGCTGTCGATGTCCACCTTGCCGACTCCGGGATCGGACACCTTCGTCGTGCCGACCCAGAATTCGTCGTAGCCCTCGGCGGTATACGAGACGGCGACGTCTCCGTGCCCCTGGCCCGGCAGGAAGCCGTTGACGTCGAAAGCGTAAAGAGGTGCCTGGATCCCGCCGGCGGCAAGGACCAGCAGAGCTGGCAAGAAGGCGCGATTCGCTCTCATCCCTCTCTCCTCTCTTAGTAATCCAGCGACTCTTTCACTCTACCATGGCCCCGCCGAGCTCCCGACCGTGAGAGAGCAGGGAGACTGGATTCAAATTGGTTCCTAAAAACCCGCCTCTCTCCGTGACGGGAGTACGGTGGGAGAGAGCTTCCAGTCGCCTTGCGGTACCACATGGCGGCTCCGTCGGGAACCGCGGTATTGTTTTGGAGCGCGAAATGCCGCCCGCTGTGGTTAGCCCGCGGGCGGCCCAACCTATTCATGCCTTTTGCGGCGTGCGATCGCCGTCCGGGTCCCCCTGAGCCGGCGACGTTGGCGAAGAAGTCGGCGCCCCCCGGGGGCGCGCTATGCTCCGCGCCGTGAAACGGGTCATAGGCTACGGCCTGGCGGGCGGCGTGCTCATCGCGCTGCTCAAGGTCCTCGAGTACAAGCATTTCGTCCCGCCCGGACGCGCCGGCGTCCGCCGTGACGGCGTGAGACCTCACCCCGTCGGCGGCTCCACGATGCGGTGGCGGATGGCGTAGCTCACCACCTGCGTGCGGTTGTGGAGGTGGAGCTTGTCGAGGATGTTGCGGACGTGGAACTTGACGGTGTTCTCGCTGACGCCGAGCTGCTTGGCCAGCTTGCGGTTGGAGGTGATGCCGTTGACGAGCAGCTCCAGCACTTCGCGCTCGCGCTCGGTGAGGGCGTCGGGATCGTGCTGGGCGGCCGGGGCCGCCGGGCGGGCGAACTCCTGCAGCAGCCGGCGCGCCAGCGCCGGCGTGAGGGCCGGCTCGCCGCGGTTGACGCCGTCGAGGAGGGAGAAGAAGTCCTCCGACTCCAGGTTCTTCAGCAGGTAGCCCTGGGCGCCGGATTTGATCGCCTCGAAGAGCTTCGAGTCCTCGTCGGATGCGGTGAGCACCACGACCTTCACCTGGGGCTGATCGGCGCTGATCAGCCGGGTGGCGGCGAGGCCGTCCATCTCGGGCATGGAGAGGTCCATGAGGATGACTTCCGGCTCGAGCTTGCGCGCCATCTCCACGGCCTCGCGGCCGTTCTTCGCCTCGCCGATCACCTCGAGGCCGTGAGCCTCGAGCAGGCTGCGCAGGCTGTCGCGGAAGAGGGCGTGGTCGTCGGCGATCAGGATCTTCATGGGGTCTCCTGTCTCAGGCGTTGACGGCCGCAGGCGCCGGCAACTCGACGGTGATACGGGTCCCCGCTCCGGGAGCAGAGTCGAGATGGAAGCTGCCGCCCATGGACTCGGCCCGCTCGCGCATGGTGGAGAGGCCGAAGCGGGGCAGCTCGGAGCGGCCGAGCACGGACGGGTTGAAACCGGCGCCGTCGTCCTGCACGATCATACGGAACCGCGCCGCGGTCTGCTGCAGGCTGATCTCGACCCGCGAGGCGTCGGCGTGCTTGCGGACGTTGGCGAGCGACTCCTGCACGATGCGCAGCACCTGGAGCTGGGCGTTGGAGGCCAGCCGCGGCGCGCCGTCGATGCGCAGGCTGGCGTCTACTCCCGCGTGCGCCTTCCAGGTGTTGACGTACTCTTCGAGCGCTTCGGCGATCGAGCGTCCCGGGAGGGCGGCGCAGCGCAGGCCGATGATCGACTCGCGCACGTCGGCGTAGACCTCGCGGGCGGCGCTGGCGAGCTGGTCGAGGTGGCGGGTGGCCTCCTCGGTGCGGCCGCCGCGCAGGAATTCCTTGACCGCCTGGGCCTTGGTGTTGACGGAGGCGAGGATCTGCGCCAAGCCGTCGTGCATCTCTTGGGCGATGCGCAGCCGCTCCTCGGCCACCGCGAGATCGTTGAGGGCGGCCTCGTGGAGGGCCAGCAACTCGCGGTTGCGGCGCTCGAGGCGGCCCTGCATGCGCTCCAGCACGCCGAACAGCGCGCCGAAGAAGAACAGGCAGCCGGTGAGTACGGCGGCGCTCATCAGCACCTTGCCGCCGAACGACGACAGGTAAGGGTAAAACGCCCGCCGCACCAGCTCCAGCAGGATGATGAAGGTCAACGCGGAGAGCAGGGCGATCCACTTGAGGCGACGCAGCGCCGCCGGCCCATCCAGCTCGGAGGTGAGGCGCCCCGAACCCTTCACGGCGGACATGTGCCGCGGAATTCTATCGGAAGGCGGCAGCGCCTCGCCGTGCCGCGGGTCAGAGGTTTGGGGTTCCATTGCGGACGGCGCGGTCGAGGGTGGATAAATTGCGATAGCTCATGATGGTGCATGGATATGGCGCCCGCCTCGCAAGGATGCGCGTTCCGGGGCGGCGAGGGTACCGTCTGGCGGGGTGGTTTCGCGCCCATCCTTTTGGATAGGGCCCCGTGTTAGACTCGATCCCTCCGAAGGTGAATCCAAGGTGAAGCCATGATCGTCGAGAAGCGCCACCAGGACGGGTTCACCCTTCTCAACGTGGAAGGGGTGATCAAGCTCGGCGAGAGCGCGCAGTTCTTCGCGCAGACCCTCGAGCGCACCCTCTCCGACGACCGCGGCAACGTCATCATCGATTTCTCCAAGATCAACTTCATCGACTCCACGGGCATCGGCGAGCTGGTCGGCTATCTCGGCCGCTTCCGCAACTCCAAGCGCGAGCTCATCCTGGTCAATCCCTCGGAGCGCATCCGCAAGCTGCTGCAGGTGGCGCGCCTGAGCGAGCTGTTTCCCACCTACGACTCGGTGGACGCGGCGATCGCCGCGGAGCGTTAGAACCGGACATGCCGCTCGCCATGGCTCGACCGCGGGTCCTCGCGCTGCTGGCGCTGCCGCTCCTCGCCGGCTGTGCGGCGTTCCGCCACGGCAGCCGGCCGCCGTTCAAGAAGCTGAGCCCGCCGATCGCCTACGAGATGACGCGGGACAGTCCCGAGATGCTGGTGCTCGACCTGCGTTCGGCCCAGGAGTACAACGGCGAGACCGGCCACCTGCGGGGGGCGCAGAACATCCCGCTGGAGCGCCTGCCCTACCGTCTGCTCGAGATCAGCCCGTACCGGGAGCAGACGGTTCTGGTCTACTGCCGGGCGGACGGCTGCGGGGAGAAGGGCATGGCCATCCTCCTCGCCAGCGGCTTCCAGGATGCGGTGCTCATGGACGGCGGCATCGACGCCTGGATCCGTGGGGGCTTCAAGACGGTGCTCCCCGACGAGCTCGCCAACCGGCCCCCGCAGCCGGCGGACGGCAGAGGTCCGATGATGCCGCGACGCCCGGGCGAGGCCGAGGTCACGCCCAAGCAGGAGGTGCCGGTGGAGCCGCCGCCGCCCAAGAGTCCCTGAGTTTCGCAGCGGTATGCCCTCCGAAGCCCTCACCACCCCGGCCCTCCTCTCCCAGAGGGAGAAGAGGGAGAAAGACGGAGAAAACGCCGGTTGAGGGGTTTTACTTTCTTGGGGGTTAGGGGAGTGAGGGCTTCGGAGGGCAGACCGCCGCAAGATCAACGGGCCCTCCTTGCCGCGCCGCGACAAATCGCCGAGAATCTGGAGCCTCAATGACTTCCACGGAGACCCTATGACCGTTCATACCGCGATATCGACCGCCGATGCTCTGCGCGAGCTGCAGGCGATCCTGGGCGATCACATCCTGCTCGACGAGGAGGTGCGCGCCCTCTACCGCTCGGACTTCGGGCGCATGGTGGACCGGCTGCCCGGCGCCGTGGCCCGCTGCGCCTCCGCCGAAGAGGTGGCCGAGGTCGTCCGCTTCTGCCGCGAGCGCGGCATCGCCATCGTCCCGCGCGGCCAGGCTCACACCCAGAGCGGCCAGGCGACGACCGAGGGCGGCGTGCTGCTGGACACCTCGTCGATGAGCACCATCCACGAGATCGACGAGGCGGGCGAGACCGCCACGGTGGACTGCGGCGTCGTCTGGCGCGACCTGGTGAGCGCCAGCCTGGAGAAGGGCCTGGTGCCGCGTGTGCTCACCAACAATCTCGGCGTGCAGATATCCGGCACGCTCTCGATGGCCGGCCTGGGGGTGGCGAGCTTCCGCTACGGCACGCAGGCCGACAACGCCGTCGAGCTCCAGGTGGTCACCGGGGCGGGCGAGATCGTCACCTGCTCGCGCGAGCAGAACCGCGACCTCTTCGACGTCGTCCGTTGCGGCCTCGGCCAGTTCGGCGTCATCACCCGCGCCAAGGTGCGGCTCCGCCGCTGCAAGAGCATGGTGCGCAAGTACTTCCTCCTCTACGACGACCTCGGCGCCTTGATGGAGGACGCCAAGCGGGTGATGAGCCCGGAGAATCCGACCTTCTCGTCGATCGAGTCCTGGTGCACGCCGTGCCTGCAGGGCATCAAGAAGATCGGCGAGGGCATGGCCCTGGGCGAGGGCATGCAGACCTTCGCCTACTGGCTCTATCCGTTCCACGTGACGGTGGAATTCGAGCCGGGCGAGGAGCTGGACGACGCCGCGGCGCTCGCGGGGTTGACGCCCTACCGGCACGTCCACACCGAGGACTTCACCCAGCACGAGTTCTGCAACCGCATGGACCCGGTGTTCGAGCTCTGGCGGCGCAGCGGCTACTGGGACCTGCCACATCCGTGGATGGAGACGACGCTGCCGTGGGACACCGCCCGCGAGTTCATCGAGTCGGCGCTGGCCATCACGCCGCCGCAGGCGCTGGGGCCGGGGGGCCACATCCTCCTCTGGCCGGCGTACACGCGGACGTCGGACGTGCCGCTGTTCATGCATCCGGAGGGGGAGTTCGTGATGGGCTGGGGCATCCTGCCGGGTGTGCCGCGCGCCTTCCTGGAGCGCGGTCTCGCCCAGCTCGACATGGCGAGCGAGCTCTCCATCGCCTATGGCGGCAAGCGCTACCTCTCCGGCTACATCACCTTCGATACCCCGGAGAAATGGGCGAACCACTTCGGTGACCGGTGGCCGATGATCCTGGAAGCCAAGAAGAAGTTCGATCCGGATGGGATCCTGGCGCCGGGGTTCATCCAGTACGGGTAGGGCGGTTCATTCGGGTCCTGCATACCGGCTCGTCCTGCCCTCCGAAGCCTCACCCCCTGTCCCCCTCTCCCTGACGGGCGAGGGGGGACGCAGGCGAAGGGTGGTGCTGAAGAGGCGGCCTCCTATCGGCAAGACCGGTATAAAAACGTCCCCCCTCGCCCGTCAGGGAGAGGGGGACAGGGGGTGAGGCTTCGAAGGGCAGGCGGCACCGAAGCACCGCCGCCCCTTGGACCAGGCTACCTACCTCAGTCGATCTCCTGCACGTCGATCGCCTGGCCGCCGCAACTGGAGCGGACGCCGAGGAAGCCGACCACTCGCGCGTGGTCGCCGTCGCGGAAGTTCCGCAGGTCGCCGACGAGGTCGTAGTACTCGCCGCGGTCGCCGCGGACGACGGGGCACCGGCCGCTGTCGTCGAGCCGGCCGACGATCGAAACCAGGTCGCGGTTGTCGCGGTTGTTGCGGTCGTAGTACGGATCCTGGCGATAGGTGTCGCGGTAGCGGTCGTTGTTGTAGCTGTAGTAGTCGCCGCCGTTGATGTTATCCACGCTGGACACCCGGAACGCCGTGCCGCAGACCGAGCTGTTCTGGATGCGGCCTGACATCACGAGGTAGTCCCCCTTGCGCAGGTTGCCGGGGTTGCCCAGCAGCGGGATCACCTGACCCGAGCGGTCCTGCACCAGCGCGCAGCCGTACTGCTGGCCGATGAAGGTGCCCTCGAGCTGGAAGTTGCCCGTGCTGTATCGGCTATAGCGGCGGTTCCAACCTTCCCAGGCGCGCCGGTTGCGGGCGACGTAGGTCGGCTGAGTCACCACCACGCGCCGCTGGGGAACGACCACCCGCTGCGGCACGACGACCGTGCGCCGCGGGGCTACGACCACCGTGCGCCGAGGCTGGACCACGACCCGCCGGGGCGCCACGGTCCGGACGGCCACCTTCTGCTGAGCCTTCACGGCCTGGCGCTGAGCCTTCGCGGCGTTCCGTTGGGCCTTGACAGCCTGCGCCTGGGCTTTCCGGGCGTTCTGCTGGGCCTTCTTCTGCTGCTGATTCTGCTTCGCGGCCGCATGGGCTCTGCCCTGCGGTCCGGGGGCTGCCACGCTCGCGGCCGGCACCGACAGCGCCGCCGAAAGCAACAGGGCCGGCAAAAGGCCCCGGGTAAGATTTCGTTTCATCGTCGTCATGATGTACCTCCTTGCTGACGGAGCGGGCGGCTTTGGCCGTCTCCCTTCTCGGCAGTCTTTATATACAAGGAGCGTGCCACCGCCTTAAACTCTGAAAACAGGTGATTTATTCGCGAGGCCTGGTAAGGCGGCCGAGAAAGTTTGTCCCCAAAGGTGGACGCCCGCAGAGCCACACGCGGGGGCACCGGTGTCCTCGATTCTGATAGCCTCCGGCGTGCCATGACGGACGCACAGACCACGACCATCCACATCGCCCACAGCCCCGACTCGGACGATGCCTTCATGTTCTACGCCCTCACCCAGGGGCTGCTCGATACCCAGGGCTTGGAGATCCGCCACGAGCTCCAGGACATCGAATCCCTCAACCAGGCGGCGTTCCAGGGCACCTACGAGATCACGGCGCTCTCCTTCCACGCCTACGCCCACCTCGCGGACCGCTACCAGCTCATGCCGTCGGGAGCGAGCTTCGGCGACGGCTACGGCCCCGTCGTGGTGTCCCGCGAGCCCTTGGGCCGGGATGATCTGCCGGGGCTCAAGGTGGCGATTCCCGGCAAGCTGACCACCGCTCACCTCGCCCTGCGGCTTTGGCAACCGGAGGTGACGACCGAGATCGTCGCCTTCGACCGCATCCTCGATGTGGTGGCGGCGGGCGAGGCGGACGCCGGGGTGGTGATCCACGAGGGACAGCTCACCTACGGGGATCTCGGGTTGCGCGCTGTGGTGGACCTCGGCGCCTGGTGGAAGGAGGAGACGGGCGGTCCGCTGCCCCTCGGCGGCAACGGCATCCGGCGGGACCTCGCGCTGGAGCTCAAGCAGCGGCTCTGCCGGCTGCTCACGGCGAGCATCGAGTACGGCCTCGACCACCGGCGGGAGGCCCTCGGCTACGCCGTGCGGTACGCGCGCGGCCTGGAGGACGATCCGGAGCGCTCGGACCGCTTCGTGGGCATGTACGTCAACGAGTGGACGCGAGGCTACGGCGAAGCCGGCCGCCGCGCCGTGCAACGCCTGCTCGACCGAGGTTACGAGGCGGGCGTGCTGCCGCAACGGGTGGAGGCCGAATTCGTCGAGATCTGAGGGCATGGTCCGTCCCGACGCCCTGGTCTTCGATCTCGACGGGACGCTGATCGATTCCCGGCGCGACATCACGACCGCGATCAACCGCATGCGGGCGGAGCTGGGCCTGCCGCCGCTGGCCCTGGAGCAGGTGGTGACGATGGTGGGGGAGGGAGCCCGGACGCTGGT
>Ga0134122_10004534_pt1 | contig 10302 bp, 5 predicted proteins | sample KB302_FD_96461 | JGI IMG/M metagenome (GOLD analysis project Ga0134122, IMG submission 96461) | Terrestrial soil microbial communities without Nitrogen fertilizer from Kellogg Biological Station, Michigan, USA - KB3-0-2 | ecosystem: Environmental > Terrestrial > Soil > Unclassified ... | reverse complement strand
GGAGCTGGCCCGCGCGCTCGATCGCCACGACGGCCCGCGGCGGTCGAAATTCGAGCGGTTCGTGGCCGAGAAGCCCTACCTCGCCGAGTACGCGTCGTTCCGCGCCGTCGGAGAGAGGCGCGGTGCGTCCTGGCAGGCCTGGCCGGAGCCGCTCCGCGGAGGCGAGGTCGGCGCCGCCGATTTCGACGAGGAGACGAGGCGCTACCACCTGTTCGCGCAGTTCGCCGCGGAGGAGCAGCTCGCCGAGATGGCCCGCGGGGCGCGCCAACGCGGTCCCGGCCTCTACCTCGACCTGCCGCTCGGCGTCCATGCGAGCGCCTTCGACGTCTGGCGCTTCCGCGACCTGTTCGCGACCGGGGTCGCGGCCGGCGCTCCGCCCGACGCGCTGTTTCAGGGCGGCCAGAACTGGGGTTTCCCGCCGATCCAGCCGGAGCGGCACCGCGAGCGGGGCTACGACTACCTGATCGCGAGCCTGCGCCACCACCTGGCGCACGCCGGGGTGCTGCGCATCGATCACGTGATGCAGCTGCACCGGCTCTATTGGGTGCCCGAAGGGCAGCCCGCGACCGAGGGGGTCTACGTCACCTACCCGGCCGAGGAGCTCTACGCGGTGCTGTCGCTCGAATCGCACCGCCACCGCTCGGCGTTGGTCGGCGAGAACCTGGGGACCGTGCCGCAGGAGGTCTACGAGGCGATGGACCGCCACGGCATCCCCGGCCTGTTCGTCGTCCAGTACGAGCTCGATCCGGACGCTTCGACCCTGGTCCGCGAGCCGCCGGCCCACACCGCGGCGAGCTTGAACACCCACGACATGCCGACGCTCCGCGCCTTTTGGGAGGGGCGGGACATCGACGACCTGGCCGCCCTCGGCGCTGTCGAGGAGGCGGTGGTGGGCCGCGATCGCGCCCGGCGCGAACGCTTGCGAGGGCGGCTGCTCGAAGCCGTGGGAGCCGCCGATGCGCCGCCCGGCGCGGGCTACGGCCGCGTGCTCGAGGCGCTCCTCGAGCACATCGCGGCGAGCCCGGCGGCGCTCGCTCTGGTCAGCCTCGAAGACCTCTGGCGGGAGACCGAGCCGCAGAACGTCCCCGGCACCCATACCGAGCGGCCGAACTGGCGGCGCAAGGCCCGCTATACGCTCGCGGAGATCGCCGCCCTGCCGCAAGTGCGCCGGCTGCTCGCCCGGGTCGAGGAGCTGCGCGCCTCCCGCCGGCCGGGCTGAGGTACCATGAGCGAGCCGTCCGGCACCGAAAAACCGATGAGCGAGAGCCTCCTCTCGAGAGACGATCTCGATCGCTTCAACGCGGGGGAGCACACCCGCCTGTGGGAGAAGATGGGCTCCCACGAAGGCGTCCGGGACGGCGTCCCGGGCACCTACTTCGCGGTCTGGGCGCCGGAAGCCGCGCGGGTCGCGGTGATCGGCGACTGGAACGCCTGGGACCGCGACGCGGCGCCGTTGACCCGGCTCGGCGGCTCGGGCGTCTGGGCCGGGTTCCTGCCGGGCGTCGGCAAGGGCGCCCTCTACAAGTACCGGATCGACTCGCGCTACGCCGACTATCGCGCGGACAAGACCGACCCCTTCGCCTTCACCTGCGAGGTGCCACCCCGGCAGGCGTCGATCGTCTGGGATCTCGATTACGCCTGGGGCGACGCCTCCTGGATGGCCGAGCGCGCGGGCTCGAACGCCCTCGACGCGCCGATCTCGATCTACGAGGTCCATCTCGGCTCGTGGCGCCGCCTGGTCGAGGCCGACGGCACGACCGGCCGTCCCCTCACCTACCGCGAGCTCGCCTCGGCCCTGGCCGACTACGTCCACGACATGGGGTTCACCCACGTCGAGCTGATGCCGGTGATGGAGCACCCGTTCTACGGCTCGTGGGGCTACCAGGTGACCGGCTATTTCGCCGCCACCAGCCGCTACGGCTCGCCGCAGGACCTGATGCACCTGATCGACGCGCTGCACCAGCGGGGGATCGGCGTGCTCCTCGACTTCGTGCCGTCGCACTTCCCGTCCGACGAGCACGGCCTCGGCTATTTCGACGGCACGCATCTGTACGAGCATGCCGATCCGCGCCAGGGTTTCCATCCCGACTGGGGGAGCCTGATCTTCAATTACGGTCGCCCCGAGGTGAAGAGCTTCCTGATCTCCTCCGCCCTCTTCTGGCTCGACCGCTATCACGCCGACGGCCTGAGGGTCGACGCCGTCGCGTCCATGCTCTACCGCGATTACTCGCGCCAGGAGGGGGGCTGGGAGCCGAACGTCCGCGGCGGGCGCGAGAACCTCGAGGCGATCGAGTTCCTGCGCGCGATGAACCGGGAGATCACGGCGCGGTTCCCGGAGGCCCCGACGATCGCCGAGGAGTCGACCGCCTGGCCGCTCGTCTCGCGCCCTGTCGACGAGGGGGGTCTCGGCTTCGCCTTGAAGTGGGACATGGGCTGGATGCACGACACGCTCAAGTACTTCGCCCTCGACCCGCTGTTCCGCGGCGCCCACCACAACCTGCTCACCTTCCGCGCGATCTACGCCAAGAGCGAGAACTTCGTCCTGCCGCTGTCGCACGACGAGGTGGTCCACTTGAAGGGCTCGCTGCTCGCGAAGATGCCGGGGAACCGGAAGGCGCAGCTCGCCGGCCTGCGCCTGCTCTTCTCGGCCCTGGTCGCGCAGCCGGGCAAGAAGCTCCTGTTCATGGGCGGCGAGATCGGTCAATGGGCGGAGTGGAACCACGACGCGAGCCTCGACTGGCACCTGCTCGAGAAGCCCGAGCACCTGGGCCTCCAGGCCTTCGTGCGCGACTTGAACCGCCTCTATCGCGCCGAGCCGGCGCTCCACGAGCTCGATGCCAAGCCGCAGGAGGGCTTCGAGTGGCTCGACTGCTCGGACGCGGAGAGGAGCGTGCTCGCGATCCTGCGCCGGCCGGCGGATCCGGACGGCGAGGAGGTGGCGATCGTGCTCAACTGCACGCCCGTCCTGCGCACGGACTACCCGGTCGGCCTGCCCGGCGGCGGGTTCTGGCGGGAGATCCTCAACAGCGACGCGGAGATCTACGGCGGAAGCGGCGCGGGCAACCTGGGCGGAATCGAAGCCGAGGAGGAGCCGGCCGGCCCGTGGCTCTGGTCGGCCCGGCTGACCCTGCCGCCGCTCGGCGCGTTGTTCCTGAAGCGCGATTTCAGCGAGCTGCCGATGCGGGACGCCATCGCGGCCGAGCAGCCGCTCTACGAGGTCGCCGAGGCCGTCGCGGCGGCGGAGGCGTCTTCGTCCGCCGCGGCCGCCTCGTGCGAGGAGCCGTGACCGAACGTTTCGTCTGCATTCACGGGCACTTCTACCAGCCGCCGCGGGAGAACCCCTGGCTCGAAGCGATCGAGCGCCAGCCCTCGGCGCGACCGTACCACGACTGGAACGAGCGGATCACCGCCGAGTGCTACGGGCCGAACGCCGAGGCCCGCCTGCTCGACGAGCGCGGGCGGCTGATCCGGGTGGTCGACAACTACAGCCGGATCAGCTTCAACTTCGGCCCGACGCTCCTGTCGTGGCTCGAGGGGAGCGCGCCGCGGCTCTACCGGGCGATCCAGGAGGCCGACGCGAGGAGCCGGGAGCTTTTCGGTGGCCACGGCTCCGCGATCGCGCAGGCGTACGGGCACTCGATCCTGCCGCTCGCCACCGCGCGCGACCGGCGGACGCAGGCGATCTGGGGGATCGCCGATTTCCGCCGTCGCTTCTCTCGCGAGCCGGAGGGGATGTGGCTGCCCGAGACCGCGGCCGACGTTCCGACGCTCGAGCTGCTCGCCGATCTCGGCCTCCGTTTCACCCTCCTCGCCCCCCACCAGGCGGCGCGGGTGCGGGAGATCGGAACCGAGCGCTGGCAGGACGCCGGCGGCGGCACGATCGATCCGACCCGGGCCTACCGGGCGCGCCTCCCCTCCGGCCGGCCGCTCGCGCTCTTCTTTTACGACGGGCCGCTCTCGCGCGACGTCGCCTTCGACGGCCTGCTCCACGACGGCCACCGCTTCGCCGGCCGGCTCGTCGGCGCCTTCCCCGATCGGCCCGGAGCGCAGCTGGTCCACGTCGCGACCGACGGCGAGACCTACGGCCATCACCACCGGCAGGGGGAGATGGCGCTCGCCGCCGCCTTGCGCCAAATCGAAACGGGCGGCCAGGCGCGCCTCACCAATTACGGCCAGTTCCTCGCCGCGCATCCGCCGGAGCACGAGGTCGAGATCGTCGAGCGGAGCTCCTGGAGCTGCCCTCACGGCGTCGAGCGCTGGCGCTCGGACTGCGGCTGCCACACGGGCGGAGGGCCGGGCTGGACGCAAGGGTGGCGGGCGCCGCTGCGCCGGGCACTCGAGGACCTGAGCGACCGGCTGGCGGCCCGTTGGGAGAGTGCGGCCGGCGAGCTGTTCGAAGATCCAGCTCGCGCCCGCGACGCCTACATCGGCGTCGTGCTCGACCGGTCGCGGGAATCCCTCGAGCGGTTCTTCGCCGCCGAGGCGCGCGGACCGCTCGCTCCGGAGGAGCGGTTGAGAGCGCTGCGCCTGCTCGAGGTCGAGCGCCAGGCGATGGCGATGTTCACCAGCTGCGGCTGGTTCTTCAGCGACCTCGCCGGTTTGGAGACCCGCCAGGTGCTGCAGCACGCGGGGCGGGCGGTCGAGCTCGCCGAGGAGCTGTTCGGGGCGCCGTTCGCGCCGCGGCTGCTCGAAGCTCTCGCCCGCGCGCGGAGCAACGATCCGTCGGCCGGCGACGGCCGCGCGATCTACCTCTCGGCCGTCGCTTCGGAGCGGGTGACGCTGGCCGCGGTCGCGGCCCACGACGCGATCGGCGCCCTCTTCGACGGCCGGCCGGAGAGCGACCGGATCTACGCCTTCGAGGTCGAGCGCCGGGTGCGCGCGCGGCTCGCGACCGGCCGCCTCCGGTTCCTGCTCGCCGAGGTCGACGTCACCTCCGTGGTGACGACCGAAGCGGCCACCTTCACCTACGCCGCCTTCGCCTGGGGGGATCCGAACGTCCAGGTCGGCGTCCGGCCGGGACCCGCGGCCGAGCTCGCCGCCTCGGAGATCGCCGAGATCGAAGAGGCGATCCGGACCGGCGATCCGGCACGGGTGGTCCGCTGGCTCGACCGCCGGTTTCCGATCCAGCACGCTCTCGAGGCCCTGTTCCGGGACGACCGCGAGCGCCTCCTCGAGAGGATCCTCGCCGACACGATCGCGGAGGTCGAGGCGAGCGGGCGCGAGACGTTCGAGCGCCACGCGCCTCTCATGCGCCGGCTGGCGGGCGTCGGGTTGCCGCTCCCGGCGCCCTTGCGCAGCGTCGCCGAAATGGCGCTTCATGCCGATCTGAAGCATGCGTTGAGCGATCCCCGTGCGGATCTGGCCGAGCTCAAGCGCTCGTTCGAAGAGGTGAAGGGCTGGGGATTGGCGCTCGCTCCGGAGGAGCTCCGGTACGCTCTCGAGCCGGCGATGGCCGAGCTGGCCGAGCGGCTGCGCCACGATCCGCTGGACGTGGCGGCGGCCGAGAGGCTCGAGGACCTGCTCCATCTCGCGCAGGTCCTGCCGTTGGAGCTCGATTTCTGGCCGCCCCAAAGCTCGCTCTACAAGCTGTTCGAAGAGCGCTCCGACCTGCTGGTCGAGCCGGCGGCGGGCTCGCGCGCGGCGGCCGCCGCCGAGCGCCTCCGCCGGCTGGCCGACCTCCTGATCGTCCGGATCGGAGGTCTCGGCGTCGACTGAGCCGCCCTCTCGAGAGGACGCCGCCACGGCACGGCGGCGAGCCATTTCGACCGGTCGGAACGGCGCATGAGTCCGAAGGGAGGGCTGAAAAATGAAAACCCCCCTCGAAAGGGGGGCTGGTTCGGGGGTGGTTCCGTCTCTCCGGTGGGCTTTGTGGCTTCACCCCTGTGGTTAAGGGGAATTCGGAGGACTGGTCAAGCGGGGTGAGATCTCGTGATCTCGATTTGGGCGGGTATACTGGTTGGTAGGTCGGCCCCTCCCCCGGGGATATCTCGTTAGCTGCCCGGGATAACTGCAAGCGGTGTGCCAGTATTCCCGGGACCTTCTACCAGAGATCTACGCCGGGCGGACCTCAAAGGTTACGGGCGAGGACGAAGCGGAGGGCGAACGCGCCCGCGAGCCCTGCCGCGACCCAGGCCCAGGGCGAGCCGGCCGCCGCGAGGATCGCCCCGGCGACCGCGAAGGCGCCGGAGAGGACGGCCCAGGCGAGCTTCGCCAAAGCGCGCTCGAGCCGCTGAACCGACCGGCGGGCCTCGCGGCCGGGCTCCATCCGAACCTTGAGCGCGCCGCGCTCGGCCCGTGCGAGAAGGGCGTCGAGACGGCGCGGCAGTCCGGCCGCGGCGCGCAGCTGGTCCCAGCCGTCGGCCAGGCGCTCGCCGAAGTCGCGGGCGAGCTCCGCCTTCGCCAGGCGCTCGGCGAAGGGAAGGGTCGCCGCCCAGGGGTCGAAGTCCGGATCGAGGCTGGTCGTGAGACCGGCGAGCAGGCCGATGGCGCGCGAGACGAAGAGCAGGTCGACCTGGATCTGGAACGGCATTTCGTACAGCAGATCGCGATACTTGCGCAGAAAATACCGGGCTTCGGCCAGGGCGACGTCGCGCATTTTGCCGACGGCGACGCCCCAGAACCGGGCGAAGAGCTCGGCGTGGACCTCCTCGAGCCGGTCGAGATCGGCATCGGGCAGGAGCACCCCGGCGGCGACGTAAGCCTGGACCATGCGCGCGGCATCCCGGGTCCCGAGCGCGATCGCGTATTCGCGCAACGCCTCGCGTAGATGGCCCGGGATCGTGGCCATCATGCCGAAATCGACGAAGACGATCCGGAACGGCCGCCCGTCGCCGCTCTCGACCCCCTCGGGGTTCCGGGCGGCGGGCGTTTCGTCCAGCGGCTGGACGAACAGGTTGCCGGGGTGCGGATCCGCGTGCACGAACCAGAACTCGAAGATCTGCCGCATGTAGGCCCGGTAGAGCCGGCGCGCGACCGCGCGCGGGTCGATGCCGGCGGCCACCAGGCCCGGAACGTCGTTGATCTTCCATGCGGCGACGTTCTCGGCGGTCAGCACCCGGCGTCCGGAGGCCTCGCGATGGATCCGCGGCACCGAGATCCCGGGCTCGTCCGCGAACAGCTCCGCGAAGCGCTCGGCGTTGCCCGCCTCGGCTTCGAGGTCGAGCTCGGCGAGCGTCGTCGTCGCGATCTCCTGGGCGAGCCGCGGCAGGTCGACCCGCCGGCGGATCTTGCGCGACACCGAGAGCAGCCGGACCGCGAGCGAGAGCGCCGAAAGATCGGTCTCGACCAGGACGTCGATCCCCGGCCGGAGCACCTTGACGACCACCTCGCGGCCGTCCAAAAGCCGCGCCGGATGCACCTGGGCGAGCGAGGCGGCGCCGAGGACGACGGGCGAGACCTCGGCGAACGGCGAGCGCGCGCCGAATTCCTCCGCGACCGCTCTCTCGATCGCGGGGAAGGGCGCCGGTGGCACCTCGTCCTGGAGCCCGGCGAGCTCGGCCACGATCTCGGCCGGCAGCAGGTCGACGCGGGTGGAGAGGAACTGGCCGATCTTGATCAGCACGCCGCCCATCTCGGCGGCGAGCGAGCGATAGCGATGGGCGATCCGGCGCCAGCGCTCGCGCGCCGGGCGGCGCAGGCGTCCGAGCCCGGGCAGGGCGAGCACGACGTCCCACCAGAACGCGTGCAGGAAGGTCCGCAGGACGAAGCGCCGGAGCTTTCTGTAGCGGCGTGGATCCCGCGGCGCGCGGGAGGGCGGGGAGACCGGGGCGAGAGGAGCGGGGGCAGCGGTCACGGCGAAAGGGCTCGGGCGCCATCGTGTCGCGAGCGCTGCGATTGAAGCAAGTGGAGCGAGCCGGGCGAGGGGGCGATCGAAGCCCGAGCCGCGGGGAATTCCGCGCGGGACTGGGTAAGATGGCCGCCATGCCGGAACCCGACGGGATGACCCTCCGCCCGCTCGCCTCGGCCGCGGATTTCGTCGCCGCCGTCGAGCTCCAGCGCGCGACCTGGGGGCGGGCCTTCAGCGACCTGGTGCCGGCGAGCCTGCTCCAGGTCAGCCAGAAGGTCGGCGGCGTCGCGGCCGGAGCGTTCGACGCGACGGGGCGGCTGCTCGGCCTCGTCTACGGCCTGTCGGGCGTCGTCGCGGGCCGGCCGGCGCACTGGTCGCACTTGCTCGCGGTCAAGCCCGAGGCGCGCGACCGGGGCGTCGGCTACCGCCTCAAGCTCTATCAGCGGGATCTCCTGGTCGCACAAGGGGTTGCGGTCGTCCGCTGGACCTACGACCCGCTCGAGGCCCGCAACGCGCACCTGAACCTCAACCGCCTGGGCGCCGAGGTCGAGAGCTACGCGGAAGAGATGTACGCCGCGGAGTTCGGCTCCGAGCTGGCCGAGGGGATCGGCACCGACCGCTTCATCGTCGCCTGGGACCTCGAGAGCCCGCGCGTCGAGGCGGCCCTCGCCGGCCGGCTGCCGCGGGAGCCCGAGCGCTTCGCCGGCACGCCGATCGTCGCGCCGCCGCTCGGCGAGGACGACCCACTGCCCGAGGGCCCCAGAGTCCGCGTCGAGATCCCGCGCTCGATCCAGGATCTCAAGGCGGCCGACCTCGACCGGGCCGTCGCCTTCCGCGCCGCGACCCGCCGCGCGCTGCAGAGCTTCCTCCGATCCGGTTCTCGCGTCGAGGGGCTGGTCTCGGAGGGCGAGCGGCGGTTCTACGCGCTCGAGCGCGAGCCGCCATCGTGACGCCACCGACGCCACCCGGGAGCGCCCCGGAGCGCGTGCTAGTCTCCTCGGCGTTCCCCATGCGCTTGCGCGAAATTCACCTCCGCGAAATCCAGATGCCGCTCAAGGAGCCGTTTCGGATCTCCTCGGGAGTCCAGACGGTGCGCCGGATCCTGCTCGTCCGGGTGATCGACGAGGACGGGCGGGAAGGGTGGGGCGAATGCACCTGCGGCGAGCGGCCGAATTACAGCCCGGAAACGCCCGACACCGCCTGGCTCGCGATCCGCGAGTGGGTGGCGCCGCGTCTGCTCGGACGGGATCTCGCGACGGCGCGCGCGGCGAGGCCGCTCCTCGAGCAGAATTTCCGCGGCCATTCGATGGCCAAATCCGCCGTCGAGACCGCGATCTGGGATCTGGAAGCGAAGCGCCGGGGCGTCGCGCTCGCGGTGCTCCTGGGCGGCGAGCGGGAGGAGATCGAAGTCGGCATCTCGCTCGGCATCCAGGCGAGCCCGGCCGCCCTGGTCGAGAAGGCCCAGGCCTGCCTCGCGCGCGGCTACCGGAAGATCAAGATCAAGATCGGGCCGGGCGAGGACGTCGAATTCCTGACCGCGGCCCGCGCGGCGCTCGGCCCCGAGGCGCCTCTCATGGCCGACGCGAACAGCGCCTACACGACCGCCGATTTCGACCGCCTGGTGGCGCTCGACGACCTCGGGCTCCTGATGATCGAGCAGCCGCTCGCCTGGGACGACCTGCTCCGCCACGCCATTCTGCAGCGGCGCTTGAAGACCCCGATCTGCCTCGACGAGTCGATCGGTCACGTCGACCGCGTCGAGGACATGCTGGCGCTCGGCGCCGGGCGGATCGTCAACCTGAAGGTCGGCCGCGTCGGCGGCCTCGCCTCGGCGCTCGCGATCCACGACTTCTGCCACGCCCGGGCCGTCCCGGTCTGGTGCGGCGGCATGCTCGAGAGCGGCGTCGGCCGAGCGGTCAACGTCGCGATCGCTTCGCTCCCCGGCTTCACGATCCCGGGCGACGTCTCGCCCTCCGAGCGCTACTGGGAGCGCGACATCGTGCGGCCGGAGTGGACGATGAGCGAGAACGGCCGCATCCGCGTCCCCCGCGACCGGCCGGGCCTCGGCGTCGAGGTCGATCTGGACCGCGTCGAAAACCTGACCGCCCGCGTCGAAGTCCTGACCCCGCCTGCGAATTGAGGGTGGCCCCGAGTGGTCTACCGCTTCCTCGCCGACGCGCTGGTCGTCTTCCACACCGCCTTCGTGCTCTCGGTCGCGTTCGGCGGCCTCGTCGTCCTGCGCTACCCGCGCGCGATCTGGGTCCACGTTCCGGTCGCGCTCTGGGGCGCGACGATCGAGCTCACCGGCTGGATCTGCCCGCTCACGACGCTCGAGAACCACCTCCGGCGCCTGGGCGGCGAAGCGGGCTATACCGGCGGCTTCATCGCCCACCACCTGACGCCGATCCTCTATCCCGCCGGCCTCACCCGCACCGGTCAATTCGCCCTCGCCGCCTTCGTGCTCGCGCTCAACGCCGCCGTCTACACGGCCGTCTGGCGGCGCCGGAGGAAGGAGC
>Ga0134122_10004533_pt1 | contig 10306 bp, 8 predicted proteins | sample KB302_FD_96461 | JGI IMG/M metagenome (GOLD analysis project Ga0134122, IMG submission 96461) | Terrestrial soil microbial communities without Nitrogen fertilizer from Kellogg Biological Station, Michigan, USA - KB3-0-2 | ecosystem: Environmental > Terrestrial > Soil > Unclassified ... | reverse complement strand
TGGCGCCGGAGCCGCTGGGACCGCTCAAGCAGGTGAACTGCTCCGGTGGCTCCACCGAGGCCTTCTCCGTCTGGAACCCGACTCCGAAGGCGCGGCTTCAGCTGGTGAAGGCCCTGGGAGGCACGGATGGGCCCGGCCTCGCGGAGCTGGAGCCGCGGGTGTGGTGGCTCCGGCCCGGACCGGCGGGCGCGGCCGTGGACTTCTCCAAGCTGCCGGCCGACGCGGTGCTGCTGGTGGACCTGCGCCAGCTTGGGCCGGCGCCGCCCGCCGCGGACCCGGCGCTGCTCAAGGTGCTCGGCGCGCCCGCCGACGTGCCGTTCCCCATTTCCTACCGGCGGAGGTCGTGCGGCGCGGAGGGGCTGCGCTTCGGTGTGCTGCAGGCCGCGGAGCTGACCGGTGCGCCGCACTCCCTGGCCGCCTCCCAGCCGCTGCTCGCCGCGCTCCAGCCGGGCACGTGCAAGGACGCGGTGGAGAAGACCGGCGGCCCGCTGCCCAAGGGTGGGCGGAAGAAGCCGTCCTTGAAGGCGAAGCCGGGGCACCGGGCGGTGGTGCTGGTGGACAACGGCTGCGAGGGCGCCTGCGAGTCGCTCGCCTTCCAGCTCTCGCTGCTGCCGGACACCGTGCTCGCCGGCACCGCCACCGCCGGCCGGGACGAGTACGCCGAGCCCGGGCGGCTGGTGCTCCCCCGCACCCGCGTCCCCATCCAGATCGCCCTCACCCGGCGCGACTTCTTCGCCGACGGCCGCTCCTTCGACGGCTACGGGCTGCCGCCGGACGTGCTGATCGAGAGCGAGGCGAGCTGGGCGCCGGAGGTGATCCGCGCCTTCGCCCGGCAATTGCTACCGGCCGCGCCGAAGGGCAAGTAAGGCCGCTACTCATAGGCTGTAGACCCATAGGCATCATGGCGAGAGCCTCGTCTCGATGGCGAGGAGCGATCTCCAGCGCTTCGGCGCCCGGATTCGAGCTGAACGCGAGCGGCGAGGGCTCTCTCAGGAAGAGTTCGCCGCCCGCGCCGGGCTGCATCGGACCTACCTCGGCGGCGTAGAGCGCGGCGAGAGGAACCTCGGCCTCCTCAACGTCTTTCGGATTGCACGAGCGCTGGGAGTACCTCCTAGCACGCTCTTCCGGGACCCGGAATTCGGCTTAGCGCCTCACGACCGCTCGTCGCGAATGCGCCAGGGCAGGAACGGCAATGCCTAGGCGAGCCCCGGAAGACTTCGACAGCAACATCGCTGAAGCATCTTCCGCACTCGCCGGTGGGGCTTTTGCGAAGCAGAAGATCAATGACGCGAACGTCGCTGAGCTTTATGCGACCACTCGATCACTGTTTCGTGCGCTCTTGCGTCGCGACGGGTTCAGGGAAGAAGCGGTGAGGGCGCTGCTCACGAAATTCAATGACGCCGGGCCCCGCTCCGCGCCCTGGAGGCCTGTATCGAGCAAGGTTCCTGGTCGCCCACAGGACGGCAAGGACGGCAACCGGATCAACCGTTGGGAATTGCCCTCGGGCCACAAGTTCTACGCAACGCGCGTCGACGGTACGCTCGTTGCCGTAAAATACATTTTCCAGGCGCTGTCGATGACGGGAGCACCACGCGCTCCAAGCCAGGTCGCGCGGGCTTTCTCATGGCTCGTTGGACATGAGGTGGCTCCAGGCGCCTTCCTGGATCCGATACGGCGGAGCGAAGTGCGCTTGAAGGCCGTCGCCGAGGATCCTCGACTCGTGACGTCAGGTCATCTCGTGCCGCTGGACCGGGGTGGCCGCCACACACCATCGAATACGTCACTGATGCTCAAGACAAGCAACGACCTTCAAGGGAACAACACCTTCGAAGAGTTGATCCTCTTGTGCGAGGAAATCGTCCGCAGACACCGCTCACGGCCTGAGTAGCTCCTCGAGCTCCACGACGGCGTCGCGGAAGCCCCGGATCGCGTGTTCGCGAGACCGCTCAGCCTCCGTGACCCGCCTCGCGATCGCCTCGTACATCTTGGGGTCCTTCGGCACCGGCACCTCGAGTTGCCCCACGAACTCCGGAGTGATCTCGTCGATGACGGATCCGAAAATGCCTCTCTCCAGAGCGCGTTGACCGATCGAGGACCGGAGGTATGTCTGCAACCACGCCGGGGAAAGCACGTCCTCACGGGGCACGATCCGGATGACGTGTTCGGACATCGCCACCCCGTCCCATGCCCTGGGCACCGTGGAGACGATGCCCGTTGATCCGCTTCGCGTGATCAGGACCCATCCTTCGCGAACGACGAGCTCCTCGAACCGGGGATCGTCTCGACTGATCCACTTGTCCGTATCGGCGAGAAGCTCCGTGATGTTGGCGCCGCCCAGAAATGGGACCGCGTTCGCAGACGGTTCCACGTAGTTCCTCTTGAATCGCGTCGGGAAGAAGATGCGCTCGCAGGCGTCGGCGAGGCGGACCTTCTTCCACCCCCGGGGGAGGGCCCTGCTGTCCGCAGCAGAGTCCACGTCCCGGTAGTAGCGGGCGTTCATCCGGAGATCCGGATCCGCCAAGACGTCATGAACCGGGATCGAGAAAGACTCGCCGTGGACCTGCGAAGGGTCTTCCTCCTTCAGGTATGCCTCGAACGCGCGCCCGACGTCCTCGATGTCCGAGAGGACGGTGCCGCTGGTCCGTCCGTCGGGAGCGCGCCTGTAGACGGGCTGACCCCGCCGGTCATGACCGATCCACTGCGGCGTCGCCATGAACACCCGCTCCTGCTCCTTGGCGGGTGGGGCCGGCAGCGGGCGCTTCCTGCGCCGGACCACCAGCAGCGACGTCTTCGTCCCCGTGTGCGGCTGGAACGTCTCCGCGGGAAGGTCCACCACGGCTTCGAGGTGCGCCTGGCGCAGGAGCCATTCGCGAATGTACCTCGTCTGAGGTCCAGAGAGGATCTGGTAGGGAATCACGATGGCCAGGCGCCCGACTCCGGGCTGCAGCATCTTGATGTTCCGCTCCAACAGCAGGATGTCAGGCGCCCGAGCAGATGCCTTCCTGCCATCAGAGCCCAGCGCGAGATCGTAGTGACGAAGGATCTCCGGATCCTTCACCGTGATCTTCGTCCCGAAGGGTGGATTCGACGCGGCGCACCGGTGCGTCCCCTCGTGAAGACCGTTGGGATCATCCGGCGTGAACGACGTCGGGGCGAGCGAGTTCCCGCGGTGAACGACCGACTTCTTGCTGCCGAGCCGGCACAGCAACGAGGCGTTGGCGACCTCGCAGATCTCCGGGTCGACTTCCTGGCCGCGGAGCGCGCGGCTGCCGAGCTCGGCGATCTTCGCCTCCTCACCCACCTGGCTGCGGATGCGATCGAGCCCCGCCAGGAGGAACCCCCCGGTCCCGCAACAGATGTCGATCAGATCGTCGCCCGAGAGCGGATCGAAGCGAAGCATCGCCACGGCGAGGTGGGTGACGCGGCCGTCGGTGAAGAATTGGCCGGAGCTCTGCTTGGCCCAGCTCGTCCGGAAGATCTCGACGGCATCCCCGAACACGTCGCGCTTGCCGGCGGAGACCACGACGCCGTCCAACTGCGCGCAGCACCACGCCAGGTCGTGGTCGCTGAGAAGCAATCCCTCGCGGTCGTAGAGCTTCCAGTCGCGATTCATCACCTCGTACGCGGCCCGGACGTCCCGCGCGAACGACTTCGTCCTCTTCGCATCGTTGCTCCCAAGGCCGCGGCGGACCTCCGGCGAGAGGGTGAAGGCGGGGAAGAGGCCCGCCCCCCGTTCGAGGTGGGTGGCGGTCCGGAGGAGCTTGCCGACCTCCGCCGCGATGGCGGCGGGTGTCCGCACGCTCGCGTTGGCGTACAGGTGATCGTAGATGCGCTTGATCCGGGCATCGAGATCAGCCGGCGAGGTCGTTTCCATGCTCGCGGGCGAAGCTAGGCCCGCGAGCATTCATTGCTCAAGGCAAAATTTGCATGCCGCCGGCGCCGCCCGTCACAGCCCCGGCTGCGGCGGCGGCGCGGGCTGTCCCGGCGGAGGCGGGACCGGCGGCACCACCGGCGGCGGCGCGCCCGGCGCCCCTTCCAGCGTGAACGAGACCTGCCGCGGCACCTTGTAGCCCACCGGGGTGCCGAAGCCGCCGCCGAAGCTGCCGAAGCTGCTGAAGAGCTGCAGCTCCTTGTCCAGGTAGAGGTCGATCTCCTGGTACCCCTCCTTGCGCACCTGGAGGTGGTAGCGGTGGGCCAGCCCGTCCCCCTCCATCCAGTTGCACGGCGTGGAGGCACAGACCTCGGCGCCGTTGATGAACACGTGCGCGCCGGGCGGGTTGGTCGTGATGGTGGTGCTGCCGGCCTGGGTGATGGCGACGTTGGTGGTCATGCAGGCGGAGGACGCCAGCGCCACGAAGGCGGCGATCAGCGCGCGCATCAGAACCTCCCCTGGATGAGGTCGATCTGGATGCCGGAGGCGCGCTCACCGCGCGCCAGCGACACCAGCGGATGGATGGTGGGCGCGTCCAGCGCCGCCGCGGCGGGCCGGTCGCTCGGGGCGCCCTGCTTGAAGCCGTCCAGCCCGCCGGTGGCGAAGTAGGCCACCGCCCAGCCCGCGGCCCCCCCGGCGATGCCGGCGATGGAGACGGCGGTGGAGTTGAAGACGCCGGGGCTGATGAAGAACGCCAGCGCCAAGCCCGCGCCGATGCCCACCACCACGCCGGTGTCTATGAACCAGATGCGGCTCCGGTCCATGTCGAAGAAGTCGCGGAGAAGGAACGCGGCCAGCGCCCCCCCGTCCGCGCCGCCGATCCCGAGGCCGGTCAGGAGCGCGGGCTGGTTGGCGATGGCGTCCGGCACGGCGAAGGCGACCAGGAAGCCGACGGCGGCGCCCCAGAAGGCCCCGGCGCCGATGGCCTCCGCCTGGCCCGGGCTGAGGTTCAGCTGGCGGTTGACCAGCATCGTGGCCGCGCCCGCTCCCAGGCTGAGCGCGGCGCTCACCCCGAAGTCGATGCGGGAGGAGACGAGGTTGGGGTCCAGGAAGCACCCTGAGCCGATGGAGGCGCTGCACTGGGCCAGCTGCACGGTGAAAGGGATGAAGAAGCCGTTGAACATGCCCAGCGTGTGCGCCACGCCCATGAACACCACGTCGCCGGTGCGCACCTCGCCGCTGCCGGCGGTGAGCAGGGGGATGGCCAGCCCTGCCGCGGCGCCGAGCGCGCCGCCGAGCACGACGCGGTTGGCGGTGGCCGGATCGTTGAAGTCCGCCAGCGCGAAGCCGATCTCGACGCCGACGGCCGTCCCCTCGCTGACCGAGTGGTAGATCAGCTCCGGGTACCCGCTGCGGTCCACCCAGCCGCCGCCCGAGGTGGCGCGCGCCGCCTGGGGCGCGAACCCGGTGGAGGCGAAGGCGCCCGAGGACCACAGCCCCAGCGCGAAGGTGATGGCCACTCCGGCGCGCCGACTGCATCTCCACTTCCCGTGCATCGAGAACCCTCCCAGTAAAACCTGCCAGAGCGGAAGACCCGGCCGCCTCCGTCCGGGGGAGAGCCTACTCGGGCGCGGCGCGGTTGGGGTTCTTCACGCCCAGCAGCTGCGCGGTGATGAATTCGTCCAGGTCCCCGTCCAGCACCGCGTCCACGTTCCCCTTCTCCACCCCGGTGCGGTGGTCCTTCACCATCCGGTACGGCGCCAGGATGTAGCTGCGGATCTGCGAGCCGAAGGCGATGTCCCGCTTGTTGGCCTCGATCTCCGCGCGGACCTGCTCCCGCTTCTGGATCTCCAGGTCCCGCAGGCGGGAGCGGAGGATCTTCCAGGCGGTGCTGCGGTTGGCGTGCTGCGAGCGCTCGTTCTGCACCGCCACCGTGACGCCGGTGGGCAGGTGGGTCAGCCGCACCGCGGAGGACGTCTTGTTCACCTTCTGCCCGCCCGCTCCCGAGGCGCGGAACACGTCCTCGCGCACGTCCTTCTCCGGGACGTCGATCACGATGTCGTCGTCCACCTCCGGGTAGACGTAGACGGCGGTGAAGGCGGTCTGGCGGCGGGCGTTGGCGTCGAACGGGCTGATCCGCACCAGCCGGTGCACGCCGTTCTCCGCCTTCAGGTAGCCGTAGGCGTTCTCCCCGCGGACCCACAGCGCGGCGTTCTTCACCCCCGCCTCCTCGCCGGCCACGAAGTCGGTGATCTCCACCTGCCAGCCCTTGGTCTCGGCGAAGCGGGTGTACATGCGCAGGAGCATCGACGCCCAGTCCATGGAGTCGGTGCCGCCGGCGCCGGCGTTGATCTCCATGTAGCAGTTGGCGCGGTCGTTCTCGCCCGACAGCATCCGCGCCAGCTCCAGCTTCTGCAGCTGCGCGTCCACCCCGGCGAGGCCCTGCTCGGCCTCGTTCGCGCTCTGCTCGTCCTTCGCCTCGGCGGCCAGCTCCGCCAGCACCTGGGCGTCCTCCAGGTCGCGGACCGACTTGTCGAAGGCGCCCACCTGCGACTCCAGGGTGGACTTCTCCTTCAGCGTCGCCTGGGCCTTGACGTTGTCGTTCCAGAAGTCGGGCGCGGTGGAGTCGCGCTCGATCTGCTCGATGCGGGAGCGCTTCCGCTCCAGGTCAAAGATGCCCCCGGAGCGCGTCCAGTCGCGCTCGGAGCTCGGCACTGCGCTGCTTCACGTCCACGGGCATTCGCCGCCTCCCATCCTGTTCAGGCCTTCCGCTCGCGCCGCCGCTTCCACCACCCCCACCCCACCCCGCCCAACGCGAACGCGGCGGCAAGGTAGGCCGGGAGATCGCCCAGCACAACGTACGGCGTGCGGCCGGACATGATGGGCACCGCCGCCATCCGCCACTCGGACGGGTGCCGCAGCCTGGCATCCACCACGTTGAAGTCGCTCTTCACGATGCCCAGCGGGGTGGCCTCGTGGACGCGCCCCAGGGGATCGATGAAGCCGCTGATGCCGGTGTTGGCGGCGCGCGCCACCGGCCGGCCGGTCTCCACCGCGCGCATCGCCACGATGCGCAGGAACTGGTACGGCGCGCCGGACAGGCCGTACCAGGCGTCGTTGGTGAGGTTGACCAGGATCTCCGCCCCCTGGTTGGCGTAGGCGCGGCTGATCTCCGGGAAGATGGCGTCGTAGCAGATCTCCGGCGCCACGCTCGCCTCCCTCCCGCCCAGGCTCTTCACCGGGAAGCGCATCGTCACCAGGTCCTCGCCGGGGTGGAACTCGCCGGGGACCAGGTTGTCGATGGGGATCCACGACGGCAGGTACTTCTTGAGCGGGACGTACTCGCCGAACGGCACCAGGTGGTGCTTGGTGTACAGGCTGGTCACCCGGAGCTGCGGGTCCAAGAGGAACGCCGAGTTCTCCCCCGTCCGCGACCCCGAGTCCCAGCGGTCCACGCCCAGCAGCAGGTTGGCCGAGTACTGCGGCTTGGCCAGCGCGTTGGGCGGCATCGCCCGCATCCACATGGGGAAGGAGCGCGGGTAGGCAGCCTCCGGCCAGACGATGAGGTCGGCGCCGCTGGCGTCCGCGGCCACCGTGGGCGGGTTGTACGCGTCCAGGACCATCTGCCAGTGGGCGCCCTGGCTGTTCTTCAGCTTCTGGTCGATGTTCCCCTGCACCACCGCCACCTGCACCTTGGGAGCGGCCTCGATCTCCCGATCCAGCGCCGCCACCCGGATCGCCCCGTAGACGTGTCCGAGGACGAGCGCGGCGCCGGCGCCGGCCATCCATCGCGCAGGCATGGGCCGGACCTTCTGCACCCGCCAGCGCCAGACTTCGTACAGCGCGGCGTTCACCAGCGCCACCAGCCCCGCCACCCCGTACACGCCGAACAGCGACCCCACCTGCGACAGCCAGAGGTTCCGCATCTGGCTGTACCCCAGGTTGGCCCACGGAAAGCCGGAGCAGAAGTAGTTCCGCATCAGCTCCGACGCCATCCACGTAGGGGCGAAGACCGCGGAGGCGGACCAGCCCAGCCGCGCCTCCAGGAAGCGGGTGACGAAGAACGCCAGGCCCCAGTGGATGGCGCACCAGCCCACCAGGAGCTCCAGGCACGGGATGGAGAGGAACTGCGGCATCCCGCCGAACGTGGTCATGGCCACGTTCACCCACCAGAAGGCGCCGGTGAAGAACACCATCCCGGCCAGGGTGCCGGTCCAGAAGGTCTTCCAGCCGGAGAGGCCCTCGGTGGCGATCAGCGCCGGCGCCAGGCAGACGAAGGCGAGCGGCTCCAGCAGGCCGCCGGCGAAGATCTCCTTCCCGTCGGTGAAGCCGAACGCCAGCGGGAAAGCGGCGGCCCCGGCGAGGCCGGAGAGCGCGAGGAGGCCCATGCGCCGGGGCGTGAAGACGCGGGGCCGCGCGGCGGCGACGACGGCGGGGGGAGCGGACGGGGAGGAGGCGGCGGCGTTCACCAGAAGCGTTCGCTAGCCCGCGGGCGCAGGCGCGTCAACGTCCAGGCAGGCGCTCGGACGCCGGCCCTTCGAGGCTCAGCGGCCGAACCAGCCCCGCTCGATGTCGTCGTCCGGCTGCTTCTTCTTCGGCCCGCCCAGGCTGACCGCGGAGGCCGCCTCGTCGGCCGTCGCCTCCTCGGTGACGATGGCGGACTTGTCCACCACCACGGACGGCGGCATCTGCGCGTTCTTGAGCGCGCCGGGCCCGGCGATCACCGGGGCCGGGGCCGGGGGCGGTGGCATGGGCATGGGCTGGGTCATCCGCAGGTCGGCGGGGAGCGCGGACATGGGGATGCCTCCGGGCGGCGTGGGATGCGAACCGACGCCGGTGCCCACCGCGCCGCGGGTGACCACCGGCATCTCAGGGTCCGTGGCCTTGCGCCCCAGCAGCGGCGGCGGCCGCTCTCGCTCGGTCATGTTGGGCGGAGTGGACGGGGGCGGCGGTGTCGTCACCACCGGGCCGCTCACCGCGCCCTCCATCAGGTTGACGCCCTTGAGGTTGAGGTGGACGGTGAGGGATTCGCGGATCAGGCTGCCCAGCGTGCGCCCGTGGCGCGCGGCCACCTGGTTGAGCTGGTCCGCCATGTCCGGCGGGATGCGGAACGCCAGCGTGCGCAGCGAGGCGAGCACGGTGGTGAGCTGCTCCAGCGCCTGGCTGATCTTGCCCACGGCGAAGTCGCCGGAGTCCAGCATCTGCTTGATGCGGCGGGCGAGATCCTCGCGGGTGTACCAGTGGCCGTCGAACTGGATGGCCTCGGCGTCGAGGTCGATGGGCAATTGGCTCATGGGACCCGCCAGCGTCGCGCCGGGCCCGAGTGAGAGTCAAGGCGCCGAGAGCATCCCGCGGGCACGGAGCAGGCGCGCCTCCTCGGCGGCCATCCTCCGGGCGTCCTTCGGCCGCTGGTGGTCGTGACCCAGCAGGTGGAGCAGCCCGTGCGCGAGGTAGCGGGCCACCTCCGCCTCCAGCGGGCGGGACTCCTCGCGGGCGCGGCGGGCGGCGGTGTCCAGGGAGATGATGACGTCCCCCAGCGGCCGGGGCCCCGGCGCGCCTCTGGGGGCCTCCCCGGCGGGGAAGCTGAGCACGTCCGTGGCCTGGTCCTTCCGGCGCCAGGTCCGGTTGAGCCTGCGGATGGCCCGGTCTCCCACCAGGGCGACGGACAGCTCGCAGCCGTCCAGCTCCAGCGCGCGCAGGAACCCTCGAGCCCGCCGCCGGACCGTCCGCGACAGCGCGCCGGCGAGGGGGTGCGAGAGCTGCAGCTCGACGCGGGGGGGCCGGGCGGACGGACGGGCCGGCTCCATGCGGGCGCGGGCGGGCGTGAAGGCGGGGGCGCAGACGGAGACGTACTCGCAGGCGGCGCGGCCGTCGTTGCGGTAGACGACCTTCTTGCCGCGGGGGCACAGGCCCACCTCGCCGGCGGCGATGCGCTCGGGCTTGCCCTCGATGACCAGGGTGAGCTCGCCCTGGAGCACCACCACCACCTCGTCGAAGCGGGGGCGCTGCGGCGGCTCGCCCCAACCGGGCGGGGCCAGCATCTTCGCCACCGACATCGAGTCCGTCCCGGTGGTGGCGCGCCCCACCACCTCCTCGATCCGCTTGCCGTCGTCGCGGGGGATGATCTTGCCGTGGCGGATGCGCATCAGGCGCCGGCGCTCTTCTTGGGGGACGCCGGGGACTCGGCCACAGGCTTGTCGGCGGACGGCATGGCCACCGGCCCGGCGGCGCGCGCGCCCGGCCCCAGCGCGCCGGCGGGGTACTGCGGACGCGCGTGGTAGATGCCCTCCAGGGTGTGGAGGAAGGACTGGGCGATGAGCGTGAGGTCCTTCAAGGTCAGGTCGCACTCGTCGAGCTGACCCTCGGCGAAGATCAGGTTGATGATCTTCTGCACCTGCGCCTGCAACCGGGGCGTGGTGGGCTCCGGCATGGCGC
>Ga0134122_10004529_pt1 | contig 10308 bp, 5 predicted proteins | sample KB302_FD_96461 | JGI IMG/M metagenome (GOLD analysis project Ga0134122, IMG submission 96461) | Terrestrial soil microbial communities without Nitrogen fertilizer from Kellogg Biological Station, Michigan, USA - KB3-0-2 | ecosystem: Environmental > Terrestrial > Soil > Unclassified ... | reverse complement strand
CGTCGTCGCGGCTGACGGCCGCCGCAATGCCCGATCGATCGCGACGATGGCGGCCAGCCCGAACGCGATCAGCATGCCGTAACCGCGAGCTTCGGAACCGTAATTGATGGCTACGAACGACCCGGCGAACAGCACGCCCGCAAATCCCGGCGCCGATTGTCCCCAGCGGCGCGCGAACACCCAGGCGAGCGGAATGGCCAGCGTGCCAGCCACCACCGAATGAATTCGTTGAAGGATGGGGCTGGCGCTGTCCCGCGCGATTTGCAACCAGAAGGTATTGAGCAGATGGTTGTTGTCGACGCGCGCGTAGACGTCCCGCACGAGATCGGCAGGATGTGGAATCGATCGCGCAATCTCGACAGAGAGAATCTCATCCAGCCACAGATCGCCGCGGCTGGCCAGCAGACGAACGCCGAAGCCTGCGACGATGAGGGCCGCAAGCAGCAGGCCGGATACTCTCGTGCGCGGCGCCTTGTTTCTTCTTTTCAAGACCTCGCGACGCTTGCCAGCCGTTCGCGCTTTCATGTCTGTCGTGGTTGATCTGGCCCGCCGGCGCGCTACGTCGACCGCGCGCCCGGCAGCTGGAAGACATGAATCGATTGGCTCTTCTTCCGGCAGCGTTTGCGATCATCCGGCTTGGCCGCGTCGGACACGGCCACGAACTTCGTCGGCGACAGCCAGGCGATCCCTTCGACGCCGCAGTACAGGCGCTTCCCCTTTTTCGTCCGCGGGAACTCGTAGACGCGGCCGGCGCCGGCGATGGTCCAGTCGCGCGGACGCAGGGTTCCCAGCCATACCTTCGAGGTCTGCTGCGACACGACGGCGACGCGGTTGCCGCGCAGATCGATCGCCGAGTAGTCCTCGAACGCCGCCCGCCGCGGCAGCTTGATCACCGCCGTTGACCGCCATCCATTGGCGTGCTTCTCGAGCACGTGCACGCGGCCGCCGCCCGGTTTCCGCCCCTTGCGCCCGCCGCGGCAGCGGTTGCCCTCGCACAGCGCGAGCAGGACATCGCGGCCGTTCCGGCGCACGACGCTGAGCCCCTCGAACCCGCGATTGCGCTTCGCGAACGCGACGTCGACCCACCGCCGCGCCAGCGAGCGGCCGGAGCGGTCGCACTCCTCGATTTCCGCGCGGTAGGTGCCGTCGGGATGTTTCTGGGCCTCGACGAGGAGGTAGAAGCGCTGGCGGGCGGCGCTGTAGGCGATGTCTTCGTAGCCCTCGCCGCGTCTCAGTGGGCCATGCCAGCCGTGGCGGCGCGAGCCCGGATCCAGGCTGCGATCGATGCGGGCGATGCGGCGGAAGTTGTCGAAGATGACGAAGCAGTCGCGCCCCCTGGCGACGACGCCGCTCGCTTCGAGCACGGTGTCCTTGCCAGGGGCGGCGATGAGGTCAGCGAGCGGCTGCTCCGCGACGAGCTGGAGCTGGCGTAATTGACGCCTCAATCAACAGGAGACGCACTTGTGGTTGTTCTTCGAGCCGAGCTTCTCGAGCAGCGCCACCGCCTCGGGGAACGGCTGGATGCGCTGCACCGGGCCGTTGGCCATGTCGGCGGTGGTGCGGCCTTCGCGCGAGACGGCCTGCACGTTGGCGCCCTTCGAGACGAGGTACTGAATCATCTCGACGTCGCCGCGCGCGGCGGCGTGATGCAGCGCGGTGTTGCCCTCGTGGTCGAACTCGTTGACGTCGACGTGCAGCTCCTCGACGAGGTACTTGACCGCGGCGAGCATACCGCTCGGCGCGAAGCGATGCGAGTTGGCGGCGAAGCCCTCGCCGTAGCCGACGCCGGCCGCCGCCTGCAGCGGCGTCACCGCGGGACCGCCGACCGGGACCGGCGGCAGGCCCGACACGTCCTTCACCTCGCGGTCGACGTCGCCGAAGCGGCCGCGACCGGCGATCTTCTTGGTGCGGATGCTCGGATCGGCGCCGTACGAGGCGAGCAGCTTCATCGCCTCGACGTCGCTGGCGTAGGCGGCGCGCCAGAACGGCGTCGCGCCGGTTTCGTCGACGCCCGAGAGGTCGAAGCTGTAGCCCGAGTACCACACCTTTTTGTTGAGGCGGATGTTGGGGTCGGCGCCCTTCTCGAGCAGCGCTTTCATCAGATCGAGATAAGTCGCCTTCTGGTTCAGCTGCGCCTTGGGCTGCGGATAGAGCGACTTCGGCGCCCACTCGCAGTTGAGCGCGGCGTAGAGCGGCGTCGCGTTGTTCTCGGCGGCGGCCTGCGCGTCGGCGCCTTTCTCGAGCAGCATCAACGCGAGGTCGAAGTGGCCGTTGATGGTGGCGATGAGCAGCGGGCTGGTGCGATCGCCGGCACTCACCTGGTTGACGTCGGCGCCGGCGTCGAGCAGCACCTTGACCGCCTCGACATGTCCCTCGCGCGCCGCGAGCAGCAGCGGGGTCAGGCCGCCCTGCGCCGCCACCAGCTCGTTCAACTGGTAGTTGCGATCGACGCCGGGGGTCTGCGGACCGCGGCCGCGGCCGCCGCCACCCTGCGCGGCCGGCGCCGGACCGCTGCGGCCGCCTTGTGGCGGCTCGCCCGGCGGCGGCGGGTTGCCGGTGGTGAACTCGCGCAGCGCCGCCGGATCCTTGCTGAGCGCGGCGAGGTCGGTGACCTTCGATGTCGCCTTGAGATCGGCGCCGCGCTTCGCCAGCAGCTGCAGCACGTCGGCGCGGTTCGACGCCGCCGCGAACATCACCGGTGTGAGATTTCGCACCGATTCCTTCGCGTTGACGTCGGCGCCGCCGTCAATCAGCGCGGTGACCGCCTCGAGGTTGCCCGACGCGGCCGCGAACATCAGCGGGGTGGTGCCGTTGGCGGTGGCCGCGTTGGCGTCGGCCCCGGCCTTGAGCAGCGGCGCGATCACCGACGCGCTGCCATTCCTGGCCGCGAGCAGCAGCGGCGTGTAGGCGCCGATCCTGGTCGTCGCGCGCAGGTTGGCGCCGGCATAGAGCAGCGTTTGCGCGAGCTCGGCGTCGTTCTTCATCGCCGCCCAGTGCAGCGCCGTCATCCCGTCGCCCTGCGCGCCGTTGACGTCGGCCGCCTGCTTCAGGAGCGCCTTCACCGCCTCGCGGTTGCCCTGCATCGCGGCATCGGCAACCGGCGCGCTGGGCGCCGCGTGAAGGAGCGCCGACACCGCCAGCGCCGCCAGCCCGCCCTGCATCACGTTTCTTCGCAGCATCGTTAGTATCCTCGCCGCATCTGTAGGGGCCGAGCGTGCTCGGCCCCTCGGCTTCCCAAGTTCCTACGCTTTCTCGGTGGTCACCGGCGCCGAGGCGTTCAGATCGAGCTCGCCGGTGCTGTCGCCGAAGCTCTGAACCTCGTCCAGCCCGAGCTTGTGCGCGATGGTCAGCATCGCGTTGGCCATCGGCGTGCCTTCGGCCGCCTTGATGTGCAGGTTGCCGCGCAGCGATCCGCCGGCATGGCCGGCGACGAACAGCGGCACGCGCTTGTGGTTGTGGACGTTCGAGTCGCCCATCGGCGACCCATAGATCACCACCGAGTTGTCGAGCAGCGTGCCGTCGCCGTCGGGCGTGTTCCGCAGCTTCTCCAGGAAGTAGGGAACCATGCTGACGTGGTACTTGTTGATCTTGGCGAAGTCGAGAATCTTCTCGTCCTTCTCCTGGTGATGCGAGGCCGAGTGGAACGCGCCCTTGAAGCCGCTCTCCGGGTAGACACGGTTGCTCGCGTCGCGTCCGAGCTTGAAGGCGAAGACGCGGGTGATGTCCGAGGCGAACGCCAGCGCCTGCAGGTCGAACATCAGCTTGACGTGCTCCGAGAACGAGTCGGGCACGCCGATCGGCGCCCCCGGCAGCTCGCGCTGCTCGCCGCTGCTGTTGAACGCCTCCACCCGCTGAATCCTCCGCTCGATCTCGCGGACATCGTCGAGGTAGTCGGCCAGGCGCGCGCGATCGGCGGCGCCGAGATCCTTCTTCAAGCGGTTGATCGAGGTGCCGAGCCAGTCGAGGATGCTGCGATCCTCGGCGCGCCGTTCCTTGCGCTCGGCCGGCGTCGCGCCGACGCCGAACAGCTGGTCGAAGATGACGCGCGGGTCGCGCACCATCGGCAGCGGATCTTGCGGCGACGCCCAGCTGATCGAATCGGTGTAGGCGCAGGAGTAGCCGTAGGAGCAGCCGCCGGCCTGATCGACGTTCTCGATGCACACCTGCATCGACGGGATCGGCGTGTCCTGGCCGTACTTCCTGGCGAAGATCTGATCGATCGAGATGCCGGCGTGCAGGTCCGAGCCCTGCGTCTGCTTCGGGTGCGACTGGGTGAGGAACACGGCGCTCGAGCGGAAGTGATCGCCGCCGATCTCCGGCGCGGTGAACGCCTCGGCGTTGCGCACGTCGGTGTTGCTGACGACGGTGAGCGCGTCGCGGAACGGCTCGAGCGGGCTGAGGATGGTCTGCGACAGATCGAAGCCGCTGCCGGTCGCCTCGGGCGCCCACAGGTTCTTCTTCAACCCGAACGGCGTGCTGCCGGCCGACCCGTGCACCATCTCGATCGCGACCAGGCGGATCTTCTTCTCCGCCGCCGCCGCGGCAAACGCCTTCCGGGCCGGCACCATCGCCTCGAGCAGCGGCAGCGCCATGGTGGCGCCCACGCCCTTGAGGACCGCCCGGCGGGACACGTGCTTGTTCGTGATGTACATTCCGCTCTCCTCTACCGTGCGCTCGAGTTCGACCGCTTCGCCGTGTCGGCGGCGGCGACATCCGTGTTCAGGGGCTGCGGCGTTTCGGCGTTCGCCATCCGGAACGCCGCGCTGTTGACGACGCCGAGGACGAAAGCCGACATCCGGTTGTTGTTCTTCGCGGCGTCGCGGATGATGGCGCGAATCGCCGGCATATCGGTGTACTCGACCCGCCGGCCGAGGGCATACGTCATCAGGTTCTCGGTGAAGCTCAGAAGGAAGACGTCGCCGTGCTTCACGATCGCCTGGCGCAGCCCGGCGGGGCCGTCCATCTTGGTGCCGTCGTAGAGATCGCCCACCGAGTCGACCGGCACTTCGTTGTCCTTGATCCGCCACGCGCCGGTGGCGTCGAAGTTCTCGAGCGCCAGCCCCAGCGGATCGATGACGCGGTGGCACGAGGTGCACGCCGGGTTCTTGCGGTGCTCCTCCATCCGCTCGCGCGTCGTCAGCATCTTGCCGCCGGCGGCCGCCTTGATGTCATCGAGCAGCGGCACGTTCGGCGGCGGCGGCGGCGGCGGCGAGCCGAGCAGCACTTCCATCACCCACTTGCCGCGCTGCACCGGCGAGGTGCGATCGGCGACCGACGTGAGCGTGAGGATGCTGCCGTGGCCGAAGATGCCGCGGCGATACTCCGGCGTCTGCACGCGGCGGAAGCCGTTGCCGGTGATGTTCGGGATGTTGTAGTGCTTCGCCAGCCGCTCGTTCACGAAGGTGTAGTCGGCGGTGAGCAGGTCGAGGACCGACCGGTCCTCCCGGACCAGGCTGTCGAAGAAGAGCTCGGTCTCGCGCTGCATCGCCTGCGCGAGCGTGTCGTCGTACTGCGGGAACAGCAGGTAGTCGGGGTGAATCTTCTCGAGGTCCTGCAGCCGCAGCCACTGGCCGGCAAACCGCGTCGACAGCGCTTCCGAGCGGCGATCCGCGAGCATGCGGCGCACCTGCTTCTCGAACCCGGCGGGCGTGCGGAGCGTGCCGGCGCTGGCAGCCTTGATCAGCTCAGCGTCGGGCACCGTGCCCCAGAGGAAGAACGACAGGCGGGACGCGAGATCCTGATCGCTGATGCGATAGGTGCGGGCCGCCTTCACCACCTTCGTTTCCGCGGGCGCCTGCTCGAGGCGGAACAGGAAGCGCGGGCTGACCAGAATCGACTGCAGCGCCATCCGGATGCCGCTCTCGAAGTCGCCCTTCTTGCGGCCCTGCTCGAAGAACTGCAGCGCGTCCTGCACGTCGTCGGGCGTCGCCGCGCCGCGGTAGGCCTGCGTCGTCAGGCGCTTGACGATCTCGGCGGCGCAGGTTTCTTCCTCGCGGGCGATAGTCGGACGGCAGGTGAAGATCATCCGCCGGCTGACCGTGTCCGACACGCCGGTGACGGTCGACGGCCCGAGCACCGTCATGTCGCGCATGTGCGGCAGCGCGGTGACGCCGAAGCTGATGTTGACGTCGGCCAGCGTGTTCTCGAGCGGCACCAGCAGGTCGTCGAGCGGCCCGTCGAAGCGCTGGATGAACGCGGCGGTGACGCGCTGCGGCCCGGCGGCGATGTGAATCGGCGGCGTCTTGATCTCGAGGCTGTTCTTCGGGTCGGTCTCGCTCATCCGGACGTTGAGGTCGAGCAGCGCCGCGCGCTCGCCGTTGATCGAGACCTCGACCTGTTCCTTGATGTCGAGCGTGGCCATCGAGGTGCGGCCGTAGATGCCGCCGAGCGGCTCGTTGTGCATCGACATCTTGATGACGTAGTCGCCATCGGCCGGGAAGTTGTGGACCACCGAGATGCCGCCGCGCGTCCCCATCGGCGCGCCCTCCACCTGCCGCATCTGCGAGAGCGTGCGGCCGATCTTGTAGGTGACCGACGTCGCGCTGGCGTTGCGATCGCCGACCGCGAGGCGGCTGATCTGGCTCGCCGCGCGCAGATAGCTCTCCATCAGCGTCGGCGAGAAGTTCTGCACGTCGGCGACGTTGTCGAAGCCCCTGCTGATCGTGTCGGGCGGGAGGAAGGCGGTGACGTCGACGTCGATGCCGACCAGGTCGCGCACGGCGTGCTGATATTCGGCGCGGTTCAGCCGCTGGAACGGCCGCCAGCCCGGGTTCGGGTTCGCCGCCGCGGCCGTGTCGATCTTCGCCTCGAGCGTGTCGATGAATGCCTTGATGACCTCCGGCTCGGGCCGGCGCGCGTTCGGCGGCGGCATCATGCCGGTGCGCAGCTTGCGGATCATCTTCTCCGCGACGTCGCCGTGCTCGTCGATCTTCGCCGCGTCGAACGCGGCCAGCGTGAGGCCGCCGGCCTTGCCGCGCTCGCTGTGGCAGCCGGCGCAGTACTGCTTCACCAGCTGGTTCTGCGCATCGACGGCGAGTCCGGCCGGCGTCGCGGTGGATTTCGTCGACGACGGTGTGGGTTTGTGCGCGATCGATGCGGGTCGTGTCGACGGGTGTGAGGCGGCGGGTTTCGGCGCCGCGTCGGGCGCCTGCGCGCCGGGGGATGTCGAGGCCTGCTCAGCCGCCGGACCGACGCTCAAAAGTGCCGCCGCCGCGACTGCAACCGCCAGCTTTTTCATGCTTTTTTGCCCCGATTCGGGATCCTGTGGTGCGGTTCGATCCGCCTCACAAAGTATAGGGCCGGACGGCCCCTAAGTGATGCACTTTGTCGTCGCTATTTGTCAGCGGTTGTCACTCACATTTTCGGCGTTAACCGAAGCTCAGGCTCGGGTTTAGGCGCCCCGGCCGACACCGTCTGACGGGCCGGGCCGGCAGACGCCGCCAGGTCGACGAGCGCCTGGTTCATGTCGAGCGCGAACGCCGCCTGGCGGCTGCTCCCCCACGGATAGCTCGGAGGCTCAGGCGCGTCGGACCGGCCGCGAATCGTCGCCCAGACGGCCTGATCCTGCGGCGCCGGATCGAGCAAGGCGTTGGCGAACTGGTCGAGGTTCACCTCGAGCGCGGCCAGGTAGGAGCGGTAGCGCACCCAGGCGTGATTGTTCCAGTTGAACTCGTCGTTCAGCTTGCTCCCGGCGCGCCGGCCGCGTTCGCTCAACCTCGCGATCTCGTCCGCGCCCATGTCCAGGTTCAATCCGCCCTCGTCGTCCCGCTGCGAGATGTGGACGATCCGGTTGCGGTAGCCGGGCATGCGCGACTCCATGTTGTCGCGCCAGTTCTGCATGGTGTCGCCGATCGCCGTGAAGAAGCCGACCAGCTGCTTCGCATTCGATCCGCCGTCGAAGCGATTCCACGACGGCTGCAGCCCCTGGCCGTTGCTGCTCGGCAGCCAGACGAACTCCGCTTCGTCGAGATGATCCGGGTGCGGCGACTTCAGGTTCATCCCGAAGGTCGGCCAGCGCGGGAGCGGGCTGTCGAAGAAGCGCAGCGGGAAGTTGCTCGAGATGCCGCCGTCGGAAAACCAGCAGCGCTCCGCGATCGGTGCATCGGACCGCGCGTCGCTGCGCCGGGCATTCATCGTCCGCGAGAAATCGACCGCCCACAGCGGCACTGCCGAGAACAAGACCGGAAAGCTCAGACTCATTCGCGCCGCGACGACGACCGGGAGATCCTCCATCGGCGGCAACGGCGAGAGCGTCAGGCCTTCCGCCGTCACCGGCAGCACGGCCACCGTCGAGGCGTGGGCGCGCAGGTAGCTGATGATCGCCTCCGGGAAGAACCGCGCCCATTCCTCCGGCGCAAAAAAGAACTGACGCGCCTCGCCGTCGGGAAACGGCAGCGAGTAGGGGCGGCCGTGCGTCAGGTTCGTCGTCATCATCTCGAGGTTGATCGCGCGCGCGGTCTTGATGCGATCGCGCGTCTGCGGCGCCCGCCAGAGATCGCCGAAGGTCAGCGGCGCATCCGCCGGCTTGCCGGCCACGGCATTGAGGTAGGCCGACAGCCAGTTGGTCAACGGCGGCTGGCCGGCCGGCGAGTCCTTGCGATACCCGGAGCACAAGCCGAAAAAATTGGCGCGGAGCGTCGAGGGCACGTCGAGCGCCGCGGCAATCGCCGCCGCGACGAGCGCGAACACGACGACCCAGAACGACCCGAGCGCGAACGCCGTGGCGAGCGACGCCGCGCCGAGGTACCACATCAGCGCGGGCGCGAGCGCGCCTGCGACGGCGCCGCCGGCGAGCGCGCCGGGATAGCCGGTCGCGAGGCCACGTACGACCTGCCACGCGATTGCCGGCGCGCCCCGCGCCTTCAACAGGCCGAGGGCGATGGCGAACAGCGGCCTGGTCTTCGCGTCGGGCTGAAACAGCGAGAAGAGAAAATCATCACGGCCCAGCAGCTCCGGCAGCCGCCGCAGCTTGTCGAACCCCGCGTCCGAGCCGTAGCGCCGCCGGTACTCGGCGGCGGCGGTGGCGGCGGCCGCGATCGCCCCGGCGGAGGTGCCGCCGATGTTCTTGAAGTGATATTTGCGCGCCAGCTCGACGACCGCCAGCGGGTAGACGACACCGCTCGTGATGCCGCCTTTCATCACGAGATCGCAGTACTCCATGGGACCTCCCCGAGCGCCCGGCGTCAGCCACGAAATACACGAAACACACGAAACACACGAAAAAGAAAAAGAAAAGAAAAAGAGGGCTACTTGCTCGCCGGTCCGAGCAGGATGCGTCCGGGCCGAGCCGCGGTCATCTTTCCGCTCTCGAACGCCGGCTGGCCATTGATGATCACGTACGAGACGCCCTCGGCGTACTGATGCGGCCGTTCGAAGGTGGCGAGATCGCGGACCGTGCCGGGGTCGAACACCGCGATGTCGGCCTTGAGCCCCTCGCGCAGCACGCCGCGATCGGCCAGGCCGATCCGCTGCGCCGGGAACGCGGACATCTTGTGCACGGCGTCCTCGAGCGTGATCGTCTTCAGCTCGCGCACGTAGCGGCCGAGGACGCGCGCGAAGGTGCCGTAGCTGCGCGGGTGCGGGCTCGCCTCGCCGAAGATCGGCACCTCGCCGTCGGATCCGATCATCGTCGCCGGGTGGCGGAGGATGCGCTGCAGATCCTGCTCGTCGATGGCGTGGAAGATGCCGCTGCAGCCGCCCTGCTCGACCAGCCACAGCGCCGTCGCCGCCGCGTTCTCGACCGTCGGCTCGAGGCCGCGCGCCTTCGTCACCTCGCCGAGCCGCTTGCCGGCGAGCGACGGATCCCACTCGCAGCGCGCCAGCTGCACGTTGTTCGGATCGCCGCCGCCGCGCTCCTCGAGGATCAGCCGCGACGTTTCCTTCTGGATTTCGGTCTTCATCGTCCCCGTGCGCAGCCGCTTCATCACCTCGTCGCGGCCCCCCTCGAGCGCCCACGCCGGCATCAGCGCCGCCTGGATGCTGGTCGACGATGCGGTGTAGGGATACTGATCGATGGTGGCGTCGACGCCGCGCGCGCGCGCCTCCTCGACCAGCTTCAGCGTCTCGGCGCTCTTGCCCCAGTTCTTGCGGCCGACGATCTTGTGGTGCGTCACCTGCGTCGGCAGGCCGCCCTTCTCGCCGATCTCGATCGTCTCGCGCACGCTGTCGAGGATGCCGCCGGCTTCGTCGCGCATGTGCGAGATGTAGATGCCGCCCATCTGCCCGGCGATCTTCGCCAGCTCGATCACCACGGCGGTCGGCGTGAACGTGCCCGGCACGTAGAAGAGACCCGAGCTCAGGCCGAACGCG
>Ga0134122_10004527_pt1 | contig 10308 bp, 11 predicted proteins | sample KB302_FD_96461 | JGI IMG/M metagenome (GOLD analysis project Ga0134122, IMG submission 96461) | Terrestrial soil microbial communities without Nitrogen fertilizer from Kellogg Biological Station, Michigan, USA - KB3-0-2 | ecosystem: Environmental > Terrestrial > Soil > Unclassified ... | reverse complement strand
GTTAGCAATCTATACGGATCTGCCACTCACGCTTGCGGGTGAAATCGCTGCTGCTCTTTTGCCCAGCGTCCTGATTCTTACCTTACCCGTTGCGGTTCTCGCCGGCATCATGATTGGCCTGGCGCGAATGGGAAGCGACAGCGAAATCGTTGCTATTCGCGCCGCAGGCGTCGGCACCTGGAGCTTGCTTTGGCCGGCGTTGCTTATCGGTCTCGTAGCCACTACTGCTACTACATTCCTGCACCTTAAGGAAGCGCCTGAGGCCGCGCGCGATCTGCGCCGCGTAGCTTTGCAGGGCGCGCTGCGAAAATTGGATTCGCCGGTAGACCCGCGAACATTCAACACCGATATTCCCGGCTACGTTATTTATGTTCGCGACGGTGACAAGAGCCACGGGACGTGGGGACGCGTTTTTATTTACGCTCAACAAACCGATGGCTCCACCAGAGTGGTGACCGCCAGTACCGGAAGAATCGATTCATCAAACGACCGCTCGGAGCTCGTCCTGAGCGATGCGGTAGCAATGAAGATTCCCAAACCTGAAGGCCCTCAGCACGATTACCTGGTCGAGCGTTTAGACCAGCTGCGGATAACGATTAACACCGGCCGGGCGGAATTGCTCGAAAACTTTAGCAAGAAAGACGTGACGACTGAAGAATTGGATTGGAATGAACTGAGACAACAGCTGAACTCCGGTTCTCCGGAAGAAAAAAACGAAGCGCGGCGAACGCTTAATCGCCGCCTGGCACTTTCGTCGGCGCCTCTTGTGTTTGCTTTGTTCGGCGGTCTTTTAGGAATGCGCGTCAGACGCGGAGGTCGGGGTGCAGGGATTCTGCTGTCGATCGCTGTGGTAATTATTTACTACCTGACCACTTTGCTGGGCGAGTCTCTCGCCAAAAACAATTCCGTTTCGGCGATCACCGGTGAGTGGATGGCAACCGCCGTAATGCTTCTGTTGAGCCTCATCCTTTTGCGTTTCGAGGGATTTTCAAAACTCAGTTCTGCCCGCAGACTATTGAAGCGGGGGACCAGCCAGGCACAATATCGCACTACTCCTCCGGCGCATACTCTCGGTGCAGGACGCTCAGGATTTCCGAGTCTGCTTGATACGAGTCTCTTCCAGACACTCACCACAAGCTTTCTGGTGGGCTTCGTTTCTTTAGTTTCCATCTTCTTAATCTTTACACTTTTTGAGCTCTGGCGTTTCATCGCAAGCAACAACGTGCCGGCGGCTATAGTGGGAAAATATCTTCTTTTCCTTCTACCGCTGGTAGCGGTAGAGCTTTTTCCTGCAACAATGCTCATTACCGTTCTCATCACCTACGCCCTGCTGACGCGGACCAACGAAGCGATCGCCTGGTGGGCCTCAGGGCAGAGCGTTTACCGGCTCATGATGCCGGGGTTGCTATTTGCGGTCGCCGCCGGCGGGGGCACCTGGTTGGTCCAGGAACACTTGATGCCGCCGGCGAACGTTAGACAAGAAGCGTTACGAGCGCGAATCAGGGGCGGTCAGCCGCGCGCGATTACAGGCACCGGCCGGCAGTGGTTGGCATCAATTGAGAGCCGGCGTTTGTATTCCTACGAATTTGATGAGCAAGCGGGAGTTTTAATTGAGCCGACCGTTTACGAATTGGATGATCACGCCGTGCATCTGCGCCGGGTGACGACGGGCAAACTCGGAACCTGGACCACGAATAATCAACTACTGATCAAAGACGCCGAGACGGTTAACCTGAACGGGATGGTGGTGGAGAGACAACACGAAACAGAGACAGCGATAGCTGGCGTCGACTCGGCGCAGGTCTTTCGACCAACAGTAGACAAGCCTTCGCAGCTAAGCGTGCTGGCGTTAAGGAGCTATCTGAAGGCGGCCAAACAGCGCGGCGTTGACGTCTCCGCCCTGGCGCTGGCGTTGCAACGCAAGTACGTCAATCCATTCAGTGTCCTGGTGATGGCCTTTATCGGCATGCCGCTGGCTTTGGCGTTTGGCAGACGCGGGGCGATTGTAGCGCTGTGTGTAGCTGTTGGAGTCAGTGTCGCCTACTGGGGAATTGGTGGTGGGTTCCAGCAGCTGGGCAATCATGGATTGTTGCCCCCTGAGGTGGCCGCGTGGGCGCCACCCGTTATATTCGCCGCTGCCGGAACGTATTTCCTGTCTCGAGTTCGCACGTAATCAAGGACCGGTCAAGTGATGTGCTGGGACCGCGGGCGTCCCGCCCGCAATGAGCGCGAAGCGCGAATAGATTGACCCAAAAACAAGTGTGCCTGACGGCGCGATGCGGGCGGGACGCCCGCGGTCCCAGCAAGTCACTTGACTGGCTTCCCAAACGAAAAGGCAGGAAGCCTCTTTCGACCTCCTGCCCACTGTCTACTGTCTACCGTCTACTGCCTACTTCTTACGTTCCCGTTTCCCAACTCCCGATGTACTCGAGTTGTTCTGCCGTCAGCGTATCGATTGCCAGGCCCAGTGCTCGAAGTTTCAGGCTGGCGATCTCGGTGTCGACTTCCTGCGGCAGCAGGTGGATGCCGGGCTTCAGTTCGCCTTTCTTTCTCACCAGGTATTCCACCGAAAGCGCCTGGTTGGCAAAACTCATGTCCATCACGCTGGCGGGATGTCCTTCAGCTGCGGCTAAGTTAATCAGCCGGCCTTCGCCCAGAACCATGACGCGATTTCCGGAAGCCTTGAGCTTGTACTCTTCAACAAACGGTCTAACCGTTACCACATCCCGAGACATCTCCTTGAGAGCGACCAGGTTGAGTTCAAGATCAAAGTGGCCACTGTTACAAACCAGCGCGCCGTCCTTCATTTTGGCGAAATGCTCGCCATCGATCACGTGGCGGTTACCAGTGACAGTGATGAAAATATCTCCCAGCGACGCCGCCGCAGCAATTGGCATAACTCGGAAACCATCCATCACCGCCTCAACAGCTTTGATTGCGTCTACTTCAGTGACGATCACGTTTGCGCCCATGCCGCGCGCTCGCAGAGCCACGCCCTTGCCGCACCAACCGTAACCAACAACAACAATGTTCCTGCCCGCGAGGAGAATGTTCGTCGCGCGAATAATTCCGTCCAGGGTGGACTGGCCCGTGCCGTAGCGGTTATCGAAGAAGTGCTTGGTCTGCGCGTCGTTGACGGCGATAGTTGGGAAGGTTAACACTCCGGCAATTTCCATCGCCTTCAGTCGCTGAATTCCAGTAGATGTTTCCTCAGTGGATCCGATCAGCTCTTTAATCTGATCGCCGCGTTCTTTGATCAGCGTCGCAACTACGTCGGAACCGTCGTCGATAATTATGTCCGGATGGAAATCTAGCGCGGTGCGCACGTGGCGATTGTAAGTCTCGGTTGATTCGCCTTTGATTGCATAGACTGGGATGCCCCAATCCGAGACGAGCGACGCCGCTACGTCATCCTGAGTCGAAAGGGGATTAGACGCGATAAGCACCGCTTCAGCGCCGCCGGCCTGGAGGGCCCGCGCGAGGTTAGCGGTTTCAGTCGCTATATGAGCACAGGCCACCAGCCTGACTCCCTGGAGCGGCTTCTCGTCGCCGAAGCGCTCACGAATCAACCTCAACACGGGCATTTCCCGTTCGGCCCAGTCAATTCTTTGCTTGCCCTGTGGGGCCAGGCCAATATCTTTCACATCAAAATCAAGCGAGCGTGTTGCACTCATTACGTATTTATCCTTTGGTATCCGGTTATGAATTATTTCTAATTACTCAATGCGAAACTGCTGAAAATTTCTCGGGGGCTAAACACCAGCGGCATTGCGCAGCGCTTCGGCCTTGTCGGCCGTTTCCCAGCTGAAACCGTCTTCCTCACGACCAAAGTGGCCGTATGCAGCCGTCGCCTGGTAGATGGGTCGACGAAGGTTTAGTTCCTCGATGATCCCGCGCGGCGTTAAGTCGAAACTATTGCGCACCAGGTTTGCGAGCGCGTTTTCACTGATGCGGCCAGTGCCCTTAGTGTCAACCATTACTGAGACCGGTTCGGCGACACCGATGGCATATGCCAACTGGACCAAACAACGATCTGCGAGTCCAGCCGCCACGATGTTCTTGGCAACATAACGCGCCATGTAAGCAGCTGAACGATCAACCTTCGTCGGATCTTTCCCGGAGAAGGCGCCACCGCCGTGCGGTGCATAACCACCATAGGTGTCAACGATAATCTTGCGACCAGTAAGACCAGCATCGCCCTGAGGACCACCTGTTACAAACCGGCCGGTTGGATTGATATGGATCTTCGTGTCGCCGTCCATCAGTTCAGAAGAGACAGTACTGCGAATGACTTTCTCTTCAATCTCAGCTCGCAGTTGTTCGTTCGTGACGCTGTCAGCGTGCTGGGATGAGATCACGATCGCACTTGCTCGAAACGGGCGGCCATCTCGATATTCGATAGTCACTTGAGATTTGCCATCGGGGCGCAGGTAGGGAAGGTCTCCCGATTTGCGAACTTCCGATAAACGTCGCGCCAGCAGGTGTGCCAATTGAATCGGCAGGGGCATCAGTTCAGGGGTTTCATTACAGGCAAACCCGAACATCAAACCCTGGTCGCCGGCGCCACCTGTGTCCACACCCATCGCGATGTCTGGCGATTGACGATCAATGGCTGACAGAACACTGCAAGTGTCGCAGTCAAACCCATACTTTCCTCTGGTGTAGCCAATATTACGAATCGTCTCGCGCGCCACCTTGCTGTAGTCGACATGTGCTTTGGTGGTTATCTCCCCAGCCATTACGACCAAACCAGTGGTGATTAAGGTTTCGCAGGCCACTCGGGAAGTTGGATCCTGAGCCAAAGCCGCGTCTAAGACCGCGTCAGATATCTGGTCGGCGATTTTATCGGGGTGGCCCTCGGTGACAGACTCGGAGGTAAATAGAAAACCTGATTCAGTACTCAAGGAGACTCCTTATAGTAAACACTCGGTAAAATGTCGAAGTTGAAAAAGACCGCGTAATGTAACAGTCGGCTTTCAGGCGTGTCAAGGAGACGACTTAAGAGGGTAGTGTCCTAATCTGAGACTCAGAATTTTATTTTTCAAGCATCCTCTTCCGAAGCGCTTCTTTTGCTTGAGCAAGGGTAAAAGCCCCAGCCTTTGAATCCCATAACGGCAGATCACTGCCGCAGGAAGGACAATGAAGAATGGTTCCAAGTTTTCCGCTCTCAAGCCCATGCGATCCGAAGCTCAGAGGCGTCTTATCAACCGGACAGTGGGGATTGAAACTCTTATCCCAATAGACCCCCCAGCAAAGCAGCATTTCTGATACTTTGGGCGCTCGGATGAGAGTTTGAGCAGCAGGCAACATCAATGATGACTGATCTTCAGCTCTAAGCGGATATGTATGATCACACTTCGGGCACATTAGAATGTCATAATCTCGGTTGGAGGCGTGAACGCGAGGTCGCATGAGGGTTTCATCTACGGGGCAATGCGGATTCAATTGGTTATCCCAGAGCACGCCAAAGCGTTTGGTCATTAAAGGCTCTTGGGCTGTCGGGTTCTTATTTGCTTGACGCCGAAGAATTAGCAACCATGCAATTACCAACCCTTCAATTATTACTGTTAGCAGTGCTAGTCCTAGGTATCCCAGCAGGGCTTGTTTGGTTTCTCCCTCCGTTACTTGCACCCATTTTCCGTAAAGAGACTCCCGCCACACTACTCCGATTAGGAAGCCTGCTAGGAGCAGGAATCCTACTATTAGCTTGCCTAACCATTCTTTTGCTAACCACTCTTTCCAGTCCCAAGCCATAATTATTTTCCGTAGTACACGAAATAGGTTATTGACAGATCATTAGTTTTCGTAGTACAGTATTCTTACTGGAGACGGAAACAATGTCAAACTACTTCTTGAGCAAAGACAAACAGATTGCAGTTACAGCGGCCCTAGCTGAGGGTTCTAGTATCCGGTCGATTGAGAGAATGACTGGTATTCACCGGGACACGATCATGCGCTTGGGCGTGAAGATTGGTCAAGGCTGTGCCGCGCTCATGGATCGCAAGATGCGAAACCTCGATTGCAATCGTTTGGAGATCGACGAAATTTGGGGATTTATTGGGAAGAAAATGAGGCACGTCAAAGAGGGCGACGATCCGCAGCTTGGCGACGTTTGGACATATTGCGCGATTGATGCCGAGACTAAGTTAGTCCCTTCTTACCACGTTTCCAGCAATCGCGATCTCGAAAACACGGTTGCCTTCATTAGTGACTTGGCGTCACGCCTTAACAACCGCGTTCAGATTTCAACGGACGCGATGGCTTCTTATGAAGAAGCAATGGAATTGGTTTTCGGTACTGCGGTTGATTACGCGCAAATTGTAAAAACCTACCAATCGGAAGATGGTCAATGGTTCGGTAAGTACGCCAATCCAGAGCGCAAGTATAGCCAGCCACGCATTAGCGCAAGCAAGAAAAGCCGCATCATGGGTTCGCCCGATCCGCGATTGGTTTCTACCAGCTACGTTGAGCGGCTGAACGCTTCGACTCGCTTACACGTGAAGCGACTCGGACGTTTGACGTTAGCTTTTTCAAAGAAGAAAGAAAACTTTGAAGCTGCGGTCGCGTTGAATTTCGCAAGCCACAATTTTGTGAAGTCACACCGGACATTGAAAATGACGCCAGCAATGGCCGCAGGAATTGAGCGGAAGTTTTGGTCTTACGGCGATCTTGTTGAGGCGGTGTCGTGACTGACTACATACTCCAGTTAATACAGGCGATAAAACGCCTGTACGGTTGCAAGGCAACACACGTTGAAACCGTGCCGGTTGTCGAAGAATTTCAAGGTAAGGTTATTTGGCAAGGTGAAGTCGAAGTCTTTAACGTGAACCATAGACGCACAAAGCGAGCTTATGCGTGGGCGCATGATGACGGGGAAAGCGGTAAGCGGAAAAACTTTGTAGCAGTCTTGGAACTGCCTCCGGTTAATTCACCACAAACGGCGGTCAAGGCTGCGATCATGTCGGAGATTAAGAATGCCAGGAAAAAGCAAAACTAAAGTAGGACGCCCAAGTTTAGGGAAGGATGCGCGGAGCGTAGTATTGCAGTCTCGCGTACAGGAAAGCGAAAAGAACGCCTACCAAAAGGCCGCGAAGTCGGAAGGTAAAGACCTCTCGACTTGGGTACGCGAAACCTTGAACCAAGCGATCAAAGCATGATAGCGTTATAGTGGTGCGGAGGACATGGGAATCGAACCCCACGGCGTACACCGACCCTTTGGATGTAAATTCCATTACGTGCCACCAGCACAAGGGATGTCCTCCGCTATTTCTTTTTTGACGCCTTCTTGGGCGTCTTTTTTGTTGCCCCTACGGATCGTCGGCTACCCGCCTTACTTTTGCCTGCGCCTGCATCGACAGAGAGGTTGGTTAGTTCTTCAAACTTTTGAAGGCCAAGTTCAAGCACTGGTACTAAGGCTGTAGGGCGAATATCGGAGGCTGATTCTCCAGTATTAGCGGCCTTAATACCAAACTTCACATAAATGCCCCAGTAGCCCTCAGTGAGACCGCGATCTTTAACCATCAATTCGGCAATTTCCTTGAACGAGTAAATAATCAGTTGTGGTTCAGCCATAATTTCCTCCTATGCGGCTTTTGGCTGTTGTGTGATTGCCGTTTGCGTGTGGGCATCGACGCTCACCCCAGCCCCGCTGAAAAACAGTATTTGCCCCACTAAGTCCGAATGACGGTTAGCAGCGTGGTCTAGGCCTAGCTTGTAATAGGCGTGTCCCCCTGAAACGATTAGCGAATCGCCAGAGGCCGCGGCGGAGGTAATAGAAGGCAGAGCATAGGCTTGCCCAAAAGTACGCGGTCGTCCCGCCTTTTCCCAGCAGATCGTAAAGATTTCTGAATTGATTGGCCCCCGATTCGGGTCTGTATCTTCATACGGAACAATCGCAAATTTCAGCTTGGCGGCCTGAGCGTAATTGAATAGCGTTTTAAGTGTTGGATTCTTGGAGTTATTTAGCGATTGAGAAACCGCAGACTCCGAGACATCGAACATCTGAGCTAGTTCAAGCTGCGTCAAAGGCAGCGAGTCGAACCGTTTCTGAAGTTGAGTCCAAAAGTCGAAAGTAACTCGGCGAATGAAAGCCTCGCTGTTTTCGGTCGTCCAGTGTGCCATAAGTGTCACCTCTTCCATTCTGGAAAAGTTTTCTTCACCTCTTTAACTACGTCTAAATTCAGTCTCAATGATTCGGCTAATGCCAACTTAGCGGGGTCGTGTTGGTCGTTACCGGGCTTTTGCCCGTGACAGACGAGCACACACGCTTGGAAGCCATGGTCTGTTACCGGGCGAGGGTTAAACAAGAAACCATATAGTCTGTAATTTGTGCCAGCTTTCCGCCACTTAAAGATCCACAAGTTTTCATACCTCGGATCGCCCGGAAAACCATGAAAGTATTTATTGAAGTGATTGCCCTGAATCCAATGATCAAAACGATTGAAAACATCCTGCTTAAGTTTGGGTTTTAGCCTGTCAAATTCCTTCTTGGCGTTAATATCATGTCGAGTAGCGCACTGCAAAAAAGCCAGTCCCTTGTCCGTTTCCTCTAATCCGGGGAGCTGGTTAACCTCAAATTTGTCGGCATTCGGCATCTGTGAGGCTTCCCCTCGACTTAAGATGTATCTTAAGTCTTGGTAATTTAGTCCAACCCCGAATCTGTGTCAAGCTCCCCGAGCGGCTGCTCAGGTACAAAAGGGCGTCACCGCCTCATGAAACGGTAACGCCCCGATGCGATAGTACCGGGGTGTCAGTAATCGAGTGTGGAATTTGATTCCGGCTCTACGAAGGTATCAGTGATGCTCGTGCCAAGCAGCACGTCATAGGTGAAAACGGAAGACGCGCCAGCAATGAGGATTAGCAGCGACAGGGCAACGATACGTATCATGCGGCGGCTCATCATGGGGCTAGTGTATAACTAGCGTGCCACAACCGCAATTCTTAGCTTTCAGATTAGGACACCACCACTTAAGAGGGTAGTGTCCTAAAGTAGGTCGCCCAAGTCTAGGGAAGGGTGCACAGAGCGTAGTTCTCCAAAGCCGCGTTCGGGAAAGCAAAAGGGCGTCACCGCCTCATGAACGGTGACGCCCAGTTTAAAAGCCAGAACACAAGCAATATCCAGCGCGCGGTGGTCTAAATTGTGGTTTTACGATTCTGGTTCGATAAGGTCGGAGTAAGTCGCTAGCCTGTGGCAGTAGCTGATGAAACTACGTCTCCACCCTCATTCAACACTATTTGATCGGTAAATTCATTGATCGTGTCTTTCGGAAGGCCAAAAGTCAGGATGCGAATCCGAGCCCGAAGCTCGTCACTGTCTGCTGCAAGCAGCCCGGGATCTTCATCGAGCATCACTCTGGGTACGGTTCGCGTATGTTTGCCCTTCAATGTCTGGGGGGCGTCTTGAAGCACTGGAAAAAGTTGTCCGATACCCAGGAGGACCATCGACGTCCCGGATTTACTCCCTGGAGGATCAACACCGATTAGCTCGACTAGTTCTCGGAACATTATCCCGAGACCCGGTTTAGCCATGTTGCTTTCAAGCCTACTGAAATTGAGGTCATACTTGACCGTGATTTTTATGTCTGTACCTGTACCTACTGGCTCCAAGCTCAGCTTGGCGTTAGTAACGGTTGGCATGATTATCTCCCTTAATTGGTTCAGCCCGTCGGTGCTGCCATCTCGGATTCCCTGGCGAGCGTCGGAGGGTTGAGAGGTTGAGAACGCGAGGAACGAGGGTCTTAAATCTGAGTCTTACACTTTTATATGCGTAGATGGCTGGAAGCGTTTCAACAACACTTCGGACGAGCGGCGAACAACAGAGCCGGATGCTCAGTTTCAGGTTAGGACACTACCACCTAAGAAACGTAGTGATGCAGTTTAAGGTTCTCCCCTTGAGGCCATCGCCAGTATTCGGTGAGATGAGGTCATTAACCACTCGCAGGCCCATCCGGCGGCAAGGTCAATCGTTCCAGATGTTCGCGGCCCCAAAGGCGCACCTCCTCCACCAGCGGTAATACCGATTGACCATACTCAGTAAGCGAATACTCGACCGGTGCGGGAATCGCGCCTTTCGGTTGTCGCTGTACGATTTCGTCACTAACCAGTTCGCGAAGTTGCTGTGTGAGGACTTTCTGCGAGATGCCAGGCATGGCTCGTTGTAGGGCTGCGAAGTGTTTTGGTGATTCCGCCAGCCAGTAGAGGATGATCAGTTTCCACTTTCCGCCAATCGCCGCCAGGGCTGCCGTCAACGGACATCCGCCGACCGGATTGGCCCGTCGTGGAAGAGAGTCAGGGAGAGAACCGTTACCT
>Ga0134122_10004526_pt1 | contig 10309 bp, 10 predicted proteins | sample KB302_FD_96461 | JGI IMG/M metagenome (GOLD analysis project Ga0134122, IMG submission 96461) | Terrestrial soil microbial communities without Nitrogen fertilizer from Kellogg Biological Station, Michigan, USA - KB3-0-2 | ecosystem: Environmental > Terrestrial > Soil > Unclassified ... | reverse complement strand
GTCCGGCATCGCTGAAATAACTGACGGTGAAAAAATTGCCGTTCGGATCTTCAACTTTTTCGAGCAGCCATTTATAGACATGTGCCGCATTCTGTGGATCACTTTGACGCGTCGAAGCATTGGCACCAAAGGTATAGCGCACGCCCTTGCGGTCATACATCGTCCAGGTATTATTTTGAAAAATATATTCCGAAAAATTACTTTCCACCTTAGCAGCATATTTGCCATTCGCGCTGTCGGTGGAAATGAGCTCCTCGGCACTGCCGAAAAGTTCGGCGGTAAAATCATTGCGGTTGTAGAGTTCATTCACGCCCTTCGGCGTCGTGCGATAGATCGCTCCCAGTGGGAGCGACCAGCCATATCCCACTTCAGAACTTAAGTTGGTATTACTGCTGGAATAGAGCAGCTTGAGGTCGGGCAGCATCCCGTTGCGCCCGGGAGGCAACCAAAAGGGATAAGAGAATGTTGCCGTACCGGTAAAAAGATCGGTTTCATATTTTCCCTGTTCGTTCTTAAAGATCGTGGCCGGATCGGCAGTCTTGATATTGATCGTGCCCGGTATCGGAGAACTTGCCGCTAAGGTATCAAGGGGCAACCATTCGGGCTTTTTTACTTCTTCCTCTTTCGTGGCAGTTTCTTCCGAGGATAATTCTGGATCCAGCGGAGTCTCGGTGGATGTATCGGGAGATTCTGAATTTTCTGGAATACCTGTTTCAGAAGGAGCGGCTTGCTCGGAAGGAATTTCTGCCTCTTTTTTTTCAGCAGCTTGCGCAGGAGCAAAGAGGAGCAATGAACTCAGGACAGTTGCCATCAGGAGAGTGCAGAGCGAATTTTTCATACAAAAACAAAGAGAATGAAAAAACTCTTAGCGTGAAATTATCCGGCGCAGTTGCCATACCAAGTCGTGCTGGTTTTGACGCATTTGTAAGCGAGATTAAAACCGATATTCCCGTTATTTATCAGAATGGCGTATTTCCTCGTGCTCCCGGCTGAATGTATGATGACATCAGAAAGCCCATCGCCGTTGATGTCCAGAATGCTGCTAGCATTGCCAGATGCATACAGATTGAAAAGGGTTTGGACGACGGTATCACTGGCATTGAGATTGGTCGAATTCGTCCAAGTGGTATAATTCTCAAAGAGATCTTCAGAATTTACTCCAAATCCAGCTTCTGCGATGGGAAATAAAACTTGGCTTAAATTTTCTTGCCCTTTTTGTTGCTGAGCTTTCAGCCATAAAGGCAGGGTAGTGGCAATGAGAAAGCCAAGGGTACTGGCACAAAATATTTTAAAAAAAGATTTCATGGGGAAAAATAAAATTATAAAAAATTATCCGGCGCAATCGCCGTAATAGCGGAGGTTTGAGGCGTTGTAGTAACATTTATACACGAGGTCATAGGCTTGGCTGCCATTATTGAGAAAGACCGCATAGCGATTAAATGAACCGGTGGCGTTATTTGTATAGAGCGCATCGGTGAGTCCATCGCCATTCAGGTCAATAAAAGTGAGCGGCGCTATCTGTCCGCCCCCTAAAAATAGAACTTGAGCATAGCTATCGGTGGTTTTTAGCGTAAGAGAATTGGTCCAGGTTGTATAGTTCGCAAAAATATTTATATCATTGATCCCAAATCCCGCTTCCGCTTTCGGAAAAAGCACTTCCGCGACATTGCCTGGTTCCGGCTGCGGCTCAGACTGAAACCAAACAGGGAAAGCGCTCATGGCGACAACGGCCAATATGCTGATAAAAAATATTTTAAAAGGAGACTTCATAGAAAAAATAAAAATATAAAAATCAGCCGGCGCAATCGCCGTAATAGCGGAGGGCTGAAGCATCGTAATAGCACTTATAGATCAAATTAAAACCCTGACTGCCGTTATTCAAAAAAACTGCATAACGGCTCAGTGAACCACTCACATTTGTTAAATAGAGAGCATCAACCAGTCCATCGCCGTTGATATCGAGAAAAGTTAAGGGGGTGGAATTCCCTCCTCCCAAGTAGAGCAATTGTGTAAAGGTATCGGTACTTTTCAAAGTTGCAGAATTTGTCCAGGCGGTATAGTTTGCAAAAATACTTAGATCATTTACCCCAAAGGCGGCATCTGCGCGAGGGAAAATAGAGTTTTGAAAGTTGAGTGAAGATTCTATATTTTTTTGGGTAGAATATTCTGCTGTGCTACTAAAAAAACTTTGATCTCCAAACAGCAATAAGGCAAAAATACTCATGCCAGAGATGAAGCATAAAAATATCTTTTTCATGAAGGAAAAGAAAAAGAGTAAAATTATTAAAATTTTATTACTTTTTACTCTTTTTAAAATATTGATCAATAATTTTACCGTATTTATTAATTATAAATTAATAATCTTATAAAGCGCTTAAAAATTAAACGGGAAATAATTTCAGAAGAGCAGAATCCATTAATTCCTAATTTAACGTTCTGAATGAATTCAAAATTCAACATCCAAAATTTAGAATTCCCTTTCCCACTTTCCCCTTGCCCCAAAGCTTCGCCTTCGCTAGAATATGCGGGATTTTTTTCTGGTTTTTTTGTTGATGCTATGAAACTCCATGATTTGAAGCCAAATGCAGGCGCGAAACACACGAAAATCCGCCGTGGGCGCGGCGATGCTTCCGGCTATGGCAGTTTCTCCGGACGCGGTTCTAAAGGGCAGAAAGCCCGTACCGGTGGCAGCATTCGTCCCGGCTTCGAAGGCGGACAGACTCCGCTCCTGAAGAGAATGCCGAAGCGCCGCGGCTTTAGAAATCCAATGCGCGAAGAATATATCGCGATCAATCTCGATACTTTGGAGAAAAAATTTCCGGCCGGAGCGCTCATCTCTCCCGATACCTTAAAAGCCGAGCGGCTTATTCGCAGCAATGCTCCCAAAGTAAAGATCTTGGCACGCGGTGAGCTCTCCAAGAAATTTAGCTTTAAAAATGTCGCGCTCTCGCAAACCGCCAAAGCCAAGATCGAAAAACTCGGTGGCAGCATCGAGGTCTAAAAGCTTTTTGCGTTCTCTTCTCTCTTCCCCTTATCTATGAATTACTTCGCCCAAATCTGGAACTCGAAGGACTTGCGCCAAAAGATTATTTTCACCCTGCTCCTCCTCGCGTGCTATCGGTTGCTCTCGCATATTCCGGTTCCGCTCGAAAACATCGATTTCTCGAGTTTAAAACAGATCAGCGGCGGTGCGTTGGGGATTTTTTCGGCGCTCACGGGCGGTTCGGTGGAAAATTTTTCCCTGGTCATGATGGGGCTGTCACCCTATATCAATGCCTCGGTGATCATTCAGCTCATGACGGTGATCTTCCCCAAGTTGGAAGCGCTGCAGAAGGAGGGTGAACAAGGTCGCCGCAAGATAAATCTCTACACCCGTTGGTTGACCCTGCCGCTCGCACTGCTGCAGAGCTACGGCATGATTTTCTTGATTGCCCGCGGTGTGCCTGGAGCACAGGTGATCGATCCGTATGCCTGGGCGACGGTGCTGCCGGCCATGGTGATCATTACCGCCGGCTCATTCCTCATCATGTGGCTCGGAGAACTCATCTCGGAGAAAGGAATCGGCAATGGGATTTCGCTCATCATCGCCACCGGAATTATTTCCTCGATCCCTTCGATCTTTGGCAATATTGCGGCGGGCATCGATGCCGGAGATAGCGCCAAGGTTCCGTCTTTTGGGCTCTTAATTGTCCTCACGTTCTTAATCCTCATCGCCGTGGTGCTCGTGACCGAAGGTCATCGCAAGATTCCGATCACCTATGCGAGTCGCAATGCGCAGCGCAGTATGTCCGAACTGCCGATCCGCATCCTGCAAGCGGGTATGATCCCGATCATCTTCGCCATTTCTTTGGTTTCTTTTCCGGGAATACTGGCACAGTTCGTGCAAAATCAAGGTCCGGTCATGAGTTTTTTAAATCAACATTTTAACTCCAGCAATCCTACCAGCCTCTACCTGCTCGTCTATTCCCTGCTCATTATTTTCTTTTCGTACTTCTACGTTTCGATTACCTTTAACGCCGATAATGTGGCGGAGGACATCCAGAAACGCGGCGGCTTCATCCCAGGGCATCGTCCCGGCAGTGAAACCGCGAACTACATTCGCCGTGTTTCCACCCGTTTAAATCTCTGGGGCGGCATCTGCTTGGCGCTTATCGCCATCTTCCCGATTCTCTTTACGATGTTTTCCGATCTCTCCCGCAGTGACTTGATCTTGAGTGGTTCGGGAATGGTGATCGTGGTGGGAGTGGTACTCGATCTCATTCGTCGGATCAATTCCGAACTCGTCATGCACGACTACCAGAAACTCGTCTAAATCTTTTCTCGCCCTCTTCTTCTTTATGCAGAACTTTGTCCTCTTCGGGATGCAGGGTGCGGGCAAAGGAACTCAGGCGAAGCTGTTGGCGGAGAAATACGGCTTCCGTATCTTTGAAACCGGCGGCGAACTGCGGCGTCTCATGACCGCAGAAAGCACTTTGGGAAAGCAGGTGCAGGAAATCGTCTCGCGAGGTGACCTCGTGCCCAATGAAATCGTTATGGAAATCATCGCGAACTTTTTGCGTGCTGTGCCACTGGAAATGCCGATCCTTTTTGACGGCATTCCGCGCAGTCTGCCGCAGAAAGGAACTTTTGATGCGCTCGTGAGAGGTTCGGGGCGAAACTTTCGGGCAGTGTTTATCGATATTTCGCGGGATGAAGCCTTGCACCGGCTCGTCTTGCGTGGGCGCAGTGACGACAATGCCGCGGCGATTGAGCGCCGTCTCGAAAACTATGAGAAGGAAACTCTCCCCGTCATTGAAGCGTATGAGCGCGAAGGAATACTCACCCGCGTCAGTGGCATGGGCTCGGTCGAGGCAATCCATCAGAATATTTGTGCGGTGGTTGAGGCCTAGAGCAAGCTTCACTGTGAGAACTGGTGTGCCGCCAGTTCTTTATGTTTCCAGGACGGTGCAATGTAACTGCTCTCGTTTCTTGTATTATTTTTATGTAAACAAATATCAGCACTTGAAGTTTATTAATACTGAAGAGCATTTCTTAGTATAAAAAATAGAATGCATTTATAAAAATCCCATGTGGAAAGCATAGAGTAACTCCTATTCATTATCCCATCCAGAACACAAAATATAAGGAACCGGCGACACGCCGGCTCCCGCACTCAGTAACTGAGAAAATAATTTAAAATTTTAAATTCAAAATTTTAAATTTCCTACAGCGGTATTTCATAGAGTTTCGTCTCATCAGCGACCACCAGCATTTTCGGTTCCTTCACCCAGAAATCTTGTAACACCCCGATATTTTCCAAGACGATTTGGTGCGTGTAGATGAGCTGCTTCTGCCCTTTGGTAAAGACATAGACAGTGGATTTCTTGGGATTTAAGAGCAGCAGTGAATCCAAATTTTCAGTGGTATATATTTTACTCACCCCATCGAGCGCTCCTTCCGGGGTTCCCGAAAGCGGATACTCCACCTGTTTGCCCTGGAAAAATTTTAAGAGCTTGCCGTCTTTGGTGAAGACAAAGATATTGCCGTCGATCGTAAACGAAACGGCCTGGGAAAGATCGTACTCACCGTCTAAATAGCCGGTTGCCGCACCGTAGGCGTCGGCACCTTTTTCATACTTCCAGATTTGCTTATCGCCCGGTGACAATAGGTAGATATATTTGGAGTACGCGGTCATCAGGCTGTGCGTCTTCCAAGCGGTATCATCGGTTTTGGCAGCGCTGAACTTTTTGCTCTCCGGATCATACTCAAATATTTTATTGCGCCCGTCGGAAAAAACGAGCTTCTGTTTGTCGGAGAAGGGGGCACCGAGCTGGATCTGTGCTCCGGCGGGAAAGGCCACCGTGCTCGCGACTTTGTCGAGCACGATCCGCGCCAATCCGGTGGTATCAAAAGCAAACCATTCCTCGGCATATTCAAAGATCCCGCGCAGCGTGCCCTGGTCTTTGCTGGCTTTTATAACCGCAAGTTCTTTGGGCGTCGAAATACGGGTGATGTTATTGATGCGATCGCGCGCTTCTGCCGTTTTATTGAGCAGGGCCAGCGCTTCACTGCGGAACAATCCCGATTTTAAGACTTCTTGGAGATCTTGCTCGACTGTATTCAAGGTGGTATTCGCACGGTCTTTTTGTTCTAAAGACTCCTGATCTTCGGCTTCCGCCAAAGACCGTTGACCTTGGGTCAAGAGATCCTTATAGTGCTGATACTGCGCATCTTGAGATTGTCCAAAAAGAGAGCCGATGAGACTGATCACGACCACAATCCCGAGCACTCCGAGAATTGCGGCTAAAAAATGTTTTTGATCGCCGGTTTTTAATTTTTCCCAGAACTGACGCGCCCGCATCATAAAATTGGCAAATATGGTGTTTTTGGCGAGCGGCGCAAAGAAATCGCGCTTGGGCAGATTTTCTTCCTGAAAAGGCAATGCCTTGCTGGCGCCATGGGCATGGAAGAGGATGAACGAGACATGATCATCTGCCAAGCGGAGCAATTCTTTCAGGCTTTCCGATCCTTCCAGCACACCCGGAGCCAGCATCTCTGCGAGCTGTGCCGAAGTCGCATGCCGCAGAAAGCGGTCGGTCGCAAACAGGACTTTGTCGTCATGTTCGATTTCGCCGCTGGCAATATTCACAAAGAGGTCATCCTTGATCTCTTTCGGTGCCAAGCCTTCGGAAATAATGCTGAGTTTATTTTTGCGAATGAGATACGCTTCTGCCGCTCCGACGACGCTGACATGGAGTTCGTTTTCGGCAAAAAGAGCGAGCAGTACGGCGTATTCATGGAGAAAATCCTGATTTTTGAGTTCGTTTTCGGCGGCGAGTTGCAGATTGACGATCCGCAGCGCTTCTTCGAAGCGATCATAGGCATCCTCTTGGCTTAAAGTTTCAAAGTAGGCGGTTTCGAGGGTTTTCCAAATAGTTTCCGCCAGTTGTTCGGATCCTTGCGGTCCGGAAAACAGCATGACGAGCTCCGTTTTGCCCTGTTCCTTCTTCTTCTGGCGCAATACATGAGTCCGGGCAGCGGTGTGCGTCAGGTGCTCGGCGGAGAGGAGTTTTTCAATCATGTCAGCGCGGAAGAAATTGCGAACATCAGCCTAACAAAAGGATGTGGAAGCGACAAGAAAAATTAGAGATTTTATCGATTTTTTATAATTAAGTCGTCACTGAAAACTTTTAACAGCGCTCAGACTTGCTATAATGCGGCTCATGAATGAGGATTTTGACCTTATCGCCAGCGCTGAGTCCAAGGAACTTGTCCTGGATTTTTCCTTGCTCAAAACAGCACTGGAGTTCGCGCACACCAAAATTCCAGCCGCAGAAATGAACGAGGCTCTCGCGGTGGCGGAGACCTTGCTCGATTTTTCTCCCGACACCGCAACGATCTTGGCGAGCGTACTCCTCAAATTCGCCGATCTCCCCGAACCTCCGTTTGCGGAAATTGAAAGGCAGTTTGGGAGCGGGGTAAAAACCATTTTGGAGGCGCTGCATAAACTCTCCATCCTCTCCAAAATCGCGGTAGAAAATCCGGCAAATCATGCCGACATCCTGCGCCAGATGTTTCTGGCCTTGGCGAAGGATCTTCGCGTCGTTTTCGTGAAGCTCGCCAATCGCCTCTACACCTTGCGCAATATCCATGCCCTCGATGAAAAAAAGAGCATGCGTCTGTCGCGCGAAGTTTTTGATCTCTATGGACCGATCGCGGCCAGACTCGGCATCTATCGCCTGAAACGCCAATTGGAAGATTTGGCGTTTGCTTTTTTATATCCCGACGATCACGCCAAACTCTCGGCGCAGGTGGAGAAAATTCTAAAAAAATATGGTGATATCGTGAGCTATGGTCAGAAAAACTTAGAGAAACTGTTACAAACCGCGCACATTCCGGGGACGGTGCAAGGCCGGATCAAAGATCCCTACAGCATCTTTCAGAAGCTCAGGCGCAAAGAAACCACTTCTTTAAATGCCATCAACGACCTCTTTGCTTTCCGCATCTTGGTGCCGGAAATCGCTGATTGTTATGCCTCCCTGGGGCATGTCCATCAGTCGTGGGGCGTCGTTTCGGGAAGATTCAAGGACTATATCGCGACCCCGAAGCCGAACGGCTATCGCTCGCTCCACACCACCGTACTGGGATTTTTCTCCGAACTCGATTTGGGATATCCAAGCGAAGTGCAGATCCGCACCTTTGGCATGCATGAGGAGTCCGAACTCGGTTCGGCGGTGCACTGGAATTATAAGGAAAAAACGCCGCGCTCCTCCGGATCGCAGAAAAACTGGTTTGCCGAACTGGCAAAATCCAGCCGGAATTTGCACGGCGCCCAAAATTTTGAAATCTTCGCCCGAGAACTTTTGGGCGACAAAATTTTTGTCGTGACCGAGAAAGGCGATGTGAAGATTCTCCCGGAGGGCGCCACTCCCTTGGATTTTGCTTATGCTGTCCATTCGGAGATCGGCTCACATTGCCAAAGTGCGCTCGTGAATGGCGCGATCATGCCGCTGAACTCCAAATTGCAGCACGGTGATGTCGTGAAAATCAGCACGAATAAAAAAATCATGCCGCGCGAATCCTGGCTCTATATGGTGGCATCTTCCTCCGCGCGCCAAAAAATTCGCGGGTTCTTGCACCGCCACGAAGGCGATTTTTTTCTGCGCGAAGGGCGCGAGAAACTCAATGCCGTGCTGAAAGAATTCGGGCTGCCGGTTTTGGACCACACGCTCTCTTTTCTCAAAAACTATGAGAGCGCCAAAGCGCTCACGCGCAAAAGGCGCGAGATTATTTTGAAACGCATTGGCTTGAGTGACCTGAGTCCCTCGGCAATCGTGAAAAAAATCACCGCTCGTACCGAACAGTTGGTGAAAAAAATACCTGCGCCTGAGCAGCCTCGATTGAAGGGAAATAGCGAAGTTTTTATCAGCGGTGAAAAGGGATTTGAAATGAAATTTGCGCACTGTTGTAATCCGGAGGGTGGCATGCCGATCATCGCCTTCGTGACGCGCGGCGGGAGCTTCACCATCCACAAAATCCCGTGTAAGACGTTGCGGAAAGTCGAAGCGCTGCGCCTCTTCCCTGCCGCTTGGGAAGAGAATGCCGCTGCGAAGGAAGTCCAGTTGCGGATTTTCCACCGCGGCAAGTTTCAGAAAATATTTGCAGAAGTGCAAAATACCTGTGCTCGTTCTGGCATCTTTTTCATAGACAAAAATGTGGTGTCAAAAAAGAAAGGACAAACTGAAATCACCGCTACCGTTACTGATAAAGAATTAACAAATAGCGTTGTAGCGAAAATTAAAAATATTTCTGGAGTGGAAAAATGTGCTGTGCTGAAAGCAGCTTAGAAATTTTATTGCCAGAGTTTTAAAAATAATCTCAATCTTTTGAATGTCTTTTTTGCAACTCCGCTATTATTTCCTGAAGGGCAATCCCTTTTTCCGCGAGAAGCACTAGGAAATGAAAGAGCAGATCAGCGCTCTCTCCGACAAATTTTCCGGTCTCTGAATTTTTCGCGGCAATGACTACTTCAACCGCTTCTTCTCCGACTTTTTGCGCGATCCGATCGAGTCCCTCCTGAAAAAGCTTACTGGTGTATGAATTTTCCGGCAGCTTCTTTTTTCGTTCTTGCAGCAGTTCAAAGAGCTGCGGAAGAAAGCTGATCTCCGGCGCGGAATTCTCACCGAAGCAGGAAGTTGCGCCCGTATGGCAAGTCGGTCCTTGTGGAAGAGCCTTGATGAGCAAAGTATCGGCATCGCAATCGAGTTCCGCCTGCGAAAATTTTAGGATATTGCCGCTCTCCTCCCCTTTCATCCAGAGCCGCTTTTTGCTGCGGCTATAAAACCAGACCTTGCCGCTTGCAAAAGTTTTTGAGAGCGATTCCTCATTCACATATCCGAGCATGAGCACTTGTCCGGTGAGCTGATGTTGAATGATTGCCGGCAAGAGTCCGGCTCCTTTTTGCCAATCAGCATTTTTGAGAATTTCTGCTAAGTTCATAATAAAAAAATTATCAGCGGATAGCCACGCCCGCAGAGTGTAAAAAGGCTTTTACTTCAGAAATCTGGAGTTCTCCAAAATGAAACAGACTGGCAGCTAGAGCGGCGTCAGCATTTCCCTGAGTGAAGGCTTCGAGGAAATGTTCTTTCTTGCCCGCGCCGCTGGAAGCGATGATCGGAATAGAGACGGATTCAGAGATAGCATGCAGGAGTTCAACGTCATAACCCGATTTCATGCCATCGCGATCGATCGAGTTTACGAGGAGTTCTCCAGCTCCCAGCTGTTCCATATTCTTCGCAAATTCTAGTGCGTCCACCCCCGTGGCTTCGCG
>Ga0134122_10004524_pt1 | contig 10314 bp, 8 predicted proteins | sample KB302_FD_96461 | JGI IMG/M metagenome (GOLD analysis project Ga0134122, IMG submission 96461) | Terrestrial soil microbial communities without Nitrogen fertilizer from Kellogg Biological Station, Michigan, USA - KB3-0-2 | ecosystem: Environmental > Terrestrial > Soil > Unclassified ... | reverse complement strand
GCTTTGGAAGAGCTGATGCATGAGGTAGGCCGTTCCGGAACCTTGTGGGCCGACCCCGATCGATGCCCCGCGCAAATCCGCGAATGTGTGAAAGGCGTTGCCCGGTCTTCCTAGTAACAGCAGAGATTCCGGTTCCGGAAGCCGGCCAAGGAGGTCGAGTTTTGCTTCGGCCGACACAGGCGTACCGTCTTGGATAAGGGCAAAAATCTCACTGCAGCGCGCCTGGCCACTGGTCAGCCGGCTGACGCTCTCGATCGACCCCGCGGTCGGTATGACTGAAAGCGAGCCGTGGCCCTGCTTAGCCCGCTCGGCGAGCCGCGCCGCAATCGTATGATAATGGCCCCCGGCCGCCCCTGTCAGAATCGACGCGCGCAGGTACCCGTAGTCGCGAGCGATGCCGAAGTTGGCAGCCACCGCTGCTACCAGGGCGGCAGCGACCAGGAGAAACAAAAGACGTAAAAATCCCTTGCCGCGCCAGGCTCCAGGGATACGGGCGCTTGCGGCATGCGTCGCAGAGATAAAGGGCGGTCTCGCCTTAAACGGGGACATTTTCGTATCAGACGAGCGGGCGTGGCTTCAGCTGCTCATAGAGAACATCGGCGTCCGCGAGCGGCATTGCCGCTGGCCGACTCCAGCCAACAGCCTTTGCACGCAGCGTCACCCGGGGGATCTGCGGAGGCAATCAGGGGGAATCCTGAAGGAAGCCCTGGCGACGCCGGAAGCAGCCAGCAGAAATCGCCATCGAATGGCATTGGACGTTTGCCATGCCGGAGCGGCATCTGCTCGCAGGCGTTAATGGCACTACCCGGAAAGACTTCCGCGCCGCATCAAATCCGTCAGCTCTCGGAGGTAGAGGGGACGAGTTAGGACGGGCTGAGAGCGTCGATGCGATGCTCGCTCGCGAGGCGGCGGCGCGAACGGCAGTGTCGGCGTCGCGCGCCTGAAGCTTCGATGCCTCAGCTGAAATCTGGGCAGCGCCAGCCGCCGGCCACGTTGAGGCAGTGTCGGCCCTCGACCACGCGGTCGACCAGCACGTTGGCCACCACCTTGGCGCTTTCCTCCTCAATGACGTAAATGACGAACGGGCGCAGCTCGTCTGTCTTGGATACCATGTACATGTAAAAGGCAAAACCCGTGACGTCGGCCGTGCGCGTGATGGAGACGCTGCGCGCAAGTTCCTTGTACGGGGCAAAGAACGGCAGCACCTCGGCCGTGAGAAACCGCTCGACGCTTTCCGGCCCGGTGCGGCCGGCTATGGCGGGGCTCAGCATGCGAGCGATCTTGTCGCGCGCGCCGGCAGCGGCTGCCGAGACGAAGGCCTCAGCGACGCGGAGAAGCTGTAGAGATTGCGCGCGGTCAAAACGACCGCTTCGGCCGATTGCAAACCCCGAACGATATCGAGAGCGATCATGGCTCATCCTCTGCGACGAGGATGGATTGGCCCATCGCTTCAGTGCACCAACTCGACCAGATGTGTACGCGATGGCCCCGGCTGGAACGGATCGCAGAAGTACTGCGTCTCCCTCACAACGTTTCCATCCCTGAATTCCATGATGCTCACCGCATACGAGGGTGTGCCGTCGTAGGTGAGTACGAATTCCGTGATCCAGAAATCACCGTTGCCGATGACTCGCCGCACAGAAAAACGCTTCTTGCTCGGCTGAACCGTTCGGCTCTCTTGGATATTGCGCCGACCTCGGATGCGCTCGCCGGACTGCGGGTAGTCGAGCACGGCGTCGTCGCAGTAGATGTCATGCTCGGCATCGAAATCGTTAGCGTCTGAGGCAGCCCAATGCCGCTTGAGCGCCGCCCGTATTTCGTGATCTCCCATCTCCATCTCCTGTCCGCGCTTCCGGCTACGAGGTCAATGGGGCCTGCTTACGCCGGCCCAGAATCGCCAGTACTTGCTGACCACGCCTTGGCAATTGAAGATCGGTGGATATCCTGAAATGTCGGCTCGGGCACTTCCGATCTCCTCGACTTGATACCGCATTGATCGCCACGCCGGCGGTTTATCTTCAACTCAAGCCTCAGGCTTCGCTGGGCCCCTCGCAGCTGCCGCGTCGCTTGCGGTGGGCGAACCGCGTCCTGCTGCCGGTAACGAAGTGTCATTAGTCGTCCACCACATCAATCGCAAGATCGTGCGATGGTTCGCGATGGCCATCACGCTAGTCCGTGTCACCTGGCCTCTGCTGCCGACGCCGCGTAGACCACATACCTGTTCCAGGGCCGCCACGGGGAGCCGCCTCCTCTCACCTTTCGAAGCAAGCGGGAGCTCCGCAACAAATCCTCAAATTGCGGGTATATATATATAACAAAAGCTTCGCGAGGCGTTCCGCTGAGAGACGCCTCCAGATTGGCAACTACGCTCGCAACGGTCTCCCGCCCAAAGGGATCAGCGAGGAACAGCACAAGCGGCTCTTTGCCGAAGACGTAATCGACGACATTCATGCAATGCAGATGGAATGCCGTGCACTGCTGGGATGCAGGGCGATACTGCTTGATATTTTGTTCTGCGATTTGGTGCAAATGAGGGGAGAGTTCGACGCCGACAATCTTTGCAAACGGGAACTCCGACGCCACGAGCAACACTCGCCCTTTACCAGATCCCATATCAACAAATGCGAACGTATTCGACTGCAACGGAATAGAGTTGAGAATTTCGTAAATGAGCGAAGCAGTCGTCGACGTGTAGAAATGAGTCGCTGGCTTCTGGTCGCGCCCAAAGAAGGGTGCTGCCGTATCTGTGCCGAAACGTGCATCGAAGGCTTCAGTCCGCTCCTCAATGTACGATCTGACGCACTCGAACACGTAGAGGACCGGCCCAAACAGTGGGCCATTGAGGTCCAACCAGTCTCGGAACACCTTGATACCCTCCTGCTTATGGACATCCGTCGTCGACGGCTTTGCTGCGGCGTTGGCGGCCCGCTTTCTGACCGGCGGATCGACACCCTCCGCGAGCTTCTGGTGCACCGCTTAGAAACCGTGATCGGGCTTGATCGCTGCGATGCCGTCATTTCTTTCTTGTAGCGGCCGCTGTTGTCCTTTTGGCGTTGTTTCGCCCTTCGTATTTGGGGGTTCTGGCGGGCACGGACAGGTTTCTGCTCTTGCGCTTGCTCATTAGCTAGCCCTCTTTTTTCGTCTCTCACCCGGCGAACGATGTCGAACGCGGAGGGTTCCTTCTTGCTTGGCAATCGGCTAGGCGCAAGCGGAGGCGGAAGAGCTAAGACGCGGCAACGCCTGGCGCCAGGCTGAAGGCTTCGGCGCTGCAGCGATCCGGTCTGGTTTCGGAGGTACTTTGCCCCTGCTCAGTGCGCGGGGTCGCGGGTGCGCGTTTGCCATATTGTGGTCTAACCCTTGGCTTGATCAATTCGACTGTGGGATGAGAGCCTTCGCGACATGCCAAGAACGAATGCCGGTACGAAACTGACCGTTCAGGCACTCACGCCCGATCTGTGGCCTGCGCTCGAAGATCTTTTGCCTTTTGCCCAGCTCGCGGCGTCCTGCGTGGTTCGGGCACGGCTGGCCTGCCGCACCAGCCCACACCCGTCTAGCCGCTCGGTCTAGCCGAACACCTGCCGTGGAAAGATTGCGCGACGCGAGTGCCCCGAAACGGAAGTCGCAAGTCGTGGCACGACACCTGGTGCCCGCAAAATTGATCGGCCATGCGCCGCTGCCGGGTTTCGGAAGCTGGCGGCGGTAGCAATCCCCCGGCGTCACGCTTGCGCGGCCATCCTGATGATGGCAGCGACCGCCGCTGGCTGCGACACGTAAATTGCGTGGCTTCCCTCGCTTTCGACCACTGTCGCACCGGCCCGTTGGGACATGATGCGCTGCACGGCAGGCGGGATCATCCTGTCGTCAGTGGCGACCAGATACCAGCTCGGTTTCTTTTTCCACGCAGCCTCGCTCACCGCGCCCTCGAGCGCAGCAATGCCCCATGGAACCTGCGAGTCGGCCATGAACTGGGCCTTCTCAGTCTCAACGTCGGCCGCGAACGAAGCGGCGAATTTCGCCTTGTCGAGGAACAGGAAGCCATTCTGCGGCGGCAGTATGGGCGGTACGGGTGCCCCAGGCGCCGGGTCCTTGATCAAGGAAGCGACGGACTCGCCCTTGTCCGGCGCAAAGGCTGCGATGTAGACCAGCTTCGACACCTTCGGGTCGTTCCCGGCTTCAGTAATGACGACGCCGCCGTAGGAATGCCCCACCAGGACCACAGGCCCTTTCGCTTGCCCGATGATCTGCCGGGTCGCGGCCACGTCGCCGGCGAGGCTGAGGGTCGGGTTCTGGACGATGCTCACATCGTAGCCGTCCTGCCTGAGGATCCTGTAGACGCCCTCCCATCCCGCGCCATCGACAAAGCCACCGTGGACGAGGACTACGGTGGGTCTCACGTTCGTCATTGCAGTCTCCTTCCCTTGACGCTCAGGCAAATGAGCAGGTTTCTGGCGCTGCCGGCGGGCTGTTCAGGCCATCGGAAGTGTCGTGCCGCGCTGCAGCTTGCGTTCTTTGTAGGAGGCGCCCACCGATCCCCATGATAGCCGACAAGTCATCGCTGCCGCCCGCTTCGAGCAGAAGAACGCTGAGATCAGCAGTTTCCGCCAAGCGCGCGGCCACGACCTTTCGGCCGGCACTACAGACACCAGGTCCCAAACTGCTTGAACAGCCGGGTTGAGAACATCGTCACCTTGGCAGATTGGGATTGAATGGTCCTGTCGAGGGTTCCTTGCCCCACTCATTGGTCAAAAAGGCAACCCTCTCGAACAGACCCATGGCGGTTTGCTCGTCGCCCGCCTGACAGGCATCGTAGGCGCGCAGAGCCAGGCGGTTCACGTCTGCGAGTTGTTGATCCGAGATTTTCGCATACTCCTCGCGCTTGAGCTTGTCCCAAACACCCTTGTACGCCTTACCGCAATCCATCTTGCTCTGGGCAGAAGCCCCGCCGACTATCAGGCCGAGCGCCGCAAAGCCGATAACAGTAAACCTCAACATGCAAATTCCTCCGCTTTACCTCGTGAGCGTTCGATAGGAGATAGGGTGCGGGTCTCCTCGAGCCCCGGGTCCTTCAACGCAATGAGACGATCTGACGCGGATCCCCTTGTGCCCCCCCGAGATCCAGCCCATGATGGTGGCAAGAACAGTGGGATGGAGGGACTGGTGGCATTCGATCGCTCAGCGAGCAAGGCTCCGTTCCCTCGTCTCCACGGCGTCGGCGCAACTTGTTTGGGAGTAAAAAGACAGTAGCAATCGGGCGCGGCCTTTCCCGAGTCCGGCACGCGTTCCCGGAGCCATCTTTGCAAGCGTCAGTGTCATCGACAGGGGCATGGGATCTGCACTGGCTGCGTGGACGCTTGGCCGCGTCGACCAGCCAACGCGCGCGCGGGGGGACGCCGTGCACGGCAGTAACGTTGCCGGTATTCTCCTTGCCGGGCAATGCGCCGACAGTCCGGCTATCGCACCGGAGCTCGATGGCTGCGAACCTCCACGATGTTGCCCAGGAGATGGCCGGTATGGTGCTGTTTCTCTGCTCCGACGCAACCTCGTACGTCACGGGTCGGCTCACCGAAACGGCGTTGGTCGTGGACGGCGGTCAAGCGATCCGCGGGCTGGTGCCGGTGGAGAACGGGGTCTACGCAGGCCGGGCGTGAGGAGCCTTGAGCCCGTCCATGAAGCGAAAGCGTTAGCCCCGGCTCGCACGCGCAACTCCGATAGGCACGTCTACTCAGTGAACTCCTCACAAATAACCATGCAAGAGCGGTTGCGTAGCGATTTGCAGAACCGATGAGCGAAGGAAAAGCCCATGCCGCCAGCGGTCCTCATGATCTCTCTGCTGCTGATCGCCCTTGTGCTGGGGGGCTGCGACAGCAAGCCCACAGCGGACGCACCGCCACCACCGTCCGTCACCGTGGCACGCCCGCTCGAGAAAACTATTACCGAATGGGATGAATACACTGGTCGCTTTACCGCCGTGGAGACAGTCGAGGTCCGAGCTAGGGTGTCTGGCTTCATCGATTCCATTCACTTCAAGGAGGGCCAGGTCGTCAAGCAGGGTGATCTGCTCTTCACGATCGACCCGCGCCCCTATACATTCGCCGTCGAGCAAGCCAAAGCCGACGTCGAACGCGCGAAAGCGAAACTACAGATAGCATCGCTCGACGTGCAACGCGCGTCTCCGCTTGTGCGCAGCCAAGCTGTCACCGAGCGAGAATTCGATACCAGACGATCGACCGAACGCGACGCGGCGGCCCAGGTTGCCTCGCTCGAAGCTGCCTTGAAGCAGGCGGAGCTCAACCTCGATTGGACCCAGGTGCGCGCACCCATCGCCGGGCGCATTTCGGACAAGCGCGTCGATGCCGGCAACCTCATCGCAGGGGGACAAGCCGGCGCGACACTACTGACGGTGATTGTGTCGATCGATCCGATACACTTCGTCTTCGACGGCAGCGAGGCCGACTTCTTGCGTTACATGCGCCTTTCCGCCGCCGGCGCCAGGCCCTCGTCCCGCGACGTGCAGAATCCAGTGGCGGTTCGGCTTGCCGACGAACTCGACTACACGCGTCTGGGTCGGATGAACTTCGTCGACAACGTGCTCAATCCAAGGACCGGTACCATTCGCGGACGCGCTGTGTTCGAGAACAAGGATGGCCTGTTGACGCCGGGATACTTTGGGCGGCTTCGCCTGTTCGGCGGCGAGCACGCGGCGCTGCTCGTGCCTGACAGCGCCATCGCGTCCGATCAGTCGCGCAAGATCCTCTTCACTGTTGCCGACGACGGCACGGTCGGCGTGAAGCTGGTAGAACTCGGTCCGATGGTGGACGGCTTGCGGGTCATACGCTCTGGGCTGGCTCCGACCGACCGGGTCGTCATCGATGGGCTGCAGCGGGCCCGTCCCGGACAAAAGGTCAAGCCGGAGGACGGTAAGATCGAGGTGACTGCGCAGAAAACCGTGGCTCAGTAAGCGGCGGATTCGCCGCGTGACATCCCGCCGGTAGTAGGCAGCTTGCATGCGATTTTCTCACTTCTTTGTCGATCGGCCGATCTTCGCGGGGGTTATCTCGATCATCCTGACCCTGCTCGGTTTCATTTCTTTTCGGGCTTTGCCGATCACCGAATACCCAGAGATTGCACCGCCCACAGTGGTCGTAAACGCCACCTTCGCGGGGGCGTCCGCGGAAGTGATTGCTCAGACCGTTGCCGCCCCAATCGAGCAGGAGATCAATGGCGTCGACAACATGCTCTATGTGGTGTCGCAATCGACCGGCAATGGTGCCCTGTCGATCAGCGTTGTTTTCAGGCCCGGGACCAATATCGACCAAGCGCAGGTCTTGGTACAAAACCGCGTATCGGTCGCCTTACCGCGCCTGCCAGAGGCGGTGCAGCGCATTGGCGTGACCGTGCGCAAGAATTCTCCCGATCTGATGCTCGTGATCCACCTGATCTCCCCGGATGGGAGCCTGGATCAGCAATACATCTCCAACTACGCCACCATAAACATCAAGGATGTGATCACCCGCATCGACGGCGTGGGCGACACTATCGTGTTCGGCGCGCGCGACTATTCGATGCGCGTCTGGCTCGATCCGGCCAGGGTGCACGCGCGCAATTTGACCGCCGGCGACGTCGTCTCGGCGTTGCGGGCGGCCAATGTCCAGGTGGCGGCCGGCTCCATCAATCAGCCGCCGGCGAGATCTCCAGGTGCGTTCGAGATTGCGGTCCAGACCCTGGGCCGGCTCTCGGACCCCGAACAATTCAAGGAGATCGTCATAGCCACTGATGATGATGGCCGGGTGACTCGGGTCCGCGACATTGCCCGAGTCGAACTTGGCTCGCAGGATTATACCACCAACGCCTATCTCGATAACAAAGTGGCGACGGCGATCGGGATTTTTCAAAGGCCGGGCTCAAATGCGCTCGCTACTTCTGCCACCGTACTCGGCACGATGGAAGAGCTCGCCAAGAGCTTCCCACGGGGAATGAGCTACCGCGTCGCTTACAACACGACCGAGTTCATTCAGCAGTCGGTCGACGAGGTCATCAAGACGCTGTTTGAAGCGATCGTGCTGGTCGTGATCGTGATCATCCTATTCCTGCAGACCTGGCGGGCGGCAATCATCCCTATAGTCGCCATCCCGGTTTCATTGATTGGCACTTTCTTGGTGATGACGGCATTCGGCTTCTCCCTGAACAATCTAACGCTGTTCGGCCTGGTACTTGCGATCGGCATTGTTGTCGACGACGCCATCGTCGTGGTCGAGAACGTCGAACGCTATCTGCGTCAGGGAATGAGCCCGCGCGATGCCGCCCATAAGACAATGGACGAGGTCGGTGGGGCGTTGATCGCGATAGCGCTCGTGCTCTGCGCGGTGTTTATTCCCAGCGCGTTCATCACTGGCATTTCCGGCGCCTTCTATCGGCAGTTCGCGCTAACGATTGCCGCCTCGACCATCATCTCGGCTGTAGTGTCGCTGACGCTGTCCCCGGCGCTCGCGGCACTTTTGTTGAAGCCGCACGGCCACGACCAGAGATCCGGCATATGGAAGACGGTGAGCGCCCCGTTCGACTACTTCTTCGCGGGCTTCAACCGACTCTTCGAGCAGCTTTCTCAAGGCTATGGCGGGCTAACGCGACGCACGCTGCGCGTGTCGGCGGTGATGCTGGTGATCTACGGCGGGCTCATCGGCCTCACGTATTTCCAGTTTGCCCGCACGCCATCGGGCTTCATCCCGCCACTTGACCGCGCCTACTTCATTGCCGCGCTTTCCTTGCCGCCGGGCGCAAGTCTCGAGCGAACCGACCAGCTCGTGCGCCAGGCGTCCGACGTGCTACTCAAGCGGCCCGGCGTCGACCACGCGGTGGCATTCGCTGGCTTCGACGGGGCGACTTTCACCAACGCCCCCAATACCGGGGTTATCTTTGTCACCTTGAAGCCGTTCGAAGAAAGGGTGAAAGCGCGGCTTACCAGCGACGGCATCTTGAATGATCTGCGCGCCCAGATGCAGGCGCTACGGCAAGCCTTCGTGTTGGTGATTCCGCCGCCTTCGGTACCCGGAATTGGCACCGGGGGCGGCTTCAAGCTCTACGTTCAGGACCGCGCCGGGCGCGGTCCACGTGCGCTCGAGCAGGCCGTCGGAACTGTCACAGGTCCCGCAAACCAGACGCCCGGCCTAGTTCAGGTTTTCACGCTGTTCAACACCTCGACACCGCAGGTCTATGCCGACATCGATCGCACCAAGGCCGAGATGCTGGGCGTGCCGATCACGCGGTTCTTCGACACCTTGTCAACTTATATGGGTTCGACCTTCGTCAACGACTTCAACATTCTTGGGCGAACTTACCGGGTGACGGCGCAGGCAGACAATCCATTTCGGTTGTCGCTGCGAGATGTGGAAAATCTGCGAACTCGCTCCGTTTCGGGCGACATGGTGCCGCTCGGGTCGGTCGCATCCTTTCGGGAAATCACCGGCCCCTACCGCGTGCCACGCTACAACCTGTTTCCAGCCGCCGAGGTGCAGGGGGCGACGCAACCAGGCTTTTCCACCGGCCAGGCGATTGCGGCCATGGAAAGGATCATTGCCACCAATTTGCCGACAGGTTTTGGGTTCGAGTGGACCGAGATTGCACTGCAGGAAAAAATTGCAGGAAATACGGCACCCATCGCGTTTAGCCTGGCCGTGGTTTTTGTTTTCCTGTTGCTCGCAGCACAGTATGAGAGCGTCCTGCTGCCGCTCGCCGTGATCCTGATTGTGCCGATGTGCTTGCTCGCGGCGATCAGTGGCGTCCTGCTGCGCGGCATGGACAACAACATCCTCACCCAGATCGGCTTCGTGGTTCTCATCGGACTGGCAGCGAAGAACGCCATCCTGATTGTCGAGTTTGCGCGACAGGCCGAGGCGCAGGGTGCCAGTCGACATGAGGCAGCCGTCCAGGCGGCGCGTACGCGTCTACGGCCGATCTTGATGACTTCGCTCGCCTTCATTCTTGGTGTCGTGCCGCTGGTGTTGGCGACGGGCGCGGGCGCGGAGATGCGTCAGGCGCTCGGGACGGCCGTATTCTTCGGTATGCTCGGCGTGACGTTGTTCGGGCTGCTGTTCACTCCGGTGTTCTATGTGTTGGTGCGCTGGATTGGCACGTACACCTTTGGATCACGCCGATGACGAGCCGGGCATTTGCGGGACTGCAATGTCCGGACAGGGTCGACGGTGTCGATCAAGGCCTTGTGTGAGCCCGCGAACCCTGCGTCCGGTGGCTGATTGAATATCAGCGGCCAAGTCCGGTGCGATAGCTCGACTGGAGCGAGAGGCGGCGGCGGGAGAG
>Ga0134122_10004523_pt1 | contig 10315 bp, 9 predicted proteins | sample KB302_FD_96461 | JGI IMG/M metagenome (GOLD analysis project Ga0134122, IMG submission 96461) | Terrestrial soil microbial communities without Nitrogen fertilizer from Kellogg Biological Station, Michigan, USA - KB3-0-2 | ecosystem: Environmental > Terrestrial > Soil > Unclassified ... | reverse complement strand
GCCTGCATTCCGGAAAGCGACGCCCGACGCGGAGGGCACGATCGCCCGGAAGCGGGAGGACTACCGCCGGCTGGTCGGCCGAATCCGCGACGCCGCGGACGACGTCCTGCCCCGGGGCGCGACGGTGCTGGTCGTCAGCAAGGGTGACGGCGAGCTGCTGCGGCTGGGCGAGCGGCAGGGATGGCACTTTCCGCAGACGGACGACGGGCGCTACGCCGGCTGCCATCCGGCAGACGACGCGGCGGCGATCACCCATCTGGAGGCGCTGCGGGCCGCGGGCGCCGGCCACCTGCTCCTGCCGAGCACGGCGTTCTGGTGGTTGGATCACTACGCGGGGTTCCGTCGTCACCTGGATGACCGCTACCGCCGGATCTGGGACCACGGCGACGGCGTCGTCTACGAGCTGGTGGAGCCCGCGCCGTGACGACCGCGATCGTCGGCGGCGCGCTCGCCAACAAACCCGGAAACGGGGGCAACGCCTGGACCCGCCTCCAATGGCTCCTGGGGTTGCGGCGGCTCGGCTTCCGGACCTATTTCATCGAACAGATCGATGCGGCGACCTGCACGGACGCGGACGGCGCGACCGCCCGCGTCGAGGATTCGGTGAACCTGGCTTTCTTCCGCCGGGTGATGGAGTCCTTCGACCTCGCCGACAGCTCGGCCCTGGTCTCCGCGGACGGCACGCCGTGGTACGGGCCGGGTTATCCCGATCTCGTCGACCTTGCGGCCGAGGCGGCGCTGCTGATCAACCTCGGCGGCCATCTGGCGCTCCCGCCGCTCCAAAGCGGTCCGCGTCACCGGGTCTACCTCGACGACGACCCGGGGTACACTCAAATTTGGCACGCCGCCGGCAACCCCGGGCCGCGCCTCGCGGGGCACGAGCACTACTTCACCTACGGCGCCAACCTCGGCGCGCCGGACTGCCCGATCCCGACCGGCGACGTCGCCTGGCGCCCGACGCGGCCCCCGGTCGTTTTGGAGGAGTGGCCGGTCTCGGCGATCTCGACCGTGGACGCGCCCGTCCGGTTCACCACCGTCGCCAGCTGGCGCGGCCCGTACGGCCCGGTCTCTTGGGGCGGCCGAACGTATGGCCTGAAGGTCCACGAATTCCGCAAGCTTCTAGAGTTGCCGCAACGGTCGGGGAAGACGTTCGAGATCGCCCTGGACATCCATCCGGCGGACGGCAAGGATCTGGACCTGTTGCGGAGCCATGGCTGGCGAATCGTCGAGCCGCGGAGGGTCGCCGCCGATCCCGCCGCCTACCGGCGCTATCTCCAGGGGTCCGGGGCCGAGCTCTCTGCCGCCCAGGGAATCTACGTCGAAACGCGGAGCGGCTGGTTCAGCGACCGGACGGTCTGCTATCTGGCTTCGGGAAAGCCGGCGCTGGTGCAGGACACGGGCCTCGGCCGGCGCTATCCGGTCGGCGAGGGCCTGCTCCTCTTCCGTACCCTGGACGAAGCCTGTGCCGGCGTCGAAAAGATTGCGCGCGATGACGAGCGGCATTGCCTTGCCGCGCGGGCGCTGGCCGAGGACTTTTTCGATTCGGACAAAGTGATCGGCGCCTTGCTCGAAGAGATCGGAGTGGGTCCATGAAGGTCCGTCTTATTCAGGGGAATGCCGACGACGCAGACCTCGGGAGCGACCCCGACGTGAGCGTGGAGGCGCTGATGGAGCGGCTTCGGGAGAGCGCCCGAGAGCGCGACGCCGCGCTGCCGGAAGAGGTCTCCGGCGAGGCCGCGCTCCGCGACGCGCTGCGCGGCAAGGCGGACTTCGATCAATCCGTCGCCGAGTCGCTGCTATCCACGGTCCGGCACCTCCAACACCTCGGGGACAGGGTCGCCGGCTGCGAGCGGCGGCTGCAAGCGATGACGGAGCGGATGGCCAAGACCGACGAGGAGCTGGACGCCCTGCGCCTGCGGCTGTCGCGGCTGGAGCGCCGGCCACCCGCCACCGCGCCCGTCGCGTCCACCCCGCCGAACGCGGAGGGACCGGCCGGGCCGCCGTTCGACTACTTCCTGTTCGAGCAACGGTTCCGCGGCCCGGTCGCCGAGATCAAGCGCCGCCAGGCCGGCTATCTCGACCTGTTCCGGAGCCGCCGGGCCGTCCTCGACCTGGGCTGCGGCCGAGGCGAGTTTCTGGAGTTGCTCGCCGAGCACGACATCCCGGTCACCGGCGTCGATCGGAGCGAGGACATGGTCGATTTCTGCCGCGGCCTCGGCCTTGCCGTCGTTCAGGCGGACCTGTTCGCCCATCTCGAAAGCCTGCCGGACGAGAGCCTCGACGGCGTGTTCGTCGCCCAGGTGGTGGAGCACCTGACCCCCGACGGGATCGCCCGCCTGGTCGGCTTGTGCGCCCGGAAGCTCCAACCCGGCGGGGTGATGGTCGCCGAGACCGTGAACCCGGGCTGCCCGGTGGCCCTGGGCAACTTCTACCGCGACCCGACGCACGTGCGGCCGGTGCCCGCCGAGCTGCTGCAATTCCTGTTCGAGCAGGCGCTCTTCGAGGTCCGCTGCCTGCGGTTCAGCGCGCCGACCGGAGGCGGGGAGCGCCCCGAGGTGCTGGAGCTGGAAGGCGGGTTCGTCCCCGAGGCGCAGCATTACCAGGATTACGCGGTCGTGGCCGTGCGGCGGCCGGAGGAGGAAGCTTGCGGATCGTGATCGCGAGCGTGCAGGTGCCGTTCGTCCGCGGCGGGGCGGAGATCCTGGAGGAGTCGCTCCGGGACGCCCTGCGCGCCGCGGGCCACGAGGTCGCGATCGCCTCCCTGCCGTTCAAGTGGTATCCGCCGGAGCGGATCCTCGACCACATGCTGGCCTGCCGCCTGCTCGACCTGACCGAGAGCAACGGCGCGCCGATCGACCTGGTCCTTGGGCTGAAGTTCCCCGCCTACCTCATCTCCCACCCGCGCAAGGTTCTCTGGCTCGTCCATCAGCACCGGGCGGCCTACGAGCTGTGGGAGCATCCGGAGGCGGGCTACCTGGCGCGCTTCCCCAACGGCGACCGGATCCGCGACGCCATCCGGCACGCGGACCGCCGGCTGATCCCCGAGGCGCGCGCGGTCTTCACGATTTCCGAAGCGGTGTCCGGCCGGCTCCGGCGCTACTCGGACGTGGATTCGACGCCGCTCTACCCTCCGGTCCCGGGCGCCGAGCGGTTCTACGGCGCGGAGGCCGAGGACTACCTGTTCTTTCCCAGCCGCCTCACCTCGATCAAGCGCCAGGGGCTGGTCCTGGAGGCCCTGGCGCAGACCCGCGAGCCCGTACGCGTGCGGTTCGCGGGCGCCGCCGACTTCCTGCCGATCGCCGAGGCGCTCCAGGACACGGCCCGGCGACTCGGGCTTGCCGGCCGCGTGGAATGGCTCGGAGCGATCGGAGAAGAGGAAAAATGCCGCCAGTACGCCCGCGCCCTCGGCGTGGTCTTCCCGCCCTTCGACGAGGACTTCGGCTACGTCACCCCGGAGGCGATGCTTGCGGCCAAGCCCGTCCTCACCTGCACGGACTCCGGCGGGCCGCTGGAGCTGGTCCTCGATCGGGAGACCGGCCTGGTCGCGGACCCGACGCCGGCATCGCTCGCCGCGGCCATGGATCTGCTCTGGCAGAACCGCTCCCTGGCCAAGGCCTGGGGCGAAGCCGGCCGGGAGCGCTACCACAGCCTCGGCATCACCTGGCCGAACGTCGTCGAGAGACTGCTGGCGTGCGCCTAGACTGGTTCTCGCCCCTGCCGCCCGCCGCGAGCGGCACCGCCCATTGCACGGCGAGCCTTTTGCCGGCGCTCGCCTCGCGAGCGGAGGTCCGGCTGTGGACCGATCAGGCCACCTGGGATCCGACCCTGGAGGAGCTGGCCGAGGTCCGGCGCTACCAGATCGAAAAGATGCCCTGGGAGGAGCTCAACCGCTCCGACCTTTGCGTCTATCAGATCGGCAACCACATGGAGCTTCACGCCGCCATCTGGGAAGTGAGCCGCCGGCACGGCGGGCTGGTCGTCCTGCACGATCCGTGTCTCCAGGACTTTTTCACCCGCCTGTACCTCGAAGGCTGGCAGGACGAGAAGGGCTACCGCGCCGCGATGGAGCGCATTTACGGCGCCGAAGGGGCACGCGCGGCCGACGCCTTGCGGAACGGGAAGCTGTCCGTCGACGCCTTGAACGAGCGCTACCCGCTGACGCCCCTGGCGCTGGAAAACGCCCTGGGGGTGTTGGTGCATTCGCCCCTGGCGTTCGACGCGCTCGCGAAGCGGAACCGCTGGCCGGTCGTCCATGCCCCCTTGCCCTGCCCGGCCGGCCCGCGCGGGGCATGCAGGCGGCGGTCGGAGCCTCCGTTCCGCCTCGTCGTCTTCGGCTTCCTCGGGAAGAACCGTTGCCTGGACGTGCTGCTGCTGGCGTTGGCGGAATTCCCGGAGCGCGACCGCTTCCGCCTGGACGTCTACGGCTCGCTTTGGGATCCGATCCACGTGCGTGGGCGGCTCGACGCCCTCGGCCTCCAGGAAACGGTGACCCTGCACGGCTTCGTGCCCGAGGCGGAGCTGGACGCCGCGCTAAGCGGCGCCGACCTCGCTGTCAACCTGCGCCACCCGACCATGGGGGAAGCCTCCGCCAGCCAGCTCCGCATCTGGATGCACGCGCTCCCCAGCCTGGTGACCCCGCTGGGCTGGTACGCCGGACTCTCCCGGGAAGCCGTCGCGTTCGTGCGCCCGGGACACGAACCTGAGGACATCCAGGCCCACTTGCGCGCCTTCCTCGCCGATCCCGCCCGCTTCGCCGAAATGGGGGAGAACGGCCGGCGCATTCTCGAACGCGAGCACACCCCGGAAGCCTACGTGCGGGCGATCACCGGCTTCGCCGCCCAAGCGGGCCGCCACCGCTGCGTCGCCACGGCCTGGGACCTGGCGGACCGGGCCGGGGCGGAGATGGCCGCGTGGGCCGACCCGAAAGGGGAGGCGGAGTGGCGGAGCGTGGCGACCGCGATCCGGGATCTGCTGGTGGAGGAAAGCCCATAAACAGCCCCAAGCCCACCCTCCTCGTGAGCGGCATGATCGCCGGCGACCCCCACCAGGGCGGCGCGGCCTGGGCCGTCCTGCAATACGTCCTCGGCTTCCGGCGGCTCGGTCACGAGGTGGTCCTGGTCGAGCCGATCCAGCGAGAACGGCTGCACCCGGCGACGGGTGAGTTTTTCCGCCGCGTGGTCGGCGATTTCGGTCTGGAGCGCTCGGCGGCCCTGCTGCTCGTGGGCACCCGCGAGACGGCGGGGCTGACATATGCCGAGCTGGTCGCCGTCGGCCGCCGCGCCGAAGTGTTCCTCAACATCTCCGGCATGCTGACCGACCCGGAGATCACCGACCGCATTCCGCTGCGGGTCTACCTGGACCTCGATCCGGCCTTCGTCCAACTCTGGCACGCCCAGGGCATCGACATGCGCTTCGCCGGCCATAGCCATTTCGTGACGGTCGGCCAGGCCATTGGACATTCGGATTGCCCCGTGCCCACTTGCGGCTTGCCGTGGATCCCGACGCTCCAGCCGGTGGTCCTCGACCGCTGGCCGGCGGCCGAGCCGATGGTCGCCGACGTAGACGCCCCCCTTACCACCGTGGCGAACTGGCGAGGGTACGGCTCTATCGAGCACGAGGGCGTCTTCTACGGCCAGAAGGCGCACTCCTGGCGCCCGCTCATGAGACTGCCAACTCGGACCCGCGAGCGGTTCCTGCTGGCGCTGTCCATCCACCCCGACGAGCGGAAGGATCTGGCCGCCCTCGCGGCGAACGGTTGGGAGCTGGTGGACCCGGTGGAGGCGGCCGGCACGCCGGCCCGGTATCAGGCCTTCCTTCGCGGCTCCAAGGCCGAGCTCGGCATCGCCAAGAGCGGCTACGTGAATTCGCGGTGCGGCTGGTTCAGCGACCGCAGCGTCTGCTACCTGGCCTCGGGCCGGCCGGTGATTGCCCAGGAGACCGGCTTCAGCCGCTTCCTCCCCACGGGCGCCGGCCTGTTCGCGTTCGAGACCGCCGAGGACGTGCTCGCCGCCATCGAGGAGATGAACGGCGACTATCCCCGCCACGCGCGGGCGGCGCGGGCGCTTGCCGAGGAATTCTTCGACTCCGACAAAGTGCTCGGAAGCCTGTTGCAACGCCTCGGGACAACGTCATGACGGCCGGCACCGATGAGCTGCTGACGGCATTGGACTCGTGCCTGGGCGCGGCCGTCACCGGGCTGGAGCGTCGGCCGTCCGCCTATTCCTCCAGCTTCAGGATGGAGGAACTGGAGGTTCGCCTCGCCGATGGCCGGACCCTTGCGATAGTGTTCAAAGACCTGCGCCGCGAAGAGATGCTGGACGGGGCGCGGCGGACGAAGCCCGCGTTCCTCTACGACCCGCTGCGCGAGATCGAGACGTACCGGAAAATACTCGCGCCCGACCCGCTCGGGACAGCCTTCTGCCACAGCGCCGTCGCTGACGAAGCGAGGGGCCGCTACTGGCTTTTCCTGGAGAAAGTGCCGGGGAGGGAGCTGTACCAGGTGGGGGACCTCACGGTGTGGCAGGAGGCGGCCCGCTGGCTGGCCGAACTGCACAGCCGTTTCACCGGGCGGGAGGATTTCCTGCCGCTGGCTCGGGCGTCTCACCTGCTGATCTACGGGCCGGACTTCTATCGGCGATGGATCGACCGCGCCCGCGCGGCTCATCCTTCCTTGGAACGGTTGGCGGCTGGCTACGGCCGAGTCGTCGAGCGCCTGGCGGCCCTGCCGGCAACCTTGCTGCACGGCGACTTCTACGCCTCGAACGTGCTCGTGGAACAGATCGGAGGAGATCTCCGCGTCTGTCCGGTGGACTGGGAGATGGCGGCGGTAGGACCCGGCCTCCTCGACCTCGCCGCCCTGACCGCGGGCCGGTGGACCGACGAGGAGCGGACGGTCCTGGCTCTGGCGTACCGTGGCGCCCTGCCGCCATCCCTACGGATGGACGAACCGGCGTTTCTGGAAGCGTTCGCAGGGTGCCGTCTGCATCTCGCCGTACAGTGGCTGGGCTGGTCGCCCGGCTGGTCGCCGCCGCAGGAGCACGCGCACGACTGGCTCGGCGAAGCCCTGCACCTCGCGGACGAGCTGGGCTTATGAAGAGATCCCTGATCGTCAACGCCGACGACTTCGGCCAAAGCCCTGGAGTGAACCGGGGGATCGTCGAAACCCACGAGCGCGGCATCGTCACCAGCGCCAGCCTGATGGTGCGCTGGCCGGGCGCCGAGGAAGCGGCAGTGTACGCTCGAACTCACCCCGGCTTGAGCGTCGGCCTGCACTTCGACCTCGGCGAGCGGGCGTACCGCGATGGCGCCTGGGTCCGGCTCTACGAAGTGGTCCCCGCGGACGATCCAAAAGCGGTGGCGGACGAAGCGGTCCGGCAGCTCGCCGCGTTCCGCCGACTGCTGGGCCGAGACCCCACCCATCTCGACTCGCACCAGCACGTCCACCGCAAGGAGCCGGCCCGCTCCGTCCTCGGCGGGATCGCCCGCGAGCTGGGCATTCCCCTGCGGCACGAGGCGCCACACATCCGCTACCGCGGGGACTTCTACGGGCAGGACGCGAAAGGCACGCCGCTCCCGGACACGATCGGCGTCGAGGCCTTGCTCCGCCTTCTGGAGGGGTTGCCTCCCGGGATCACCGAGCTGGGTTGCCACCCGGGCAGCGGGAACGATCTTGAAGGAATGTACCGGGCGGAACGTGGAGAGGAGGTTCGAACCCTGTGTGATCCGCGGGTGCGAGCGGCCTTGGCGGCGCTGCGGATCGAGCTGCGGTCGTTTCAAGACTCCTCGGCCGTCTCGGCTACGGCCGGCGGCGACGGCGTCGAGTGGACATAGGTGAAGCGCTCCTTTAGGCGGAGGAAGGGCTGCTCCAGAAAGCGGAAGGACACCGAGGCCATCAGGAGCGTGATCGCGAAGGCCGCGAGGTACCGCCAGGGTCCCCAGTCTTCGACCATCCGAATCGCGACGATATGGAACACGTAGAGGCCATAGGAGATCCGGCCGAGATACACGAGAGCCGGGTTGCCGAGCCATGAGCCGCGCGAGGCCAGTACCGCCAGGATCACGCCGCCAAACACTAGGGCGACCAACAGGAACAGTGCGCTGGCCATCAGCTCGGAGCCCGGGATGATCAAGAGTCGCCCGGCCTCCGAACTCGGCCGCAGCAACCCGTGCCACAAGATTCCGGTGCTCACCACCACGACGATGGGGGCTCCCACGCCAAGAGATACCCGCGCTGGAAGTCCGAGCTTAAGGCGACCGCCCACCCCCGCGAGGGCGATGAGCGCCCCGACGGCGATCGAGTCGAAGTGGGCCAGGGTATTGAGCCAGACCCGCTCGATCCCGCCTCCGTTCGCCAGGATCACCCAGCGCGCGCCGACGGCCAAGCCGATCATCCCGACACACACCGGGCGCAGGAAGCGCCGCGGCAACACCGCCAGGAGCAGCGGCCAGACCAGGTAGAACTGCTCCTCGACCGACACGCTCCAGAGCGGGCCAATCGCCGATCGATGAGGCATGGGCCAAGTCAGCAACGCCCAGTTGCCGGAGAACAAGGCGAAGCCGGCGACCATGCGGCCGGGCAGCCTCTCGAACACCCAGCACAAAAGCACGAAGCCGTAGTACAGCGGCCAGATGCGCAGGATGCGGCGCATCCAGAACGCCGCCACGTCGATCCGGCCTCGCCCCTCGAGCTCGCGAACGAGCAGCGAGGTGATCAGGAAGCTGCTCAGGACGAAAAATAGGTCAACTCCGAAGCCCCCGGCGAGGATCGTGCTGCTCGTCCACCACTGGAGGCTGTTCCAACGCACGCCGCCCGCGGGGAGCGTGGGAATCCTCGAGGACGCGTGTAGCAGAAAGACGGCGAGGAAGGCGAAGAAGCGAATGCCGTCCAGCTCCCGCACGTAGAAGCGCTCCCGCCCGTCCCGGCCAAGGGCCGCGACCCCGCCAGAGGACTCCTGCGCGGTAGGGCCACGCACGATGGCTCGCCAACCCTGCGACATTGTTCCGGCATCATACCCGTTCACATCGGGGTGTACCGACAGGATGGAGTCTCTCGGTTGACGATCAACGCCGGCAGGCTCGATCGTCCTCCCGGGAGGCCATGATAGGAATGACGTTCGTGCCCGGAATCAGTCGTTCTCCTGACTGGCGTCTCCTGGTAGCGACCTCACAGTCGCTGCTGGAGGTGCGCCTCGAATCCGACTCGAGCGCCTGGCGTCTCAAGAACGTCCAGCCGGTGCAGACCGACCTGGGCATCTACTTCGGACTCGCCCGCTGGGGACAGAGCCTCTTCGTGGTCGCACGCAATCGCCTTGACCGCGACGGTCCGGCGGGTCAACTCGTGCTCCCAACGGACAACATCCTGGAGCTCGACGCCTCGGACCCGAATCGCGTCCGCTCGCACGTCTGGTCGCCCGAGTGGGTGGACCTCCACCAGATACGTGCTCGAGATGGCCTGCTGTGGGTGGTGTCGGGGCGCGCCCCCGAACTGATCGCCGTATCGCTCAGCACGCGGTGCATCTCGCAGAGGCTGGTCCTCGGCGAGCTCGTGCCCGCCGATCTCCGGCACCCGCCGCCGGAGAACGTCCCGGACGATCCCTACCATTTCAATTCTCTCCATTTTGCCGGCCGACGCCTGTTCGTTCTCGCCAACAACTGGGACCGCGGATCGTTCTGCCTGGAGTTCGCATATCGGGACCCGCATTCGTTCTTCGCCGATCCGCGTCTCGTCCAGGTCTGGCGAGGTCTCGGTACGGGGGCCCACGACGTGCTCCTCGACCACGAGGAGCTCGTCGTGCTGGACAGCGGATCGAGCCGGGTGTGTCGAACCGACGGCGCTCGCTCGGAGCTGCGCGATGAGAGTGGCCGGACCCGGTTCCTCCGGGGTCTCGGTGCCACGGCTGCACATCTGTTCGTCGGAGCCGGCGAGGTTCACTCGGAACGGGACCGCCGAGCCATTGGACGCACGTCTCTGCATGTTCTCGACCGCAAGACGCTGGCACAGCAGGCCAGTCTTGACCTCGGGGCGCACGGGAACTCGATGGACGTGTTCATACTCGCCGAGCGCCCGCGCAGGCCCTCACCGTAGAACCGTTGCCCGAGACTCGTCAGGCGTATGATCCGCCAATGCCGAGATACGCCCGCTCCGCGACGTTGGTCGCGCTCGCGATGTTCCTGGCGGGGTCGGGCTCCGGCCACGCGCGTGCAAAGAACCTGGCGCTCGAGGAGCGCATCCGGAGTGCTTACGCGCTCGGCCTCGCGTACCTCGAGACGAGCCAACTGCCGAGCGGGGAAGTCCCCACCTACGTATGGTCGGTCG
>Ga0134122_10004522_pt1 | contig 10317 bp, 8 predicted proteins | sample KB302_FD_96461 | JGI IMG/M metagenome (GOLD analysis project Ga0134122, IMG submission 96461) | Terrestrial soil microbial communities without Nitrogen fertilizer from Kellogg Biological Station, Michigan, USA - KB3-0-2 | ecosystem: Environmental > Terrestrial > Soil > Unclassified ... | reverse complement strand
GGGGTCAAACACGGTGAGGTCGGCATCCGCCCCGACCTGGATGCGCCCCTTGGCGCGCATCGCGGGCACCACGCGCTCGAGTCGCTGCGCCGGCTGGAGGGTCATCTTGCGCACCGCATCGGGGAGGCTCAGCGCGCCGGAATCGCGCACATAGCGCCCCAAGACCCGCGCGTGTGTTCCCGCGAGCCGCGGATGACCGTGCGGAGAGATGCCATCGCTCGCGACCATCACGAGCGAGTCGGCCAAAGTCTGTCGGACGGTGCTATCCGGAATCTGGAAGATCACGACAGTGGCCCCCTGCCGGCGCAGTCGCGCGAAACTGGCGCGGGTCAGGCGTTCGCCGGTGGGAGGATAGAGGATGTCGTGATAGGTGATCGCCATGCGCTGCTGCCATCCCGGATCGAACACAGCCGACTGCAGCGCCGTGGATCCCGCGGTGTAGGGGTAGGCCTCGGTGGTGACATCGAGGCCGCGCTGGCGCGCGCCGCGTATGAGCTGGAGGAGGAGCGGCGTGTCTCGCTGCCCCATGCTCGTCACGTGGACCACGTGCAACGGCGCACCGGTCGCCGCCGCGTCGGCGATCACCTCTTGCAGCGCGGCCACGCCGCCGCCGGTCACCGGGTCTCGACCGCCCTGGCGTAGGTGCACGAAGCAGGGAACGGCGTGGCCCGCCGCGACCCGAAACACGCGGAGAATCTCCTCGCGGGTCGCGCCAGGCGTGTACGCGATGCCGAGCCCGACGCCAAGCGCGCCGTCGGCGAGCCCGCGTTCCACCAGGGAATCGAGCCGGGGCAGGTCGGCGTCGGGCAGCGCACCATGGGTCCACCTGCGGCTCGTGTCGCGCGCGATCACGGCAACGCCGGGGAGCGACGCGTCGTGCGCGATGAGTGCCCGGCGCGCCCCCACATGACCGGCGCTGACGCCGTAATTAATGAGGGCGCGGCCGTCGCGCTCGGCGTACCACGGTGCGACCGGGTAGGTCCCGATCTCCAGCTCGAGCGCGGTGGTCACGCCGTCGTGCGCGTAGTAGCGGTAGCTCTCGGAATCCTGTCCGTGGGCGTGGAGATCGATGAACCCGGGCGCGACGACGAAACCCGAGACGTCGAGGGTCTCACGCGCCGCGAGCGGCTCCGCGGTCAGTGCCGCAATCCGGCCGCCTCGGATGCCCACGTTGCGCTTGGCGTCTAAGGCGGTCTCGGGGTCGAGCACGCGCCCGCCCACCAGGACGAGATCGAATTGCTCGCTCTGCGGCCTGGTCGCGTGAGCCGCGAGCACGGCCGCGCCGAGGAGGATCGCTAAGAGGGGGAAAGCCAACAGTCGGTACCGGGTGCGGGCGCTCATTCCCGAGATACTCGCCTCGGCCGCGACCCAGCGCCACTCCCTTGCACGAGTGCTAATTGATTAGCATATTCCCGACCATGCCACCGGCCGGTCACGAGAGCCTGGGGCGCCGTGAGCGCCAGATCATGGACGTCGTGTACCGCCTGGGCCGCGCCGCCGTGGCCGACGTGATGCGCGAGCTGCCGGATCCCCCGACCTACTCCGCCGTGCGGGCCATGCTGCGTTATCTCGAGCGCAAGGGCCATCTGCGCCATAGCCGTGACGGCGCGCGGTACGTGTACGAGCCCACCGTGTCCCACGGAGAAGCCCAGCGCACCGCGCTGCGGCACCTGGTACGCACCTTCTTCCGGGGATCCCGCCCGCGCGCGCTGGCGGCCCTGCTCGACCTGCCCGGGAAGGGGCTGACCGACACGGACCTCGACCGACTCCGTGAGCTGGTAGGACGCGCCCAACGCGAGGGACGGTGACGTGAGTTTCGTTCCGGCCCCCGCCCTCCTGAAGATCGCGCTGCTCGTACTGGGTGCGCTGCTCGCCGCCGCCGCGCTGCGCCGCACGCCGGCAGAGGCGCGCCACGACCTGTGGCTGCTCGTGGTTACCGGCACCGTGGTCCTGGGGCTCGCGGGGCTCCTCCTCCCCGCGGTCTACTTCACGGTGCCCGGGTCCTGGGCGCCGCTCGCCGGGCCCACGAGGCGCGGCGCCGAGCTCATCGCGCTCGTATGGACGGCCGGCGCGGTGGTGGCCGGGCTGCGTTTCGTGGCTGGACTCGTAGTGCTGCGCCGCATTCGCGTCCACGCCACCGCCCTGCACCGGGCGGACGCTCCGGATGCGCTCGCGGCGGCCAGCCGGCTCGCTGGCCTGGCGCGGCCCGTTACGCTGCTCGTCTCTACCGAGGTGCACGTTCCGGTGACCTGGGGTGTGCGCCGCCCCGTGGTCGCGTTGCCGGCCGCGGCCGCCCAGTGGTCCGCCGAACGACTGCGGCTGGTGCTGCTGCACGAGCTGCTCCACGTGCGACGCCGGGACGTGCTGGTCGAGTTGTTTCTCGAGGCGGTCACGATCGCATTCTGGTTCCATCCGGCGGTATGGCTCGCGGCGCGGCAGCTGCGGCTGGAGCGCGAGCGGGCGTGCGACGAGGCGGTGCTCGATACCGGAGCCCGCGCCTCCGATTACTGCGAGCATCTGGTGGAGATCATGCGTGTCGCCGCGCGGGGCTCCGGCGTGCCGGTAGGTGCCGGAATGGCCGTGCCCTCGACGCTCGAGTTCCGCATCCGCGCGCTGCTGGGCGAACCCCGGCCGCGGCGCTTTCGGCTGCGCGGCGTCGTGCTGGTGGTGTGCGCGGTGGCGATCTACGGTCTGGGCACCTTGACGCCCTGCGTGCACAGCCGGTGACCACCTTTTTTCTTCTCCCAAGTGCTAATCAATTAGCACTAACAGCCACCGTTGCACTCGCGCACGGGGCCGGAACGCCGCCGGGGATCGCGGTCGCCGTCCCGCGCATCAGCGACGCCGCCGTGACGATCGACGGCCGCCTGGACGAAGCCATATGGGCTGGCGCGGCGACGCTGCGGGAATTCTCTCAGTACGTGCCGAACGACAACCGCCCCGCTGAGGACTCGACCACAGTCCTCGTGTGGTACTCGCCCACGGCGATCTACTTCGGCATCCGCGCCTACCAGGATTCCGCAAGCGTGCGGGCGACGCTGGCCGATCGGGACAAGATCACGGGCGACGACTACGTCGAGATCCTGCTCGACACGTTCCACGATCACCGCCAGGCGCTGATATTCGGCGTGAACCCGCTCGGCGTGCAGGCCGACGGCACGCTGCTGGACGCGCCGCGCCAGATCGCCACCACGCTCTCGGCAGTCTCCACGGGGGCGTATACCCTCGACCTGAGCCCGGACTACGTGTACCAGTCGAAGGGCCACCTCACGGCCTGGGGCTACGAGGTGGAGGTGCGCATTCCCTTCAAGACCCTGCGCTACCAGGCCCGCGACCCCCAGGACTGGGGCATCAACGTCATCCGGGTCGTGCAGGCGACCGGCCACCAGCACACCTGGACGCGGGTGCTCCAGACCCGCGCCTCCTTCCTCGCGCAGAGCGGGACGCTCACCGGTCTCACGGGGCTCCGGCGCGGCCTGGTGCTTGACCTCACTCCCGAGGCCACGAGCAGCGTGACCGGCGCGCCCGTGGGCTCGGGCTGGACGTACGGCGGCGGCGGGCCGCGCCTCGGCGCCACGCTCCGCTGGGGCGTCACCTCGAACCTGACGCTCAACGGTACCGTGCGGCCGGACTTCTCCCAGGTTGAAAGCGACGTCCCCCAGATCCAGTTCGATCCGCGCACCGCGCTGAACTACCCGGAGAAGCGGCCGTTCTTCCTCGACGGTCTGGAGCTGTTCCAGACGCCGATCCAGCTGATCTACACCCGCCGGCTGGTGCATCCCCAGGGCGCGGCAAAACTCACCGGGAAGATCGGGGCCACGACGATCGCCGTCCTGTCCGGTGTGGACGGGACGGAGGGCTCGGCGACCGGGACGGACCACCCGATCATGAACGCGCTGCGCCTGCGTCGCGACCTCGGCGGCGAGAACAGCCTGGGGCTGGTCTACACCGATCGTGTGGACGGCCCCGGCTTCAATCGCGTGGCCGCGGTGGACGGACGGGTGGGACTGGGGGACGCCTGGGCGCTCACCATCCAAGGCGGCGGCAGCGCGACCCGCGATTCGGCGGCCGCTCCGGTCCTGTGGGCGCCGATCTGGAGGGCGAGCCTGGTGCGCTCGGGACGGCGCTTCGGCCTCACCGTCACGAGCCGAGGCGTAGGCGAGAACTTCCGCACCTCGAGCGGGTTCATTTCGCGGCCGGACGTGGTGGTGAACAGCGCCACACCGAGCTACACGATCGTGGGCGCGCCCGGGTCGTGGCTCGAGAGCTTCAATGCCAACGTGTACCTGGCAATGAACTGGGACCAGTACAGACACTTCTCGGCGGGCCATGCGGCGGACGACCGTCAGGCCGACTTCAGCACGGGGTTCACGCTTCGGGGTGGTTGGCAGATCGGCCTGGCGTGGTCGATCGAATCGTTTGGCTATCCAGCGCCGCTGTACGCCCACTATTGGGTCGAGCGTGTGCGGGGCACGGTGGTGGACACGATCGCGTTCACCGGCACGCCACGCCTGCCCAATCTCGACTGGGCAGCCAGCCTCCAGACCCCGAACTTCCAGAACCTCTCGCTATCGGCCTCCCTGCTCGTCGGGCGCGACGAGAATTTCTTCGAGTGGGCCAACGCGCACATCATCCTCGGGAATCTGGACCTCGCCTGGCGGCCAACCGGGCGGCTCCGGACGGAGCTGATCTACGAGCACCAGCAGGTGATTCGCCCCGACGACGGCAGCACGGTCTCGCGGATCCGGGTACCGCGCCTCAAGATCGAATACCAGGTGTCGCGGCCCATCTTCTTCCGGTTCATCGGGCAGTACACGTCGAACGAGACCGACGCGCTCCGCGACGACTCCCGCACCAACGGCGCTATCCTGCTCCGCGATCCCGTGACCGGCGCCTTTACGCGCACCCCGCACACCGCAAGCAACGGGTTCCGGGTCGACTGGCTCTTCTCGTACCGTCCGACCCCGGGCACCGTGGCCTTCCTGGGCTACGGCAGTAGCCTGGTGGAGCCGTCCGCGTTTCGTTTCGCCGGTCTATCGCGGGTGAGCGACGGGTTCTTTGTGAAGTTGAGCTACCTCTTTCGCGTCTGACGAGTTTCGCTGGCACTCCCACCGCCCCACCCAGCCCGCTAAGTTCTTCTGCTGCATAGCCCGGCCAGGTAGCTCAGTTGGTAGAGCAGCGGACTGAAAATCCGCGTGTCGGCAGTTCGATTCTGCCCCTGGCCATAGTGAACGACGTTTGCGACGACAGAAGAGGGAGGCGCGCATGCTCGACAGTGTATTCGCACCGTACGCCGGCGTCGGCGAGCTGATCCTGCGGCTGGCGCTCGGGATCACATTCTTGGCCCATGGCCGGGGCAAGCTGAAGGATCCGGCCGCGTTTGCGGGGTTCCTGAGGCAGATCCGCGTGCCAGCCCCACTGTTCTCCGCGTGGCTGGTCGCGCTATTGGAGACGGTCGGGGCGGTGCTGCTTATCTTGGGCGTCGCGACGCGCCTGCTCGCGCTGGGACTGGCGATCGATATGGTGGTCGCGCTCGCGACCGTGCGAATCGGGAAGTCTCGGTTCGTGTCCGGGCCGCAGGAGGCCGGATGGGAACTCGAGTTCTTACTTCTCGCGCTCTCGCTCGCCCTCGTCTTCACCGGCGCCGGTCGTCTTGGGCTGGACCACTACCTCGGAATCTGAGGTCCAGTGTTTCTGGCGGTTCTCCTTAGCACGTGGCCCGGAAAAGACAGTCGTGCCGGAACGTGAGACCGACGCCGAGCCCCGCGGACAGCACTTGGTGTCGCCATCCCGAGGCAAACGGAGGACGACCGGCTGCGTACGTGAGATCTCCGATCGCGCTGTAGACGTAACTCACCCGCGGGGTCAAAGTAACGTCGTAAATGCCGTCCGTACGCTCGAACCTGAGCACCCGCGCCTCGTAGCCTACGCCCACCATGAGCGCCCATCGCCTGCCTTCGGCAGTTTTGCCGCCGTCCAGCCGCACCTCGGCCCTAGAGAGCCCAGCGCCCACCTCAACGAAGGCGCCAGCGCGGACGCTCGGGTAGTAATGCAGAATGACTGTGCCGGTATTGGTCGCCTCCGAATCCGAAGGACTGCGCCACCACTGGTCCAACCCGAGCCCGAGTCCCACGTGCGGTGTGAGCATCAGGCCGACTGTCGCAAGCAAGGTCGGGCCGTGGAGCTTCCAGCCGCTCGTGCAACCGTCACCCTGACACGCAATATCCGCGATGCCCGTGCCTAAGCCGAGCGCGAGCCACCCGCGACGTTGGAGGCTGTCCTGCGCCCGAACGGGGATGCTGGAAGCGAGGAGCATGACCGCGGCGGCGACAAGCGAGGGAGCTGAGTGCACCCGCATACCGGCCCCTTGTAAATGAACGTTCAGCATGATCGAGGGGGCGTCTCAAGTGAGCTTCAAGAGACCTAGTCCGCCCCTCATGATCCCATCTCCAGCAGCACCTTCAGCACGCCCGAGCGCTGTGCGTGCTGGAACGCCGTGACGGCCTGGGCGAGCGGGTAGCGCGCGTGGATCAGGGGCGCGACCGCTACCCGTCCCTCCGCGAGTAATTGCAGCGCCGGCGCGAACGGCCCGCACCGCGACCCGACCAGCGTCAGCTCGTTCACCACCACCGCCGCGGCATCGAGCGTCAGCGCGCCGGCGTAGGTGCTCTTCAGGACCAGCGTACCGCGGGGTCGTACCGCACGCTGCGCCACGGCGACCCCTTCCGGATTGCCGGTACACTCGACGGCGACGTCGAACTCCCCGCGCGTCACTCGGTCGGCTCGCCCCGTCTCGATGCCCCGCGCGGCGAGCAGGGCCAGTTTGGCGTCGTGCCGCCCGATCACGAGCAGCGCGCAGCCGGTGAGCGCGAGCGTTTGCGCCACGAGTTGGCCGAGCTTCCCGTCGCCCACCACGAGCACGCGATCGCGGGCGTCGATCCGAACCTGCTCTTGGATCTCAAGCGCGGCGGCGAGCGGCTCGGTGAACACGGCGGCGTCCGTGGACACGGCGTCCGGGACCGGGTGCAGGTTCTCGGCCGGCAGGATCAGGCAGTCGGCGAATGCGCCGTTCCGGCTCACGATGCCGAGCACCGTGCGGCGCTCGCAGTGGGTACGCCGGCCCGCGAGACACGCGCCGCACGCCCCGCACACGGCGTTGATCTCACCGACGACGCGGCGGCCGACGAGCGCCGACGGACCCTGCTCGACGACGCCGACGAACTCGTGGCCCGGGATCCCGGTGAACGGGTAGTACCCGCGCGTGAGCTCGATATCGGTGTTGCAGATTCCCGCGCGCAGTACGCGGACGAGCGTTTCGCCCGAGGGCGGCTCGGGGATCGGAACGTCCTCCCGTACGCGCAGGCGGCGATCCTCCAGCCAGAGGGCTCGCATGCCGGGTAATATGCCGCCCAAGTCGTTGACAGGGCCTCGGGCTTCGTGCTAGTTCCCAGGTGCAGCCGCGCCACCCCGACCGGGCGCTGCAGCTGATTGAGACCTACCTGCGTTACCAGCTCACCGGGAACCCGCGCTGCTCGGCCGCCGTCATCATTGATTATGGAGAGACCGTCGCGCCCGCGGGGCTGCGGGCGGCACTCGGAAAGTCGGCGTGACTCTCTTCCTCTGACCCGGGTCTAGAACTCGTGTGGTTGCTCGCCGCTTTGTTGATCAGCGACAGCGCATCGGTGTCGCAATCGTTCATGGTGCCGGTTGCTCCGGCGGAGTCCTTGTCCGTCGAAACCACGGGCCGGGGTGATCCGGTGGTGCTTATTCCGGGGCTGTTCGGCTCGGCGTACGGTTTCCGCAAACTCGTCCCACTGCTCGTCGACGCGGGCTACCGGACGATCGTCGTCGAGCCGCTGGGGGTCGGGGCGTCCGCCCGGCCCGAGAAGGCGAACTACTCACTCACCGCCCAGGCCGACCGCATCGCCGCCGTGCTCGACTCCCTGCACGTGCGCAACGCCCTCGTCCTCGCGCATTCGATCGCCGGCTCCGAGGCGTTCCGGCTCACTTACCGGCGGCCGGATCTCGTGCGGGGACTGTTGTCGATCGAGGGCGGGCCCACCGAGAAAGCGATCACGCCGGCGTTCAAGCGCGCGCTCCGGTTCGCGCCCTGGATCAAGCTATTCGGCGGGATGCGGCTCATCCGGCGCAAGATCCGCGGCATGCTCATAGATTCGTCGGGTGACCCGAGCTGGGTGACGGACTCGGCGGTCCTGGGCTACACGGCCGGCGCCGCGCGCGATCTCGACGCCACGCTCAAGGCGTATCTCGCGATGGCGAACTCGCGCGAGCCGGAGCTGCTGGGGCCGCGCCTGCCGCAGATCCGTTGTCCCGTGCGGCTGATGGTCGGCGGCGCGCGCCACGACGGCGACGTGGGGGCCAAGGAAGTGGACCTGTTGCAGCGCTCACTCCCCGCGTTCGTGCTCGATTCGGTGCCGGCCGCGGGGCACTTCATTCAAGAAGAAGAGCCGGGCGCGGTGCTGGCCGGCGTTGCCCGCCTCAAGGCGAGCGTGACCGCGGTCCACGCCCGCGGGTCACAGTGACGGAGGTTCGCCCGATGCGCATCGCGTTGGTCGCCGAGGACTACTATCCGCAGCTCGGGGGCGTCCCCGAGCACGTGCACAACCTCGCCCTGCAGCTCAACAGCTGGGGGCATCCCACCACCGTGGTCACGTCCTACATGGGCGACTATCCGGACGCCGAGTTCGTGCGTCGGGTGGGGACGAGCCGGGTGATCTATTCGAATGGTGGCGTATCGCGCGTGACCACCGGCTGGCGCCTACGGCGACGCCTCGAGGAAGTGTTCCGAAGCGGCCGCTACGACATCGTGCACGTGCACGGCGGGCTCGCTCCGACGCTCGGGTTGGCGGCGCCGCTCGCCGCGTGGCGCGCCGGCATCCCGGTGGTCGCCACCTTCCACTCGTGGTTTTCGCGTTCAGTCGGCTGCCGCGTGTTTCGGCGCCCGCTGCAGCGGATCCTCGACCGTCACGCGGCGACGATCGCGGTGAGCGAGCCGGTGGTGGATGCGAACGCGCGCTATTTCCGCGCCGATTGGGACATCATCCCGAATGGTGTGGACAACACGTTCTTCCAGCCGAACGGTCGCCGGCCGACCGATGCTGCGACCGACCGGCCGCGGCTCCTCTTCCTCGGGCGCATCGAGCCCCGCAATGGCTTGGGCACGCTGCTCGACGCGATGCCACACATCCTGGCGCGGTTTCCCGGCGCGGTCCTCACCGTGGTGGGAGACGGGCCGTGGCGGCGCTACTACGAGCGCCGCGCCCGGGGGGGAAAACTCGGTACGAGCGTGCGGTTCGTCGGGCAGATATTCGACGACCGCCCCGCCTACTACCGCTCGGCCGATCTGTATCTCTGCCCCACCACGATCGCGTCGTTCGGCGTCACGCTGCTCGAAGCGATGGCATGCGGCACGCCGATGATCGTCTCGGACAACTTCGGCTTCCGCTCGGTGATCGACGGCGGTGAAGAGGCGGTGATCATCCCGAAGGACGACCCGACGGCGTGGGCAGAGACGACCATCGCCCTGCTGGACGACCCGGAGCGCCGTGCAGCGATGGGTCGCGCCGGCGTCGAGAAGGCGGCCCAGTTCGCCTGGCCGCGGATCGCGCGGGCGGAGCTGGCGGTCTACGAGCGCGTGCTGGGCCGGAGCGCCAGGGCGGCGCACAGCCCCATCACGGATCCGCGGTACGTCCGCGCGCCCATGAAGACGTCGGTGATGGCCTCGACCAGCCGCTGACCCACCCGCTGGAACATCCAGCGGCGCGCGCGCGGGTACTCGTACAGCAGGCGGGCGAGCGTGCGGGCGACGCGCAGCTCGGCGAGCATGGGCCGGAGTGCCGTGTCGTAGCCGGCGCACGCGCGCCCCGGGTCGAGCTGACTCGCGATGATCGCGTCGGCCGCGAGCCGGCCGCTCCGCGCCGCGAGGCTGATCCCCTCCGCCGTCACCGGGTCCGCGAGACCGGCCGCGTCTCCGACCAGCAGCATGCGCGCGCGGGCGAGCGGCCCGGCGCGCGGGCGGACCGGGATGACGAAACCGTGGCGCTCCATCGACTGCGGCGCGAGCCTGATCACCCGCAGGTACCCCTCGAGCTGGCGGTGCAGGTTGATCGCGCCGCGGTGCGTCGTCAGCACACCCACCGACAGGTGCGTCGTCTTGGGGAACACCCAGGCGTACCCGTGAGGCACGATGCCCACATCGAAGCGGGGCACTCGTGCGAACCGGTCGAGCGTGGCGTCGTCGACGCACACCTCGTATTCGAGCGCGGGAATCAGGTGCCGTCCGTCCTCCCATCCCGC
>Ga0134122_10004520_pt1 | contig 10319 bp, 8 predicted proteins | sample KB302_FD_96461 | JGI IMG/M metagenome (GOLD analysis project Ga0134122, IMG submission 96461) | Terrestrial soil microbial communities without Nitrogen fertilizer from Kellogg Biological Station, Michigan, USA - KB3-0-2 | ecosystem: Environmental > Terrestrial > Soil > Unclassified ... | reverse complement strand
GTAAACGATTCTCTTGATGCGGCGCTTCTTTGCTGCGGATTTACGCGGTATGTCCATGCTTCCTCCATAACCTTCTAAGGAAGTTCCGTGCCACCGGGGCTGCCTGCTTAACTGGCTGAGTTGCTAATGTTAGCACAAATCTCATTTCGCGCTAAGCCTTGCATTCTCTCGCTTCTGGGAAGGCCGTGTTCAGAAGCGGACATCAATCATTCACAACCCAACCGTCTCTCAGCTTGATCACGCGATGCCCGTACGAGGCATTCACCTCGGAGTGTGTCACCTGTAATATGGTTGTGCCGGTATCATTGAGCTTTCTGAAAAGCTCCATGATTTCCTTGCCCTGATCCGAGTGCAAATTGCCGGTCGGCTCGTCCGCAAGGATCACTTTCGGATTGGCAATCACCGCGCGAGCGACGCCAACCAGTTGCTGCTGTCCACCCGAGAGTTGAGTAGGGTAAAGGTTTCGTTTGCCGACGATCTGAAATCGATCCAGCACGTCGCACACGATGCTCTCGCGTTCGGCTTTCTTCACGTCCCGGTATGAGAGCGGCACCTCGAGGTTTTCGTACACGGTCATGTGATCGAGCAGATGATAGCTCTGAAACACGAAGCCGATGTTCTTATTGCGAAGCTCGGCTCGCTCCTTCTTTCCAAGCTTGTGAACCGGCTGCTCAAGAAAGAAGAACTCGCCGCTCCACGCGCTGTCGTGCATGCCAAGTATGTGAAGCAAGGTCGACTTGCCCGCGCCGGACGGACCCATTATCGAAACGAACTCGCCCGGTTTGATGTCTATGTTGACGCGGCGCAGCACGAAGGTCTTGCCAACGCCCGACTCAAAAAACTTTTCAACATTGCGTAATGCGATCATAGTTGCACTCCGAAATCAGAATACTGCGCTGTCGAAACCGCGGACCTCTAATATCTTGATCATACACGAAACCATCGGGCGCCCAAACCAAATCCAGTCTCAATAAAGGGCTACTCTTAGCCAACTCTTGTGCCACTGTATATCCATGCTGAAACGAACATTTCCCGCATTTATCGAGAGTCGACAGTGCGCGCGTAGCCGCTTGTGGGAATCGCATGTCCACAATCGAACAAGAGAGGTTAGGCGGTTGCGCACGGCGTTGCCCTTTGATCTTTGGGCGTTCGTGCGCAAGAATTCAAGAGGACGGCAACGGAGGGACAGGAACAATGAACGAGCACATTTTTCGGGAATATGACATAAGGGGCGTCGTCGATTCGGACCTCACGGATGAAGTCGTTTACGATCTGGCGCGTGCGATCGGAACATTTTTCAAGGCGAACGGCGCGTCGAATGCCAGCCTCGGCCGCGATGCCCGTGAGAGCTCGCCGCGTTTCCGGGACATCTTAATTCGCGGCCTCACGGAGACCGGGTGCGATGTGCTCGACGTCGGAATGGTTCCCACGCCTGTTCTCTACTACACGCTCTTCACACAGGGCGTCGATTGCGGTGTGATGATAACTGGAAGCCACAACCCGGCCGACCAAAACGGATTCAAAATCTGCCTCGGCAATAGCACCATTCACGGCGAGCAGATCGCTGAGATCAAGGACATCGCGCTGTCCAAAACATTCGCAACCGGCGAAGGCAAGAACTCCGAGCGCGACGTCGTTCACATCTATCAGGAAGACATCAGGACGCGCATCAACGTTGGATCGCGCAAGCTGAAGGTTGTCGTCGATGCGGGCAACGGAATGGGCGGCTTCATTGGCGCACCTCTGTACCGCGACCTCGGTTGTGAGGTAATCGAATTGTTCACTGAACCCGACAGCCGCTTCCCAAATCATCATCCCGACCCAACAGTGATCGAGAACATGCGTTTTGCCATCGCCGCGGTTCGCGAACACAAGGCCGATCTGGCAATCGCATACGACGGCGATGCCGACCGCATAGGCGTGGTTGACCAAACTGGCCGGGTCCTGTGGGGCGATCAATTGATGATCATGTTTTCACGCAGCATTCTGAAAGAACTGCCCGGCGCGACTTTCATCGGCGAAGTCAAATGCTCGCAGACGTTGTTCGACGACATTCGCAAGAACGGCGGCAATCCGATTATGTGGAAGGTAGGTCACTCGCTGATCAAGGCCAAGATGAAGGAGACCGGCGCGGCGATGGCGGGTGAGATGAGCGGGCATTTGTTTTTTGCCGATCGTTACTTTGGATATGACGACGCGATTTATGCCGGCGCGCGGCTGATTGAGATACTCAGCAACACAAGCGGATCCGTTTCGAGTTTACTCGAAGGTGTTCCGAAAATGTTCAACACGCCTGAGATCAGAGTCGAGTGTCCAGACGACAAAAAGTTCGATCTGGTTCAGCGGCTGACCGAAGAGTTCAAGAAAACAAATGAGGTTATTGATATCGACGGCGCACGAATCCTGTTCGAGAACGGCTGGGGTTTGGTGCGAGCGTCAAACACGCAGGCCGTGCTTGTGATGCGATTCGAAGCCGACAGCGAGAAGCATTTGGAAGAGATCAGTAAGGAAGTCCATTCGAGGTTGGAGGCCTTGAAAGCGGCTTCCTAAGCCTCTTTGAAGGCGTCCAGGTATTTCAAACCCGAGCCTGTGTTAAACAGCACAACTCGATCTGTTCGATCAACGTCGCCGCGCGCGAGGAGTTGCTTGAGCGCCGGCAAACAAGCGGCGCCTTCCGGAGCCGCGAAGATTCCTTCAGCCGAGCCAATCACTTTTACCGCTGCGAGCAATTCGTCATCGGTTACCGATACGGCCGTCCCGCCGCTCTTGCGAAGCACGTCCAACATTATGAAGTCGCCGACAGCCTTCGGCACTCGCAAGCCCGCTGCAATCGTATGTGCGTTCGGAATGTCCGCCCCTGCGGTTGCTCCTGCTGCAAATGCCTGCACGATTGGCGCGCAGCCTTCGGCTTGAACGGTCACCATTCGCGGGCGGCGGCTTCCGATCCAACCCATGCGTTGCATCTCATCAAATGCCTTCCACATTCCGATCAATCCTGTTCCGCCGCCGGTGGGGTAGAGAATCACGTCCGGCAATTCCCAATTCATCTGCTCGGCAAGCTCGTAGCCCATCGTCTTCTTGCCTTCGACACGATAGGGCTCCTTGAGCGTCGACACATCGAACCAGCCTTCGGCCTGTTTGCGTTCGGCGACGATCTTGCCGCAGTCGGTTATCAGTCCATCGATCAATTCGACGTGCGCGCCCATCTGACGGCACTCGACGATGTTCGCCGTTGGTGTGTCATTCGGCATGAAGATGAACGCCGGGATTCCCGCCTTCGCTGCATAAGCCGCAAGCGCGCCGGCCGCGTTACCCGCCGAAGGAACCGCGAGCTTCTTCACGCCGAGTTCCTTCGCCATCGAAATCGCGACGGCCATCCCGCGCGCTTTGAACGAAGCAGTCGGATTGAGGGATTCATCCTTTATGAACAGATTCGACATGCCGAGTTCGGCGCCAAGGCGATCGGCTTTCAGTAGCGGCGTCATTCCTTCGCCAAGCGTCAATACATTATTCGGATCTTCGACGGGCAGGACCTCGCGATATCGCCAAAGACTCGCGACGCGCCCGGCTAACGATTCACGCGTCAAAGTCTCCGAGGCGCGCTCTAAATCATAAGCCACCATCAACGGCTTGCCACATTCGCAGAGGTTGATCAGTTTGTGAGCCTGGTATTCTTTCTCGCACGACGAACAATAGATGTGAGTGACGTTCATTCTTGGTCCTTTACTGTTGAGTCGAGACTCACGAGTATAAGCAGCGAGCCGAAGTCATCGCAATCGGCTCAGTCGACTGGGATGCGAGTCAGAATCTTTGCGGAACTCTCGTGCTGATGGCGCCGGCGTGAAGGTGGGGGTTAATGAGAAGCTGCCGTCGAACTAAGTGTTACAGGTCACTACGAATCCATCTACTTCGAAGCGAAGACAACGGTCACCTGTGTCTGACCCTTTTCCGAGATCGCGGTTACGAAGACGGTGCGTTTCTCGTCCACGTATTCGGTCGCAAGCGAGCCTTTGGTAACCACGCCTTTTGGCTGAACGGTGTTAGTAGTGACCTTCAACCCCGACTGTTTGAGATTTTCTTTGTAGAACTTCATGACCTTCTCTATCGAATCGCTGGTACTGAAGCCGAAGCTGGCGCTTTCGCCGTCTTTGCGTTCGGTGGAGAGGGTCTCGTGAAGGACGGCTCCTGGATATGATGGAAACCAGTCGGGTAACTTTGGTGTTGATTCCTTCTCAGGGACAAGACCTATCCTGTCGAAGCCTGCGTCGCGAATTGCATCTATCACCGATACGACGGTCTCGTACTTAACTAACTTGCCGCTCTTGATGTAGACAACCTGATCGGGCGGGGGCTTATCCTTGAAAATATTTCTTATCCTCGCAGGTATGTCCGCCTGGGCGACCTTGTCACGACCTATGAAGAACTCGTTATCTTGAGAGATCGTAACAACAGCCGACGTGTCCTTGATTATGTTCGGATCGGGTTCCGGGTAGTTCGATTTTGGTAGCGCTATAGATATTCCTATTTCCTTAGCGTCCATGTTGAGGCTGAAGGTCTCGCTGGTTTGCTTGTTTCTCATGGTGATCAGTCGCTTCTCGTCATCCACCGAGACAATCTCCAAAATGTCGGGGTTGGCTTCGACCATCCTTTTGGCGATTGCGAGGCCGGGGTTCTTTTGCATTAGCCCGACGATCACAACGATCACGATCAACGTGCCGCAAACGGCGAGCACCCAAACCATCACGTTTGATTTCTTCTTTGGTGGCGGCAAGGACTGCTGAGGCGGAAGCGGCTGTCCGCCGGCCCCGTCGATCGGTGTTAACGGTACGTAGTCTGACATGTTGGGCTCCTCTTCTGAGAAGAATCGGTTCGTGGCGATTATTCGTCGCCAGTCAGGCCGGTAGCGAGCCGAACCACAGTGCAATCAGTGCGAGAGCCGCTCTTATTGTAGCCGCCACCACGTTTGCGTGGAAGCCCAATCTCCGCCGAACGCAGGTTCCACCGGCAACAAAGTACTTGACGGCGCCGCCAAGCTCGACGCCTATCACGCCGGTGCTGAGGTGACCCCACTTTGTAGCCTTGCTTGTAAAACGTCTTTTGCGGGTGCTACAGTTTTCGACTTCAAAACCACGGAAGGGAACTACATGGCAAATCGCAAAGCAGTTATAGAAACAAGCAAGGGCAGCATCACGATCGAGCTTTATGAAGACAAGGCCCCGATCACCGCGGGCAACTTCATCGACCTGGTCGAGCGCGGGTTTTATGACGGTCTGAAGTTTCATCGTTATGAGCCGGGGTTTGTGATTCAGGGCGGGGACCCGAAGGGCAACGGTACCGGAGGATTCGTCGATCCTCAAACCGGACGAGAGCGAAGAATCAAACTCGAAGTGTCACCCGAACTGAAACACGGTGACGCCGGCGGAGTGGCGATGGCTCGCTCTCAGGATCCGAACAGCGCGTCTTCGCAGTTCTACATCACGCTCGGTCCGGCTGCGTTCCTGGACATGAACTACGCGGTCTTTGGAAGAGTGGTCGATGGTCTGGACGCCGCCAAACAGCTTCGAGCTGGCGATCAAATGAAAACCGTCGCTCTCGCGGAATGAGCCCGATCTCCGTTCCTGGGATATGTTGAGCCGGTTGAGGTGTCTGCAAACGTGAGGTCAGCCACTCGTCACTCAACCGCGTAACTCAACCCTAGATTCAACCAACCAATCGAATTCGAATGAAAAGAGCGCTTTGACTGGCGCTCGACCGCGGCACGTGTCTCGCCTTTCGGAGAACTCGTGGATAGGCTTACGTACATGGTCGAGCCGGGCCTTTTGTATGGCAGACCCGGGCCAAATAAGTCTCGATGGGACCTGACGTCTCTCAAGCGGCGAGGACTCGCTGTTGTAGTGAGTCTTGTACACATCGAAGACCCAGCGACGGTCGCTCGGGCGGGTTTGAAGCACTACGTCTTTCCGTTCGAAGACAAAATTTATCTGCCGTACAAGACCGCGAACGGATTTGTACTCGACATCTTTGATGAGTTCGATCGCGTATTGGATCTTCATCTGCCAAAGGGCGAGCCGGTACTGGTTCATTGCAACTCGGGCAAGGACCGCACGGGATTGTTGTTGGCTTATTACCTGGTGTCGCGAAAAGGGGTCTCCGCAAAGCGAGCCTTGAAGATGCTCCGAAAGCTTAAACCAGATGCTTTGAGCGCGAGCGGATATGAAGAGATTCTGTTCGCGCTCGAGCCTGAGATGATCAGAAGAAGAAGGAGCGAGAGCTAGGTCAAAGCGCGTTCAAGTTGGAGTATAATGCCCGGCGGATCAAGCCTCTCAGTCGCTCGGGAACAAAGTAAACAAAATGGAAATCTATCGGGGCACAATTCATCTGAACCGCTTCCTCGCGATCGAAGAACAGCAAGCTCTGATGCAGCGGTGCATCGATATTGGAAGTCAACCCGCTGGTTTCTACACTCCGGCGGTTCGCGGCGGCGCGTATATGAGCATCAAGATGGTCTGTCTTGGCCGGCATTGGAACGCGAAGACCTACAAGTACGGACCGACTCGTTCGGATTATGACAACTTGCCGGTTCAGGTTCTTCCGGAGGATTTGAAAGACCTCGCGAGGCGAGTCGCCGCCAACGGCGGCATGAAGATCGAGCCGGACATCTGCTTGATGAACTTCTACGGGAGCGAGGCGAGGCTTGGGCTTCATCAGGACAAAGATGAAAGGCCCGAGACGATCGAGGCGGGCATCCCGGTTGTGTCGATCTCGCTTGGCGATACGGCGAAGTTCATGATCGGCGGAACGAAACGCAAAGACCCGGTGGGCAGGATTCTGCTGCCGTCCGGCGATGCGATTGTGATGGGCGGCGCGAGCCGGCTCAGGTTTCACGGCGTCGCGGGAATACTTGCAGGCACCGCTCCCGTGGAACTCGGAATTCAGGGTAGATTCAACCTCACTTTCAGGCAGTATTGACCAACGACGCATCGCCGCCTCGTGTTGAGTTGGCAGGCTCTTTTCTGATATGAGAGAGGCCAATGGCGCTTCGGGCATTGAGATTCTTAGCCGCGGCGGATGGGGTCGAGCCGGCAAGAAGCGAGCTGACCGATGAAATGATCCGCTCATTCGCTGCCGCAAGACTTCAGTCATCACCTGCTGCTTACGTCGTTCTGAACGGCGATCTTCCTGGGCTCGTCAGGTTCAAGGAACTGGTCATCGATCGCGGACGAAAGCATCAGGCGAAGCCGCTCGCAAAGCTGTTGCTTGGTCATACAAAGATTCCCTTCATCAACGGAAGCTATGAGTCTTCGGGGCAACTGATTCGAAGCGTTCGCGCGTTGCTGGCTAACGCCTTCGAGAGAGATGATCACAACCTTTACATAATCGGAACCAGCGAAGACGTCTTCGACGAACTTTGGGAGAAGTCGCTCAAGATCCCGGCAGGCGCGCGTTCGGGCGGACACAAAACATCCTGGCGGCCAAAATCACAATTAAACGAGAAGCTATCAAGCCAAACACTATTGAGTCTTCTGGGTCATCGAGAAATCCCCGATGACTTCGCTCGCACTTTCATTGGCCAATCGGCCGACATTCAGGTCGTGCGCCAGCTCGTTATGCGCGCCGCCGCCAGCGACGATCCGGTGCTGATACTCGGCGACACCGGCACGGGCAAGGAAGTCGTCGCGCGATCGATTCACAAGTACGGCGCGCGAGCTTCCGAAAAGTTCGTGCCGGTCAACTGCGCCGCTATCCCGAGCGAGCTGCTCGAATCCGAATTGTTCGGCCACAAGCGTTACACATTCACCGATGCCAAGTTTGACAAGAAAGGTCTATGGGAAATCACCGGAAACGGAACGCTGTTTCTGGATGAAGTAGGTGACCTGGCGCCGGTACATCAGGCGAAAATTCTCCGCGCGCTGGAGTCAAACAAGATCAGGCCGATCGGCGAAGCAAACGAAATCAAGGTCAACGCCCGCGTGATCGCAGCGACGAATCGCGATTTGTTTTCGATGGTCAGGGCGGGCCGCTTCCGCGAGGACCTGTACTATCGCCTTCGTTCGTTTCTGATTCGAACGCATGCATTGCGCACACATCCTGAGGATGTCCCGGTTCTGGCTCGGCGCTTTTGGAAGAAGATCACTGGCGACGAACGCGCAGGCCTTCCCGATGACATCCTCGATGAGTTGATGTCTTACGGTTGGCCGGGCAACGCACGGGAGTTAAAGGCTGTGCTGAGCAGTCTTCACGCGCTCTTTGGGAAAGACGATCTTGATGTTGCCCGGTTGCGAGCGGTGTTTCAGATTCAAGGCCAACTTCCCGAGATCGAAGCGACGAGGTCCGTAAACGAGATAGTTATGCATCGCGTCGATTGCCTTCGACACTTGCAACGAGTCGACGAAGTGCTTCGAGCTTGCGTGGTTTCGGCGCGGCCCCTCAGCGAAGCAGGCCAAGCCGATGTGGCTGCTGCCTCGGCCGTGAGCGCCTCGCTTCGCACGCGGCTGACGGAACTGGAAGCGCTTTGCCTGCGGCCGCTCATGTTCCACAGCCAGGTGACATTCGATGTTGTGGATGCCGTGAAGGACAAATTGTCCTACTTTTACGGTCTTCTGGACGGGGATGGAACGATAGCGCGGAGCTACTGGAAGAATGAAGTGACACGCGAATTGAAGCTTGCGCTTACGTCGATTTTCCAGGAAAGCGAGCGGCTCGAGGCCAACGTCTAAGGGGTCATTGCTTCACAATGATTGGTAGTCACATTGATGCTCCGGCCGGGTGACCCCGGCGCTCGGTATGGAGCTGAAAAGTTGATAAAAGAAAATCTCAAAAAAACTGTTGACTTGAAAACTTATATACATACAATGCTGCTCACCGCCTTCGCCCCTTGTTGTATGTGGCATATGTCTTCAGCGGCGCCATTTGTCCCCACTCAAAAAACGATCGACCCGTTCAGGCCTCCTTTAATCGCGAGAAGTTAAATACGTTTCAAGAAGCGGTACCGTAGCCCGGGAAGGGAATGCCCCTTGCAATTCCATTCATCGTGACCGGGAACGATTTCAACCATCAAGAGCTGGAAAGAAACCAAATTGAAGCAGGTCCCCGTGTGTGACTCAGCCCTGTGTTGAAGGAGAAGAACGTGAGAAAGAACGCAACCTCAACTGCCGCGCGGGTAAATGCCAAGCCGGCGCCGCATCGACTTCACCTCGTTGAAGCAGCCGAGCCAGGCGCACTTGAAGCTGATCTGGATGATAAACTCGCCTCGCTTGACACGCCTGAACTGAATGACGACGAGCACAGCGAACTTAACGCGGAATCACCGCTCCTCACCGAGGACGCCTTAAGCACCGAAGACCTGGTTGGGGTTTATCTGCGGGAGATGGGTGTAACTCCCATGCTGACACGCGAAGGCGAGGCCGCCCTCGCAGTGCGAATCGAACGGGGGCTCCGCCGCGCCGCGAAGGCTACTTCACGCCTGCCGATATGCATTGAAGAGATGATCTCAATCGGCGAGCAATTGAGGCGCGGCGAGCTGCACATTCGCGAAGTCGTGAACTTTCGCGATCAGGAAGAGATAACCGAAGGCGGAATCCAGGATGCTCTTGCGACCACGATCGAATCGATTGGTGAGATCGCAGGCGAGTACAAGCGCACTCTCAAGTTCCTTGCGCGCGTTCAAAGCGAACCGAAGCGTTCAAAAAAGCTTCCAAGGTTGCGCCGCAAGCTTGTCCGCCAACGCGTACACCTGAGCCGGCTGATTCGCGGCCTCGACCTCACAGGGCGCCAACGCGAACACCTGGCTGGTTTGATTCGCGCGGCCGTGAAGCAAGCGCGCGAGGCGAAGCACGCGGTGGCTCAGGCCACATCCGTGATCGAGCGCAAACGCACGCGCAAGACAAATGATCGCGATCTCAAGAACGATTTGCGGCGGGCAAATCGCAGTCTCGCGGTGCTGGAACAAACCTGGCGAGTCAGCGCGATCGAACTCGAGCGCGCGCTTGTGCAAGTCAATCGCGGCAACGTCGAGGCCGGCATGGCGCGCGACGAGATGGTGAAATCGAATCTGCGTCTTGTGGTTTCAATCGCGAAGAAGTACACGAACCGCGGGCTTCAGTTCCTGGATCTGATTCAGGAAGGCAACGTAGGACTGATGCGGGCTGTTGATAAGTTTGACTGGCGCCGGGGCTGCAAGTTCTCGACGTACGGCACGTGGTGGATCAGGCAGGCGATCACTCGCGCGATAATGGAGCAGGCACACACCATACGAATACCTGTTCACATGGTCGAAACCATCAACAAGCAGGTGCAGGCAAGCCGCGCGCTCGAACAGG
>Ga0134122_10004519_pt1 | contig 10320 bp, 8 predicted proteins | sample KB302_FD_96461 | JGI IMG/M metagenome (GOLD analysis project Ga0134122, IMG submission 96461) | Terrestrial soil microbial communities without Nitrogen fertilizer from Kellogg Biological Station, Michigan, USA - KB3-0-2 | ecosystem: Environmental > Terrestrial > Soil > Unclassified ... | reverse complement strand
GAGGAGTACAGTTCCTCGGCGTCGATGTGGCCGTGCTGAGCGAAGATCTCGTCGAACAGCGCCAGGCGCTCCGACGTGACCCGGTGGCCCGCGCCGCGCAGGTAATCGAGGAACTGTTCCTTCTCGCGCAATGCCGCCATGGTTCGCTCTTCGCGGTGTGGGGATCGGTAGGGAACGGTCGTCGGGCCCGGAGCTCAGAATCTCTATTGAGACTCGATCTCAATAACTGAGTTCTATCGTGGACCGATCTGGTCCTGATTGTCAACCGGCGGCCGGGAACCTGCCGTTTTCGGCGCGCGCGACGTGCCTTCGATCGCCGATCCCCCGCCTTACGCGGCCACCGGCCGCATGCGTTATGCTCCCGCGCCGGTGCCCCGGCGGGCGCCGTCCAGCCTCGAAGATCGACGTGCCGCAGTGCCCCGCCCATCCAGCCCATCCAACGAGACCCCGCTCGCCCCCACTCAGGAGCCGCTCCCGCAGCCATGAGCGAAACCCCGCGCCCCACGAACGACTACCAGATCGCTTCCGAGCAGTTCGACATCGCCGCCGAGGCCATGGGCCTCAAGCAGGAGATGCGGATGCTGCTCAAGACCCCCTTCCGCGAGATGCGGGTCGACGTGCCCATCCGGCGCGACGACGGCAGCGGGGTGATCTTCATCGGCTACCGGGTGCAGCACAACGGCTCGCGCGGCCCGTACAAGGGGGGCATTCGCTACCACCCGGAGGTCGACCTCCACGAGGTCCGCGGGCTGGCCGCCCTGATGACCTGGAAGACCGCCCTCCTCGACATCCCCTTCGGCGGCGCCAAAGGGGGGATCGCCTGCGCACCCTGGGAGATGAGCCAGGGGGAGCTCGAGCGGCTGACGCGCAAGTTCATCCAGAGGATCTCGATCATCCTCGGCCCGAACCGCGACATCCCCGCGCCCGACATGTACACCAACGCCCAGACGATGGCCTGGATCATGGACCAGTACGGCCGCAAGCACGGCTACACGCCCGCTGTCGTCACCGGCAAGCCGCTCGAGGTCGGCGGCTCGCAGGGGCGGGAGGCGGCGACCGGCCGCGGCACGATCCTCGTCCTCGAGCACGCCGCCCGCTCGTTCGGCCTGCCGGTCGACGGCGCGACCGCGGTGATCCAGGGCTTCGGCAACGTCGGGAGCTTCGCCGCCCGCTTCTTCCACGAGCTCGGCGGCAAGGTGACGGCGGTCTCGGACGTCTCGGGCGGCCTTCACGATCCGGCGGGACTCGACGTCCCCGCCCTCCTCGCCCATGTCGCCCGGAACCGCACGATCCAGGGCTTCGGCCAGGGCCGGGCGGTCAGCAACGACGACCTCCTCACCCTGCCGTGCGACTTCCTGATCCCGGCGGCCCTCGGCGGCGTGATCAACCGGCGCAACGCGGAGAGGATCCAGGCCCGCTTCGTCATCGAGGCGGCGAACGCGCCGACGACGCCCACCGCCGACCAGGTGCTCGCCGATCGCGGCGTGATCGTGGTCCCGGACATCCTGGTCAACGCGGGCGGCGTCACGGTCTCGTACTTCGAATGGGTGCAGAACCTCCAGCAGTTCTACTGGGACGAGGAGCAGGTCAACCGCGAGCTCGGGAAACGGATGGCGCGCGCCTGGGAGAACGTCCACGGCGTTCACCTCGAAAAGAAGGTCAACCTGCGCGAGGCCGCCTACGTGATCGCGATCGACCGCGTCGCGCGCGCCGAGAGCTTGCGGGGCTTCGAGTAGCTGATGCCGAAAGCCCGACCCTCCCGGCCGGACGAACCGCCTCGGGAGACCGATCCGCCCGAGACGCCCGAGCCAGCCGAGCACGGCGCGCTGCAACGCCTGGAGGGGATCACCAAGGTCCTGCCGCGCCTGCCGTTCCGCGTCCGGGTCGGCATCTTCATCGTCGGCTGGATCCTGATCCTGGTCGGGATCGCCGGCCTGATCCTCCCCGGCATCCAGGGCATCTTCACGATCGTCACCGGGGCGGCTCTCCTCTCCCTCGACAACGATCTGATGTACCGCCTCTTGCGCCGCCTCCTCGCGCGCTGGCCCCACCTCTGGGAACGCGTCGAGCGCCTGCGGGAAAAGACCCACGACAAGCTGCACCGGCTGTTCCATCCGGGCGAGAAGTAGCGGAGCGCCGGCGCCGGGAGACTCCCACACATGCGAACGGGGCGCGCCTTCCTGGCACGCCCCGTTCGTTGTTCAGTAGCCGCTGCGAGGAGCCGCTACCGGTCTTCGAGCTTGACGAACGGCCGCTTCGTCGAGCCGGTGTAGATCTGGCGCGGGCGGTTGATGCGGGAGCCCTCGGCGCGCATCTCTTTGAGGTGCGCGATCCAGCCGGGGAGCCGCCCGAGGGCGAACATGACCGTGAACATGTTGGTCGGGATGCCCATCGCGCGGTAGATGATGCCGCTGTAGAAGTCGACGTTCGGGTAGAGCTTGCGCTCGACGAAGAACGGATCGTGGAGCGCCACCTCCTCGAGGTTCTTCGCGATGTCGAGGAGCGGATCGTCGACGCCGAGGTCCTCGAGCACCTCGTCGCACGACTCCTTGAGGATGCGGGCGCGCGGGTCGAAGTTCTTGTAGACCCGGTGGCCGAAGCCCATCAGGCGGAAGCCCGAGGCCTTGTCCTTCGCCAGGTCGACGTACTTCTGGTAGTTGCCGCCGTCGGCCTGGATGTGCTCGAGCATCTCGATGACCGCCTGGTTGGCTCCGCCGTGGAGAGGCCCCCAGAGCGCGCAGATGCCGGCCGAGATCGAGGCGAAGACGTTCGCCTGCGAGCTGCCGACCATGCGCACCGTCGAGGTCGAGCAGTTCTGCTCGTGGTCGGCGTGGAGGATCAGGAGCAGGTTGAGAGCCCGCTCGAGGACCGGCGAGACGACGTACGGCTCGGCCGGCACGCCGAACATCATGTAGAGGAAGTTCGCGCAGTAGGAGAGGTCGTTGCGCGGGTACATGAACGGCTGGCCGATGCTCTTCTTGTACGAGAAGGCCGCGATCGTCTTCGCCTTGGCGAGCAGCCGGATCACGTTCAGGTCGAAGTTCTCGTCGCTCTCGCTGTCGCGGTAGTAGGTCGAGAACGAGGCCACCATCGCCGACAGGATCGCCATCGGGTGCGCGCTCGCCGGGTAGCTCTCGAAGAACTTCTTCATGTCCTCGTGGATCAGGCTGTGCTTGGTCAGCCGCTTGCGGAACTCCTCGATCTCGGCCCGGTTCGGCAGGTGGCCGTTGATCAGCAGGTAGCAGATCTCGGTGAACTGCGCGTTGCCGGCGATCTCCTCGATCGGGTAGCCGCGATAGCGGAGGATGCCCTGCTCGCCGTCGATGAAGGTGATCTCGCTCTCGCACGCCCCCGTGTTGCCGTAGCCCGGATCGAGCGTGATGTACCCCGTGCGCTGGCGAAGCTGGGACACGTCGATCGCCTTCTCGCCTTCCGAGCCGACGACGACGGGGAATTCGTACTCGGTGCCGTCGAGGATCAGCCGCGCTTTGTCGGCCGCCGCGGCAGCCTTCGGCTCCTCGACCATCAAACCCTTCATTTCATGAGACATGGGACACTTCCTCTCGGCGCCCGGATCGCTGCCTGGGCATATGCTACGCCGCCATGATCCTACTCTCGCGTCCGCTCCAGGCGCAAGGACGCCGGCCCCTTTTTCGGGCGCCGGGCGATGCCGATCAGAGCCCCGAGCCCCCGGCTCCTACAGCTCGCGCAACGCGGTCGCGATCGGCAGGCGGGCGGCGCGGATCGCCGGGAACAGCCCGCCGATCAGCCCCATCACGAGCGCGTAGAAGATGCCCCGGGCCAGGAGGCTCGGCGTCACCGCGAAGGCGAACGCCACCTGGCTGAAGCTCTGGAAGTTGATCGTCGCCGCCTGGTAGCCGTTGAAGGCCAGATAGGCGAGCCCGGCGCCGACAGCGCCTCCGAACGCCGCGAGGAGCAGCGACTCGGCGAGCACCGAGACGACGACCGGAACCCGGCCGAAACCGATCGCGCGCAGGGTCGCGATCTCGCGCGTGCGCGAGGCGACCGCCGAATACATCGTGTTGATCGCGCCGAAGACCGCTCCGATCCCCATCAGGATGGCGATGATCGAGCCCAGGCCGTTGATGATCTGCGACAGCAGCGTCGACTGGCTCGCCAGGTAGTCGCTTTCGCGCTGCACCTGGACGTCGAGCCGGGGGTCGGTCGTGAGGGCGTCCTTGAAGCGCGCGAAGCTCGCCGGCGAATCGAGGCGCGCGCGCACCGACTGGAAGAACGAGCCGCGGTTGTAGGCCGGCTGGAGGACCGCCACGTCGGCCCAGATCTCGGTCTCCGCGACCGTCCCGCCGGCATCGAAGATGCCGACCACCTTCCAGCTGCTCTTGCCCCAGCGGTTCACGGCGCCGAGGTCGAGCCCCGAAAACTCGCGCGATGCCGCCCGGCCGACGATCACCTCGTTCGTGCCCGGCGCGAGCATCCGGCCCTCGACGATGCGCATGCCCGAGCCGCGCACGGCGAGCGCCGTGGGCTGCACGCCGCGCAGAGGCACGTTCGCCTCGGTGCCGGTCGAGCGCTTGGGCAGGTCGATGACGACGAACAGCTCGGCCGAGGCGACCGGGCTCGCCCCGGCGCGCGCCACGCCCGGCGCCTGCTTGACGATCTCGGTCGATTCCCGGGAGAGGCCGCTCATCATCTCCGAGTCGTTGCCCGTGCGCATGACCATCGCCATGTCGTCCGCGCCCGCCGGCCGCATGGCCGCGCGGAAGCCCTCGCCGATCGAGAGCACGCCGACGAACACCGCGACGACGCCCGCCACGCCGAAGACCGTCGCGAGGGAGGCCCCGAGCCGCTCGCGCAGGGTGCGCAGGCCGACGCCGATGATGGCCAGGATCTGGAGGATTCCGTTCATCGTCGACCCCTTCAAACCCGCCGCAACGCGTCGACGATGCGCAGGCGCAAGGCCTGGACCGCCGGCAGCGCTCCGGTCAAAAGCCCGAGCAGGAGGACCAGCGCGGCGCCGAGCGCCACCTGGCGGGCCGGAAAGTAGAAGATCGGCAGAGCGCCGCCCGTGGGATCGCCGAGCGAGACGAGCCAGCTCCCGAGCAGAAGGCCCAGCCCGCCGCCCAGGATCGCGATCAGGCAGCTCTCGCCGAGGACGAGCGCCATGACCAGGCCGTTCGGAAAGCCGAGGGTCTTGAGCACCGCGAGCTCCGAGATCCGTTCGCGCACCGACTGCGCCATGGTGTTGCCGGCGACGAGCAGGATGGTGAAGAAGACTGCGGAGAGGATCGCCGTGATCATCGCGCCGATGTCCCCGGTCTGCTTGGCGAACGACTGCATGAACGCCTTCTCGGTCGAGGTCTCGGTCTCGGCCGCGGAGTTCTCGAACAGCGCGTCGACCCGGTTCGCGACCTTGTCGGCTTGGGCCGGATCGGCGACCCGCATGATGTACCAGCCGACGTTGCCCTGGCCGCGGGCGCGCGCCTCGTCGAAGAAGTCGTAGCGGAAGAGGAACTGCGTCGTATCCACGCCCTTCGCGTCTCCGGTGTAGATGCCGCGCAGGTTGAACTCCCAGGTCCGCGAGCCGTTCTTCTGCGTCCACGCCGCCTGGAGCGGAATGCGGTCGCCGATCTTCCACCCGAAGCGCTCGGCGGTCTTCTCGCCGACGATCGCGCCCTGGCGGTCCGCGAGCCAGGCCTGGAGCTGCTCGGGCGGCAGCTTGAACTCGGGATACATCCGCAGGTACTCCTCGGGCACGACCGGGAACTGGCTGACGCCCTGGAAGCCCTTGCTCGAGTCCTGGTAGACGGCGCCGAACCAGCTCGCGTGCGTGACCTCTTTGACCCCCGGGGTCGCGGCGATCTTGCTCATGTCGGCGATCGGCAGCGGCATGATGATCGAGACCTTGTTGATGGTCAGCAGGCGGTCGGACCCGGCCACCTCGATGCCCATCGCGAAGGCGGTCCGGATCGCCGCCAGATAGGAGAAGAGGACGAACGCCACGGCGATCGAGAGCAGGGTGAAGATCGTCCGCGCCTTGCGCCGGCGCAGGTTGCTGAAGAGGAGATGGAGGTATTTCATGGCGCCGGCTCCGCGGTGAGCGCGCCTTTCTCGAGGTGCACGGTGCGGTGCGCGCGGGCCGCGGCGTGCGGATCGTGGGTGACCATGATGATCGTCTTGGCGTGATCGCGGTTGAGGGCCTCCAGGAGCTCGAGGATCTCGTCGCCGGCCTTCCTGTCGAGGTCGCCGGTCGGCTCGTCGCAGAGGAGCAGGGTCGGGTCGGTGACGATCGCGCGGGCGATGCCCACGCGCTGCTCCTGGCCTCCCGAGAGCTGGCGCGGGTAGTGCTGCGCGCGGTCGGCGAGCCCGACGACCGAGAGCGCGGTCGCGACATGGCGCTTCCGCTCCGCCTTGGACAGATGGGTCAGGAGGAGCGGCAGCTCGACGTTCCTCTCCGCGGTGAGCGCCGGCAGCAGGTTGTAGAGCTGGAAGACGAATCCGATCTGGCGGGAGCGCCAGCCCGCGAGCTGGCCGTCGGATAGCGTGCCGATGTCCGAGCCCGCCACCGCGACCCGTCCCGAGGTCGGCCGGTCGAGCCCGCCGATCAGGTTCAGGAGCGTCGACTTGCCCGAGCCGGAAGGGCCCATGAGCGCGAGGAAGTCACCCTGGCGCACCGAGAGGCTCAGGTCCTTGAGGACCTCGATCCGCTCCTCGCCGCGACGGTAGACCTTGTTGACGTGCTCGATCTCGACCAGCGTGCCGTTGTCCGCCATCCCGAATCCCTCCGGCCCGCGCCGCGCGCGGGACCCCAATTCCCGCCGTCTACTCTTTGCCCGACTTCCCCTCGACCACCGCTTCGACCACTTCGGCGCCGTCCGTCAGATCCGGCGGACCGGCGATCACCACGCGCTCGCCGGCGACCAGGCCGGAGAGCACGTCCGCCGGATCGCTCTGCTCGCTCGCCACCTTGATCGCCCGGCGCTCGACATGCCCTCCGGACACGACGAAGACGAACCGCTCCCCGGCGGCGCCGCGGAGGGCGGCCTTCGGCACCCGCACCCGGGGCTTCGCCGTCTGGACCGCGCCGCCCCCGGGCGAGTTGTCGAGGAACGCCACCTTGACCCCCATGTCCGGCAGGATCCGCGGATCGAGCTGGTCGAACGCCAAGCGCACGCGCACCGTCGCCTTCTCGCGGTCGGCCGCCGGGATCGTCGTGATCACGGTCGCCGGGATCTTCCAATCCGGATAGGCGTCGAGCGTCGCCTCCGCCTTCTGGCCCGGCTTGACCCGGTTGATGTAGGCCTCGTTGACGTCGACGTCGATCTCGAGCGAGCGCATGTCGACGATCGTGCCGACCCCCGTGCGGGTGAAGCCGCCGCCGGCCGAGACCGGCGAGATCATCTCGCCCGGCTGCGCGTCCTTCGAGATCGCCACGCCATCGAACGGCGCGCGGATCACTGTGTCCTCGCGATCCTGGCGGCGCAAGGCGACCTGGCTCTGCGCGATCTTGATCTCCTCGCGCTGGGAAGCGAGCCGCGCGGCGAGCGAATCCGCGGTCGCGGCCGCGGCGTCCAGATCGGCGCGGCTTCCAACGCTCTGCTCGAAGAGCTGGCGCGAGCGCCCGCGGTTGACCTCCGCCTCCTTCAACCGCACCTGGGTCTCGGCGAGCGCCTGCCGCGAGGACGCGAGCTGCGCCTCGGCGAGCGCGATCTCGCGGTCGACGGTCGCCGTGTCGAGCCGGGCGAGCACCTGGCCGGCGCGCACCTGCATGCCCTCCTCGACCAGGATCTCGACCACCTTGCCGGTGATCTTCGAGGAGACGGTCGCCTGGCGGCGGGCGGTGACGTAGCCGGAAGCGTTGAGCACGGTCGCGACGCTGCCGGACGCCACCTCGACGACCGGCGCGGTCTGCACCTTCGCGGTCCGCGACTTCAAGAGCCACCAGCCGAGGCCGCCCGCGGCGGCCAGCGCGACCGCGACGACGAGAATCCAGGCTCCGGGCCGGCGCGGCTCGCCCTCCGGGGCGCGCTCGATCCGGAGTCCTTCGAGAGAGGTCTTGTCGGTGGCCATGGCTCTCTTCTACGTCCTCGTCTCCCGAGAGTTCGCGCTCTCGTCTCATCCAAGATCGGCGATCGAAACGGTGGCACGTGCGGCGATACGGCGCGAAGGCGGTGAACTCTACAGCCTCCGGGGTCCTCGTTGACTCCCCTGCGCGAAGTTCTAGGACACCGGAGATCGAGAAGGCTGGTAGATCGCGCACGAGGTGTCGGTCTCCCAGACCTCGACGCGGGCGACCTCGACCCTGCCGTCCGCCGGCAGCCTCCCCGCCACCTCCTCGCAGACGTACTCGGCGATCCGCTCCGCCGTCGTGTTGCGCTCGAGAAACGGCGGCACCTCGTTGATCACGTGGTGGTCGAAGGGGGTCAGGATTTCCTGCATGATCGCCTTCAAGTCCGCGAAATCGAGCACCATCCCGAGAGCGTCGAGCTGCGCGGCGGTCAGGTGCACCCGCACCCGGTAGTTGTGCCCGTGCAGGTTCTGGCACCCGCGGGTGTGCCCGCGAATGGCATGCGCCGCCGCGAAGGCGAAGTCTTTGACGATCGTGAACATGGGATCGAGGCACCCACCTCGGCGCGGGCAACCGGCGAATCGTGTCCCGGATGCCGCGCCGCGTCAAGGGGCACGGCGTTACGAGGTCGTCACGAGGATCGCTTCCGAAGAAAGTGTGAGAAGTTCCTCCCCCGGGCCGATCGGATGCAACTCCGGAAGCGGTTCTGCGTTACTCGAGAGGGCCCCTTTCTCAAGGGGTTCGAGAGACCATTGCGGGAGAGACGACGATGAGAGATTTCGGTACCGACCTGCGCTTCGCCTGGCGGAGCTTGTGGAAGCACCCCGGCTTGACCGCGATCGCGGTGGCCGCCCTCGCTCTCGGCATCGGCGCGAATACGGCGATCTTCAGCGTGGTCAACGGCGTCCTCCTGCAGCCGCTGCCGTTTCCCGCGCCGGACCGGGTGATCCGGCTGATCGATACGAACCCCTCGGCGGGCCTGCCGCGCTTCTCGACCTCGCCGCCGGATTTCGCCGACTGGAAGGCGCAGAACAAGGTCTTCTCGCACCTCGCCGCGATCCAGCGCGACAACCTGAACTTGACCGGCGACGGCGAGCCCGAGCGGCTGCAGGCGGCCAAGGTCACCGGCGACTTCTTCCCCTTGCTCGGCACGCGGGCGCTCTACGGCCGCGAGCTACTGCCGTCCGAGGACAAGGTCGGCGGCCCGAAGGTCGCGGTGCTCTCCTATCGCCTCTGGAAGCGCCGCTTCGGCGGCGACCCCGGGATCGTCGACCGCCGCCTGATCCTCGACGGCGAATCGACCCTGGTGGCGGGCGTCATGCCGCCGGCGTTCGACATTCCGGCGCGCACCGAGATCTGGGTGCCGATGCAGACCGAGATCAAAGAGGACGAGCGCGGCGCTCACTACTGGAGCACTCTCGGGCGGCTCAAGCCCGGCGTCTCCTTGGCGCGCGCGCAGACCGAGATGAACGGCATCTCCGCCCGCATCGCCCGCGCGCATGCCCAGAGCAACGAAGGCTGGGGCGTGAACCTGATCCGGTTGCGCGACCTGATGATCGAGGACATCCGGCCGGCGCTCCTCGTGCTGCTCGGCGCGGTCGGCCTGGTCCTCCTGATCGCCTGCGCCAACGTCGCGAACCTCCTGCTGTCGCGGCTCGCGGCGCGCGAGCGCGAGGTCGCGGTGCGCTCGGCGCTCGGGGCGGGGCGCGCCCGCCTGATCCGCCAATTCTTGACCGAAAGCACCCTCCTGTCGCTCGTCGGCGGCCTCCTCGGCGCCCTCCTCGCCTGGCGCGGCACGGCGCTTCTGGTCGGCCTCTTCGGCACCCGGATCCCGCGCGCGCAGGAGATCGGGGTCGACTCGACGGTGCTCGCCTTCACGTTCGGACTGTCGCTCGCGACCGGCCTGCTCTTCGGCCTGCTGCCCGCCCTCCACGCGTCGAGCCCGGATCTCCAGACCTCCCTGCGCGACGGCGGCAAGGGTCAGGCCGGGGACCGCCGCGGCCGGCTGACGCGCGCCTTCCTGGTCTTCTCCGAGGTCGCCCTCGCGATCGTTCTCCTCGTCGGTGCCGGCCTCCTGGTCCGGAGCCTCCGGCAGCTCCAGAGCGTGCAGCCCGGTTTCCGCTCCGACCACGCGCTCTCGGTGCAGATCCAGCTGCCGGACTCGAGCTATCACGAGGAGCCCAAGCAGGTCGCCTTCTACCGCGCCCTCCTGCCCCGGCTCGCGGCGCTCCCGGGCGTGACCAGCGCGGCGGCCGGATATCCGCTGCCGTTTT
>Ga0134122_10004518_pt1 | contig 10320 bp, 6 predicted proteins | sample KB302_FD_96461 | JGI IMG/M metagenome (GOLD analysis project Ga0134122, IMG submission 96461) | Terrestrial soil microbial communities without Nitrogen fertilizer from Kellogg Biological Station, Michigan, USA - KB3-0-2 | ecosystem: Environmental > Terrestrial > Soil > Unclassified ... | reverse complement strand
GGCGTAGGAGCTCTCGAGCGGCACGCCACTGAGGCTCCAAATATTTACGACAATGAAGAGCGTCAATGCCAGAATCGGACCGATGAGCAGCCACCGCGCATAGATAAAGCCCCAAGAGCGGAGCAGCGGACGGGTGGATTCAAACAGCGCGAGTACCAGCAAGAATGGGGAGAAAATGAGGAGGAACCAGAGGATGATATGGCGAAAGAGGAGAATCAGCGCGATCAGGAGTTGTCCGATCGCCCCAAGTCCGACGAGCGCGAGATTAAACCAGGTGTTTTCCGAGAAGCGATCGACATAGAGATCATCTTTGGCGCTGAGTCCGGTGGTATTGACCGGTGTCCCGACCGTGCTCGGATAATCTTTCTCGAGATAGGCCGCTTTTTGCACGCCGATGAAACCGCCGAAATCGAGGTCATAGGCGGCGAGAATGTCTGATGCCGAGATGCGCGTCGTCTTGAGTTGTTCGGCAAGATCAGGATTGGCAGCAGCTGTTCCCTGAGAAATTTCTGTCGAGGTGCTGTTGCGTTCCTCTTTGACGAGCAGCGTGCGTTCCAAGATATTGGTGCCATCGGCGAGCAGGCGTGTCACCGGCAGCGTAAAATTCACACCGATAATCCCGATGACAAAGAGGATCATGATTTTCTTGAGGCGTTCGCGTGAGAGCAGCGCCGAGAAATTCCAGAGGAAGGCGATCGAGAGCAGTGCCAAGATGAAGAGTCCGTTCACAATATCGAGCGATTTTTGGTAGATCATCGTGATCTTTTCATTCCGAAGTCCGGTGTCATTGATCGCGAGTGCCCAGTCCAGGAGACTCGTTGTGCGAATCAAGAAATTGCCGACGAAGGTCACTCCGTTGCTAAACTCGGCATTGACCCCCGGCGTCAGAGTCTCCGCGATGTCGGCGCCTTGAGCTTGTCCCGTGCCGCTCACCACCACGAGATCGGCGCGGAAAGCACCGCCCTCCGCTTGGGCCGGATCAAGAGTGAGGCTCTGCGCACAGAGTCCGGTTTTTTCTGGATCAGAAGCGGTCGCTGGAACTTTACAAGCGTATCCCAGAATATGATCTGAGCCGAAAGCGGCGATCTCATTGCCCGCAGCGATCGAAACGATAATTTTTTGTCCGAGCAAACTTTCCACCGGCAGACTCAGGTACTCGCGATAGGTCAAGAAAGGATTTGCGGGTAAAGCGGCAAGCTCCGCCTGAAAAGCCTGATATTTTGCCTCGTCGCCTCCACAATTCTGCAGCACGGTACTCTCTAAAATGAGTCGTTCTTCGGGGATGCGAAGGGGCGGCAATGCAAATTCTCCGGCAGGGAGTTGCGTGTATTTCTGTACCGGGATTTGCTTATTTACGGCGACGCCGGCGCCATCGGTCCAAGCAAAGGTACAGGTTTGCGTCGTACCCTTGGCGAGTGCGCCTTTGGTGGCATCAAGTCCGGCGGTGGCAAGCCCCATGCCGAGCGGCGTGCCACTGGCACTCCGAATTGTGAGTTTGATCGGGTGCGCGCTGCTCGTCCACATATCGCCATCGAGCGTATTTTTGTGCACGCGAATTTCGAGCTGTTCATTGGCGGCAAAAGTAGGCAGACTCTGCACACCTGCAGTGAAACCGAGCAGTACCAAGCCGAGCAAAAATGTTTTCAGAATTCGCATAGGTTTACAAAGAATTATTTCGTTTTTGAAAAAAGAAATAGACGCCGATCCCGAGACCGCCAATGAGCACAATGCTCATAAATATTTGCAAGAAAGAACTGCTGGTAGAATTTGAAGTCTCTGGCGCGGACTCATGGAAATTTTGAGAAGTGTTCTGAGATACCTTCTCTCCCTGCTGAATTCCTTCTGAATCGGCAGTGGGTGTTTCACTTGTAGCGAGGGCGCTCGGAAGAATTGCTGTGAGACGATCGGGATTATCTTCTTCATTGAGAATTTCACGATCAAAGGAGTCAAAAGCGCGCAGGGTTAAAATATTTTCCGCAGTGCGATCGAGCGTTTCGGAAGGCAAGAGAAAGGAAAATGCCCCGCGACCATCGGCCTGTCCGCTCCAGAGCAAGACATCTTGGGCACTGAACACTTTGAGCTCAGCATACGGGCGATGTCGTCCGCTGCCGGAGACCTGTCCATCCTGCCAGAAGACGAGAAATGAGCGCGTCGTCCCTTGTTCGACATAATTTTCCTGCGCGTGCAGATTTCCCGCCGCGAGGAGGAAAATGCTGAGACCGAAAGCCGCTAAGGTGAGGAGCTGAGTTTTACGCATCGGTGCCAAGCGAAATGGTGAGGTCGATCGGAGTCATCGGACTTCCGGGAGTTATTTGCACGGGTAGATTTGGCATTTTTAAAACTTTATTGTTGGCATTGCGAATTTCGCTCACCGTGTAATTTCCGGGCGCGAGAAAGAAACTGAATTTGCCATTTGGGAGTGACCAAGTGGAAGCGATCTGAACGCCATTTTTGGCGATCACCACTTTCACGCTTTCTGAAGTGCCTTGGAGCTCTCCGCGGACAGTGGGAGTCAGTGCCACATTGCGCATTTTTGCGCCTTCTGAAAGCGCGATCTGGATATTCGGGCGGCAATAGAGATCGGTGAAAACACCGATAGCACCACAGGTAGTTGTCCCAGCGTTGACATCGCCCGCAGGACTCACTCCAGCAGTGGGGAAAATAAAGGTATCGGAAGTATCGCGGATGCTCTGTGCCGCGAGCGTATAGATCCCACTGGGGAGCGTGAAACTGAAAAAGCCATCCTGCGAAGTTTTTTGCAATATCGTCACATCTTCCTGAGTTTTCGTGCTCTTTCCCCGTAGCTCAATTTTCGCTCCGGGAATGATCTCTTCCGTCCAAGAATTGAGCACGGTTCCAGAGAGATTTTCGGAGTTTTGCAGATGTGCGGTTTTTTCACTCAGAGTTTTCGTCAGCGCGGCATCGCTGAAGATACGGTTGGCACGAATCGAAAAAGATCCGTTGCCGTCGGTCTGTAACTCGGTACTATCCGCGCCATAGGTTGCCGCGAAAAAATGATCGGACGCCAAGCGATTCAAGAACGTGATCGGAAAGGTGCAGACCTCGTCCTGATTCACGCCACAGCGCATTTCACCATTGGCATCACTTTGAATCGGATCGCTGCTATATTTCCCTTCTCGTTCGGCAAGATGCCATTCAATTTTTGCCGGGGCTTGCTCCGGAGCGATCGTTCCAGCGGAAAGCTTCAGCTCAGTGTTCGTGGAAATGAGATGTCCGACGACCGCGGTGCAAGTTGCTGGCGAGAGCGGACCTCCTTCGCAATCGGCAGCGTTTACACTTTTTGCCACGATCTTTTCGGTGAGTGTTTTCGGAAGTTTCACGCCGCCGCTCTCGCGCACTTCAAAGATGGCGAAATGGTAACTGGTATTGGGATCAAGATCGCTGGAAACAATATTTATTTCTGTTTTGGTAAGTGAAGGATCGCGGAGCACTTTGACGAGCGTGCCATTCTCACGCGTCACGCCTTCAGCGACATGATAGTCCTTGTCTTCCAGGGCATAGATCTCGTATTGATCAAAGTCGTCGACGAGCACCGCCATATCCTTGAGTGGAAAGAAGCTCTGGGCCGAATAGGGTTGAGGATTGGCGGGATCACCGTTCACATCGGGGTTAAAGGCGCGGAGAAAATTAAAATACGAAAATACGTAGATGCCCGAATAGCTATTTTGCGTGACATTCGGACTGTAGGTGCCGCTCACGATGATGTCTCGTGCCCAGGGATTGCCCGGAGCATTCGCCCCGAGACTCGGGATGAAGCCATTCGCTTCATCGACACTCAGAGTTTCATAGGCGATACTGCTGCCATCGGGGCGCAGGAGCGGCATTTTTTCCGCTGCCATCGGTTTGAGCGCGGTGCGCCAGCCGACCGGATAGCCTTCGTATTCACACCCGGCACCGCTCTGACACTCCGGCACCAGCAACTTGGTGTTATTGATCTGTTGGGCAAGGGCAGTGGGAGAAATAGCTGCTGGTAAATCGAGGGCGAAACGGCTTTGTGCAGTATGAAGAGGAAGCACATCGGGCTTCAGAATTTCATGAAAGACCGTGTATTTTTTGGGTAAAGTGCAATCAAAATTGGTCGGGATATTACCCTCACTGCAGGTCTGTGAAGCTGCACCGAGCGTTTCTGATCCCGTCGGCAGGCAATGCGTCTTGAGGGCTTCACAGCTGAGTCCCGCGGTAGCGATACGATCTTTCGCAAAATTTTCTTGGAAGAGTTGTCGCGGCTGCCAGGAAAGTTCAATCTTGCCGCCGAGGACTTTTCCCTGAAAGTTCGTAATCGTCGTGCGTTCATTGGCATTGCCGTCGGTTCCGGGAATGATGCTCCATGCCGAGAGGTTCATTTTTTTTCTTGGTTGAGCGATAGCACGCACCGGAAAGGTCTCAACTTCGGGCAGGAGAATAGGATCGCTCTCGGCTGAAAAATTTTCCAATGGAGCGGAAGTGTTGGGCGTCGTGATCGTCGCCATGAGCCGCTGTGAGAGAATTTCGGCGCCAAACACGCTCTGCAAAAAAAAGACAGCACCGCAAGCGCTGCTCAAACTGATCTGCAGAATGCGCGAAAATTTGGCAGCAGGGAGATTCATGCGAGAAAAAATGTGAGCATCTTAATTGGTCGGTTCCACGCAGTTATAGCCATCCCAGACAAAGCCAGAAGAGCACTGCACACAGAAAGCGCGATCGTTATTGCAGCCATACGATCCGGGATTTCCGAGGGGGATCTCGCCGAAGCGCACCGAGAAGGTACAGCCATTCCCACCGACGCTCGCGTCATTGCACAAGATGTGTTGTTCACAATTGCCACTGCTTCCGCCACTCCAAGTGTATCCTTGGGCACAAGCGACGCAGAAGGCATTGCTGCAGCCATTGGCATTTTTGGCACCGAACTGTACCTCTCCGGCATTTACGCTATCGCTGCAACCGAGCCCGCCGATCTGCTCGCACTGGCTTAAGAGCGGGTCAGGTCTTTGGGTGTTGCTTCCGGCAGTTCCAGCGAGGTTGGGAGTTTGAGTCGTATGCTCGGTGGTTTTCTGTGGACCAACCGGAAGCGGTGGTTGCGTCTGTCCGGTAACAGGGGCTTCGTTAGCGGCATTGGCAGTGAAATTTTGAATTTTATAGAGGTAGGCGCCGTAGAAATTCGTGACGAGCACGCGCCCATTTGGCGCAAAAGCCAGGCCACGGATCGCTTCGCCGATATATTCAGTACCATTGGAGGTGCGAGAATTTGGCAGTTCGACCGTGGCGATCTTTTGCGTGCCTTTCCAGAGTTCCCAGGTCGGCATTGGCGTCGCCGCTTGATTGCTGAGACTCATCGTGCGTCCGGCGGTAGCGACGGCGAGATAATCGCCGGCAACTCCGAAAGAAATGAGCATTCCATCAAGAGGACGACTGCCTGCGGGAGTTGCGCGGGTACCTACTACTTCTACGCTGTTATTGCGAATTTCTAAATTCACGAATTGATCCTGCTCTGGGCGGATTTGTCCGCCGACCGTTTGGCGCGGTACAAAGAGCGTGAGCTTGGTCGGGTTCGTCGCATTGGTCGTGAAATCATGCGCATATCCGAGTGCCGCTACTTGTGGAATGAGGACTTTGACGAATTGCACTTGTCCATCGGCATTGACCTGATAGAGCGAAGTTCCGGCAGTGCCGCCGCTGCGGTTATAGCCGATGACGAAATTTCCAAAGCCGGTGAGCGGGGTGAATTCTTGCGCCCATTCGCGGATCGGTTGCCAGCTCGGAAGTTTGTAGACCACATTTTTCATGGAGAGTACGCCGGAGGTTTTTGTAAGCCTTGTCCCCACTGCGTAGCCGTTTGCTACTGCAATATTCTCGACGGCATACGTGTTGCCATCTTCCATGCCAGAGGTGCTGCTCGGGGTAAAAGCTCTTCCGGTATAGCTCACGCTATTGGCACTCGTAGCGTAGTAGAGCGCCGGGCGGATTGCTCCGGTTCCGGTCATTTCGCGGACGAAACCGCGCGCGCCGTCGAACTGAATGCGTTCACCGGCACTCCAGGCATGCCCATTTGCTTGCCCCACTCCGCTGTCCTGGCAGACATCCTGTTCGGCGATGAGGTTCCCTTCCGCCGAGAAGACGAACTGTCCGCGGCGACCATTGCTGGCGACACAGTAGCCGACAATAACGAACTTGTTGTCCCCGTAAAATGGAATTACCAAGGGGGTCGAGCCGCCGGTGAAGTACTGGTGTCCCGGCATCTGCAGCAGCGTCTTTTCCAAAGTCACCTGCGAACCGGTGATATCGGCGGAGAAGAACTCCGCCAGATGCAAATTATCTTGAAGTATGAGTCCTAGAGCCGCAATAATCGCAATAACCGCGAGTGAAATTCGCAGGCTTTTGGCAGTTTTTTGTGGTGAAACTGACTTGGTGGCAGGTGATACCATAACGAAAAAGAAAAATATTCTGATCATTATAGCATGAAAGGTCTGATTTTCCCAACGTTTTCCCGGCTTTTTTCACCCCTCGGAAAAAGAAAAAAGATATTCTCTTGAGTCGCTTCTCCAAAGCCATTACACTCTCGTTTGCGTTTTTAGCTCCGCGGGGAGTAGCTCAGTTGGTAGAGTGCACGGTTTGGGACCGTGATGTCGCAGGTTCGAGTCCTGTCTCCCCGACCAAATTTTGCTTCGCAAAATTAGAATTAAGGATAAGATTAAGGAGAAGAATTAAGGAATAGAGAAAAGCAAAATTTCCTTAATTCTTAATCTTAACCTCTTCCTTCTTATATATGTTTGATTTTGAACAGTTTCTTGTATTCGTCCGCGGGAACTGGCGTGTCGCCAGTTCCTCATATTTCGATTGCTGAAAGAGCAAGAGCTAAAAAGCTGCTCAAAGTTTAATCAATTCTACACAATATTTACATATTTCTTGAGTGAAGATGCCCCAAATCATGAAATGTTTAGAAACCGACGAGACGTCGGTTCCCGCTGATGAATTACCGTAGTTTAGATTTCCGAAGGTTTCTCATCAGCTTCACTCTCTGAATCTTCCTCGTTTTCTTTACTCTGCGGTACGCCATGCTCCGCAATATGGTTCTTCACAATATCCGCGAGGATCTCCTGAATCACGGTCGTATCCGTCATTTTCCGTTTTGTGAGAAACTCTTCTTTATAGCGACTGATGACGAGCTCCACATTTTTTGGGTTCCGCACATTTTTGAGCGAGAGTTCGCTGCCGGAATTTAAATGGATGAAGATATTCCCATACTGCAAGATTGTCGGCCACAGTCCGCGGATCTCATAGCTCATTTCTTTGAGATCGCCATAATCCACTCGCGCCGATTCTTTATCGAAAAAGCTGTACCAGGCGACATCGATGACCGAGCGATCGGTGATGAGAAAGGCATCAAAGTACCAATCAAACACGTGATAGCAAAACCAGAAGAGAAACCCGAGATTCCAGAGCAGTACAAACAAAACTTTAAAATCCAGAAACATCCAGAGTACCCATGGGAAAATAATTCCTAAAAATATGAGAATGAGCACGCGCTCCAAGATTTCCATCCAGTGCTTATGCGCCACGAAAAAGAGCTCTTCGTCTTCATCTAAATGCCCTTTAAAGAGTCTTTTTTGTAAAAACATAGAAAGATTAGAAGGTTTGCCCGAGAAACATTTTTTCAAACCACAGTGAAAAAGCAAGTTTCTTCCATAAAACATCGTTTTTTTTCATAGCTCCTGTTAGAATATCCGCACTTTTTTGCGCACCATGAAGGCTATCGATCCTCAAGAAAGCGAATCCAATATCCCAAGCAGTGAAAACCTGAGCCGCGTCCCTGCGGCGACCCCTTCAACGAATTCTGACTTTCGCCCTACAAAGAATTCTCCAAAAAAAGAGAATGGGAAAGGACCCGGCGGATTTCTCTCTTTTCTCTTTGAGCTCGGAGTGATTCTGCTCATCGTCTGGGTCATTCGCAGTTTTATCGCGACGCCGTTTCAGATTGAAGGAAGCTCGATGAATGACACGCTCTTCAACCAAGATAAAATATTTGTCAGCCGCTTATTCCATTATGTCGGGGGCATCGAGCGCGGCGACATCATCGTCTTCAAACCGCCGTATTTCAAAATGATCCCCAAGAGTGGACCGCTTTGCTATATCAAGCAAAAACTCTTTCCACAGGCGCAAGATATGCGCACGCTCTGCGGCGAAGAACCGCAACAATATGTAAAACGGGTTATCGGCGTTGCCGGAGATACGGTGGAGATCAAGGGCGGCAAAGTTGCGGTAACGCCAAAAGATGGAAAAAGAGTGGAACTCGATGAACCATACCTCAATGCCGAAAATCGCGATCACACCTGCTTTGATCGCCTTTCCTGTGCGGCGCAGAAAGATCACATCGGAGAAAAATTCGTGGTGCCGGAAGGCAAAGTTTTTGTCCTCGGCGATAATCGTACGCATAGCTCTGACTCCCGTTCCGCCTTTGAAGTCGGATCCGCCTTCCATGGCGAGACGCCCGACCCGTTTGTGCCGCTGGAAAATATCACCGGTACTGCCAAGATCATCATCTGGCCGCTGGCACGAATAGAAATTTTCTAAGTTTTTAAATCACATCAGAGCAATCGCGCACAAGAAGTAAATGAGTACGCTCAGGACATCTTGCACTGCGGTCGCCAAAGGTCCGCTGCCAAGCGCAGGATCTTTGCCGGCGAGCTTGAAAAGTATCGGGATAGCAGAAGCTAAGATGCAGGCGATGGCGCTCGCCGTAAAGAGCGAAATACCGACGATCAGTCCGATCCGTGGCGACATGACGATTAAACTCGCACCGATTCCGCCAATGATCCCCAGAATTCCTCCGATGATCAGTCCGATGAAGAGTTCGCGCAACAGGTAGGAGAGATAATTTATTTTCAAAATTGCCAGAGCACGGATCGTAATCGCTTCCGACTGCGTCCCGACCGAATCGGCGATATACGCCACCACCGGAACGAAGTATGCTAAGGCGACGGATTCCTCCAGGGTTTTTTTAAAGAAAGAAGAAATGACTCCTAGCCCCAGCCCGACAATCGCTCCGAAAATAAGCCAGGGCAAACGCGAGCTGATGACGGTTTTATACCTCGAAGTGACGAGACTCAAGATATGCGATCCTTTCCCGCGCATTCCGGAAGTGAGCAGCGCATCTTCCAAATGCTCCTCGTGCATGATGTCGATCAACTTCTTGGCGGTGACGGCACCAAGGAAAACGCCATCGTGATCGATCACGGGCACTGCTGAGAGATCATTTTTGAGCGCGGCGACGACGGCTTTCTCCTGATCATCCAGTGGATGCAGCGTCGCGAGGGGGGCTTTCATGAGGGTTTTGATGCGCGTATTTGCCGCAATCTTGGGAAATCCCGCCAAGTCCACAACTCCGATCAGATGTTTGTAGGCATCGATGACATAGGCGTACTGGATATCTGTCCAGCTATGCTCCGCAACGGCATTGAACACGTCTTGTAGTTCGTCATCGGGTTTGGTGACGAGCACTTTGAGCGACATCAAATTGCCGACACTTTCGGCGGGGTAGGGGTTGTGAGTTTTGAGAGCCATAGGGAGCGTTTGCAATCAAATTACAACACGACAATTTTTCTTAATTAGCGAGAAAGGAATGGCAGGCGGGACAGGGATCGAACCTGCGACACTTGGTTTTGGAGACCAATGCTCTACCAACTGAGCTACCCGCCTAGGTCTCAAGTATAGAACGCAGGAATTCTAAAGGAGATATTCATAGATTCAAAGAGTTTTATTTTATGGCTGATTGGAAAATCTTTCAGCGGGAACCGACGTCTCGTCGGTTTCTAAACATTTCATGACTTGGAGCAACTTCGTTCAAGCAATATGTAAAAATTGCGGAGTATTGGAGCAGTTTTTATCCCTTGCTCTTTTCAGCAATCGAAATATGAGGAACTGGCGACACGCCAGTTCCCACGACAGAAGGGGCATAGCAAATAAAAAAATTGTAAAATCTATTTTCAATTTAATACAAAATTTATATCATAGGAGAAGCTTCTTTCAAAAATGCTTGAACTTGACTTCGACAATGATCACAAGCCCATGACCAAGTATTTTTGACTACAACGAGTTTTCCATTTTCTCCACAATGACCAAAACAAATTGCTTCTAGAGGAAGCCAATCTGTAGGATGAGAGTGAGCTTTTAGAGCCTCGACAGTTTCTGGTGAGCTCTCTCTAGGCCGTGTTGACATAAGCAGTAAGTAATCTCAGGATTAGCCCGAGAGTAACGAAGCCGGCATATCGGCGCGCGAGCTTATCGTAGCGAGTGGCGATACGGCGATAGTTTTTGATGCGACCG
>Ga0134122_10004517_pt1 | contig 10320 bp, 6 predicted proteins | sample KB302_FD_96461 | JGI IMG/M metagenome (GOLD analysis project Ga0134122, IMG submission 96461) | Terrestrial soil microbial communities without Nitrogen fertilizer from Kellogg Biological Station, Michigan, USA - KB3-0-2 | ecosystem: Environmental > Terrestrial > Soil > Unclassified ... | reverse complement strand
CTACCGCGGCAAGCGCTACAGCTTCGGCTACCCCGCCTGCCCGGACCTCGCCTTCCAGCGCGAGCTGTTCCGCGCTCTCCAGCCGGAGGAGATCGGAGTCCATCTCACCGAAGGCGACATGATGGACCCCGAGGCGAGCGTCTCGGCGATCGTGTTCCACCATCCGGACGCGCGGTATTTTGGGGTGTAGGTTTTGGCGTGCTTATCTCTCGACGAGTTCGTCCTCACTGATCATTGTCAGTTCGAGATGGAGAGGCGGAGGATCTCGGAAGACGAGGTATCATTGGTTCTACGGACTCCCGACCAGTCGGAAGAGTCGAGACCCGGCCGTTGCGTCTATCAAAAGAGAACCACAGGACCAACCGAGGGCAAGGCGTACCTTCTGCGCGTTATAGTCGATGTGGACCGGAAGCCCGCCGAAGTCGTCTCTGCTTATCGGACGAGTCGGATTGGCAAGTACTGGAGGCTCCATGCGAGTGATCTATGATTCGGGCACGGACACGCTCAGCATTATCCTGAGCGATCAGCCGGTGGCGGAGAGCGATGAGGAGAAGCCCGGAGTGATTCTCGACTTCGATGCTAGTGGCAACGTTGTCGCGATGGAGATCCTGGATGCTTCCAGTCGTGTCGATCAGCCGACTGAGATGGTCTACGAGTTGATGCCCACTGGAACGTCGGGGAGGTAATTATCAACAAGAGCCGGGCGTTCGCCTTGGCACGGTCTTTCGGTCTCGGGGCCTCAGCGTTTTTTTCGTTCCTCATCCTGGTCTCGGCGGCGGGATACAACGGAGCGTTTAGGCTCGCGAGAGAAGCGATATCGGAGGATGACGACCCCGGCGCCGCCAACGCGTACTTTTTGGCGCGCCGACTTCCAGCCGGCAAGGCTGCTGAATCGTTCCCTCTCGCCGCGAGGTACCAGGCGGCGCGGGAGCACATGCGTCGCATGCCCCGCGCCAAGGCAGGGGGGCTTGCCTGGCAATCGCTCGGTCCCGGCAACCTCGGCGGGCGGACCCGCGCGCTGGTGATCGATCCGCTCAGGCCCCGCACCTACTACGCCGCGGGAGTCGCCGGCGGCATCTGGAAGACGGTCAACGGCGGCGCGACCTGGACGGCGCTCGGCGATCTGCTGCCGAACCTGGCGGTGACCTCCCTCGTCATGGATCCGGGCGACCGCATGGTGCTCTATGCGGGCACGGGGGAGGGCTTCTTCAACCTCGATGCGGTGCGCGGAGGCGGCGTCCTCAAGACCGTGGACGGAGGCAGCCACTGGACGCTGCTGCCCGCAACCGCCAAGCCGGACTTCCACGCCGTCAATCGCTTGCAGATCAGCGCCCGGACCCACACGGTCTATGCGGCGACGGGCACCGGCGTCTGGCGCTCGCGCGACGGCGGGACGACGTGGCGTCGCATGCTCGATCCGCAGGTGCAGGGCGGCTGCCTCGACCTGGCGCTGCGCACCGACCAGCCCGACGATGTGGTCTTCGCCGCCTGCGGCACCTTCCAGCAGGCCACGGTCTACCGCAGCCTGCACGCCCAGAAGCAGGCGCCGTGGCTGGCGGTGCTGCAGGAACCGGGGATGGGGAGGACGTCGCTCGCCATCGCGCCTTCGGACCCGGACGTGATCTACGCCCTGGCGGCCAGCAACCTGCCGGGGCCGAAGGGCCGCTACACCCAGGGTCTGCTCGCCGTCTTCCGCTCCAGCGCGGGCGGCGACCCTGGCAGTTGGACGGCTCGGGTGCGCAATACCGATTCAGTTCCCCTCAACACAGCACTGCTCTCCAGCACCCGCTTCGCCTTCCAGCACCAGTGCGGCTCGCCGACCGCGGACGCGTGGAGCGGACGGGGTTGGTACGACAACGTCATCGCGGTGGATCCGGTGGACCCCGACCGGGTTTGGGCGGGAGGGGTGGACCTCTTTCGCTCCGACGACGGCGGCCGCACCTGGGGGCTGGCCAACTACTGGTGGGCGGGAGAGACCGGCGCGCAATCCGGTTTCGCCCATGCCGACCAGCACGCGCTCGTCTTCCATCCGCGCTACGACGGCGCCGCCAACCAGATCCTGCTGGTCGCGGGCGACGGCGGCGTTTATCGCACCACCAACGCCCGCGCCGCCGTGGCCAAGGGCGCCGCGGCTCCCTGCGACACCTCAGCCTCGGCGGTGAGCTGGACCAGCCTCAATCACGGCTACGGGGTGACCCAGTTCTACCACGGCGCCGTCTTCCCGGATGGCCGCTCCTATCTCGGTGGCGCGCAGGACCTCGGCACGGTGAGAGGGAGCGAGGCCGCGGGGCCGGACGGCTGGCGGCAGGTCCTGGGGCGCGACGGCGGCCGCGTGGCCATCGATCCCGGCAATCCGAGCCTCGTCTACGCCGAGTCGGAAAGGCTGTCGCTCGTCAAGTCGACCGACGGCGGCAGCACCTTCGCGCCGGCGGTCAGCGGCATCAACAGCGGTACCTTCCCCTACATCGCGCCCTTCGTCCTCGATCCCGTGGATTCACGGCGCCTCTGGCTCGGCGGCGACGTGCTGTGGCGCAGCGACGACCGCGCCGTGACCTGGAGCCGTGCCAGCCCGCTGCTCGGCCAGAACGGCCTGGACCTGGTCAGCGCCATCGCCGTCTCGCCGCACGATCATCAGCACGTCCTCGCCGGCACCAGCCAGGGCACGATCCAGCGCAGCGACTCCGCCCTCACTTCCTCGGCGGCGACACCCTGGACGCCGGTCCACCCTCGCGATGGCTTCGTCTCGTCCCTGGTCTTCGACCCGCGGGACGCCAGCGTCGCCTACGCCACTTTTGCTACCTTTGGTGACGCCCACCTCTGGAAAAGCCGCGACGGCGGAGCCACCTGGCAGAGCCTCGACGGCACCGGCGCCACCTCCTTGCCGGACCTTCCCGTCCATGCTCTCGCCATCGATCCTCGCCACCCCGAGCGCCTCTACGCGGGCACCGACCTGGGCGTCTTCGCCTCGCTGAACGGCGGAGCGACCTGGGCGGTCGAAAACACCGGTTTCGCCAATGTGGTCACCGAAAGCCTGGTCATCGTTTCCGGTCCGTCGGGCGTGTCTCACCTCTTCGCCTTCACCCACGGTCGCGGCGTCTGGAAGACCCAACTGCCTGATTGATCGCCCCTCAAAGAGAGGCATGAGGGTTTTTCCCTATCTGCAGTGGGGGAAACCCCCGGCCCACGCGCGAGGCCAATGGCGATGTTCTTGCTTATAGTGAAGAACAACTGGAGTTTCCTCTCTCCAGAGGCCCACGATGTCCAACTGCCTGCAAGACCTCGAGACCCTGCAGCGGTTCGTATGGCGACTGCGGGAGGGGCTGTACATCGCTGATGTCCGCGGAGTGATCCTCGATGCCAATCCGGCGTGCCTGGAGATCTTCGGCGTTGCCTCGCTGGCGGAGCTGCGGCTCTTCCGGATCCAGGACTTCTTCGCCGAACCGGCGCGGCGCTGCGAGGAGATGGATCTCCTGGCTCGCGATGGGATGGTGCGGGAGATGGAGCTGGTCATCCGCCGTCCGGACGGCAGCGAGCGCGCCGTCCTCGACAGTTGCGTTCTGGTTCCGGACTCCGGGTCCGGTGAGGTTCTGCTGCACGGCATCATCATCGACATCAGCCATCGCAAGCAGCTCGAGAGGCGGTTCCACGAGCAGAGCCTGCTCGACCCGCTGACCGGCAGCTTCAACCGGCGGTACCTGAAGGAGGTCCAGAAGCGGCTGGGAGACCTTCATTCCTGGGGGACGGTGGTCGTCGACGTGGATGATTTCAAGGCCTACAACGACGGGCACGGGCATCAGGCCGGCGACGAGGTGCTGTGCAGGGTGAGCCGGTTTCTGCAGCAGAACGCCCGCGCCGAGGACGCCGTGGTGCGCATGGGCGGCGATGAGTTCCTGCTCCTTCTGCTCGGCGCCTCGGCCCGTTTCGTCGCCGAGGTGGGCCGGCGCCTGCGCGAGACGGCCGCGCAGCGGGGTATCCCTTCCTTCTCCGTCGGCTGGGCCGCCCGGCATGGCACGGAGGGCCTGGAGCAGACGATCGATCATGCCGACCGCGAGCTGCTCCAGATCCGCCTCTTCGAGAGGCGCTCGCGGCACAAGATTTCGCGCGGACCTCGCCAGCGACTGCTCGCCGAAACGTCGACCGAACGGCACTGATCTCCCGGACTCCTGCTAGCATTCCAAGATCCGGACTGAGCCCCGGTTGGAAGGGAGGGTTCATGGCACCTCTGAGTGGATCGCTGGCAGAGCAGTACGAGGTCCTCGAAAGACTCCGGCAGAGCGGCGTGGGGGCCGTCTACAAGGTCCGGCATCGCCTGCTGGACCAGGTCCGGGTGATCAAGGTGCTCCGCGCCTATGCCCTCGGCGGCGAGCCGGCGCAGGCCCGTTTCCTCCAGGAGGCGCGGGTGGCGAGCCGGCTGCGCCATCCGAACCTCGCGGTGCTGCACGACTTCGCCGTCGACGAGGACGGCGATGCCTACCTGGTCAGCGAGCTGGTCGACGGCTGGACCCTGCGCGAGCTGCTCCGGCGGCTGGGGCCGCCGCCGCTGTCGCTGGGATTGGAGATCGCCCGCCAGTCCCTCGCGGCCCTTGGCCATCTCCACCGGCTGCGCATCGTCCATCGCGACGTCTCGCCGGACAACCTGATGCTGACCCGCGACGCCGACGGCCTGCCGCTGGTCAAGCTCATCGATCTCGGCATCGCCAAGGCCCTGGAGGACGGAGCCGAACCCACCGCCGCGGGGGTCTTTCTCGGCAAGCCGCGCTACGCCTCTCCCGAGCAGTTCGGAGCGGGACCGGTGGACGAGCGGAGCGATATCTACTCTTTCGGCGTCGTCCTTTACGAGCTGCTCACCGGCCGCTGCCCGATCCAGGGTCACGATCCACTGTCCTTGATGGCGGGCCACCTCAACCTGCCGCCGCTCGGCTTCGCCGACAGCGACCCCGAGGGGAGGCTTCCCGCCGACCTGCGGGAGATCCTGCTCGCGGCCCTGGAGAAGCGGCCCGAGGACCGCATCCCGAATGCCGAGGAGCTCGCTCGGCCTCTGGCGGAGGTCCAGGCGCGGTATCCCGTCGCCGGAGAGGATCTCGAGCCCCTCTTCGGCCTGCCGGTCTCCGCCGAGACCGCGAGGGTGGAGACCGAGGCGCCTGAGACCGCCGCGACGGCCGAAGCCGCGGGCGTGGAAGAGGTGACCTGGCAGTCCGCAGAGCGGCCGAGCCCCGGACTGCTCTACGAGCCCCTGGAGACGCCCCCCGAGCCGGAGCCCGCGGCGAGCTCATCGCTGCTGTTCCGGCTGGCCCTGTCGACGGCGGCGCTGCTGGTGCTTTTCGTCGTCGCCCGCGGGTTCTGGTGGCCGGAGCCGGAAGCGCGGCGGAGCGCTCCGGAATGGGCCGCCGGTCCCCGGGTGCCGGCGCCGGCCGCCGTCGCGGAACCTCCCGCCGCGCAGACCGAAGAGAGCGAGGAGCCGGCCGCGGAGCCGACGCTCGCCGAAGAGCTGGCCGTGCCGGTTCCCGAGCCTGCCGAGCGTGTGCAGCCGCGGGAGTCTCCAGCGCGGGCCGCCGCGGCCGCCGCACCGGTGCCGGAGCGGCCGCAGCCGGTTGTCGCCAAGCAGGAGCCGGCGCCGGCCGCCGCCGAGCGCCCCCCGGCCCCCGCGCCGTCGCGGCGCCTGCCGCCGCTCTGGGAGGAGGGCCCTCAGACCGCGGACCTGCTCAAGCCCGGTCCCGGCGTCGAGGAGCCGGTACCGCTGGACTTCCCCCGCTACAGCTATCCGACCGCGGCCCGCGGCACCGGCCTCCAGGTGGACGTGCGGCTGGCCCTGCTGGTGAACGAGCGGGGGCAGGTGATCGACGCCCGGGTCCGCGAGGGGGCCGCGGAGGACCTCGGCTTCTCGGAGACCGCCCTCGCCGTCGCCAGGCGGATCCCGTTCCAGCCCGCCACGCGCTACGACGTTCCGGGGAAGATGTGGACCGAGGTGATCCTCGAGTTCATGGAGTAGGCGTCCGCTCGGCGCCAAAACCGCGTAATATTCCAGGTAGAACGACGCCCAAGCAGATACTCATCCAAACCTCGACCGAGAAGGCGGGGAAGCGTGGCGCTGCTCAAAGAGCACATCGAAGGCAAATACGAAATCCTCGGCAAGCTGCGCGAGGGGGGCATGGGCGCCATCTACAAGGTGCGCCACCGCCTCCTCGACGAGGTCCGCGTCGTCAAGGTCATCCGCTCGCAGGCCGACACGCCGGGGGAGGGCGCCGAACGCTTCCTGAGCGAAGCCAAGGCGGCGATCCGGCTGCGCCACCCCAACGTCGCGGTGCTGCACGACTTCGCCGTCACCGACGACGGGCAGGCTTTCATCGTCATGGAGTACATCGACGGCTGGAACCTGCTGGAGGTGCTCAACGGCTACGGTCCGCCGCCCATCTCGCTGACCGTCGAGATCGCCCGCCAGTCGCTGAAGGCCCTCGGCTACCTCCATCGCCACCGCATCGTCCATCGCGACGTCTCGCCGGACAACCTGATGCTCACCCGCGACGTCGACGGCCATCCGCTGGTCAAGCTGATCGATCTGGGGATCGCCAAGGCGCTGGAGGGCCAGGGCGGGCTCACCACCACCGGCATCTTCCTCGGCAAGCCGCGCTACGGCTCGCCCGAGCGCTTCAGCGGCGGCGCCTGGGACGCGCGCAGCGACCTCTACTCCTTCGGCGTCGTGCTCTATGAGCTGCTGACCGGGCAGAGCCCGATCGCGGGCAGCGAGCCGGCCGCGTTGATGGCCGGCCACCTGTTCCGGCCGCCGCACGATTTCGCCGAGACGGACCCCAAGGGGAAGGTGCCTGCGGAGCTGCGGGCGATCGTCCTCAGGGCCCTGGCCAAGAAGGCGGAGGACCGAATGGCCAGCGCCGAGGACTTTGTCTGGGAGCTGACGATGCTCCAGGACCACTTCCCGCTCACCCGGGAGGAGCTCGAGGGCGTCTGGAACGTCCTCCTGCCGCTGGCGCCTGGAAGCCTACCTTCCCATCTGGTCCCGGGGTCCACGCAGAGCCGCTTGAACATCGAATTCGGGCTCGGGCAGACGCCGCCTACCGGGCTGGTGACCGGCGAGGCCACGCTGCGAACGGTGGCCGAGGGCCCTCTCGCCGAGGTCGTGCCGTTCCCCCCGGGGTTCCGGACGGCCCCGGCGCCGCCGGAGCCGGTCCTCCCCCGGCGCGTGGCGGAAGGCCTGGATCTCGACGCGACCTGGGCCTCCCGCCCGCTGCGAATCGAGCCCAGATCTCCCGCGGCGGCGCTCCCCAAGCCCACGCCGGCGGCGCCCGCCCCCCCGCTGCAGAGAGCCGCCGTGGCCAAGCCCTCCCGCGCCTGGATCGCCTGGGTCATCGCCGCGGTAGCGGTGCTGGCCCTCGCCGGTGGAGCGTTTTGGCAGCTCCGCAGGCCGGTGCCGGCCGACTCCGTCGTGGAACAGCCATCAGCTTCGTCGCCGGCCGTCGAAACTCAGGAGATCGCATCCCCGCCCGCCTCGCCGCCCCCGCCGGCGGCGGCCACGGAGATCCGGGCGGCGCCCCTGGTCAAGGCCAGGGTCTTGGCGGGAGCCGATCGCAAGACCGCCGAGCGCCGGAAACCTCTCCCCAGGCAGCCTGCCGCGGCCCCGGCCCCGCTGGAGCCGATGCAGCCGGGAGCGATGATCCACGCCGGCGAGCCGGGGGTTGAGGCGCCGGAGCTGCGAGCGTTCCCCAGGTACGCCTATCCGGAGGCGGCCCGGGGCAGCGGCAAGAAGGTCACCGTCGAGGTGGCCGTGCTGGTGAACGAGGCCGGAGAGGTCGTCACCGCGCAGCCCCGCAGGGGCGACAAGTCGGAGCCCATGTTCCAGGAAGCCGCCCGGGAGGCGGCCCTGCGGGCGCGCTACTTTCCCCCCACCCGCGACGGTATCCCCGGCATGATGTGGACCGACCTGCGGTTCGAGTTCTCGGAGCAGGGTGCCCCTCCGATTTGACAAATGGAACAAATTGGGTATCATCCGCTCATGGTCTTTCTCCTTTTTTGGGGTTGAAAGGCGGCGTCGCTGATCCCGCAGCGGCGCCGCCTTGATTTTCATTCCACCCCTCTGAGACCTGCCGCCCCCGCCTTCCAAGTCCCCGCCGAGCAGCTTGGACGTTCAGGCCCGCCGCCGCGTATCATGGTCCAGGAGTCACGCTCCTGAGTTTCATGCTTGTCCGGACCGGAGCTCGACGCATGGGTAAGTGCCGCATCATCGCCGCCTCGTTCCTGCTGCTCGCCGGTGAGCTCGCCTTCTCCGGGTCCGCCGGGGCGCAGGGCGCCAATGCCCGGGGGCTGGCGCGGACGGTCGATTCGGCCCTGGCCGGCGCCGCGCAGGCCGCCGGGGAGACCGACCCGAGGCTCGCCAACTTCCAGAGCGCGGTCGCCCGCATGCGGCTCCGCGTCAGGCTGATCGAGGAGGCCCTGGCGCGGCGGGACGAGGAGTTTTTCCTGCTCGTCGATCAGGGGAGCTCCGATCTCGGCTGGCTGCGGGTCGCCTGGGCGCGGGCAGGAGTGAAAAACGCCGCGACCACCGCGGGCCTGCGGCTGGCCGCGGAGTCGTATCGGCTGCTCCGGTCCCACTTTGGCCGCGAGGGGTTCCGCCACCGCCAGGGGGGACCGCTCAACGAGGCCGAGCGGCGCCACTTCCTGCGTATCCAGCAGGCCCAGCGGCGCTTCGCCGACAGCCTGCGGTCCCTGCGCGAGCGCGCGCTGCGGCGGGACGATCCGACGACCGTGGCGGAGCTCGACCGCTTCCGCGGCGAGGCGGAGCACATCTCCTGGGCGCCGCTCGAGCTGGAGGCTTATATCAACGCCCTGATCGCCGGCGGCGAGATGCGCGGCGAGTGGGAGGCCAACGCGCCGTACATCCGCGACGACGCTCCCGAGGAGCTCGCCGCCGCCGACGAGAGGGTGCAGGACCTCTACGTCGAATCGGACATCGGCCACGTGTTCACCATCGACCTGGGGCCGGGCGCCTGGTCGGCGATGGACGAAGAGGCGGAGCTGCCGGCGGATCCGAGGCCCGCGGCCGCCGCCATCCAGGTGTATCAGCTCGCCGAGGGCGCGGAGGCGGCGCCGGTGGAGGTTGCCGCCGGTCCCGAACTGCCCGCGCCGTCGCTCGCAGCGGCGGACGAGGAGGGCGACACGGACGAGGCGGAGGAGGCCGAGTCCCTGGCCGATCCCGAAGGCCTGGAGGAGGCCACCGCCGAGCTGGCGGAGAGCGAGATCCTGGAGGAGGAGGACCTGCCGGCGGAGAAGGCCGCTGCCGAGGCGGCTCCCGGCTCAGACGAGGCTGAGGCCAAGCCCCAGGAAGCCGCCGCAGCGTCCGACGTTCCTGCCATTCCTCCGCCTAGCCAGGAAGACCGCCGTCCGCAGTAAGAGAGCGCTTCACGATGGGACTCTTGAGCGGAACGGTTTCAGTCACCCGGTTCAACGTCGCGGCGCCGCAGGAAGGGCCAGACTTCGAGCGCGCCCGCTTCTGGGAGATCGAGCCCGGCTCGGAGGTGCGCGAGCGGATCGGCTTCGTGCCGTTCGAGCTCGACGCGCCCTACGAGGTCGCCAAGGGCCGGTACGCCTTTCGGGTGCGGATCGATCGCATCCGGCCGGACGCCACGGCGGTCAAGGAACGGCTGCGCGAGCTCGTCAGGGCCGAGGCGGAGGCGACCGGCAAGCCCTTCGTCGGCGCCAAGACCCGCAAGAAGCTGCGCGAGCTGGCCGAGGCCGAGCTGGCGATGCGGCAGGCGCCGCGCACCCGCATCATCGAGTGCTGCATCGACGGTCCGCTCCTCTACGTGGCCAGCACGGCCAAGGCGCATCTGGGCACGGTGCTGACGCTGCTGCGCCAGGCCGGAGTCGACGGGGACTTCAAGGCCCCCTGGCTCGACGAGGCTCCCGAGGCCGACGAGATGAGCGACGTCGTCATCCCCAGGGAGCCGGGGCAGTCGGTGCTCGGCTGCCGGTTCCTGCGGGCGCTGCTCGACGAGCCGGAGGTGATGGTGGAGCCGGAGACCGGCAGCGTGCGGCTGGCCACCCGCGAAGCGCGGGTCGGCCTGACCGGCGGCGTGCTGCGCGACCTGGCCCGGTACCTGGAGGAAGGCGCCGAGATCCTGACCGCCAAGATCCACCTCGGCGCGGTGATGCTGCGCTTCGACGCCCTCTCCTACCGCCTCAACAGCTTGAAGCTGGAGCCGGTGCGCAACGAGCACTGGACGATGGATCTCGACCAGCGCCTGGAGCAGATCGCGGCCGTCTTCGAGACCCTGGACGGCAAGTACGCGGCGCTCAAGGAGAAGATGAACG
>Ga0134122_10004513_pt1 | contig 10323 bp, 10 predicted proteins | sample KB302_FD_96461 | JGI IMG/M metagenome (GOLD analysis project Ga0134122, IMG submission 96461) | Terrestrial soil microbial communities without Nitrogen fertilizer from Kellogg Biological Station, Michigan, USA - KB3-0-2 | ecosystem: Environmental > Terrestrial > Soil > Unclassified ... | reverse complement strand
CCGCCGTGGAAATCCGGGTCGGTCATGATCGCCTGGCGCGCGACCTCGTTGAAGGCGATGTTCTGCGCCGAGAGGCGCGGCGTCGCCGCGATGACGATGGAGTTGCGCACGCGCCCGGGATAGGAAAGCGCCCACTGCAGCGCCTGCATGGCGCCGAGGCTGCCGCCCATCACCGCGGCGAAGCGTTCGATGCCGAGGTGATCGGCGAGCCGCGCCTGCGCCGCGACCCAGTCCTCCACCGTTACCACCGGGAAATCCGCGCCCCAGGGCTTGCCCGTGGCGGCATTGATCGAGGTCGGCCCAGTCGAGCCGAAGCAGGAGCCGATGTAGTTGTTGCCGATGACGAAGAAGCGATTGGTGTCGAGCGGCTTGCCCGGCCCCACCATGTTGTCCCACCAGCCGATGTTTTCCCGGTCGTTGGCATAGGCGCCGGCGACGTGGTGCGAAGCGTTCAAGGCGTGGCAGACCAGCACCGCGTTCGAGCGCGCGGCATTCAACTTGCCGTAGGTCTCGTAGGCAATCTCGAATTCGGGCAGCAGCGCGCCGCTCTGCAATTTGAGCGGCTCGCTGAAGCGTGCCATCTGCGGCGCAACGATCACGGCAAGTCCCAAAAGAAAAACCCGTTCAGCTTTTCGCGAGAACGGGCTTAGGGTACGGGAGACGTGTCTCCCGTTCACATCCTGGTCTCTTTAGCTGGAATTTGTAGAGCGCCCGCAAGCTGAACTTCAAATCGGCGCTGAGAAGCTAGTGTAGCATTTCCAGATCAAGGGGGAGCATATGCACCCGATGGCGCGGCTTGCACTTATTCTTGCGTTGCTTGTTCCGTTCACCTCGGCGGCCCAGGTGGCGCCCGCCTGGGAGGCGGCGCGCGCGGAGATCATCAAGGACTACGCCAAGCAGCAGCCCGGCGACAAAGTGCTCGAGGTCACGGGCCCGGAGCGGCGCGAGGCGATCATCATCGCGGTCCGCTACTACGGCTCGGCGCTGGTGCAGCGCAAGGATGGTTCGAAGAGCCGCGACAAGGTGCTGGTCGAATACCGGCTGGTCGGCAGCCGCTGGGAGCTCGAACGCGTGCACGTGTACGAGCAGCAGGCGCAGGCGGACCTCTTGCCGCCTTCGACGCAGGAAGCGCAGAAAATCCTGCTCGCTGCCTGGCAGGGCGCGAAGTGCGAAGCTTTCGACGGCCTCGCAGTGGCGATCGATGGCGAACCAAGGTACCAGCTCGAGACCACCGCCGACCGCGCCAACGCGAAGCGCTGGTTCGTCTACAGCGTGAAGGTGTCGGCGAAAGGCAACGGCAAGTTCCGCCTGAGTGAAGACGGCGCCGCCTATGTCAATGCGACCCAGAACATGCTGCTGTGGAATCCGGCGCAGAAATCCTGGTCAGTGGAAGCGCGCCACCTGCGCTGCACCGGGTTCACGAAGAAGAGCTGAAGGCGAGCCGCTACTCGGGGACGGAGACGCCCGAGCCGCCCATCTCCTTCGGTAAATCCTTCAGCTTTGGCAGCCCATCACGGATGGGCAGCCGGCTCTCCTGGTAGTTGACATGGACGCCGGCCTTGTACGGGAAGTCCGGAATCACCGCCGCGTACACGTCGACGAGGTTCCAGTGCGGATGGCCGGTGAACAGATGCCCGCCGCACTGCTTGCACCACTTGCGCTCGCTCTTCGGCGTCTTAGCGAACATGCCGATCTTGTCGGCGCCCTTCGTCACCTTGACAGACTCCGGCTTCCAGAGCGAAAACGCGTTGACCGGCCCGGCCGACCACGTGCGGCAGGACTCGCAGTGACAGTAGCCCATCGCCGCGGGCTCGCCGGTCACCGTGAACTGCACCGCGCCGCAGAAGCAGGCGCCCTTGTACGACTTGTCGTTGGCCATGATTCCTTCCTTTCGGTAAGCGCTGCCAGTATCCTTGTGCGTCTTTGCGTCGCCTTGGCCGTAACGCCGCCCTTCTTGACCGAAACGCCGTGGATGCCCTCTCAGACGTCCTGAAAACCGTGCAACTGCAGGGCGCGGTATACCTGAACGCAGAGTTCACTGCGCCCTGGTGCATCCGCGGCGAGCTGGGACTGCAGAGCGTGCGCGGCCGCCTCGCAGGCGCGGATCACGTCGCCTTCTTCCACTTCCTCACTGAGGGCGCGTGCAAGGTGCGCCATGTGGATAGCGGCGAGGTGCGCGAGGCCGCGGCAGGCGACCTGATCCTTTTTCCGCAGGAAGGCCGCCACCTGATGGGCACCGACCTGCAGCTCGCACCGATGGAGCGCGAAGCGTCGGTCGAGCCACTGCCAGGCGCGGCGCCCGAGATGTTCCAGATGTGCCACGGCGGCGGCGGTGCGCCGACGCGCTTCATCTGCGGCTACCTCGCGCTTTCGCGCAGCGCGTTCCGGCCGCTGCTCGAGGCGCTACCGGCGATGATTTGCGTCCACATGGGCGATGGACCTGCGGCCGCTATGATGCGCGAGCTGTTCCGCGCAGGGGTGCGCGAGTCGCTCGCGCGCGGCCCCGGCGCCTCGTCCACGCTCGCCAAAGTCGCGGACCTGCTCTTCGTTGAAGCGCTGCGGCGCTACATGGAGCAGCTGCCGCCAGGCGGCAAGGGATGGCTGGCCGCGGCGCGCGATCCACAGGTCGGCCGTGCCTTGGCGCTGCTGCACAACGCTCCCTCGCGCGCCTGGACGGTAGACGAGCTTGCCAGGGAAGTTGCGCTCTCGCGCTCCTCCCTTGCCGATCGCTTCACGTCGCTGGTGGGTGAGCCGCCGATGCAATACCTCACGCGCTGGCGCCTTGCGCTCGCCGCGCAGATGCTGCGTGGCGGGCGTGAACCTGTCGCTCGCATCGCCGAGAAGTGCGCCTACGAATCGGAGGCGGCGTTCTCGCGCGCCTTCAAGCGCGAGTTCGGCGTGCCGCCGGCGAGCTGGCGCAGACTGGAGCCGGGCGAAAACTCCTAGCGGCGACTACTTAGCCAAACTGCAGTCCCGCGCCTCGTTCATGTCGCGGATCATTTTGGCATCGGGTACCCAGTCGCCGGCCTCGAGCTTGAGCACCGAGGAGTAGTCCTCGGGCGTGCAGCGATACTTCTTCTGGTACATCTCGCGGCTGCCCTTGTCGGTGCCGGTGGCGCTGATCGCAAGCTTGTAGGTGATCCAGCGCCGGTCCTGGTGCTGCTTGGATTCGCTTTTCAGAACCTCGATTTTCTGCACGTCGAAATCCGGACGCAGCTTTTTCCACGCCGCGGTGAAAATTGCCACCGCCTGCGCGTTCGACGGCGGCGCCACCGCCTTGGTCTGGGCAAGGGCCGGAAAAGCGCTTGCAACAAGGAGCATTCCGATGGCCAGGCGATGCATGTCTTTCCTCCCGTTCAGATTTTGAAGGACTCCGTGGTTTCCGGCGCGAACAGGTCGGCGGGCGCAAGCCGCCGCTTCGACAGGCCCTGCTCGCGGTGATAGCGCAGGAAGGTCTCGAGCACGCGGCGATTGGGTTCCAGGCCGTAGCTCCACCAGTCGGCGCCCATTTCGCGCCGCGCCTCTTCGACGTGCGCCACGAGCCAGGGCAGCATGGCTTTCAGTGCCGCGGTCTCGCCGAGGTCGGCGTAGGTCTTTTTTTGCGCAACCGCAAAGGCTTTCATGAGCGAACCGGCGATCCAAGGATGCTTGCGGTAAAGCTCCCTGCGCACGACCACGGTGTGCATGATCGGGAAAATGTGCGTGCGGCGGAAATACTCCAGTTCCACCGCGGCGTAATCCTTGAACAGGCGGCGCACCGCCTTCGGGCGCGTGTGCAGGGTCGAGGGCGCACGAGCGCTGTGCAGCGCATCGATTTCGCCCTCGGCGAGCATGCGGGCGAGCGTCTGGCGCGGGCCGATCGGCTTGACACGAAACTTCGCCGGCAGATGGAGTTTCAGTTTCTCCACGCGGCCCGGTTCTTCCAGGCCGCCGCTCAGGTAGCGGGCGCCGTGCGGTGCGACGCCGAATTCATCGGCGAGGATGCCGCGGATCCAGACCGCGGCGGTCATCTGGTACTCGGGCACGCCGATGCGCTTCCCCTTGAGCTGGGCCGGCCGCGTGATCCCGCTCTTGGCCGAAACGAAGATGCACGAATGGCGGAAGAAGCGCGACGGAAAGACGGGAATGGCGATGAAGGGCGGGTCCTTCTGCCGCAGCGAGAGCACATAGCTCGAGAGCGACATCTCGGCGCAGTCGAACTCGCGCTTGCGCAGCATGCGGAAGAACGTTTCTTCGACCGGCAGGTTGAGATAGGCGAGGTCGATGCCTTCGGCGCGCACGCTGCCATCCGCCAAAGCGCGCGTGCGATCGTAGTCCCAGCAAGCGAGAGAGAGCTTGAGCTTTGCCATCGGGGAAATTAGTATACTTTTCCGCAATCTGGAGCCGCCATGAAAATTCTGTTGTCAATCCTGTTGGTGTTTTCGGGTGTGGCCTCGGCGCAGGATTGGCCTGCAAAACCCGTGAGGATGGTGGTGCCCTACGCCGCCGGCGGACTGCCAGACACTATGACGCGCATACTCGGAGTGCGCCTCGCCGAGGCGATCGGACAACAGGTGGTGGTGGAGAACCGCGGCGGCGCCGGCGGCATCTCGGGCACCGAAGTGGTGGCGAAATCCGCGCCGGACGGCTATACGCTGCTGGTTGCGGATGTAGGGCAGGTGGCCATCAACCCGCACCTGTACGCGAATCTTTCCTACGATCCGCTGAAGGATCTCGCCGCGGTCACGCTGCTCGGCACGACCTCGCTCTTCCTCGTCGCGCACCCCGGCGTTCCGGTCGCGAGCTTCAACGAGCTGGTGGCGCTCGCGCGCGCTCGTCCCGGGCAGCTCAACTACGGGTCTTCGGGTACCGGCAGCATCCACCATCTCGCCACCGAAGCGCTCAAGTCCGCGCTCAAGCTCGAGATCGTGCACGTGCCCTACAAGGGCATGGGCCAGGCCGTGCCCGCGCTGCTCGGCGGGCAGGTGTCGTTCCTCTTTTCCGCGCTGCCGGCGATCGAGTCGCACGTCAAGGCGGGCAAGCTGAAACTGCTCGCCATCAGCACGCCGAAGCGCTCGCCGCAGGCGCCGGACGTGCCCACCGTCGTCGAACTGGGCGTACCGGGCTACGACTTCGGTCCCGAGATCGGCGTCCTCGCACCCGCGGGCACGCCGCCAGCCCTGGTCGCGAGGATTTCCGCGGAGATCGCCAAGGCGGTCAAGGCGCAGGATGTTTCGCAGCGCTTCCTGCAACTTGGCATCGAGCCCGTCGGCTCCACGCCCGAGCGTTACGGCGCGATGATCCGTGCCGCCTACGATCGCTACGCGCAGGTGGTGAAGACCTCCGGGGCGAAGACGGAATGAAAGAGGTCGGCGCCCAACTCAAGCGCCTGATCGACGCCGCCGCGCCCTATTGGGCGGGTGAAGCCGAGGTGTTTCGGAGCTACTGGAACTGGGAGAAGCGCAGCCGCGAGTCCGACCGGCGCTGGCTCGCGCTGCAGTGCTCGAAGGAGATCTGGGGCTCGGGCCTCGCGCCGCTGGACAAGGGTATCTTCCTCGGCCCCGCGGAAGAACTGGTCGCCGCATTTCCGCGCATCGACATCGAGCTCGACCGCCACGCGGTGCTCGACATCGCCGAGGGGCTGCGCGCCGAATTCGCGCATTACTGCGCCTTTGCCGACGCGCACGATGCGCTCGCGTTGCCGGGCGAACCCAGGCTCAACCCGCACGCGGTGAAAACCGCCTGGAAGGAAGACCTCGAACTCTCGGCGCTGCGCTTCGCGCACAAGAAGGAGAATGCGAAGCTCGGCGACCGGGCGACGCGTTTCACGGAAGGCGGCTATTGCACGCTGTTTTCGGAAGGCATGAAATTGAAGGCAAGTAAAAAGGGGCCGCACGCACACGCCAACGCGCTCATCGCCGAGGCCTGCGCGCAGGTGTACGAGGACGAATTCGGCCACATGCTGAAGGGCATCATCGGCTTGGAGGCCGACGGGCTGGCAGCGGCGGACTGGTCCAGGCTGCAGCGCATGGCGATTGAGCAGCTGCGTGCCCGCATCCACATGCGCAACGCGCAATTCGGCTCGCCGCTCGCGGGCGCGGCGCTCGAGCGCGCGCTCGCCGGGCGCTGCGATCCGATCGTGTTCGACTACGGCAAGGCGCGGCTGGCGGCCTAGCTCGGCTGGTCGAATTGGAGCTGTGCGCTCAGCGCTGCGTCCCTGGGCAGGGCGACCGACAGCACGCGGCCGCCTTTGAGCCGCGAAACACATTGGCACTGGGGAAAATTCAGGTAGCGGCCCGTCCAGGTTGTTTCGCCCGTACTCCGGATCTCTGCGAGCGCAAGCATTCCCAACGGACTGTTCAGGCCGATCTTCAAGGATTTTCCCAGCGCCTCGCGCGCGGTCCAGAGGACAGCGCAGGCCGTGGCGGCATCCACGCCGCCCGTCGCGAGCCAGGTCAGCTCTGCGGGACATGCCCCCAGTTCCGGGATGATCGTCGAGGCGGAGATGGCGGAAACGGTCTCGAGGTCGATGCCCATCGGAACCTCCGCCGGAAACGCCAGCGCAACTGCAAAACCATGCGAGTGGCTGACGCTCACCTGCGCCGCGCCAGCGCGCGGATGGTGCACGAGCGGCTGGCCATAAATGCCAGAGTGGATTTCGATTCGCCGCAAATCCGATTCTCCGAGCAGCGCACCGAGCGCGCGCTTGGCGGCGAGCCGGCCATGCCGGAATGACTCCTGTTTGGCGGCAAACTTGAAGCCGGCGAGCTGCACTTTTTCCCCGGCGCTGAGAAAATCGTCCTGCGGCGCCGTGACCACCGCGGCAAAGCAGACTCTCTGTTCGCTTCCGCCATGCCGTATGAACAAAGACTGCGCGCTCATGCTTTCCCCGACGCGGTGCGCAGCAGTTCCAGACCCTCGGCGATGGAGACGCGGGGCGCATAGCCCAGGTCGCGGCGCGCCGCCGAAATGTCGAACCAGTGCGCGGTGGAGAGTTCCCGCACCACGAAGCGCGTGAGGCGCGGCTCGCGCTGGTCGCCGGTGAGGCGGTGGCTGGTTTCGAAGCCCCACGCCAATGCCAGCGCCAGCCAGACCGGCACCGTGCGCGCGACGGGTGGAGCGCCGACCGCCGCGAGCAGCCGGTTCACCATCTCCCACATCGGCACCGGTTCGCCTTGCGAGATGAAATAGACCTTGCCCGCGACCGGCGACCCGGGCGCAAGACGGTCAGCCGCAAGCAGATGCGCGTCGGCGGCGTTGTCCACGTAGACGGTATCGATGAGCCTCGCGCGCGTGCCGATGCGCACGAGCTGGCCCGCTTTCGCGCGCGCGGCGAGGCGCGGCAGCAGGTGATTGTCGCCCGGCCCCCAGATCAGGTGCGGCCGCAGGCTCACGGTCGCGAGCTGCGCGTCGTTCGCCGTGCGCACCAGCTGCTCGGCGAGCGCCTTGGTCATCGGGTAGTGCGCTTCGAAGTGCTGCGGATAGGGCGCCGATTCGTTCACGCCTTGCATGTCGCGGCCGTCGAAGACGACGCTGGGCGAGCTGGTGTAGACCAGCCGCCGCACGCTGTGGCCGCGGCAGGCGGCAATCACGTTCTGTGTCCCGACGACATTCGGCAGGTGGTAGTCGTCGTAGTTGCCCCAGATGCCCGGACGCGCGGCGACGTGGAACACGGTCTCGCAGTCCTGCACCGCCGCCTTCACTGCTGCGGGATCGGCGATGTCGCCTCGTAGCTGTTCGACGCCGAGCGCGTGCAAAGCATCGTAGCTCCGGCGCGAGAAGCTGCGCACGCTGTCGCCTCGTTTGCGCAGCGCACGTACGATCGCCTGACCGAGAAATCCGCCGCCGCCGGTGACCAGCGCTTTCACGGCAACTGCCGGCTCGCCCACAGCGCGAGCTTGTCGCGGAAGATTTTGGCGTTGTGGCGCACATCCACCGGGAAGGCCGGGTGGAAGAGGAAGGTCCGGATATGCCGCGTGAGTTCGTGCTGCGAACCCAGTTCGCGCAACTCGGTGCGAATCGTCTCCTGCGATAGCTTGCGCGCGGCGGCCTCCAACTCCACGCACAGCACGGGCTCGGTGGCGCCGTTGCGCTGCACGCCGACAAGCGCCGTGCGCAAGACCCTCGGGCTCGTGTTGAAGACGCCTTCGCAAGGGTCCGTGAAGCGCGTGCCCTGCGGCGTGACCACGCGGTGCGCCTTGCGGCCGCAAAACCACAGGCGGCCCTGGGCGTCGAAATAGCCTACGTCGCCCATGCGATGGTAGAAGCCGCCGCTTGCCGGGTCCTGGATTTTCGACAAGGCGGTGGCCGCGGGCAGGTTGAAATAGCTCCGCGTCGCGTGCGCTGCCTGCACCGCGATTTCGCCCACCTCGCCGGCGGGCAGCACCAGCGCTTCGTCCCAGAGCGCGATCGGCTCGTCCGAAATGCGGATGATCTTCGCGGTCAATCCGGCCACCGGGCGGCCGATGCAGACGCCTGCTCCCTGGTCACTGCGCGCGCGCGTTTCGCCGAGGATCTCGTCGCTGCCGATGGAGGCGACCGGCAGGCACTCGGTCGCGCCGTAGGGCGTGAACACCTGGGCGCCGTGCGGCAGCAGCGCGGCGAAGCGCTCGAGGACCTTGGCCGACATCGGCGCGCCCGCCGAAATCGTGCGGCGTAGCGTCGTCAGCTTGATGCCCTGCGCCGCGCCGTAGCGTCCGACGCGATCGAGCAGCGCGGGTGAGCCGAACATATTGGTGATGCCGAACTTCTGGATTGCGCCGACGATATTGGCCGGATCTGCGCTCGCCGGACGCGAGGCGTCCATCTCGGGCACCACTGCCGTCATGCCCAGCGCCGGCCCGAAGAGCGCGAACAGTGGAAAGGTCGCGAGGTCCATTTCCCCCGGCTCGATACCGTACAGGCTGCGGATGTGCGCCACCTGCGCATTGAAGATTTCGTGCGTGTACACGGCGCCCTTCGGCGTGCCGGTGCTGCCGCTGGTGAAGAGGATCGCGGCGGTCTCCCCGGGGGAGGGTTCGATGGCGCTGAAGGCCTGGCCGGCCGGGACCTGCTCGCGCAGTTCGCGCAGGGTATGGCCGCCCCAGAACCATTTCGCGCCGACGGTAACGTTGATGCGCACGCTCGCACGCGCCCAGCCGAGCAGCACGCGCACGGCTTGCGCCTTGGCGATGCCGACGAAGGCCTCGGGCTGCGCATGGGCAAGGCAGCCGCCGAGGTTGCGCACGCCGATGCCCGGGTCGATCAGCACCGGCACGGCGCCCGCCTTGAAGAGCGCGAAGGTGAGAGTGAAGAAATCCAGACTGGGAGGCACCATCAGCGCGGTGCGCATGCCGCGGCGGATGCCGGCGGCATTGAGGGCGAGGGCGGTGCGGTTGCTCGCGTCTTCGAGTTCGCGAAAGCTGAGCTGGTCGTAGGCGACCGCGCCGTTCGCGTCGCGCCCGTGCGCGCAGATGACCGCGGGGCGCGACGCCTGCAGCCGCGCCATCGGAGCGAGATGCCCCGCGATGTTAGGCATGCACTGGATGTCGTGCGAGGAAATCGTCGATCAGCGGCAGGATTTCCTTGCCCGCATCCTCGAGCAGGTAATGGCCTGCGTTGGGGAAGTGGTGCACCTCGGCGGCGGGCAGGAAATTCTGCCACTCGCGCAGGAAATGATGGTCGAAGACGAAATCCCGGTCGCCCCAGAGGATCAGCGTCGGGGTGCTCCGGAATGTCGGCAATTTCGCCTGCACCTCGCTCACCAGGTCGTAGCTCGTATCCCCGGGTTGCAGCGGAATGTCCTGCACGAAGCGCAGCAGGCCCGTGCGATCCTGCGGCGCGCGGTAGGGCAGCAGGTAGGCCTCGCGCACGCGCTGTTCCATCGGCCGGCACACCGCCCAGCGCGCGAGGACGCTGGTGAAGAGCCCGGTGTCGCGGATGAAGAAATCGCCCAGCGGCGTGTTGCGGCACAGCCAGAGCGTTCTGGGCAGTTTTTTCGTCTTCGGCAGGTGAAACGCCGCGGTATTGAGCCCCACCAGCCGGCCGATTCTTTCCGGGAAGCGCGTGGCGTAGGCCATGCCGATCATGCCGCCCCAGTCGTGCATCAGCAGCGTAATCGGCCCGTGGATATCGGCCTGCTCGATGAGAGCGGCGAGATCGTCGACGCGGCGGCGCAGCGTGTATTCGTAGCTTTTCTCATCGGGCTTGTCCGAAAGCCCGCAGCCGATGTAGTCGGGCGCGATCACGCGGTGCCGGTTGCGCAGCCCGAGCACCAGGTTGCGGTAGTAGAACGACCAGGTCGGGTTGCCATGCAGCATCAGCACCGTGTCGCCGCGGCCCTCGTCGAGGACGTGCAGCTGGTGG
>Ga0134122_10004512_pt1 | contig 10324 bp, 6 predicted proteins | sample KB302_FD_96461 | JGI IMG/M metagenome (GOLD analysis project Ga0134122, IMG submission 96461) | Terrestrial soil microbial communities without Nitrogen fertilizer from Kellogg Biological Station, Michigan, USA - KB3-0-2 | ecosystem: Environmental > Terrestrial > Soil > Unclassified ... | reverse complement strand
TGATGGCGCCGCCGGTGATCAGGCCGAGCAGGAAGGGCGGATGCAGCAGCGAGAGCTTCGCCACGTCCTGGGTCAGACCATGGGTCAGCACCACGATGATGGAGAAGATGAGCGTCGTCGCGCCCACCACGGCGGTGCCGATGAGCACCGGCTTGGCGGTGGCCTTGAAGGTGTTGCCGGCGCCGTCGTTGGCCTCCAGGTGGTGCTTGGCGATCTCGAAGTCGGGCTCGAAGCCGTAATCCTTCTTGATCTCCTGCCGGATGCCGGGCAGGGTCTCGATGGTCGACAGCTCGAAGACGGACTGCGCGTTGTCCGTCACCGGGCCGTAGGAGTCGACGGCGATGGTCACCGGCCCCATGCCGAGGAAGCCGAAGGCCACGAGACCGAAGGCGAAGACGGCCGGAGCGATCATCAGGCCAAGGGGCAGCGTCGTGCTGACGCCGAAGGCAATGCCCATCAGGGCGACGATGGTCAGGCCCATCCAGTAGGCGCTGAAGTTGCCGGCGATCAGGCCGGCCAGGATGTTCAGCGACGCGCCGCCCTCGCGCGAGGCGGTCACCACCTCCTTGACGTGGGCGGACTCGGTGGAGGTGAACACCTTGACGAACTCGGGGATGAGCGCGCCGGCGAGCGTGCCGCAGGAGATGATCGTCGACAACCGCCACCACAACGAGGAGTCACCGCCGAGCTCCGGGATCAACAGCTTGGAGGCGGCGAAGGTGACGATGATCGAGAGCACCGAGGTCAGCCAGACGAGCGAGGTCAAGGGCGCCTCGAAGTTCATGGCCGCGGCGTCGCGATAGCGGGCCGTGGCGATCGTCTCGTTGACGGCGTAGGAGACGCCGCTGGTGACGATCATCATGATGCGCATGGCGAAGATCCACACCAGGAGCTGGATCTGCACTGTCGGGCTCGCGACGGCGAGCAGGATGAAGGTGATGAGCGCGACGCCGGTGACACCGTAGGTCTCGAAGCCGTCCGCCGTGGGGCCCACCGAGTCGCCGGCGTTGTCGCCCACGCAGTCGGCGATGACGCCGGGGTTGCGCGCGTCGTCTTCCTTGATGTTGAAGACGATCTTCATCAGGTCCGAGCCGATGTCGGCGATCTTGGTGAAGATACCGCCGGCGATGCGCAGGGCCGCGGCGCCCAGCGACTCGCCGATGGCGAAGCCGATGAAGCAGGGGCCGGCGTAGTCGCGCGGCACGAAGAGGAGGATGCAGAGCATCATCACCAGCTCGACGCTGATCAGCAGCATGCCGATCGAAATGCCGGCCTTGAGCGGGATGGCATAGGTCGGGAACGGTTTGCCCCGCAGGCTGGCGAAGGCGGAACGCGAGTTGGCGAAGGTGTTGACCCGGATGCCGAACCAGGCGACGCCATAGCTGCCGCCGATGCCGATGAGGCTGAAGAGGAGGATCGTCAGCACCTTGGCGAGGCCGAAGCCGCGCAGCGTATAGAAGTAGATGAAGATGACGATGCCGATGAAGACCTCGAGCAGCAGGATGAACTTGCCCTGGGTCACCAGGTAGGTCTTGCAGGTCTCGAAGATCAGCTCGGAAATCTCGCGCATCGAGCGGTGGACGGGCAGGTTCTTGAGTTGCACGTACATCATCAGCCCGAAAAGGAGCCCGAGCACGCAGACGACCAGGCCACCCAGGAGCAGGTTGTGTCCGCTGAGGCCTAAGAACGAGACGCTCCCGAGATCGGGGAGCGCCAGCTCGGCTTCGCTCGCCGAGGCGGGCGTCGCGGACAGCAGGCCGCAGGTCGCCATCAGCCCGAGAACCGCGAGCCTCTTCAAGGCCGGGCCGTACCGGGCAAGGAGCTTGAGTTTCGACATAGTTCCTCCAAAATCCCTGGAAATAGACGATTCACAGCGCAAACCCATCGCTCCCGGCAAGGCCAGGCCGATCCGCGTCACGCTGGCGGGGTAGGACCCTCAAGGTTCCCCGGCCGTGCTGAGGCTCGGAAACACAGGTGCACCAACCCGGTGCGGCCGGGTAGACCGGGGAAAGGTATCACAATGGGTGATTCTGGATAAAGCTCCGATAGGCGTCCCACGCCGGCTTCGGCGAACCGTCCGGACGCAGGATTCCCCAGGTCAAGCCATCGGGGGCCGGGCTGTCCCGGAGCTCGTAGAAGAAGACGCGGCCGATCCAGTCCCGGCCCGGCCGGCCGGTGAACCAGTCGCTCAGAAATCCGCCGTAGTAGTCCGCCTGCCGGCCCTCGGAGACCTGGGAAGACTCCCAACCGGTCTCAGTCAGCCAGAACGGCTTCTTGCCCAGCCAGCCGGTGTTCTGGAGAACCTCCTTGACCGAAGGAGCCACGGCGTCCCAGAGCGAGGGCTTACCGCCGAACAGCGTCTTCGCCTCCAGACGTGTGGTGACGTCGCGGTTGCCGTCCGTGTCGTAGAGGTGGTGGGTGATGAAGTCGAGCCGGTCGCCCGCCTCGAGGAGCGTACGCCGCAGCCAGTCGTACCAGTCGGCGTCGCCCGCCGTCAGATGGGCTAGGTCGGGCCCCCCTACCTGAGCTGCAGGGTTGCCGGTGTGGACGGCGTCGGCGCCGATCTTCAGGATGACGTCGACGTATTGCTGGCGGCTGCCGGACCAGAAGCGCGGCAGGTTCGGCTCATTCCACAACCCCCAGTAGCGGATCTTGCCGCGGTAACGTTTGGCGGCCCGAAAGCAGATCCGCCGCCAATCGTCGGGGTTCCGCGGCACGCCGGTGAGCGCCGGACCGTCCGTTGCCCAGGACGGGGTGTAGGCAATGGTGGCGAAGACTTGCAGCCCGCGGGCATTGGCGGCGGCAGCGATGGCGTCATAGGTATGCCAGTCGTACTTGCCGCGGGCGGGCTCCACCAGCGCCCAGATGAAATCGATTCGCACCCAGCCGATGCCCGCCTCCCGAACCTTGTCGAGCTGAGATGCCAGGTCGGTCCCCCGGGGTGCGTGGACGTTGATGCCGAACGGCGAGGGAGGCGCGCTCCATGCCGCCTGCGAGGCGAGGAGGAGGAGGAACGGCAGGAGAAAGAGGTTCAGTCGGGAGCGCATGGCTTAGACTCGTTTAGCATTGAGCATCATCTATACTAGCCGAGTCGGCAACGAAGTGCAGTAAAGATCCTCATTCGACCGCTCCCCGGGGGAGGATCGAGGGCATGCAGCTCCGCGAGCTCACCGATCGCTATCAGCTCCAGAAGATCCTGAAGTCGACCCGATTCGGGACCGTTCTGCGGGCCACCGACGTCTCTTCGGGGCGGACGGTGGCGGTCAAGCTCGTCACCGTCGGGCCCTCGCCAGGGCTCGCGGCCGGGGCTCCGGAGCTCGAAAAGCTGGCTGCCACCCTGGCGGGGCTCGGTCATCCCAATCTTCCGGCCGTTCTCGATTTCGGCTTCACGACGGACGGCAGCGCCTTCCTGGTGCTCGAGCTGCTGGAAGGCAAGGGCCTGGACGTCCTCTCCGGCGCGCCGCCCGCTCGCCTGCTCGCCCTCGTCAGCCAGGCCCTGGATGGTCTGGAAGCCCTGGCCGCCCGGGGGCTCTGCCACCACAACGTCTCTTCCGACAACCTCTTCGTCGTCCCCAGCGCCGGTGGCGAACGGGTGGTACTGCTGGGGCTCGGCACGGCCATCTTCCGTCCGCGAGGGCCCGGAGCCACCGGCACGGAAAACGCCCGCTTCCGAGCGCCCGAGCTGGACGGCGGAGGAGCCGCGGACTGGCGCGCCGATCTCTATTCGCTCGCCCTCGTCGCCTGCCAGGCCTTGGGGGCGACCGTCGGCTTCGGGGAGGCTCCCGTGGTCCAGATGCCGCTCGCGGTGAGCTTCGAGCTGGAGAGCGACGAAGCCCTGCGGCAGGCGCTCGAGCGTTCGCTGCGCCAGCGCCCAGGAGAGCGGCCGATGCCCCAAGAGCTTCGCGAGGCCTTGCGGCTGGCCATCGGGGAAGCCGCCGCGCCGCCGCCGGCTCGGGTTTCGGCGACGGTCGTGCCCTTTCAGCCGCCCGCGCCGGCACGAGCGGCGGCGCCGGAGCTCCTTCTTCCCAATCCTCCGGCTCCCGAGCAAGCCGCCCCGGAGGAACCGGGAGACGTGCTCTCCGCAGTGGATGACGAGATTCTGAACGCTCTCCTCTCGGTGCCGCCGCCTCCTCCCCGGCCTGCCGCGGCGCCTGCGGGCGCTCCCGCCAAGGTCATCCCGCTGAAGAAGAAGACGATGACGGCTGCGTCCGCTCCGCCGGCGACCGCCGGCGTTTCGATATTCCGCCGGCCGGCTGTGCTGGGTGCGGTCGTCGGCGTGATTTTGCTCGGCGTCCTGGCCGCGTTCTGGCTCCGCCCCCGGCCACAGCAGGCCCCGCCGCCGGCGCCTCCTCCAGCCGCGCTCCCGAAGCCGCCCAGCCAGCCGCCTTTCGCCAAACTGGAGGAGGCGATGCTTCATCTCGCCCAAGGCGAGGACCTGAAAGCCCGCCGTGTCCTGCGCGCGATTTCCTTCGGCGAGCAAGGGCTCCTGCCGCCGCAAGGCTGCCGGGAGCTGAGCGCCATCGAGGAGACTCTCGCCCTCGCCGGCCTGGAGCGCCTGCCGGCCAACCTCGCGAGCGGCCTGAAGACGGGAGACCTGGAGATGCTGCAAAGCGCCGTCGAGTCCGGCGCCGGACAGGAGGCGAGCCTGGCTCCCCCGGTCCGCGCCGACTTCGACCGGGCGCGGGGGATCGTCGAGGCCTACGGCCAGGCTCAGGCCGCAGGCGCCCGCGGCGATCACGTCCAGGTGCTCGAACGCTTCGCCGCTCTGGCGGCCCTGCTGCCAAAAGCGAACGATCCGCAGGACCTGCGCGGCAAGGCAGCCGCCGCGCTCGAGGCACAGGCCGAGACGCTGATTCAGAACGCCAGCTACCCGGATGCCCTCGCCCGGCTGGCTCCGCTCCAGCGCACCTGGTCCGATCGCCCCGGCCTGGCGGAGCGGATCACCCTCTACGAGACCTACCAGCGCAACGAGAAGGGCCAGGAGGATATCCTCGCCACCCGCCTGCCGACGCTCGAGCGCCGGAAGAAGCCCTGGGATGGCTTGGAAGCGCTGAAAGAGATCGAGCCGACGCCGCACCTGGCGCCGCGTTTCGCCGCGGCCCGCACCCGGCTCGAGGGTCTCCTCGCCCAGCTCGACAAGGAGCCGCCGCAGGTGGTGTTGCGCGACGGCTACTACCTCCAGTACTCCCGCGGCACCGTGGCGGAGCTGAGCTTCCGCGCCACCGACGACTACGAGGTCAAGGACGTGAAGCTGATGGCCCGGCCCCCGGGCGGCAAGTTCCGGAGTCTGCCGCTCGAGACAACTCGCAGCGGCTACGCTACGGTGGCGATCGCACCCAGCTTCCACCACAACGGCACGGTGGAGCTCTTCGTGGTGGCGACCGACCTCTCCGGCCACGAGACGTACCTCGGCAGCCCCGACAAGCCCTTACAACTCATGCGCCAGGGCGGTAGCGAGCGGCTGATCCGCTGACCATCTGGCCCGAGGTGGCGGGCACGCCGGGAATCTCGCTGCCTTCCCGGTCCGTTCTCTCCTCCATGACCGAACCCACCGCGACCCTTCCTCGCCGGCCCGCGCGCCAGGGGCTTTACGGCGGCCTCGTCTCCTCGCGGCAGATCAAGCCCAAGGCCGAGCCCGCCGAGACCGTCAAGAAAAAGACCCTGAAGCCGCGCACCGTGCTCAACGACGCGATCGACCTCGTGCGGGCCCGCCGGGGCCGGCTGCTGCTAGGCCTCCTGCTGATGGCGATCAACCGCCTCGCGGGGCTGGTCCTGCCCGGCACGACCAAGTTCTTGATGGACGACGTCATCGGCAAGGGCCACCGCGAGCTTCTGATGCGGCTCGTGCTCGTGGCGGGGGGGGCGACGCTCCTCCAGGCGATCACCTCTTTCTCGCTGTCGCAGGTGCTCGGCAAGGCCGCCCAGCGTTCGATCACGGAGATGCGCCGCGAGGTACAGCGGCACGTCGGACGGCTCTCCGTGGGCTACTTCGAACAGACGAAGGCGGGAGCGCTCCTCTCCCGGGTCATGAACGATGCCGAGGGGATCCGCAATCTCGTCGGCACCGGCCTGGTCGAGATCGTCGGCGGCGTGGTTACCGCGGTGCTGGCGCTCGGCATCCTTTTCTATCTCAACGTCAAGCTCACCCTGATCGCGCTCGCCGTAATATCGCTCTTCGGCTTCATCATGAAGTACGCCTTCACCACCCTGCGCCCGCTGTTCCGCGAGCGCTCGAAGATCAATGCCGAGATCTCGGGCCGGCTCACCGAGTCGTTCTCCGGAGTGCGGGTCGTCAAGGCCTACCAGGCGGAGCAGCGGGAAGCGCTGGTCTTCACCAAGGGAGCGCACCGTCTGTTCCGCAACGTCGCCGGCACAATGACCGGCTTCTCCGCCATCGGCGCCGCCTCGACCCTCCTTTTGGGCGTGGTCGGCGTCGCCATGATGGGGATCGGGACGCAGGATGTCCTGGGGGGACGGATGACGGTGGGAGAGTTCTTCTCCTTCACGCTCTACCTCGGCATGCTCGTAGGGCCGGTGGTGCAGATCGTCAACATCGGCAGCCAGATCACCGAGGCGTTCGCGGGCCTGGAGCGCATCCGCGAGATTCGCAACGAGGTCACGGAGGACGCCGGGGAGGTCTCGCGCAAGCCGTTGCGCCGGATCGAAGGGACGATCGAGTTCCGCGACGTCCACTTCGAGTACCAGCCCGGGACACCCGTGCTGAAGGGCGTCTCGTTCGTGGCCTCTCCGGGGACCTCCACGGCGCTGGTGGGTCCCTCGGGCTCGGGCAAGAGCACCCTGATTGGGCTGGTCGCCGCCTTCCACCATCCGACGTCGGGGCGGATTCTGGTGGACGGTCAGGACCTCGCGGAGCTGCGGCTCGGCGATTATCGCTCGCACTTGGGAGTCGTCTTCCAGGACAACTTCCTGTTCGACGGCACGGTGCTGGAGAACATCGCCTACGCGCGGCCCCACGCTGAGGAGGAGGACGTGCTGCAGGCGGCGCGCATCGCCCACTGCGACGACTTCGCGGCCCGGCTCCCGCAGGGCTACGACACGATCGTCGGCGAGCGCGGGGTGAAGCTCTCGGGTGGCGAGCGCCAGCGGGTGGCGATCGCGCGAGCGATCCTGGCAGACCCCAGAATCCTGATTCTCGACGAGGCCACCTCGTCGCTGGACAGCGAGAGCGAAGCACTGATCCAGGAGGGTCTGGCGGAGCTGATGAAGGGGCGGACGACCTTCGTCATCGCCCACCGCCTCTCCACCATCCGCCGGGCCGACACCATCCTCGTGCTGGAGGGCGGGCAGATCGTCGAGCAAGGCCGGCACGAGGAGCTGCTGGCGCTGGGCGGGCGCTATCATGCCCTCTACACGCGGCAGTACGACCTCGAATCCAACCTCTTCCGCAACCCCGGCGAGACGCCGCCGGAGGAGGAAGCCAAGGTGCTGCGGGCGACCGCCGACGCGGCCGTAGGCCGGCTGCCGCTGCTGCCGGCGTGAGCCCGCGGCCCGCGGTTACCGCCGGCTCTGCACCTTTACTTCGACCGAATCGTCCAGATTCAGGCTCACCACCGTGCCCTTGGGGATGACCACCTCCTCGCCGGGGGTCTTCGAGGCGATGGCGGTGCCGGCGGCGGCGCCGATGATGGCGCCGATCACGGACGCCTTGCCACGGTTTCCCTTGCCCAGGACGCGCCCCAAGACCGCGCCGGCCGCGGCGCCACCGCCGATGGTGGCCGCGTCCCTGCCTGTCTCGCTGCGTCCCTGCTGGACGAATGAGGTGTCGATCGGCACCGTAGCGCCGGACGGGAGCACCAGATCGGTGAACCGCAAGGCGAGCTTCGCCTGGCCGCCGACCTTGCGGAGCGGCACCGCTTCCGCAACCTCTCCCAGAATCTCCGCGCCGGCGGGGATGGCGACCTCGCCGTCCGCGATCACGTCGTGCGCGACACGGACGCGGAACGACTCGCCGACAGCGCTGGTATTGCTCGCCAGGCCGGCGGTGAACTCCACGTCGAGCACCGTGCCGGCCGGAACGGTGACGAGCGTCGTTCGCGGCGGCTGCGGTGCCTCCACGCGCGGTTCGGGGCTGGGCTCTTCACCGGCCGGCTCAGCAGCAGGGCTCGGCGCCGGGGTCACCTTGGCGCTGCGGTCCTCCGGCTCGGGTCTCGGCGCCGGCGCCGTGGCGCGCGAATGCCGCTCCCGCTCTCGCAGCCGCTGCTCGCGGGCTTCGAGGTCCGCCTGCCGCGCCGCGAGCTGGCGTTCCTGGGCCGCGACTTCAGCGCGCCGATCGTCGACCGACGGCGGAGTCTCCTCGGGGACCTCCACCGACTGCGCGGTGGGCTGCAGCTCGTTGCTCTGGGGCTGAACCGCCGCTGCCTGGGAGGTCGTCTCACGTTCCGTCGAAACCTCTCCGGCACGGTTCTCTTCGCCACGGTTGCAGGCGAAGGTAAAAAGCGCGGCCGCACAGAAGAGCGCCGGCAGGAAAGATCGGGTATTCAGGTGTCGCATGGTCGGATCCTCGCTTCCTCAAAGTCTTCTCAAGCATTAGGAGCAAAGCAGATGCCAGCCCAGGACCGCCGCGGACTAAGGCGCGGGACTCTCCAGGCGAGGACGTTCGTGCCGCTGTGGCAGGACGCCTCAACGCCGCCGGGAGGGATCGAAGCGGATGACCTCGCCCGGCCTCGCTGGACCGGCGACGGGCTGTTCCGGCTCGACCTCAGGCTCGAGAGGTTCCGCCGAGGCCGCGGCTCCAAAGCGCAGACCGAAGTCCGCCGAAGGGTCGGCGAAGGTGGTCAAGGCGGCGAAAGGCACCGTGAGCCGGTGGCGCGAGCCGCCGAAGGTCAGGACGACGGAGAAGGCTTCGGGAGTGACTTCCAGGCCCCAGAACTGATGCTGCAGGATGATCGTCATCTCCTGGGGATACTGCTCGCGCGCGAAGCGCGGCACCTCGACGCCGGGAAAGTCGGTGCGGAACCCGATGTAGAAGTGGTGCTCGCCGGGCAACCCATGCTCCGCCACCTGCTCCAGCACGCGGCGCACGGCGTCCCGCAGGGCCTCCTGGATCAATGCCGGGTAGTCGATCCTCTCGAGAGTCATGCGGCGGAGCATGGTCTTCGCGTTTGAAATTTGTCAACTCCGCGCCCCGTTTGTTAGCTTCGACCGGCGGATTTGAGCCATGCGATCGACGACCACCCTCGCGCTGGAAAACTCCTCGCTTCCAGTGGAGAAGCGAAGGCCCGCGGACCTCCTGGAGCTGATCGGCAACACGCCGCTGCTCGACCTGTCAAAGCTGACGGGCAAGCCGGAGGTCAAGCTCTACGCCAAGGCGGAGATGGCCAATCCCGGCGGCTCGGTGAAGGACCGGCCGGCGCTCGCCATGATCATGGACGCCGAGCGGCGGGGACTGTTCGCGGCGGGCCGGCGGCTGCTGGACGCCACCTCGGGCAATACGGGGATCGCCTACGCCATGATCGGCGCGGCCCGCGGCATTCCGGTGACCCTGTGCCTGCCGGAGAGCGCCAGCGTCGAGCGCAAGCGCATCCTCGAGGCCTACGGCGCCGAGCTGCGGATCACCGATCCGCTGCAGGGCAGCGACGGGGCGATCCTGGAGGCGCGGCGGCTGGTGGCCGAGGAGCCGGATCGCTGGGCTTACCTCGACCAGTACTCGAATCCCGAGAACTGGCGGGCCCACTGCCACACTACCGGACCCGAGATCTGGGAGCAGACGGAGGGCGCGGTCACGCACTTCGTCACCGGCCTGGGAACCAGCGGCACCTTCATGGGTGTCGGGCGCTGCCTGCGGGAACGGAGCCCTGGCATAAGGCTGATCTCGATCGAGCCGGACTCGCCGCTGCACGGGCTCGAGGGGATGAAGCACATGGCCTCGGCCATCGTGCCGCCGATCTATGATCCGGCACTGGCGGACGCGGCGCGGGAGCTGGCGACGGAGCGGGCCTACAGGATGGTCAAGAGACTCGCCCGCGAAGCCGGCCTGCTGGTGGGCGTCTCCTCCGGCGCCAACGTGGCGGCGGCGCTGGACGTGGCCACCGAGCTGCGGAGCGGCGTGATCGTGACGATCTTGTGCGACGGCGCGGACAAGTATCTGTCCGAGCGTTTCTGGGAGGAAGCCTGAGCATCATGGACCGTCTGCTCATCACCGCCGGCAATCTGGAGACGATTCACCGGCACGCCGCGGCGAGCTATCCCGAAGAGTGCTGCGGTTTCCTCATCGGCCGGGCCGAGAGCGCCTCGACTTTCGTCGAGCGGGTGGCTCCGGCGGGCAACGAGCGCCAGGAGAGCCGGCACAACCGTTTCCTGATCC
>Ga0134122_10004511_pt1 | contig 10324 bp, 9 predicted proteins | sample KB302_FD_96461 | JGI IMG/M metagenome (GOLD analysis project Ga0134122, IMG submission 96461) | Terrestrial soil microbial communities without Nitrogen fertilizer from Kellogg Biological Station, Michigan, USA - KB3-0-2 | ecosystem: Environmental > Terrestrial > Soil > Unclassified ... | reverse complement strand
GGCTCGATCTGCTTCGGCAGGCCGCGGCCGCCGAGCGCGGTCATGCGCGCAAGGCGCATCATCATGCGCGGATCGACCGCGTCGGGGCACGCCGGCACGCACACGCCGCTGCGCGTGCACACCGCGATCCAGCCGAGCGCGGCGTCGCTGCCGCGCTCGCCGCGCAGCACCGCCAGCACGCCGGGCACGACGTCCTTCCCATCCGCCGGCGGGGCACTCGAGTAGCGCGCCATCGGGCACACTTCGTAGCATTTCCCGCATTGCGTGCACGCAGCGAGGATGCGCTCGATCTGAGCCGCCTCGAATTCCTTGAGGCGCGCGCCGATCGACGTCCTTGGATCCGGTTTGGGCTTTTCCATGCTGAAGTAAACTCGATAGCGGATGACTCTAGCACCACACAGGCTATGCGTCGCGCCGATGATGGATTGGACCGACCGGCATTGCCGCTACTTCCTGCGCCAGGTGTCCCGGCGCGCGAGGCTGTACACCGAGATGATCACCACCGGCGCGCTGCTCCACGGCGACGTCGAGCGCCATCTCGCCTTCAGCGGCGAGGAGCATCCGGTCGCACTCCAGCTCGGCGGAAGCGATCCTGACGAGCTGAGCGCCTGCGCGCGGATGGGGGAACGCTATGGCTACGACGAGATCAACCTCAACATCGGCTGTCCGAGCGAGCGCGTGCAGAAGGGCGCCTTCGGCGCTTGCCTCATGGCGGAGCCCGAGCTGGTTTCTTCCTGTGTACAAGCCATCAGAAGCTCGGTGCGGCTTCCGGTGACGGTCAAGCACCGCATCGGAATCAACGACATCGAAAGCTACGAGTTTGTGCGCGCTTTCGTCGCCACGGTTTCGCAGGCGGGATGCCGCACCTTCATCGTCCATGCGCGCAACGCGGTCCTGAAAGGCCTCTCGCCGAAGGAGAACCGCGAGATCCCGCCGCTCAAGTACGACTACGTGTACCGCCTGAAGGCGGAGTTTCCGGCGCTCGAGTTCGTGATCAACGGCGGCATCACGAGCTGGGCCGAGATCACGACGCATCTCGCCTACGTGGACGGCGCAATGCTCGGCCGCGCGGCGTACCACAACCCTTGGCTGCTCGCCGACCCCGGCAGGACCCGCGCCGAAGTCGTCCGCGCCATGTACGAGTACGCGAAAGGCGTGGTATCGGTGCGCCACGTCACGCGCCACATGCTCGGCCTCTACCACGGGCACAAGAAGGCGCGGCTCTGGCGCCGGCTGCTCTCGGATGCGGAGCGCTTGAGGCCCAACCGTCCGGAGCTGCTGCTCGAGGCGCTCGAGGTGGTCGAAGCGTCCGGCTACCGGGAATTCACGCCCGCCGCAGCCGAGCTCAGGGATCGGCCTTGATGCCGGCCTTGGCCACGATGTCGCGCCATTTCGCGACCTCGGAAGAGATGAAGCGGCCCATGTCGTCGGGCGTGCTGGTGATCGGCTCGGCGCCGAATTCCACGAAGCGGCCGCGCACCGCCGGGTCCGTCAGGGCGGCGAGCACCTCGCCGTTCAGCTTCTCGATGATCGGCCGCGGCGTGCCGCGCGGCGCCACGAAGCCGAACCAGGCGGAAGATTCGTAGCCTTTGACGCCGAGCTCGGCGGCGGTCGGCACATCGGGCAGCGCCGCGAGGCGCGAGGCGTTCGCCACCGCCAGCGCGCGCACCTGCCCCGCCCTCAGCGCAGAGATCACGTTCGGCAGGAGCTGGAAGCTTACCGGCACCTCGCCCGCCACGAGGTCGCTCTGCAGCTGCGAAGTGACACGGTAAGGCACGTGCGTCATCTTTACTCCGGCGAGCTGCTCGAAGAGAGCGCCAGCGAGGTGCTGCGAGCTGCCGTTGCCCACCGAGCCGTAGCCCACGCCGGGCTTGCGCTTCAGGTGCTCGACGAGCTCGTCGAGCGACTTGATCGGGAGCTTCGCGCTCACGACGATGACGTTCGGCAGCCGGCCGTACAGGGAGATCGGATCGAAGTCGCGCTCGGCGTCGTAGGCCAAGCCGGGCTGCAGCACCTTGGCCACGACGAGCGGCCCGGAAGCGCCCATGAGGAGGGTATAGCCGTCGGGCGCTGACCTGGCCGCGGCCGCCGTGCCGACCGCGCCGCCCGCGGCCGGACGGTTGTCGATCACGAAGCGCTGCGCGGCGGACGCGCTCATCCGCTCGAGCACGATGCGCGCGATAACGTCGCTCGCGCTTCCGGTCGAGAAGGGCACGATCACCGTGACCGCCCGCGCCGGGTAGTCCTGCGCGCATGCCGCCACGCTCGCCGCCGTGCCCGCCATTACGAGAAGAACGGCCCATAGCCGATTCATCCCTCCACCTTCCCGGTTGCACTGCCAAAGCGCTGCCGCATCACTTCCTCCAAGGAGAGCCTCGCGGGCGCGAGCGCGCCGCCGCCGCGCACACGATAGCCGGCCGCGCGGCGCGGCGCCTCGGGCTCGACGCCTTGGCCGAGGTCCCTCGCCGCCTCGAGCATCGTGCGCCGGAAGCGCACGACCGCGACGTCGGTGGGCGTGAGGTGCTCGCGCGTGCGGTCCACGATCAGGCCCTGGCTGTCCTGCGCGAGCGCGTCCTGCTCGGCGACGCCGCGCACGCCGGTGAAGGAGCGGTGCTTCTGCTCCTCGCGGTCGATGAGATAGTCGTTCGAGCGGTTGCGCAGCGGCACATAGCCCGGCCCGAGCTCCGCGAACTGGCCGTAGCCGCCCTTCTCGAAGCGCGCGCGCTCCTCCGCCGAAAGCGGCCGGTCGGGATGCCAGGCATAGGTGTAAATCCAGCAGGCTTCGTCGTGCATCGGCACCCAGGTGTAGCCCTGGAAGAACTCTCCCGGCATCGCCGAGGGCGCGACCACGTGCGAGGGCAGCATGAACTGGGTAGCCCGCCAGTAAGACTGATCGCCGTCCGCGCGGCGCGCACCGCCCACGACGAAGCCGACTTCGTGCTCGAGGATGGTAAAGCGCGGCATGGGATCGTCGCGCAGCCAGCGCAGGCGGCTCTCGTCGGCGGCGGTGGCGGGGTTCGCGTAATTCGACACCGAGGGCGCAGGCATGTGCAGGAACGAGAAGTGCGCGGTATCGAGCGCGCCTTCCATCGACTGGGCCCAGTTGCACTGCTGCAGCCGCTTGGCTACGTATCGGTGTGCCGGCGGCAGCGCGGCGAACTCGAGCCAAGGCAGCGCCTGCGGCATGCGGCTGCGCGGACCGAGGTAAGCCCAGACGAGCTCGCCCGCCTCGCGCGTCGGATAGGCCCTGATGGCAATCTTGCCGTGGTACGCCGCGTCCGGCGGTACGTTGGGCATCTCCACGCAACGGCCCTCCACGTCGTACTTCCAGCCGTGGTAGATGCAGCGGATGCCGTTCTCCTCGTTGCGTCCATAGAAGAGATCCGCACAGCGGTGCGCGCAGGCGGGCTCGATCAGGCCTACGCGCCCCTGTGTGTCGCGGAATGCGAGCAGCTTTTCGCCCAGGACCTCGACGCGCAGCGGCACTCCGTCGGGCTCGGCGAGCTCGCGGGAGAGCGCGACCGGAAGCCAGTAGCGGCGCAGGTATTCGCCCATCGGCGTGCCGGGGCCGGCGCGGGTTAGAAGCTGGTTATCGGCGGCAGAAAGCACTTCGCACGCCCTCTTTTGAACGGTATGATGGATTTATGAGCGCAATCCCCAAGACAATCAAGCCCTCGGTTCGAGACCGCGTCAGCAGGGAAGAATGGCAGGCGCGCGTCGACCTGGCCGCCGCCTACCAGCTCGCCCACATCTACAGGTGGACCGACCTCATCTACACGCATTTCTCGGCGCGCGTGCCCGGCACCGAGGATTTCCTCATCAATCCCTACGGCATGATGTTCGACGAGATCACCGCGTCGAACCTGGTGAAGATCGACTGGGAAGGCAAGATCCTCGACGACCCGCTCGGCACGGGCGTGAACGAGGCCGGCTTCGTCATCCATAGCTGCGTGCACAAGGCGCGGCCCGAGATCAACTGCGTGATCCACACCCATACGCGCGCGGGCGTGGCGGTCTCGGCGATGAAGTGCGGGCTGCTCCCCATCAGCCAGCACGCGATGATGATCCAGGGCGACGTCGCCTACCACGACTACGAGGGCATCGCGCTCTACATGGAGGAGCAGGCGCGCATGGCAGCCGACCTTGGCAAGACCGCCAAGGCGATGATCCTGCGCAACCACGGCCTGCTCGCGCTCGGCCGCACGGTGCGCGAAGCCTTCGAGGTCATGTACTACCTCGACTGCGCCTGCCAGATCCAGATCGACGCCTGCTCGGCGGGTATGCACAACGTGCAGATCATGTCTGAGGCCGCGGCGCGCACCTCGACGCAGCAGTTCAACCGCCCAGACCGGCCCGCGCACCACAAGGACTGGCCGGCGCTCCTGCGAATGCTGGAGCGGCGCGGCGTTCGTTACGCCGAATAGGCTTATTTCAAAGCATCGACGAACCGCGTAACGGCCGCGAGGGTCTGCTCGGCCTGATCGCGGAACGGCGCGTGGCCGCAGCGCTCGAGCTTTAGCAGCTCGCAAGGCCCGGCGATCCGGCTGGCGATGTCGTCGAGCTGCGCCATGGTGCCGTACTCGTCGTCGTAGCCCTGGATCGCGAGCACCGGGCAGCGCACGCCCGGCAGATAGTCGTCCCGGATGTCCCAGCGCTCGAAGTGCGGATCGAGCCAGACGTCGGCCCAGCCATAGAAAGTTTTGCGCGCATCGCGGTGGTATCTGCCGAGGCGCGCCGGCAGGTCGGTGGTTTCGAAAGTGTCCGCAGCCTTCCTGATGGACTCGAGGCAGATCGGCTCGATGAAGACGTGCGGCGCCATCGCGACGACCCCGCGCGCCGGATGTCCCGCGCCGGCATGGATGAGGGCGATGGAGGCGCCGTCGGAATGCCCCACCAGGATCGCGTCCTCGATGCCCAGCCGCTGGCGCAGTTCGGGCAGCGCAACGAGCGCCTCGTCGTGCATGAAGCGCACGTCGCGGCGTGGCTCGGCGAGCACCTCGGATTGGCCGTAGCCATAGCGGTCGTAGACGAGCGCCCGGCAACCCGTGGCGGCAGCCGCCTCCAGCGGAAAGGCGCGCCACTGCCGGATCGAGCCCAAACCTTCGTGGAGGAAAATCAGCGTCGGCTTTGCCCGGGCATCGCCTTCGATCCATTCGTAGCTGAGCGAGCGGCCCGCCGCTTTCACAACCGGCATGCTCGAGGTTAGCATGCGGCCCCATGAGCGCATGGCGCGGTCTTGCCTGCATCGCGTTCGGGGTCTTCTTGGCCGCCGCGGCGGACGCGCAGGATTTTCCGACGCGCCCCGTGCGCCTGATCGTGCCGATCGGTCCCGGCGGCGGCACCGACATCCTGGGACGGCATGTCGCGCAGAAGCTCGGCGAGCGCCTCAAGCAAGGCGTGGTGGTCGAAAACCGGCCCGGCGCGGGCTCGCTCGTCGGCACGGAGTACGCGGCGAAGGCGGCGCCCGACGGCTACACGCTCCTCGTCGGCGGCATCTTCAACATGGTGATGAACCGCGCGCTGATGAAGTCGCTGCCCTACGACCCGGTGCGCGATTTCGTGCCGCTCGGCTACATCTCCGCGTATCCCTTCGTGCTGGTCGCGCGCGGCGACCTGCCGGCGTCGAGCCTCGCCGAGCTCGTCGACTACGCAAGAGCGCGGCCCGGCAAGCTGACCTACGGCTCGGCGGGCATCGGCACGCTGCAGCACGTGTGGGGCGCGATCCTCTTCAAGAGCCTCGGCCTCGAGCTGGTCCACGTGCCCTTCAAGGCCGCGCCGGCCGCGCACCAGGAGATGCTCGCCGGACGCCTCGACGTGATGATCGACAACCTTTCGGCGGCGAAGGCGCAGGTGCACGCGCGGAAGCTCAAGGCCTTTGCGGTCACTGGCGCCCATCGCTCGCGCGAGCTCGAGTCGGTGCCGACCGTGAACGAAACCGGCCTGGTGCGCTTCGAAGGCGAGAGCTGGTTCGCGCTGTTTGCGCCCGCGGCAACGCCCGCAAACACGGTCGGCGCGCTGCGCAAAGCGCTCGTCGAAGTGCTGCAGGACCGCGAGTTCGTCGAGCGCATCGAGCGCGACGGCGGCCGCGTCCTCGCCATCGGTCCCGCCGAGCAGCGCAAGTTCCTGGAGGACGAGGTCGAGCGCTGGTCCGCGCTCGTGGCGCGCTACGGCGTGAGCATCGAGTAGGTGCGCTGGACCGCCTGGCTGGTCCTCGCCGCGACGCTCCTCCTCTGGTCGGGCAACTGGATCGTGGCGCGCGCGGTGCGCGAGGACGTCGCGCCCGGCATCGCCACCGTTGGGCGCATCCTGATCGTGCTCGCGATCCTGCTGCCGTTCGCCTTACCCCGGTTGAAGGAAAAACAGCCGCTTCTTTCGCTGCGGGACTGGAGAATCATCGCGGCGCTCGGCTTCACCGGCGGCGGCGTGCACCTCGGCCTGCAGTGGCTCGGGCTTCACTACACCACGGCGACGAGCGGCATCCTCTACCTCTCGACGACGCCGGTGTTCATCATGCTGATGTCGATGCCGCTCGGTGAGCGCGTCCGCGCAAGGCAATGGCTCGGCGTGCTGGTCTCCTTCTGCGGCGTGTTCCTGATCGCCACCCGCGGCGCGCCGGCGCGGCTCTCCTTCAACATCGGCGACCTCATGGCGCTGGCCTCGATGATGATGTGGGCCGGCTACACGGTGCTGCTGCGGTTGCGTCGCGACCCGCTCGACACGGTCGAGCTGCTCGCGCTGGTGTGCCTTTTCGGGCTTCTCTTCATGACGCCGTGGGTGGCGTGGGAGCTCGTGTTCAATCCGCAGCTGCAGCTCGACGGCCGCGGCTATCTGGCCGTGCTCTATTCGGCGATCGGCTCGTTTCTGCTCGCCTACACCGGGTGGAGCTACGTGGTGAAGCGCATGGGCGCAGTGCGCGCCGGCGTCACCATGCATCTCATGCCGGCGTTCGGGGTGATCCTATCGGCGCTGTTCCTCGCCGAGTACCCCGGCTGGTACCACTTTGCCGGCATCGCGCTGATTCTCGCCGGGGTCGCGCTTTCGTCCCTAAAATAACGCTCGAGGGGAGGAGCCATGAATCTTCGATTCGGGGCCGGTTTCGTCTGTCTGACTTTGGTCGCCTTCCCTGCCTGGCCGCAGAGCTACCCGGCCAAGCCGTTGCGGCTCATCGTGGCGGACGGTCCGGGAGGCTCATCCGACCTGCGCGCGCGCCAGGTTGCGCCCAAGCTCGGCGAGGCGCTCGGCCAACCCGTGGTCATCGACAACCGCCCCGGGGGCAGCATGATCATCGCAGCCGAAATGGCGGCTCGCGCGCCGGCCGACGGCTACACCCTGTTCCTGGGCAACGTCGTGACTCATTCGCTCAATCCGCTGCTCTTCAAGAGCCTGCCTTATCGTGCGGACCGGGATTTCGTTCCGGTCACGCTGGTCACCATCGGAGCGCTCGTCGTGGTCGTGAACCCGCAGGTCAGCGCTGCGACGCTGGCCGAGCTGGTTGCGCTTGCCAAGGCGCGGCCCGACCAGATCCAGTACGGCGGCATCGGCCGCGGCAGCCCGCAGCACCTCGTGATGGAGCAGTTGAAGGCCGCCACCGGCGCGCAATTCATGTTCGTGCCCTACAAATCCGTCTCGACCAGCGTCCAGGACGTGGTGGGCGGGCACATGCCGGTCGGATTGCAGTTCTGGTCGGTCATCGGCGGGATGGTCAAGGGCGGCAAGCTGCGCGCCATCGCGGTAGCGGCGCCGCGGCGCCTCGAGGTCGCACCGGACATTCCGACGTTCGCCGAGTCCGGGGTGCCGGACGTCGTGGGCTACGGATGGCAGGGGATCTTCGTCCCGGCGGGCACGCCCGCGCCGATCGTGGCACGGCTGCACGCGGACCTTGCGCGCGTATTCCAGCTCCAGGAGATTCGCAACCCGATCATGGAGACCGGCGCCGAGCCCGGCGGCAACACGCCGGCGGAGTTCGCTAGCTTCATCCGAGCCGATCAGGAGCGCTGGAAGAAGGCGGCGGATCTGGCCGGCATCCTGCCCGAATAGACGCTAGAGCTTCATCGGCTTCCAGTATCCGGTTAGCTCGAGGTAGCCGCGCCCGACTTGGTTGTTGTCTTTGAAGGCTCGGACCGCACCTTCCCAGTAGATCGTGCCGGTGGAAAGCCTGGAATCGAGCTCCTGGTCGTCCATCAGCGGCTCGAGGCGCAGGTCGTTGAGCTGCATCGAGACGGGATACTCGACGCCGGTCCGCGGCGACTTCCACACGCGCAACGGCTTCATGGAAATTCCGGGCGGTGCGTAGTGCGTTCCGCCGTTCCGGTCCCGCATGCGAAAGCTCATCAGCGATGTGCCGTTGAGAAAGTTGATCCCGGCCCAGTCCCAGCCGACCGCCTCCGGCGCCAGATAGGCGCTCGACCATTCGTGGTCGAGCCAGGCGGTTCCGCCGACCGCGACGCCGTTCACCTTGCCCACGACGTCGAGCTGCGGCCGGCTGTAGTAATAGCTTGCCTCTTGCAGCCGCCGGCCCTTGCGGCTGAACCCGGCTTCGCCCTGCAGGACGAGCTCGCGCGCGAACAGCGTGAGGTCAAGATCGAACTCGCGCGCCGCGATGCGCGCGTGATAGCGCGTGCCCTCGAGCACCAGGCTCCAGTCGTCGATCCATACCCCGGTACGCTCGGTTTCGGCCTGCGCGAGCGAGAAGCCGGCGCGCGCCGCACGCTGATCGTGCACGAGGCGTCCGCGCTTCGGGTCGGAGAGCGCGGCGTGCGCGAACAGGATCTGGCGCGGATTGAAGCTGCTCGGGTTCGCACTCTCCTCCTCCGGCCGCGCGCGGAAGAAGGTCACCTGGAAGCCGTACGGGACGTCGAGCCAGCCCGTGACGTACCACCACTCGACGCGGTATTCGGGATGCGCACCGTGGTCGCGCGGAAACTGCAGTTGGTATCCCGGCTTGACCTGCGGATAGGTGACTTTCGCCGCATGTAGACCCCTGGCGGCCAGCAGTCCTGGAAGAGACAACAGGAAACCGCGCCGTCTCACCAGTCTTCCCGCACGGCGCGCACCGGCCCCATCCCCATCGCCTCCCGGCCCGACACCACCGCCGTAGCGATCGCGAGCACGATCAGCGTGCAAGCGAGGGCGAGCAGCAGAAGGTACGGCGGATGAAGCTCCATGCTCCAGTTGAAGGACTGCCGGTTGACCACGTAGACGAGCACCAGGCTGATCGCCCCGCCGGCGACGAGGCCGGCCGCAGCGCCGATGAGCGCGAGCAGCCCGCCCTCGGCGGCGAGCATGGCGCGCACCTGCGAGCGCGTCACGCCGAGGTGGCGCAGCACGCCGAACTCGCGCCGCCGCGCGAGCACGATGGCGCCCAGGCTCGACGACAGCCCGAACAGCCCGACCAGCACCGCCACCGCTTCCATGGCGTAAGTGACCGCGAAGCTGCGATCGAAGATCGCGAGCGACACCTCGCGGATCTCGGGCGGCGAGGCGAGGTCGACCTCCGCGCCCCCGGGAAGCGCGCGGATGGCCTCCATCGCCTGCGCCGGGGTCACGCCCGGACGCAGCCACACGGCCGCGTCGTTGACCCGGCGGTCGCCGGTGAGCGCGACGTAGTCGGCGCGCTCCATCGCGATCGCGCCATGCTGGCGCGCATAGTCGCGTACGACTCCCCCGACGGTCACGCTCATGCGCTTCCCGTTCAAGGGCAGCTCGATGGTGGTTCCCGGGTCAAAGCCATAGAGGTCATGAGCTGCTTCGCTGACCCACACGAGCGGCGGCTCGCCCGGGCCGCGCTCGTGGCGCCGGCCGACGACGGGAAAGGCGCTCCCGGCCCGGTCGCGCGCGAGGAGCGAGAGCGCCGGGCGCGCCGGGTCGAGAATCAGGCGGCCGCTGCGCGTGAACTCGACACGCTCGATTTCGCGCAGCGCCCGCACGCGCTCCTCGAAGCCGGGCTCCAGGTAGCCGGTGTCGCCCGCGTGGGTGCTGCGCAGATAGAGCTGCGCCGGAAGCACCGCATCGAGCCAGTCGTCCAGCGAGTGGCGGAACGACGCCACCATGATTGCCATCGCCGCCATCAACGAGAAGCTTGCCACGATCGCCGCGAGGCTCACCGCCGCCTGCCCCGGCGCGCCGCGGAGCTGCGCCACGGCGAGCGCGAAAGAAGTTCTCGACGTGAACGGAATCTGTTCGAAAACCCATTGTGAAACGCGGGGCATCAAGGCGATCGCGCCGATGAGGAGGCACCCGATCGAGGCGTAGCCGAACACCGGCAGGCCGTTCATCGGTCCGAGCTGGGAGAGCGCCGCTCCCGCCGCGAGCAGCGCGAGGCCGG
>Ga0134122_10004509_pt1 | contig 10334 bp, 5 predicted proteins | sample KB302_FD_96461 | JGI IMG/M metagenome (GOLD analysis project Ga0134122, IMG submission 96461) | Terrestrial soil microbial communities without Nitrogen fertilizer from Kellogg Biological Station, Michigan, USA - KB3-0-2 | ecosystem: Environmental > Terrestrial > Soil > Unclassified ... | reverse complement strand
ATCGCCGAGGAATCGGCAAACGGCTCGTCGAAGTGCCCGATGAGATCCTCGAGAATCGTCAGGCCGTCGGGGCGGACGACGAACTCGTGGTGGTCCGTGCCGAAGTGCGCCGCGACCGTGCGTGCGTGCTCGAGCTCGTCGAACTCCGGCTCGTCGAAGCCGATCGATAAGGTCTTCACCGGCTGTGACGAGGCGCGCGCCATCATGCCGACGACCGCCGACGAATCGACGCCGCCCGAGAGGAAGGCCCCCAGCGGCACGTCGCTGATCATGTGCGAGCGCACCGCGTCCTGCAGCACCGCACCGAGCGCCTCGACCGCCTCCGCCTCCGAGCCGTGGAACGTCTCGCGCTCCGCGATCTGCCAGTACTGTTTCACCTCGACGCGGCCGTCGCGCCAGCGCAGGTAGTGCCCCGGCGGCAGCTTGTGCACCCCTTCGAAGATCGAGGCGTCGCGCGGCGTGTAGAGGAACGCGAGGTAGTGGTCGAGCGCGGCGAAATCCAGCGCCGGGTCGATCGCGCCGGCGGCGAGCAGCGACTTGATCTCGCTGGCGAAGTAGAGCCGTCCGCGCCGTTCGGCGTAATGCAGCGGTTTCTGCCCCGCGCGATCGCGGCCCAGGAGCAGCGTACGGTTCGGCCGATCCCAGAGCGCGATGCCGAACATGCCGCGCAGGCGCCGGAACACGTCCTCGCCCCATTGCTCGTAGGCGTGGACGATCGTTTCCGTATCGCTCGACGTCGCGAAGTGGTGTCCGTGCGCCTCGAGCTCGGCGCGCAGCTCGCGGTAGTTGTAGATCTCGCCGTTGAAGACGACCCAGATGGTGCCGGTCTCGTTGTGAATCGGCTGGCGGCCGCCGGAGAGATCGATGATGCTCAGGCGGCGCATTCCCAGGCCGACGCCCGGCTCGACGTGAATGCCTTCGTCGTCGGGGCCGCGGTGGCGGATGACCTCGCACATGCGATGCACGAGATTGAACTCGGCCGGACGGCCGGACGGGGTCGCATCGGCGAAGCCAGCTATTCCACACATACGTTCAGCTCTTCAATGCATGGCTGAGGCCAGCTGCCGTCTGGCTGGATCTTCACGGCAGGTAAGGCGACCTCGATGCGTCGCTCGAGCCGGCCTGCACGGATGTCGAACGCCCGCCGTTCCCATCCCTGCGCGTCCACCGTCACCGGCGCTTCGACGATGGCCAGCGGCTGGCTGAGGGCCCCTGACGCCGGGATGAAGGTGCCGATGGCGAAGGCGCCCGCGCCGCGCTGCCGTGCGCGGAGCGTGGTCGAGCTCTCGACGCGTCCGTACTCCGGGGCGAATTCGCAGAGCCGCGGGTCGTCCACGACGGTAACCTCAGACGCGGTCGACGCCAACCCCAGCCGCACGCCCGAGCTGTGCCGCAGCGCGACGGTGCCGTCGCGGACGACCGCGCGCCAGGACGGATGCAGATGCCACCAGGTGTCGGCGACGACAGCGGCGTGGCCGGCCGCTACGCGATCGACGATCAGCCACCCGAGATCGTGCAGCGCGAGGACGGCGCGGAGGTGGCGGCCGGATCCGTAGGCGTCGTGCGTGCCGACGGCGAAGTCGCGTCCGGGCGCGCTGAACGCCGTCAGGAACCGCGAGTCGGCGCGCGAGTCCCAGTGAAACGGCCCGCGCGGCTCGCAGTGATCCCGTTCGTCGAGGACGAGCGTGTTGTGCATCCGCGAGGAGCGGAAGCGATCGCGGACCTCGCGATCCATCGTGTAGGTCGCGGTGCCCGGATCGACGAGCAGCGGCTCGCCGCCGACGGTCAGCACGACGCCCAGCGCGTCGGCGTGCGCGTGCCCGCCGTTCAGGAACCCATGTCGCCCGGCGTCGAAGATGAGATGGCCGCCGTCCGGCGTGCGAGATACCAGATAGCCCGTGTCACGGAAGACGCGCGAGGGCCAGCGCAGCGCAGCGACGCGGACGCCGACGTCCGGCCGCCTGCCCAGGATCCAGAACACCTCACTGGACGGCGGACGGACGCCGAGGGATCCGTCGCACAGCACCGACGCGGCGACGCTCAGGCTGACGGAGGCGTCGGCAGGCGAGCCATCGCCGAAGCGGAACAACTGCCCGCCATCGTCATCGCCGATGAGCGGAAGGCGGCCCTCGTCGTCGGCCAGCGTCCGCAGGTAGGCGCTCTGCCGGCGCGCGCACGCTTCGAGCGTGTCGGTCGCGGCGTCGCCGCTCGCACGCGCAACCATCGTGGCGAGCAGGTAGAAGTCGGTGGAGTAGCGGTGATAGTGGGCCGACAGCTCGGCGTGGCCCCCGTCGGGATGCACCTGCGCCGTGGCCTGCTGCACCAGCACGTCGCGCCCCAGCGCCGAACGCGCACGGCTCTGTCGCAGTTCGGGCAGCGCGCACGACACGGCATAGAGCGCGAGCGCCTCGCCGCTCAGGTGCGTGTTGGGGCTGAAGTATCGCGACAGGTTGTGCGAGACGTGCGTGAGCTGCCGATCCAGCGCGATCAGCAGATCGACGAGCCACGGCGTCTCGTCCTGCGCGGCGCCGTCGCAGAAGAACTCGATCGCCCACGTCCACGACATCGCCCGGAAGGCGAGCTCGAGCATGCTCGACCAGTTGACGCCGTGCAGCGGAGGATTGGCCTGCAGCCAGTCCTCGAGGTGGCGGATGAAACCCTCGCGATAGCGGCGATCGCCGGTCAGCCAGCCGGCAGCGCCGAGCAGGCAGAAGTACTGATGCCGGTTGGTCTCCCAGATGACCTTGTGATCGCCGTTCGCCGGATCGAGGTAGCGCACTTCCGACCAGAAGTCGGCCAGCGTCCGACGGTGGTGCACCGGATCCGCGTGCCAGTCGGGCGGATGCCCGATCGCGACGTCGCGATAGCCGAGCAGGTCGTGTCGGCCTTCCAGGATGCGATCGGCCAGCCGGCGCGCGTCGGCGGCGGCGTGCGGAAAGGTCTGGAGAATGTCGTCCACCAGCGCGCGGCGCCGGGCGGCCTGCAGCGGCCACCGCGAAGCGCGGCTTTCGAAGTGCGCCCCAAGCGCGCGATGAGCGCCGAGATAATCGCCGCGGCGGCCGGCGTCGAGGGCGCGCGCGACCTCGGGTCCCGCGCCGCGGTCGAGGATGCGGGTGATCCGGCCACGGCTCCACTGCGGCGGCCGAATCGAGTACTCGACGCGGCCGGCGTATTTCCGCATGGCTTCGATCAGGCGGACGCGCAGTTCCTCACGATCCATCGCGGCAACACGCGCCAGGACACCCGGACGGTTCATGCAGGCGTCGGAGCGGCCATGGCGCTCGGGCTCACCATGCGCCGATAGAGGGAGACCCACTGCGCGCGGACCGAGGACCACTGGTAGCGCGCACACGTGTCGAACGCCGCGCCGGCGAGGCGCTGCGCCAGTACGGAGTCGTCCAGCAGGCGGAAGACGGCGTCGGCCGCCGCCTGGTGATCGTCACAGTTGACCAGCAGCCCATGAAGCCCGTCGGTCAGAATCGCCGGGACCCCGCCCGCATTGGTGGCGACGACCGCGCACCCGCTGGCGAACGCCTCGAGCACTGACGAGGGCATGTTGTCGATATTGGGCGTCTGCAGGTAAATGTCGGCTTCGGCGTAGTAGCGCCAGATGTCCTCGGGCGGCACTCGACCGGCGAAGGTCACGTGCGCCAGGTGGAGATCCGCGACCATGCGGCGCAGCGCCGCGTCCTGCGAGCCGCTGCCGACGAGCGTCAGCTGCGCCTCCGGATAGCGATCCTGGATCAGCCGGAACGCGCGCAGCGTGCACGGCAGGTTGTAAAGCGGTTCGAAGTTGCGCGTGGACAGCAGCCGCGGCTGCAGGCACTCACGCCGCCGGAAGCGGAAGCGCTCGAGGTCCACGATGTTGGGAATGATCTCCGAGCGGATGCCGTAGGCGCCGAACACGTCGTGCAGGAAACGCGAGGGGACCGCATTCTGATCCACTCCGCGCAGTGTCGCCCGAGCGACGCGCGAACGCTTGAGATGGTCGGGCGCCTCGCCGCTGCGGTAGTTCATGACTACCGGCTTGCCGAGCAGCCGCGCGATCAGGACGGCGGGCAGCGGCGCCAGCAGGAACGAGAAGTACGACGCGGAGAAGACGTGCACCACGTCGGCCTTGCGCAGCTCCTTGATCAGAAGCGGCCAGTAGATCAGCTGGGTGGCCAGCGTGCGAAGGTATTTGACTTTGACCGCGGCCCCAAACGGGGCCGGCGGCACCGGGTTGATCGGCACGAGCCACGCGTTGATCTCGGGATCGTCGCGCCAGGATCGCAGCAGCCGTGCGGCCTGTACAGCTTGCCCGCCGAGGATGCCCATCGACGGCGCGACAATCGCAATGTTGAGTCGGCGCACCATTGACGTACGCTGAGCTCTGCAAATGACGCGCCCGTAGCGATTGGATTTGTAGGAACACGCTACACGCGACCCCCTACGTGAGCAGTACGTCGAGCCCTTCTCACGGAACTGTCATTCATTGCAACTGAGCGGTATTCCGCTACACGCATGTTTGGCCGAGCTTTGATAGTAGAGCAGTGTATTTTCTACAAACGGCTCAGTTGTCCACCAGTTCCGTAGCTGAGTCGGGTTTCCATGCGCTGATCAATTTTCCCAGCAATTCAGCCGCTTTACGTTTTGGTCAGTTCCTTGCCTTAAGAGGGGTGACGGCGCCGGCCGTCATTACCCAAACCTAGCAAAGCACGCCACGCGTTCGAATGCTCGACCATTCCGACGGGATGGGCGTGTGCCAGGTGTTTCGCACTTATCAACCGTTAGACAGAGGCTGCTTCGATCAACATGCGCATCTCGAACTCTGTACGGATCCTCTTCATGGGCGCCCTCGTTCTCGCGGTCGGCGCGTCCACCGCGGTCGCCGGCACCGGCGACATCGTGCTTCACGCCCGCAGCGCCAGCGCCAAGGTCGGTGCGTGGAGCCTCGTGAACGACACCACCGCCGCCGACGGCGTTCGGCTGGCGAATCCCGACGCCGGCCAGGCGAAGCTCGCCACTCCGCTGGCCGCGCCTTCGAACTACTTCGAGCTGACGTTCACCGTCGAAGCCGGCCGCGCGTATCACCTCTGGATCCGCGGCAAGGCGCAGAACAACTCCTGGACCAACGACTCGGTGTTCGTGCAGTTCAGCGGCAGCACCACGTCGACCGGCAGCGCGATCTATCGCATCGGCACGACGTCGGCGATGATGTACAGCCTCGAAGAGGATTCGGGCGCGGGCGAGTCGGGCTGGGGCTGGCAGGACAACGGGTACGGCCTCGGCGTGCTCGGCGACAACGTCTATTTCACCGGCACGCAGCAGACGATCAGGGTGCAGGCGCGCGAGGACGGCCTCTCGATCGATCAGATCGTGCTGTCGCCCGTCGCCTACCTGGCGAACGCGCCGGGCGTCGCCAAGAACGACGCGACGATTCTCGCCGAGAACGCCGTCGTCACCACGACAACGACCACCACGACCAGCACCAGTCCGACGACCGGCTTCGCGTGGACGTCGGCGGTCAAGGCCACGGCCTCCGGCGCGAAGGTGACCAAGAACACGAGCGGCTGCGGCGACTGCCTCGACGCCGGTGCGGTGGGGGCGCAGGCGCTGACGAGCGGTTCGGTCTCGTTCACGGTCTCGGGAGGGCGCCTCCTCGCCGGCCTCGGCACCGACACGAGCGCCAGCACCAGCTACACCGCGATCAATTACGCCTTCAGCTTCACGAGCGCGACGGCGTGGGAAGTCCGCGAGAACGGCAACTATCGCTTCGACGGCAAGTACTCGACGGCCGACGTGTTCAAGATCGCCATCGAGGGCACGACGGTGAAGTACTACCGCAACGACACGCTGGTCTACACGAGCAAGACCGCGGTGACCGGTCCGCTGGTCATGGATACGAGCATCGCCAGCCTCGGCGCCTGGGTGCAGGTGTCGAGCGTCAGCGGAACGACGACCGCGCCGGCCCCGGCCCCCGCACCGGCCCCCGCGCCCGCGCCGGCTCCCGCGCCCGCGCCGACGACGGGCGCGACGCTCAAGGTGCTGCAGTGGAACCTGCATCACGGCGGCTTCGGTACCGACGGCGTCTACGACACGAACCGCGTCGCGACGTGGATGGCGAAGTTCAACCCTGACGTGATCACGATCAACGAAATCGAGAAGTTCACGTCGTGGGGCAACCAGGATCAGCCCGAGGTCTACAAGGCGCTGCTCCAGCAGAAGACCGGTAAGACCTGGTACTACCTGTATTCGCAGGAATGGGGGCAGTGGGCGTCGAACGGGAAGGGCAACCTGATTTTCTCGACCGTGCCCTTCGACAACACCAGTCGCTACGAGCTGGTGCACAACGCCGATCGCAGCCTGGGCCAGGCAACCATCACCTGGAACGGGCGCAAGATCACGCTGGTCGGCACGCACATCGACCCCTACGACCAGACGCTGCGGCTGACGCAGGCGCAGGAGATCGTCAGCCTCCTCGCCGCCGAGCCGGAGAACAAGATCCTGACCGGCGACATGAATGCGTGGCCGGACCAGTCGTCGATCGCCTACTTCAACAACTACTTCAACGACTCGTGGACGGTGGCGGCCGGGAAGGGCACCGCGTACGCTTTCGCGGGAAACAACGGCGAAACCAAGAACGGCCGCATCGACTACATCTATTATTCGAAGGCGTCGGCCAACCTCACCGTAGTCCAGTCGCAGGTGTTCGACACGCGCGACGCCAACGGCTACATGCCGAGCGATCACCGGCCGGTGATGACGACCTTCCAAGTGAAGTAGCCAGCAACTAGCCGACCAGAAGCCAGGCTGGGGAGCACTGGCGGCTGGAAGCCGGCGAAGCCACAAAAGGAGTGGAGGCCCGCGAGGGTCCCACTCCTTTTGTGTTCAGGGCAGAGTCCTGAGCGTCCGGCTCGACCACGGCACACGCGCGAGCAGGCGGGCGCGGACGTCGGGCTCGATCACCGTGAAGAACGCGAGCGCCAGGTAGCTGCCGGCGACCAGGCCCGCCGACGTCAGAAGCTCGAACCAGTTCCGGCCGGGCAGGACGGTCAGTCGCAATGCCGCCGCCATCAACACCACGGGCACCGCGGCGGCGAGCGGCCGTGCGTAGATGGCGCGCAGGTAGTCGACAATCGAGAATCCGTTGGCGCGGCACAGCAGCAGGGCCAGGAACGCGCCGCGGATCGACGTGAACGAGACCGCTACGACCCACGCGACGCCGTAAGCGCCGTACCGCGGCGCCGCGATCAGCGCGGCCACAATCATCAGGACGACTTCGGCCACCAGGCTCCACGCGTAGGTACGGAGCTTCGCCTGCCCCATCAGCACGGCGCCGGAGTTGAACTGCGCGGCGATCGCGAGCAGGAACGGCACGACGAGGACCGGCATGACTGCGCCGCTGCGCTGCCCGACTTCGGGAGAGAACCAGACCGTCAGCAACGGCGTCGCGTAGACGCAGAGGAAGATGGCGAGCGGCATGAACAGGCCCAGGCAATTGCGGTTGGTGGCCACGGCCATGGCCCAGACGCTGCGCGCATCGCGCCTGACGTCGAGTTCCGCGGTGACCGATGCGGTGATCTGCCCGACCTTGGTAAACGCTTCGGTCGTGTACATCAGCAGGCGCCACGGCACCGCGAAGAACGCGACTTCCGTCGGCCCGCACATCGATCCGAGAACCGTCGCCGGCACCTGGAGTTCGACCATGCTCGCGACATTCAGCACCGAGGAATGCTTGCCGTAGTCGACGAGGGCGCGGAAGGCGTCGCGGGAGATCAACCGCGGCGAGAGGTGCAGGTGGGCGAAGACGCGCCGCAGGCTGAGCAGGTTCCACAGGTCTTCGGCGACCGCGACGGCGAGCACGAGATAGCCGAGCGAGAGCAGGCCATGGCCGGAGAGCAGCAGCGCCAGCGATCCGACGGCGCGCACGGTGAGGTTGCCGATGTAGGCCCGGTTGATCAGGTCGTATCGCTGCAGCGCTTCGAGCGCCGCCGTCACCGGCGAGAAGATCAGGCGCGCCGATATCGACAACGCAATGATGACCAGCAGCAGGCGCGCATCGTCCTGCAGCGCCGGCTCGATCTTGAACAGCGTCATCGCCGGGCCGCGGAAGAGCAGCGCGAAGGCACAGCCGATGGCCGACATGGCCAGGAAGTACAGGATCGCGGTGTTGATCGTTTGGTTGACTCCGCGCCAGTCCTGCTGGGCGTTCTGCCGCGCGCACCGGTTGATCACGGCGGCGCGCAGACCGAAATCGAGCAGCCGCAAGTAGTCCATCGTCGAGAAGAGCAGCACCCAGACGCCGTACTGCGCGACGCCCAGCTTCCGGACGAGGATCGGCGACAGGAACAGGCCCAGCAGGATGTTGATGCCCACCCCGGTCCAGCTCCAGATCACGTTGCGGAGGAAGCGGCTCGTCTGTGAGGGCGGGGCGGTCAGTGTGGTCACAGGTTCCGACATTGGCGGCTGCCGACACCTCTTGCAAATCGTGGCCCGCCCCGCTGAGCCAGGAAACACTGGTGAGCAATCCTGATGAGCTTGTCGGTCAGTTTCATTGTGAACGTCTTACCGGGCGGGCTGTCCGGGACGGTAGTCGGCTGGGCGCTCACCCGCGACCGGCGCGGATCCAGAAATAGCCGGCGAAGTAGCGAAGCATCATCTCGTGCCGGAAGGCGTCCGCGGCGCGGCCGCTGATCAGGCAGCCGACGAATGCGGTCAGGTCGTCGAGCGCACAGCGGAACATGTAGCGCGGCACGCCGAAGACGTGCGGCGCCGTGCGCAGGTTCACGCCAAGTTCGGTGACCGGCCGATCCCGTTCGAGCGTCGCGCGCGACGCCCCCTTTCCGAACCACCAGCGGCGAAAGTACCGCCGGGTGAGCCGCGCGGCGGGGATGTGATGGTCTACGCGCATCGCGGGGATGTACAACCCGCGCAGCCCGGCTGCGCGGGCGCGCGCGAGGAGTTCGGGTACTTCCTGGCCGAGCACGCGCTTGCTGCTGGTTCGTCCCAGGTCGGCGCGGAAGCCGCCCACCGCATCGAACAGGGAACGATGGACCGCCATGTTGGCGCCGAGCGGCACCTTCTTGCGGTCCTCGTAGACGAACGGATCGCGTCCGTGGTCCTGGATGGCGATTGTGCCCCAGAGATCGCCGCGGCTGAGATCGAGCCAGCGCGGCGGCGGACTCTCCCACACCGGCGCGACGGGCCCGCCGGCATAGGCAATCGCCGGATCGTCCGGTCGCAGCAGCGCATCACATGCGGCGTCGAGCCAGCCGGGATCGACGAGGACGTCATCGTCGGTCATCGCGATTACCGTTCCGCGCGACGCGGCGATGCCGGCATTGAGCGCGCTCGAGCGCCCCTGGCGTGACTCGAAGAGATAGGTGAGCGCGACGGGAAAGCTCTGTGCCTGCCGCTCGACCACGGCGCGCGTGTCATCGGTCGAATTGTTGTCGACGACGATCACGTCCCACGTACGGCCGGGCGCGACCCGGAGATCGCGAACTGACGCCAGCGTACGATCGAGCAACGCCGCGCGATTGTAGGTCGCGATCAGCACGGTGGCGTCGAGCGAGCTCACGACGCCGCTCCATCATTCGATGCCGCCGCGGTCGCCACGTGGCCGGCTCCAAGCACGCTGCGAATCAGGTCAACGGCACGGGCGGTGGCGGACCCCGGCTCGTGAAACAACTCGCGGGCGATGCGCCGGCGCGGCGCCGACAGGCGGTCCGGGGCGGCGAGCGCCGCCCGCACGGCCCGCGCCGTTTCGACGGGCGTGCGCGCCATGTCGGCGGCGCTGCGGAGAAGCTGCACCTTCTCCGGGTTGACGCGGGCCGCGCGAGGAAGATCCGGCGCGTCGAAGACGATCAGCGGCCGGTCGAGCACCAGGTATTCAAAGCCGATGGAGCTGTGATCGGTCACCATCGCGTCGGCGGCCGCCAGCACCGGCGAGGCGTCCGGGGACTCGGTAAAGGCAACGCGCCCCGGCAGCGAGGCGGCGAGCGCCTGGAAGCGCGATCGCCAGTCGATCCCGGCGTTGTACCGCGGATCCGTATCGAGCGATCGATCGTGCAGTTTCACGATGACGTTGAAGCCCTCCTCAGCGAGCGTCCGGACGATCGCTTCTCCGGCCAGGTGCAGGGACGAGGCTTCCGAGTACGTCGGGGCGTAGAGCACCGTTGTGCGGCCGCCGGCAAGTCCCAGCGACGCGCGGATGGCTGCCGCGTCGTACTCGCGCCGCGCGAGCCGATCGAGCTTCGGATACCCGACCAGCCTGGCCTGCGCCGGCGTCACCACCTCCGCCTGCAGGTAGCGCAGCATCCGGTCGCGATTGATGAACGCGACGTAGGTGT
>Ga0134122_10004508_pt1 | contig 10335 bp, 8 predicted proteins | sample KB302_FD_96461 | JGI IMG/M metagenome (GOLD analysis project Ga0134122, IMG submission 96461) | Terrestrial soil microbial communities without Nitrogen fertilizer from Kellogg Biological Station, Michigan, USA - KB3-0-2 | ecosystem: Environmental > Terrestrial > Soil > Unclassified ... | reverse complement strand
TCCACTCCTTGCCGAGCATGTAGTCGAAGATGCAGATCGCGCCGATGGCGCCGGCGGTCATCGAGCCGTAGGCGTTCCCGCCGTGGCCGCAGTCGGAGCCCTGCCCGTCGCTGTAGCACCAGCCGCGCGGGTCGCCGACGGGGATCGAGTTCCCGCCCGAGGCGATCGCCGGGCGGTCCTTCGCCGCTCCCTTCTCCCCCGGGTGCTGGGTCGCGACCCAGTACTGGCGGCAGCGCTCGATCTCCGCTTTCGGGAAGACGATGCCCGCGTCGAAGCAGGCCCGCATCCCCAGGGCCGCGTACTGGCAGTTGGAGTTGTCGCTCCGCTGGGCGGGCCCTTCCTTCTTCTTGGTCAGCTTGATCTTGTTCTTCACCTCGGGCTTGCCCTTGGGCTCGCCCTCCGTCGGCGGAGCCTTGGCGCCGCCCGAGGCGACGTCCCGTTTCGGCATCGGGTAGGTCACGTCGTTGGTCGTCGCCTCCCCGTAGCAGAAGCCGCCGTTCGGCTTGATGTTGTCGAGAAGGAACTGGCCGCACTGCGCGATCTTCGGCTGGTACTTCACCCGGTCCAGCTCCTCGAGGCACATCGCCAGCAGCGCGACTTTGTAGGTCTTGTCCAGCGGCCCCTCGAGGGCCTTCTTGAGCAGCGTCGAGACCGCCGGATCGCTCTCCGGCACGCCGCCGTCGATGAGGGTCAGCAGCTTGAGCTCGTCCGAATCGCCGACGTGCGTCCCGGGGGAATCCGAGGTTTTCAGAAACTGGAGGCCCTTCGCGATGGCCTTGTCGACGCTGGCCTGGTCGACGGCGACGTTGGGCTTGAACCCCTTGTCCTTGGGGTCCTTGGGAGGATCCTGGCTGAACGACGGCGTGGCGCCGCCGAGCACGAGCAAGAGCGAAATGCAGAGCCTCAGATCCCGCATGGTCGAATCCTCCCCTGTAGCCGCCCCTTGATAGTGTTACAACGGCGGGGAACCTCGGATTCTATCCCCGGGGCAATGTCAGAGCACCCGTTCCAGGGCCACGCCCCGGCAGTCCATCTCGAAGTCGATGCCGACGACGGGCGGACGGGTGAGATGCCAGGTCAGTCCGCCCCGCATCGCGCGGCGGTAGACGAGCTCCTCGCCGAGCCAGGAGAAGACGTTGTGGACCGTGTAGACCTGGACCGCGGTGACCTCCCCCCAGCCGGTCCCCAGCGCCCGGAGCCGCCGCTCCTGCTCGCCCAGGACCCAGCGGGCCTTCTCCTGCAGCCCGTCCAGCGAGACGTCTCCGCGGCGGACGATGTGGTCGCGGTAGTTGGCCTGGCCCTCGGGCGCCTCGCCGCAGCCCGCGACGACGAATCCGGCCCCACGGCCGGGAACCGTGTAGGAGAAGGCGTGGACGGAGGGCACGGACGGCGGATCAAACTCCGGGCAGACGTTGCTGCGCGCCACCGGGTTGAGCCCCTCGCGGACGATTCCCCAGCTCTCGAGCACCGAGACGTAGCCGCGGTTGAACTCCGCAAAGCCGGCTTCCGTGAAGGGCGCCGGCGACCGCAGCTCGCAGGCGCAGAAGGCCGCGAGCGGACGTCCGGCCGACGCGAGGCAGGTCTTGATGCGGCGGAAGGCCTCGTCCATCGGGATCGGCGCGTCGAAGCGCGCGCGCTCGATCTCGAAGCCGGGCTCCGCGGCGACCCCGGCGGAATAGGGGGACACGCCCTTGATGAAGCGGTAGCCGCCCTCGGCGAACTGCAGCAGCTCGGGCATCCTAGTTCAGCACGTGGACCTGCAGGGACGAGGGCGCCTCGGGGGAACGGTGCACCCGCTGGGTCGCCTTCTGGAAATCGGCCTCGGTCGCGTGATAGATGTCGACGAACCTCTGCGGATTCCGGTCCACCAGCGGGAACCAGGAGCTCTGCACCTGCACCATGATGCGGTGCCCCTTCTTGAAGGTGTGGAGCACGTCGGGCATGACGTACTCGACCTTCTCGATCTTCGAGGGCTCGAAGGCCTCGGGTTTCTCGAAGCCGTTCCGGAAGCGCCCGCGGAAGCACTCGCCGCGGAGCAGCTGCTGGTAGCCTCCCATCTTCACCCCCGCCACCGGCGGCGTGGGATCCGGGAAGTCGTCGGGATAGACGTCGATCAGCTTCACCACCCAGTCCGAATCGGTCCCCGTCGTCGAGACGCGGAGGCTGGGGAGGAGGGGACCGGCGATCGTGAGATCCTCGGTGAGCGGCTCGGTCTTGTAGGCCACGACGTCGGGCCGGGACGCGGCGAAGCGCTGGTCGTCGACCATGTGCTCGCGCGTCATCCCGGTGGCCTGGCCGCTGATGTAGGGCACGGGCTTGGCGGGATCGCTGACGTACTCGTCGTAGGGGGCCGGGCTTTCCCCGCGCGGCGCCTCGAAGGACAGCTTCCCCGAATCCCGGAAATAGAGCTTCTTCGTCGTGACGTTCTTCGGCGGCCAGGTCTCGAACTTCCTCCACTGGTTCGAGCCGGTCTCGAACATGGTGGCTTCGGCCAGCTTGGGATCCTCCTTGTCCTTGAGGTAGTGGCAGAAGAAGGGGAACTCGATCTGCTCGCGGTAGTAGACGGAGGTCTTCCCGCCGAAGCGCACGTTGCCGAGCGAATCGCCGTCGCCCCCCGCCCACTGGCCGTGGTACCAGGGGCCCATGACGAGGACGTTGGTCGCGCCGGGGCTCTGCTCCTCCACCGCCTCGTAGACCTTGAGCGCTCCGAAGAGGTCTTCCGCGTCGAACCAGCCGCCCACGGTCATCACGGCGGGCCGGATCTTCTTCAGGTGGCTGCGGATGTTGCGCGCCTTCCAGTAGTCGTCGTAGTTCGGATGCTGCATCATCTCGCTCCAGAACGCGACGTCGCCCTTGAAGTACTTGCTCTCCATGTTCGACAGCGTGCCGAGCTCGAGGAAGTAGTCGTAGCCGTTGCTGAGGTTCTGCTTCGGCCGGGGTCCCGGGATCGCCGGCCCCGCGCGCTGCCGGCCGAAACCGTCGAGGAAGCGGAACGCGTGGGCGAGGTAGAAGGCGCCGTTGTGATGGAAGTCGTCGCCGACGAACCAGTCGGACACGGGCGCCTGGGGCGACGCGGCCTTGAGGGCCGGATGGGCGTCGATCATCCCTGCCGCGGTGTAGAAGCCGGGATAGGAGATGCCCCACATGCCGACGCGGCCGTTGTTGTTGGGGACGTTCTTCACGATCCAGTCGATGGTGTCGTAGGTGTCGCTGCTCTCGTCGACGTCCTCGGGCTTCGCCTTGGCGGCGCGGTGGGGCGTCACGTTGACGAAGTCGCCTTCGGACATGTTCCGGCCGCGGACGTCCTGGTAGACGAAGATGAAGCCCTCCTTCAGGAAGAGGTTGGAGGGGCCCAGGCCGGTCTTGAACTTGTCGGCGCCGTAGGGGCCGACGCTGTAGGGCGTGCGCGTCAGCATGATCGGCCAGGGATGGGAGCCGTCCTTCGGGGTGTAGATCGACGTGAAGAGCTTCTTGCCGTCGCGCATCGGGATCGAGACTTCCTGCTTGGCGTAGGCGGCGGGGATCGATCCCGCCTCCTGCGCCTGCGAGGCGGCGGCGGCGAAGAGAAGGCTCAGGAGGGCGGCGGTCGTGTTTCTCATGTCTATCCTACAATGACGGAGTTCAGAGCTTTCCACGGACGACGGCGAGAGGATGGCCCAGCTCCTTCCGCAGCTCTTCCAGGAAGGCCCGGCTGAGCGGGGGCCAGTTCCAGAAGCGGAAGGCGAGGTTTCCGAACCCGGTGCCCGAGTCGTAGCCCCACGCCGTCACCGGCGCGGCCGCCCCGCAGCCGGGACAGCCGAGCGACGAGTCGTCGTCGCCGGCCAGCCAGCCCTGCACCGCGGCGGGCCATTCCTCGTCGGGATCGTCGAAGACCGCCGCGCATTTCGGACAGATGGCCCGCGGCGACCGCGGATCGCTCATGTCGCCCGAATGGATGGCGCGGCCGATGATCACCTGGAGATGCGAGTAGACCGGGGGGATCGTTTCGTGGGCGGTCCGGCCGACTGCGGGATCGGAGATCTCGAGCGCCCGCGGACCGCGGGGATAGCCGCCCTCCTCGCTCGGGCTGGCGGCGATGACGCCCTTCCCCGCGAGGAATTCCACGACGTGCCGGGCGAGGTGGTCCGCCTGGTCCGGCCGGACCTGCGTGTCGATGACGGTCTGGAAGAGATCGGCCACGGACCCAAGATAGCCGCCGGGACGGCTGCGGGGAAAAGAAAACCGGGCGTGGGGATCGCTCCCGCACGCCCGGCTTATCCGTTCTGGGGACGTTTCTAGTTGTTGTTCTTCTTCTTGCCGGCGGGGAAGGCTTCCTCAAGCTTCTTCTTCTGCTCGTCGTCCTTGCAGATTTCCTTCAGCTTGTTCATTCCCTCGGTCTTGATCGTCCGGACCTCGCCGTAGGCCGCCTTCTTGTCCTGGGCGTCCTTCACCTTGTCGGCCGCTTCCTTCACCTTGGCCGTGTACTCGGTGACGATGGGCTCGGACTTCTTGAGCTGCTCCTCGTCGAAGCCGACCTTCGTCTTGAGCTCATCCTGCGTGGGGAACGACGCCCCGCGGCCCTGAGCGAAGGCCACTGCCGAAGACAGGAACACCACCGCGACAGCCGCCAGAATCGTGCGCATGGTCATCTCCCTAAAACATTCAATCCCCTGGGACTCGCCCCCAGACAAGAAGTCTGATCGGCCCCCCTTCCCGATATTCCTGAAAATCCGATGCGCGCGGATCGCCGCGATCCCGAGCACACATGTTTGATGCATGCCTCCCCACAAAACAACCTGGTTGTTTTGTGTCGGCGGCTAGAAGATGCCGCGCTCGGGGACCCAGATGACGTCGCCGGGCTGGACCTCCAGGTCCAGATCCAGGCGGCCGTCCAGGATCGCGTCCAGGTTCACCTGGAGGGTCTGCACCATTCCCGAAGGGCCATGCCGGAGCACCTGGACCCCGCCGGTCGAGGCGAACTTGGTGTAGCTGCCGGCATTCGCGACCGCCATCGACACGGTCACCTTGGTGGTGTTGGGCAGTTCGAAGCTTCCGGGATGGTTGACCTGCCCCAGCACGTAGGCGACCCGGAGCGACGCCGGAACCACGACGAGATCGTCGGGCCAGAGATCCAGGTCCGCGTCGGCCTTCCCCAGGGAAATCTGACGCTCGACCTCGACCAGCGAAAACCGCATCACCGTGCGTTCGCCGTTCCCCTGGCGCCGCACGACCTGGACCAGGTCCTTGGACGCCTTGTCCGTGAAGCCTCCGGCGGCCGCAACCAGCTGGAGCACCGTCATGCGCGCGTCGGAGGCCAGCTCGTATCCGTCGGGCTTGGTCACGCCGCCCACGATGAAGACCTTCCGCTTGACGTATTCCTTCACGGTCACGGTGACCGAGGGAGACTGCAGGTAGTCGGCGGCCAGCTTCTCCCGGATGGTCTTCTCGAGAACGGAGGAGCTCTTCCCCGCGGCCTGGACCGCGCCGATCAAGGGGTAGCTGATCAGCCCGTTGTCGGGAATCTTCGTCTCGAGCTCGAGGTCCGGCTGCTGGTGGACGCTGATCTTCACGAGATCCCCCGGCACGAGGACGAGCTCGGGCCGCGGCACGTTCTTCGGAAGCGCCACGGGCTCGGGCGGCGGAATCGACTTGCGCTGATAAGGCGGCGGGCGCTGCGTCGCGCAGGCCGCGAGAAGCAGGATCGCCGGCAGCAGCAAACGCTTCATGGGTTTCACCCTCTTCATCTCCGCAGGGCGGTGCGTCTATCCCGCCCGGACCTCCGAAGGACGTCGATCCTGCCTGCGGACGTTCAACTCCTGCTGCATCAGGCTGGCCAGGATCCGGGCCTCCTCCACTTCCAGCCCTTTCCCGTATTCGCGCGTCTTCCCGTCGACCTCGATGAGAATCTCGCCCTCGCCGTGCCCGATGAACATCCGTCCCCAGGAGGGATACACCACGTCGAACTTCAACCGCGAGCCCGTGATCCGCCGGATCGCCGGGCGCTCGAAGCTCCGGGTGAAGCCCACCCCTTCGATCTCCCTGCGGACCGTCAGCCCGTCGCGGCGGACCACGTAGATCTCTCTTCCCGCCAGATACCAGAGCAGCCGATAGAGGACGAAGCCGCCCGCCGCCGTGAAGGCCGCAAGGAACGCGACGAGGACCGGCTGCGGAAGCGGCGGAACGGGCTGCCGCCCCAGCAGGCCGAGGACCAGGACCGCCTCGCCCGCCATCCAGATCAGAAACCACATCCCGTGGAGGAGCCTGCGGTACCACTCGGCCTTGACCGGCAGGACAATCCGAAGGGACTGGGAATCCCGGATCATCCGGAGCCCGGGATGGCTGAACTCGCTGTTTTCCATATAGGTCATCCCCCGACCGTCGGACCTCGAGCTCCGGAACGATTCCATCTACGACTCCCGTCCGAGAAAGTGACTGGCGGATCAGGACTCTGAGCCTCAGGCCGCGGGAACGTTATGCCTGGACCGTGAACCTGGCTGGCAATCGGGGGCGGCAGCGAGTAAAACGGTATCCGCGTGGACAATCTCGCGCACACGTTGATCGGGATCGGCGTCGCCCGCAGCGGGCTCTCCCGGCGCTATGGAGCGGGGACGACGGCGACGCTCGCCCTGGCCTCCAATCTCCCGGACATCGACGTCCTCTGGACCTTCCTGGATCCCTGGGACCGCTTCATGCTCCGCCGCACGCATACCCACGCGCTGGTCGCCCTTCCGCTGCTGGCCGCCCTCCTGGCCGTCGCGCTCCGATGGCGCTACCGGGAGCAGCGCTGGGGCCTGCTCTTCGGCCTCTCCCTGCTGGGGATCCTGCTCCACGTCTTCTTCGACCTCGTCAACTCCTTCGGGGTGGTCCTGCTCTGGCCCTTCTCGCCGCGGCGCTTCGAGCTGGCCTCGGTGTTCATCATCGACCTCGTGATCTGGGGATTGATGATCGGCGCCCTCGCGATGGGCCGCTTCCTGAAATCCGAGGATCGGAAGGAGCGTGCCTACCAGGTCGCCGTGACGGCGCTCGGCGTCTACGTGATCCTCTGCCTCGCCGCCCACGCCCGGGCGGAAGTCCAGATCCGCGATCAGCTCGCGCGCGACCGGCTGCATCCCGAGGTCCTGCAGATCTTCCCCGAACCGCTGGGGCCGCAGCGTTTCCGGGCGGCGGCCCGCGTGGGGGGCGCCTGGAACGTCTATCTCTGTTCCCTGCTCCGCGGAACCAGCGAGCTCCAGGCGGTCGTCCCCACGGACGACGCGTCGCCGCGCGTCGCCGAACTCCGGGCGACGCCCCGGGGAAAGGCGCTCGACCGCTTCATGGCGGCCCCGGTCTGGACGCTCCACCCCGACGGCCGCGCCGAAGTCTATGACCTCCGCTTCAGCAGCCTCGTCGTCCCCCGGGCCGCGACCTTTCGAGTGGAGTTTCCCGCCGGGAGTCTCGAGCCCGTGGTCCGTTAACGCCTGTTGCACATCCTGCAATCACGGCGTAAGATTGGGAATCACATGGCCGACGACAGGCTGAACATCCGGAAAGCGATCGAGGACAATGCCAAGGTCAGCGACCTGGCGAACCTCGCCAGCAGCGGCGTCAAGAGAGTCAAGGTCCTCGACGAGAACGCGCTCCGCGAGATGATCGAGGCCGCCATCGACCAGGTGGTCCACAGCTCGACCCAGGAGGAGCGCTCCCGCATCCTCGCCGACTCCCGCAAGCAGCTCACGAAGCTGATGAACGAGCGGGACGAGATCGCCAACCGCGCGAATATGGAAGCGGCGAGCCGGAACGAGCTGATCCAGCAGATCGACAAGCTTCAGAACGAGCTCAAGGTCCGGAAGAACATCGACGAGCAGCAGGAAGCGCTCCAGATCCAGCTCCAGGAGACCGAGGCCCGCGAGAAGGAGCTGCAGGGCGAGAACGCCTGGCTTCGCGAGAACAACGACAAGATGGTCGAGCAGCTCGACCAGGCCCAGGCGGAGATCCAGCGGCTCAAGGACGAGATCGCCCGGCTGGAGGCGGAGATCGAGCGGCTCAAGGCGGAGCTCGAGAGCCTGCGGGGCGTCGCCCAGTCCAACGAGGAGGAGCTCGAGAGGCTCCGCAACGGTGCGAAGACGGACCAGGACGAGCTCCGCCGCGACCTCGAGGCGGCGCAGGCCGAAGCCGCCGCGCTCCGCGACCGGCTGTCCGGCGGCGAAGGGCTTGCGCAGGAGCTGACGCAGGCCTGCGAGGAGAACGACGCGCTCAAGGAGAAGCTCCGCGAGGCCGAGGGCTACTACCAGGAACTGGCCGACGCGCGGCAGGAAGCCGAGAAGCTCCGGCAGGATCTCGACGAGATGCGCCGCGCGCGCGTGTCCTCCGCGGCCGCCAACCGCCAGGATGCGGAGCAGGCCGCCAAGCTCCAGTCCGAATTGGAGGAGGCCCGCGCCGAGGTGGAGCGCCTCAAGACGGAGCAGGCCAACCTGAAGGCGGCCGAGGTCCTCGAGGAAGTCCCGATGGTCGTCCCGATGGGCGAGGATGCGGCGCCGCCGCCGAAGCCGCCCTTCACCGGCAAAGCCGGCAAGGGGCTCGACATCGGCACCGTCAACCTCGTCGCCTCGGAGCAGAACAACGAAAACGAGACGGAGCTGCGCCTGCAGCGCAACGTCTTCATCGACGTCGAGATCACGCCCTACACGAAGGCGATGCTGACGAAGCTGAACGTCGGGTACGTCGTCCAGGGCAAGCGGATGTACATCCTCGGCGAGCCGGCCTTCAAGCTCGCGAACGTCCTGAACCGCCGCACGCGGCGGCCGATGGCGGACGGCCTGATCTCCCCGAAGGAGCAGGACGCGCTGCCGATCATGAAGCTGCTCATCGGATCGATCCTGGGCGAACCGCGCATCCCGTCGGAAGTCTGCTTCTACTCGGTGCCGGGCGAGCCGGTCGACACCGACCTGTCGGTCGCCTACCACCGCGACCTCTTCGACGCGGTCCTGAAGGCGCTCGGCTACAAGCCCTCGCACATCCTCGAAGGCCACGCCGTCACCTTCGCCGAGCTGGCGGAGGAGGACTTCACGGGCATCGGCGTCTCCTGCGGCGGCGGCATGTTCAACGTCTGCGTGGCCTACAAGTCGATGCCCGCGCTCTCCTTCTCGACGTCGCGCAGCGGCGACTGGGTCGACCGCAACGTCGCGCAGGTGCTCGGCATCAAGCCCGAGAAGGCGGCGCAGATCAAGGAGAAGGGCGTCGACCTGATGTCCCCGAAGAACCGCGAAGAGGACGCCATCGCGATCTACTACCGGAACCTGATCCAGTACAACGTCACCAACATCGCCGAGCGCTTCCGGTCGGCCGAGAACATGCCGACCTTCAAGGAGCCGATCTCGATCGTGTTCTCCGGCGGCACCGCGATGGGCGGCAACTTCATCGAGCTGGTGAAGGACGTGTTCAAGAAGATCGACTTCCCGCTGCCCGTCAAGGAAGTGCGCCTCGCGAAGGATCCGCTCAACGCGACGGCCAAGGGCGCCCTCGTGGCGGCTCAGCTTGAGATGGCAAATCAACCCCAATAACCAGTACCCAGTACTCAGTACACAGGCAGATCAAATCCCCCTGAAGTCCGACCCGCAAGCATGGGGTGCTGAACCGTCGAGCGTCCCCCGCAGGGGGAGAAGAGGGGGGAAGGTTTCTGCCTGGGTACTGTGTTCTGTGTACTGTTCTTATCCCAGGAGGCCGACCCGCATCTGGCCGCCGGGATAGAACACGACGAACCAGGCGAAGTTCGTCGCGTCGAAGTAGAGCCGATCCGTCTTGGCGCCGAACTGGCCCAGGATCATCTCACCGGTCGCCAGGAAGATCTGGCCCGTGGCCTCGAAGCCGAAGGACGTGTCCCAGAACATGACGCGGCCCTTCGGGTCGATCATCGCTTCCATCGTCCGCTTGAAGCCCGGCGCGCCGATCGAGCCCGTCCAGCCCTCGAGCACCGCCTGGCCGTTCAGCTTGCCCTTCATGAGCGCGTCGGCGAGCCCGATGGGGCCCTCCGGGATGCCGCCGATGGCCCGCTTGAAGAACTCCTTCAGCAGCGCGCGCGATTCCTTGTAGTAGATGAACTTCCACAGCTCGTATTCGGAGGCGAAGGTCGGGCGGATCCGGTCGGGCACCAGCGTGGTGATCGTGTTGGCCGGGATCGCGGGCACGCTGAGCGTGTAGATCGGATCGAGGGGCATGGCGGTGGGATGGAGCTGCTTGATCAGCTCGCTCTGGATCTCCTCCTTCGTGGAGCCCTTCCCGCCCAGCTGGCCGACGATGTGGACCGCAGTCCAGTCGGGGATCGCCTGCCGCAGGACGTTGATCGTGTCGGGCATCTGGGCCTTGAAGAGCGCCGGAAAG
>Ga0134122_10004504_pt1 | contig 10341 bp, 6 predicted proteins | sample KB302_FD_96461 | JGI IMG/M metagenome (GOLD analysis project Ga0134122, IMG submission 96461) | Terrestrial soil microbial communities without Nitrogen fertilizer from Kellogg Biological Station, Michigan, USA - KB3-0-2 | ecosystem: Environmental > Terrestrial > Soil > Unclassified ... | reverse complement strand
TGCGGCCGAGCGTGGCGAGTTGCGCGGTGATCTCGGGACCCGTCGTCTCGTAGTGCGCCTGCACGTTCGCGCTGTTGTCGAACTGCTGCGGACGGAACACGTGCCCGGCTTCGCGTGAGAAATCGTCGGCCATGCGGATCGAGCCGAGGAAGCCGCCGAGTTCGGCCGACACCGGGATCACGGCGGCGCCCAGGCTCTGGATGACCAGCACGCGCTCGCGTGACATCCAGTCGGGCATGTAGATGCGCACCGGGTGCCCGAGCGCGCGGCCAATGGCCGCGAAGGAGATCCCGGTGTTGCCGCTGGTGGCCTCGGCGATGGCGTCGCCGGGCGCGATGTCCCCGCTCGCGTAGGCGCGCTGCAGGATGTACAGCGCCATGCGGTCCTTGATGCTGTCGGTGAAGTTGTAGGCCTCGTGCTTGGCGTAGACGCGGTGCTCGCGGCCGCGGTAGCGGCAGTGGATTTCGAGCAGCGGCGTGTTGCCGATGAGCCGCGCCAGGGCAACCAGCTTGTTCGCAGTCATTTTGGAGTCGGCGACCGGCGCTTTCATGCGGGCCGAATATTACCCTACGGCGCCGCGCGCACTCCGGATGCAGCCGCGAAAAATATTTGTCCGGCCTGTGAATCCGCTGCATCCGCCCGGGCCGCGCCGCGTAGTCCCCGCTGTGTAACAAGTGACGCCTCATGACGAGGCCAAGGGGAAACGTATGAATCTCAGGAAAACCGGTTTGCTGGCCGCCGCGGTCGCGGGCCTGCTGCCGTTTGCCGCTCACGAAACGTGGGCCTCCAGCCACCGCGAGGCGCCGGCGATCACGCGCATGCCGACGGTGGACTCGACCGACTTCTACCTGTTCAACAGCTACGAGCCGGGGCGCGACGGCTACGTGACGCTGCTCGCCAACTACATCCCGCTGCAGGACCCGTACGGCGGACCTAACTACTTCGCCATGGACCCGTCGGCACTGTACGAGATCCACGTCGACAACGACGGCGACGCACGCGAGAACCTGTCGTTCCAGTTCCGCTTCACCAACCGGCTGGCCAACGACAACCGCGGCATCAAGCTGAACATTGCCGGCCCCAACGTGGCGGTGCCGCTGAAAAACGTCGGCGGCGTGAGCGCCGCGGACAACTCGGCGCTCAACTTCCGCGAGAGCTACCAGCTGTGGGTCACGCGCGGCGACCGCCGCCATGGCCAGGCGCAGGCCGTGACCGGCAGCAACGGCGGCACGGTGTTCGGCAAGCCGTACGACTTCGTCGGCACCAAGACCTTCGGCAGCGTGGCCGCGTACAAGCAGTACGCGAACTCGTTCGTCTACACGGTCAACATCCCGGGATGCAACATGCCGGCGCGCGTATTCGTCGGGCAGCGCAAGGAAGGCTTCGCGGTCAACCTCGGCCGCGTGTTCGACCTGGTGAACCTGGTGCCGGTGGAAGGCGACAGCGCGCCGGGCGCCGGCGATGGCAAGGGCTTCCCGGGCGGCATCACCCAGTCCCGCGCCAACAACATCGTCGACGATGCCAACATCACCACGATTGCGCTCGAGGTGCACAAGAACTGCCTCGTGGGCAGCGGCAATGGCGTGATCGGCGGGTGGACCAGCGCGTCGCTGCGCCAGGCCCGGGTGCTGAACCCGCAGCCGACCTTCGCGCGTCCGGACGTGGACGGCGGGCCGTGGGTGCAGGTGTCGCGGCTCGGCATGCCGCTGGTCAACGAACTGGTGATCGGCCTGCCCGACAAGGATCGCTTCAATGCCAGCGAGCCGAAGTCGGACGCGCAGTTCGCCACCTACGTCACCAATCCGACGTTGCCGGCGCTGCTCGACGTGCTGTTCCGCGACGCCGTGAACCAGACGCTGGGCACGAGCTTCACCAACATTGCGCCCAACAACTTTCCGCGCAACGACCTGGTGACCGCGTTCCTGACCGGGTTCGCGGGCGTCAACCAGCTGGCGAAGGTGACTCCGTCGGAGATGACGCGGCTCAACACCGGCATCGCGGCCACGCCTGCCGCCGGTCAATCCAACTTCGGCGTGGCGGGGGGTGACCTCGCGGGCTTTCCGAACGGCCGGCGACCGGGCGATGACACCGTCGACATCGCGCTACGCGTGGTGATGGGAGCGCTGTGCTATCCCCTGACGATTGGAGGCAACAGCGTCGACCTCAAGCTGTGCACGCCGGCGAATGCGCCGCTCGGACAGGTGCCGTTCACCGACGGTGCGCCGGTGTCGGCGGCCGACTTCGACACCACCTTCCCCTACCTGACGACGCCGCTGCCGGGCGCGGGAGGCTGAGATGAAACCTTCCACAGTTGTCATTTACGGCATCGCGGCACTCGCGATCGCGGGATGCGGCGGCTCCGGGGGCGGCATGCAGCAGCCCGCCAACGAGGCGCCGATGATCACCGCGATCCCCGGCCAGTCGGTCGACCAGGACACGCCGCTGACGCTCGCGATCGGCATCTCCGATCGCGAGTCGCCGGCGGGTAGTTTGATGGTCTCGGCCACGGCGGATGCCACCTCGGTGTTCCCGGCGGATGGCCTGGTGGTGTCGGGTGAGGGCGCCACGCGCACGCTGACCTTGACGCCACTCGAGGCCGTCTCCGGCCTGGCGACCATCACGGTCAATGTCGCGGACTCCCAGGGTGCTTCTGCCACGCGCAGCTTCCAGGTCGAGGTCAAGGCGCGTGACGCTTCGCTGCGCGCCATGGCGTTGGACACCTTCGCAAAGGGCGAAGCCGATGACCCGACCACGGTCAATGGCTGGACGATGCAGAACGACGCTGACGACCCGGCGGTGTTCGCAGCGCTGATCCCGACCGGGGACGAGTGATGGGGCGGGCGGCACGCAGCTGGATCGTGCTGGCCCTGGCGTTCGGGGCCGTCGCGGCGCATGCCGCGGCGGCTCCGCGCTTCGTACCTGCGGATCCCGGTTTCGTCGTGGCACGCGTCCAGCAGGCCGTGCCGGACGCGGCACTGCGCGAGCTCATCGCGCGCTGGCGCGCCTCGCCCGGTGACGCGGAAAGCGTCGCGCTCGGGGCGGCCTTCCTCGATCGTGCGCATGAGTTGCGCGAACCCATGTACGTGGGCCGTGCCGAGTCGGTACTCGCCGCGGCCGTGACGCGACCCGGCGCGTCGGCAAGCGCGCAGCGGCTCTATGCCCAGACCCTGCAATTCCGCCACGATTTCCCAGCCGCGAAGCTGCGCCTCGACGCGCTGTTGCGCGACGATCCCCATGACGCGGCGGCGCGACTGCAGCGCGCCTCGGTGAACCTGGTGCGCGGTGAATTTTCCGCGGCCCGGATCGATTGCGCGCAGCTGGTGGCGCAGGCGGGCATGCGCGCCGAGGCCATGGCCTGCCTGGCCGAATCGCTGGCCGGGACCGGCGCATTGCCGCGCGCGCGTGCGTTGCTGGGCGCCTATCCACTCAGCCGGGACGAGGACGCGCGGGCGCGCGGCTATTTCCTCGCGGTACGCGCCGAGCTGCACGAGCGCGCCGGCGACCTCGATCGCGCGCTCGCCGATTACGCCGCAGCCCTGGCGCTGGCGCCGGCCGACGATTCGATCCGCGCGGCGCTCGCGGATGCGCTGGTGGCACGCGGCGAGCCGCACGAAGCCTGCGCACTGCTGGACGTCGAACGCGCCGGGCTGCCGCTGGTGGTGCGGCGGGCGGTTTGCGCCGGCGAGCCCGAGCGCGACCGGTCGCGCGTGCAGGCGCAGGGCTGGCTCGAGCAGGAGGCGGCACGCGGCGATGCACCCCACCTGCGCGAGGCCGCGCTGCTGGCGCTGGCCACCGGTGACTTTCCCGCGGCATTGGTCGCGGCGCGCGCCAACTTCGCGCTGCAACGGCAACTCGCCGACGTGCGTGCGCTGGCACGCGCGGCATCCGCGATGCGCGATGTGAGCGCGCGGCGCGAGCTGGAGGACTGGCTGCGCACCACGGGCTTCCGCGATGCCGTCACCGAGGCCATTCTCGGCGCGGCGACGCGCAGTTAGAGTGTCGGCCGTGAGACACATCCGAGCACTGCTGACCTGTTTCGCCGCGCTTAGCCTGGCGCCGGCCGCATGGGCCCACGCGACCAGCACGAGTTACCTGGTCGTCGGCGCGCCGCAGCCCGACGGGCCGGTGTCGTTGCGCTGGGATCTCGCCGTGCACGATCTGGTGTGGAACGTGTACCTCGACAAGGACTACGACGGCGTCGTTACCTGGCAGGAAGTCGAGGACTCGCGCAGCCGTTACCTCGAACCCGCCGTGCTGTCGCAGATCTCCATCCAGCGCGGCGACGCCGCCTGCAAGCTCGCCGTCAAGGACGTGGCGTTGGCCGAACGCACCGGCCAGAACTTCCTGTCGGTGGCCTTCACCGTGGATTGCCCGCGGGCCGGCATGCTGATCGTGGGCGGTCCGCTGTTCACTTTCGGCGATGCCGCGCAGCGCGTGCTGATCAGCCTCGCCCGCGGCAAGGAAACACTCACCGGCGTGATCAGCGCGAACTCGCCGCTGTGGACCGAGCCGGTGCGGCCGTCGGCGTGGGCGAGTTTCCTGCGCTTCCTGCGCGAGGGCGTGTGGCACGTCCTGATCGGGTACGACCACATCGCGTTCGTGTTGCTGTTGCTGCTGCCGTCGGTATTGCGGCCGGTGAATGGCCGGTGGCAGGGCGCCGAGGGATTCCGCGACGTCACGCGGGACATCGTGACCATCGTCACCGCGTTCACCGTCGCGCATTCGACCACCCTGGCGCTCGCGGTCACGGGTACGGTGCACCTGCCGACCCAGCCCATCGAGGTGGCGATCGCCGCGTCGATCGCGGTCGCGGCGGCCATCAACCTGCTGCCGCGTCTCTCCGGCCTGCGACTGCCGCTGGCGTTCGGCTTCGGCTTCGTGCACGGCTTCGGCTTCGCCAATGCACTGAGCGAAATCGATGCCTCCGGGGCCACGCTGCTGCCGCTGCTCGCGGGCTTCAACATCGGCGTGGAAATCGCGCAGCTGGCGATCGTGTCGGCGGTGCTGCCGCTGATCTACCTCGCGCGGCGCCGGCGCTGGTATGCAACCGGAGTCATGCCGCTCGGCTCGTGCGCGCTCGGCGCCGCCGGCCTGGTGTGGTTATTTCAACGGATCTGAACGATGCCGTAAGACGGTGCCGGAGCATGCAATCCGGCAAAACTCCCTGCCTAACTAATCGAATCTCCCGACTCAGTCGCGCGAGTTTTGCCGGATTGCATGCTCCGGCACCTTCTTGCGCGCCGGCGCCTTGCGCCCGGAGGCGGTCAGGATGCCCGAGTAGCCGTACGCGGCGTTGTCGCGGCACGGGATCACCTGCGCGTCGATGCTCGCGGGCGCGAAGCCGTTCTCGGTCATCGCCGCCTGCATGTCGTCGATGGTCAGGTTCGAGCCCGGGAACATGCGGTCGCCGCACTTGTAGGCCTTGCACTGGTGCAGGGCATGGATGATGAACGTGCCGCCGGGCTGCAGCATCGAGGTCACGTTGCGCAGGCATCGCCGGAAGACGCGCGGATCGCTCGAGATCGCGTCGATGCAGAAGCCGGTGATGATGAGATCGTAGAAGCCGGTGCGTGCCGGTCCCAACGGTTGCTTGAGGCGCGCGTCGCTCACGTACAGGCCGCGCACCACCTTGCGCGTCAGCGCCTCGCGTTTACAGATCTTGTCGTTGCTCGGGTGCTGGCTGCCCTCGCACGCGAGCACGTAGCGCGTGAAGCGCTTCCACTCCGGAGCGCTGTCGTCGGCGCACAGCCACTCGCGCGCTTCGGTGAGGTTGTCGGCCAGCCAGTCGGCCATGTCCATGCGGAACACGTAGCGTGACGCGGCGATCGCGCGGTGCAGGGTCGGGCCGCAGCCGTATTCCAGTCCGCGGCCGAAGCGGTGCTTCGCCGCGCGCAGCACGTCGAGCTGGTAGGCGAGCACTGCCTGCTCGTCCGGCAGCACGACCTCGCTGTAGTAGGTCTGGAAGTAATCGCGCGCTCTCCATTCGGAGTAGTCGGCGACCAAGGGATTTCGATTCGCGTTTCCGTCCACCACAGTTGCCTTCCCCGCTGGTCAGTTTTTTTATTTTGTGAGGAGCCATGCCTGCTCCGTTGTCGGAGAATACTGACCTGCGCAATGGTCCAATAGCCGCACGTCCCTTAGAGGAAAACCCTGAATAAGCAGTGCGGACTACTGGAGCAGGTGATGCTGCCGGGTGATGGGAACCGTGAAGAGTTGGCAGGATGCCTGCAAAAACCGGCCAGAAAACCGGGGAGTGCATCAATGTGGCCAACTGCCTTCGCAAGCAACAATAATCGATCATGAACGCCCGTCCTGATGTCCCGCAGGTCGCGCCCGAAGCGCAGCTGCCCGCCGAATTCCGCTCGGCGTTGCAGCTCGCGCAGGCGGCTGTCTGGGATTGGCAGCTTTCGATAGACCGCTTCCAGGTCGACGAAGCCTGGGTGCGGGCCTTCGGCATCGACGTGGGCGCCGGCCCGATGGCGCTGCGCGACTGGCAGAAGCGCATCCATCCCGACGATCTCGGCGCGTTCAATGCCGCGAGCGATTCTTGCCAGCACGGCAGCGATCGCTTCGAGTGCGAGTACAGGTTGTTAGCCGCCGGGCATCGGTGGCTGTGGGTCCTGCATCGCGGGCGGGTCGTGCAGCGGGAAAGGGATGGCGCCGCGGCGCGCATCACCGGCCTGCTGCTCGACATCGATCGCCGCAAGAGCGAAGAGGTGGCGCGCAGCGACAGCGAATCGCGCCTGGCCACCGCGCTGTGGGGCGCGCGCGCGGCGTTCTGGCAATGGCACGTGCCGAGCAATGCGCGCACCGCGAGCCCGCTGTGGCTCGCGATGACGGGTTATTCGCGCGCCCAGTGGGACGCCACGCCGAACCCGTGGTTCAACAACCTGCATCCCGAAGATCGCGACGAGGTCGACCGCCAGCTGCGCGAGCACGCGCAGGGTCTGCGCGACTCGGTGGAGTTCGAATACCGCTTCAAGACCGCGAACGACGAATACCACTGGATGCAGGATCGCGGCCGCGCGGTCGAGTGGGACCTGGCCGGCCGCCCGGTGCTGGTCATCGGTGTCACCCTCGACATCGACGCCAACAAGCGCGCCGAGGCACACCTGCGGTCCAGCGAGCACATGCTCGAGACCGCCGCGTGGGGCGCGGGCATCGGCCTGTGGGAAACCAACTTCGCCACCGACACCACGCGCTGGTTCAACGACTGGTGCGATCGCCACGACATCGATCCCTGCACCGGCGGCGATCACGTCGGGCGCTGGGACCAGAACCTGCATCCCGACGAGGGCCCCGAGGCCACGCGCCGCTTCTTCGAGCACGTCAACGGCAAGGCCGAGTACTACGACGCCGAGTACCGCATTCGCACGCGCTCCGGCCAGTGGCGCTGGGTATTCGAGCGCGGCCGCGTGGTGGAGCGCGACGCCAGCGGCAAGGCCCTGCGCATGCTCGGCGTGTGCATGGACCTCGACGACAACAAGGTCGCCGAGCTGCAGGCCAACGCGCGCAACGAGCGCGTCGAGGAGGCGCTGCAACTCACCATTGCCGGCGTATGGGACTGGGACGTCGAGAAGGGCGTCACGCACAACACCGACGGCTACTACCGCGTGTTCGGCGTCGACCCGGCGTTCGGCAACGCCAACCCGATGAACTGGCGGCAGCTGCTCGACATCGACCCGGAACATGCCGCCGACCAGTTCCGGCGCCGCCTGCTGAGCGTCGATCCGTCCGCGCACATGCTCGAGATCGAGTATCGCTTCCGGCACACCGACGGCAGCTGGCACTGGGCGCTGGACCGCGCCTACGTGACCGAGCGCATGCCGGACGGTTCGACCAAGCGCGTGCTCGGCCTGGTGGTGGACATCACCGAGCGCAAGTTGCGCGAGACCGCGCTGTCGGCCGCCGACCAGCGTTTCCGCGCCATCGCGCGCGAGCTCAACTGCCTGATCTACGAGATCGACACGGCGTCCGGAGTGTCGAGCGGTGAGGGCTGCGAACGGGTGATCGGTTACACCTCGGCTGAACTGCCGGGCCCTGCCGACTGGGCGGCGCTGGTGCACCCCGAGGACCAGCACCTGCTGAAGCAGTGGTTCGATCGCGACGCCGAGTCGATGGTCGCGCTGCAGTACCGGATCCGTCACCGCGACGGCCACTACGTGACGCTGCTGGATTCTCCCTGCGTGGTGCGCGATGCCGCCGGCAAGGTGGTGCGCATCGTCGGCGTGGCCATCGACATCAGCGAGCAGGCGCGCTCGCAGGAAGCGCTGCGTTCCTCGCAGGAACTGTTGCAGATGGTCGCGGCCGGCACCAGCGACTGGCTGATCCTGGTCGACACCGACCGGCGCGTGCAGTTCATCAACCGCGGCATCCGCACGCACTCGCGCGAGAGCATCATCGGGCAGCGGCTCGACGAGATCGCGGTGCCCGAAGATCGTCCCAACATCCTCGCGGCGCTCAACCAGGTGCTGAGCACCGGCGAGTCGGTCGACCTGCAGCTCGCCGCGGCGGGCACCCAGTACGGCGGCCGCTCCTTCGACTCGCGCATCCGCGCGGTGCGCTCGGGCGGCACCATCACCGGCGCGGTGATCAACATCACCGAGATCACCGACCGGCAGGCCGCGCAGCACCTGCGCGAGACGCAGGCGCGCATGTTCGAGCTGCTGCACGAAGGCGTGGTGGTCATCGATTCGTCCAATACCATCCGCATGGCCAATCCAGCGTTCGAGCGCATGTTCGGCCTCGCGCCAGGTGGCGCGGTCGGAACGCCGATCGAAGAGCTGATCGCGCAGCCGGCCGGCGTGCGCCGCGAACAGCTCGAGCAACAGTTGTTAGGTTCGAACGGCGAGGTGCCGGGCCTGGCGCCGGTGGAATTCAAGTGCCGCCGCCGCGACGGTTCGAGCTTCGACGCGGCCTGTGTCGCGACGCTCACGCACCTCGACGGCGCCACGCACCGGCTCGCGGTCATCACCGACGTCACCGAGCGGCGCGGCCTGGAGCGCGAGATCCTCGAGATCGCCGGGCGCGAGCAGTTGCGCATCGGCTCCGACCTGCACGACGGCCTCGGCCAGGACCTGACCGGCGTGGCGCTGATGCTGCGCAGCGTGGTTGCGCAGTTGCGCAAGGAGAATTCCTCGGCGCGTACCGACGTCGAAGACATCATCAGCCTGGTGAACGGTGCCATCGAGAGCACGCGTGCCATGGCGCGCGGCCTGGCCCCGGTGGGCGCCGACCGCGGCGGCCTGATCGCGGGCCTGCAGTCGATGGCGGTGCGCGGCATGGAACGCTATGGCATCCGCGCCCACTTCAATACCTCGCTGAAGGAGCCCCTGACGCTGGACGACGGTGCTGCGACGCACCTATACCACATCGCGCAGGAGGCGTTCACCAACGCCATCCGGCACGGCCGTGTCACGCAGGTCAGCATCGACCTGGCCACGGCCGACGGCGCGCTGACCCTGTCCGTACAGGACAACGGCCGGGGCTTCGACGAACGGAACGCCAGCAACGGCATGGGCATGAAACTCATGCGTTACCGCGCGCAGATGCTCGGCGGCGACGTCGCCATCGCGAACAACAAGGGCGGCGGCGTGATCGTGCGCTGTACCTGCCCGCACCGCGTTCCGAGCGGCGCGGATTCGCTGCCGCGCGGCGGGTTTCCGCTCAAGGACTGAGGTTTTCCGAGGGGCAGGACCAAAGGCCCATTGCGTTTGATCTAACTATAGGAGGGTGTAGGACAAAGGATTGACGCTCCGCCACATCGCCGTATGATTCGACCCTAATAATTGCGCGTAGGGGACGATCATGACAGCTGCCATGGCCACCAAGCGCCAGATCCTCATCGTCGATGATCACCCGATCGTCCGTCAGGGGCTGCGGCGCATGTTCGAAGCGGAACCGGACCTGGCCGTGATCGGCGAGGCGGATTCCGAACCCGCGGCCCGCGAAGCCATCCGCGCCAAGAAGCCCGACATCGTGGTGGTCGACCTGTCGCTGGAACGCGGCGACGGCATCGAGCTGGTCCGGCAGATGCACGCCGAGATGCCCGAGCTGCGCATGCTGGTGCTGTCGATGCACGACGAGACCATCTACGCCGAGCGCCTGCTCGCGGCCGGCGCCATGGGCTACATCATGAAACAGGCAGCATCGGACCAGCTGCTGATCGCCGTGCGCCGCGTGCTCGACGGCCGTACCTACGTCAGCGAAACCGTGCAGCGTTCCCTCGACCAGCGCGCCGGCGAGAGCCGCTCCGAGACCAATGACCCGGTGGCGCGCCTCTCGAATCGCGAAGTGCAGATCCTCAACATGATCGGCCGTGGCATGAGCTCTCGCGAGATC
>Ga0134122_10004499_pt1 | contig 10348 bp, 10 predicted proteins | sample KB302_FD_96461 | JGI IMG/M metagenome (GOLD analysis project Ga0134122, IMG submission 96461) | Terrestrial soil microbial communities without Nitrogen fertilizer from Kellogg Biological Station, Michigan, USA - KB3-0-2 | ecosystem: Environmental > Terrestrial > Soil > Unclassified ... | reverse complement strand
GAAACACGAGCCAGAGGCCTCCGTCGCGCTCCTGAATCGACCCGCCGTGGGCGGCCAGGATCCGGGCGGCGAGCGCGAAGCCGAGCACTCCTCCCAAGGGGTCTCCGCTCTGGCGCTCCTCGGGATCCGGCGGGACTACCGGCGAAGGCGGGCTTTCCGCCTTGATGTGCAGCGCGGGCTTCCCGTTTTCCGCTCTCGCGGCGATCGAGAGCCGGGATTTCGCCGCAGGACCGCGCGCCATGTGCTCGAGCGCCGCGCGCATCGCCCGACGCAGCATCTCGGCGTCGCCCGCCGTGGCCGCGTCGTCGAGCTCCGCCACCCAACCCTCGGTGGAGATGCCGTCCTTCTCCGCCAGGAGCTTCATCGCAGGCTCGACCAGGTCGCGCACGGCGACCTTCTCGCGCTTGAGGTCGTAGCCGTGCTCGAGGAGCCGCTCGATGGTGAAGAAGTCGTCGATCAGCCGGCGCATGCGGCGCAGGGCTCGCAAGGAGACGTCGACCATCTTCTCGGCGCGCTCACCGGTGCGATCCGCGGGCTCCATCCGCTTCAGCAGATCGCAGGACCAGAGAGCAGTGGCCAAGGGGTTCTTGATCTCATGCGCGACGAAACCAAGGTACTTGCCGCGCTTGCCCGGTGGGGACATCGGCCGAACGTAAGCGCATGCCCAAGAGTGCGCAAGCGGACGGCTGCTCCAGAGTTACAGGTCTGGCAACCGGGCAGGCATGGAGTTCTTACCGGATCGGGGTACGTACACTCCGCATCGCAACGTCAAGTCCCTGTGAGGGCGCGTTCCGGCCGCACTGGCATCCCGCTTGCTGATGGCAACGGGCAACTGGTTCCAAGCCCGGAGAAACCGAATGCAACCGTCCGCACTCCCTTCGAGCACAGGCTCGCTCGCCATGTACCTGGCGGAGATCAACAAGTATCCCCTGCTCACGGTCGACGAGGAGCAGCGCCTGGCCAGGCTCTATGCGAAGAGCGGAGACCTGGACGCGGCGCACAAGCTCGTGACCTCCAACCTGCGCTTCGTCGTCAAGGTGGCGTACGAGTACCGCAGCTACGGCATCAAGATGGCCGACCTGATCCAGGAAGGGAACATCGGCCTGATGAAGGCGGTACAGAAGTTCGACGCCGACAAGGGCATCCGCCTGATCTCCTACGCGGTGTGGTGGATCCGCGCCTTCATCCAGAACTACATCCTCAAGAGCTGGAGCCTGGTGAAGCTCGGAACCACCCAGGCGCAGCGGAAGCTGTTCTTCTCGCTCGCCCGCACCCGCCGCGAGCTGGAGAAGTTCGACGGCGCCACCGGCGACATGCAGAAGGCCACCGAAGGCGCCATCGCCAAGAAGCTGCGGGTGAAGCCCGGCGAAGTGCTGGAGATGCAGCAGCGCATGGAAGGCCGCGACCTCTCGCTGGACGCGCCCATGGGCGAGGACGGCGGCTCCTCGCACGTCGACTTCGTGATGGACGGCGCCGATCTGCCGGACGCCGAGATCGCCGACCAGGAAGAGCGCCACATCGTGCAGGAGCGCGTGCTGGAGGCGCTGGGGCGGCTCGATCCCCGCGAGCGGTACATCATCGAGCAGCGGATCATGAACGACAAGCCGATGACGCTGAAGGAGCTGGGCGAGCACTTCGGCTTCTCCCGTGAGCGCGCCCGCCAGCTGGAGATTCGCGCCAAGGCGAAGCTCGAGGCGGAGCTCGGCGAGCTGATGGAAGAGCTGTTTCCGGAAGAGGAGCGGGTGCCGGTGGCTGAGACGGCGTAACAACGATTGGCGGAGCGTGGTTGCTCCTCGGGGCGCGGTCCTTCAAGGCCCGCGCCCCGCTTTTTTCCGGCAGCGCCGCTACTTCTTCGCCCGCGGGAAGGCCGACTTGCCGGCGTAGCGCGAGGAGAGTCCCAGCTCCTCCTCGATGCGCAGGAGCTGGTTGTACTTGGCGGTCCGGTCGCTGCGGCTGGCGGAGCCGGTCTTGATCATCCCGCAGTCGCAGGCGACGGCCAGGTCGGCGATGAACGCGTCCTCGGTCTCGCCCGAGCGGTGGCTCATGATGGTGCGATAGTCGCGCCCGTGAGCGAGCCGCACGCAGTCCAGCGTCTCGGTGAGCGACCCGATCTGGTTGACCTTGATCAAGACAGCGTTGGCGATGCCCTGCGAGATGCCGCGCTGCAGACGCTCGGTATTGGTGACGAAGAGATCGTCGCCCACCAGCTGGACGGTAGCCCCGAGCCGTTCGGTGAGGAGCTTCCAGCCCTCCCAGTCGTCCTCGCTGTAGCCGTCCTCGATGGAGACGATGGGGAAATCCCGTGCCCACGCTGCGTAAAGCTCTGCCAGCTGTGCGCGGTCCAGGGTCTTCCCCTCCCCTTCGAGCACGTACTTGCCGTCCTTGAAGAACTCGCTGGCGGCGCAGTCCAGCGCCAGCACCAGGTCGGCGCCGAGCTTGTAGCCCGCCTTCCCGGTCGCCTCCGCGATCACCTCCAGCGCCTCGCGGTTCGACTTCAGGCTGGGGGCGAAGCCGCCCTCGTCGCCGACTCCGGTGAAGTACCCCCGGCCCTTCAGCACGGCCTTGAGCGCGTGGAACACCTCGGCGCCCATCCGCAGCGCCTCGGCGAAGGTGGGCGCTCCCCAGGGCACCACCATGAACTCCTGGATGTCGACGTTGGAGTCCGCGTGCGCCCCGCCGTTGAGGATGTTCATCAGCGGCACCGGCAACGTGCGCGCGTTCACGCCGCCCAGGTAGCGGTAGAGCGGGATCCCGTACGCGGCCGCGGCCGCACGCGCCGCCGCCAGCGAGACGCCAAGGATGGCATTCGCGCCCAGCGACTTCTTGTTGGGGGTTCCGTCCAGCTCGATCATCAGACGGTCGAGAGCCTCCTGGTCGGCCGCGTCCATGCCGACCAGACGGGGAGCGATGCGGCTGCGCACGTTCTCCACCGCCGTGCGCACCCCTTTGCCGCCATAGCGGTTCTTGTCGCCGTCGCGTAGCTCGTGCGCCTCGTGCTCCCCGGTGCTGGCGCCCGAGGGCACCGCGGCCCGGCCGATCGCGCCCGAGGCGACCGTCACTTCGCACTCGAGAGTCGGATTGCCGCGGCTGTCGAGGATCTCCCTGGCGTGGACGCCGACGATTTCGCTCATGGCGCGGCCCGTAACACGGAGCGCACGCCCGGGCAACGGGCCGTTGTGCTAGAAGGCGCCTCCCCAGACACGGAGGACGGCATGGGTCTGCTCGAGGGAAAGGTCGCGGTCATCACCGGTTCCGGCGGCGGGATTGGACGGGAGCACGCGCTGCTCTTCGCCCGCGAGGGCGCGAAGGTGGTGGTGAACGACCTCGGCAGCGATCGGCACGGCGGGGGCAAGGGCGGCGAGATGGCCGACAAGGTGGTGGCGGAGATCAAGGGCAAGGGCGGGGACGCGGTCGCGAACTACGACAGCGTCGCCACCCGCGAGGGCGCCGACGGCCTGGTCTGGAGCGCGCTCAACAAGTTCGGGCGGTTGGACGTGGTGGTGAACAACGCCGGGATCCTGCGCGACAAGACGCTCCTGAACATGAGCGAGCAGGACTTCGACCTGGTGATCGACGTCCACCTGCGCGGCACCTTCCTCGTCACCCAGGCGGCGGCGCGAATCTTCAAGGTGCAGGGGAAGGGAGGACGGATCGTCAACACCACCTCGCTCTCGGGGCTGCTCGGCAACTTCGGTCAGGGGAACTACGCAGCGGCAAAGGGCGGCATCTATTCGATCACCCGCACCGCGGCGCAGGAGTTCCAGCGGATGGGCGTCACCGTGAACGCGATCGCGCCGGTGGCGCTGACGCGGATGACGCAGGATCTGGCGATGTTCAAGGGCATGACGCCCGACCAGATCGGCCCGCAGTACATCGCGCCCGTGGCGGCTTTTCTGGCGAGCGATCTGGCGGCGGAGATCACGGGCGCCATCGTCGGCGTGCAGGGCCCGAAAGTCTTTCTCTACAAGATGACCGAGACCGAGGGCGTCACGCGCGAGGGCGGGCCGTGGAATCCCGCTGAGATCAAGGAGCGCTGGTCGGAGATCTCGCGCTAGCGCTGCTGTCCGGGGCCTCCGAAGCGCAGCGAGGGTCCCCTTGGGGACCCTCGCTCGATTGCCCAGCCAGCCTCCCGCTGGGCGTCCCGCTAGCGCGGGAACCCTAAGCCGGCACCGAATAATCGATGATGATCACGCCGCGCTCCGGTGTCTCGTCGTCGTCGCGGCGGTCGTTCTGGCGCTGCGGAGTCGGCTCGGGAAGCGGAAGCTCGATGCGGGGACGCTGATTCTCACGGTCCTGCTCACGCTTCTTGATCTCTTCGATGATGAAAGCGTCGAGCATGGGACCTCCGGGGGTTCAACTACAGGATCGATGCAATCCGAGCACCATCGTTTCACCGTCCCCAGCGCTTTCCCCGCCCGTCCGCCCACCTCCAGGGAGCGCCTGGCTCCTGTCTAGACTTGTAACAATCCACCCTAGCAGGGTCAACATACCCATTGTGGTGAACGGGCGCCTCAACGCGTTGTTTCACGGAGACTCTCCGCCCGGGTCTTGAAATTGGCCAGCATGTTGGGGAGGCCGCGATCCGCCAGCGCCTTCTCCAGCGTCTCGGGGACCATGGGGCCAAGGTCGATCTCGATGGCGTAGGTCGCCCGCGTTCCGCCCGCCTTCGTCCGCTCGATCGTCCAGGCGCCCTCGTTCTTGCGCATGAACTCGCCGCCGCGAACCAGGCTCCACTCGATCCGATCCCGCGAGCGGGTGACGTGGCGGAGCGTGAAATCGAACAGCTTCAGCTTCACGTCCAGCCAGTAGGTCACCTCGACGGTGTTCCCCTGGCTGGGGCCGACCCGCACCGCTTTCACCTCGGGCACGAACTCGGGATAGCGCTCGTAGTCCTGCACCACGCGCAGGAAGTCGTCCGGATCGACCGCGACGTCGATCGACCGGCTCACGCGCGCGAGGTGAGGATGCTTTCGCACGATTCCCAAGATGCCTCAGACCCGAGTTTGACGCAGCGCGCTCCGCGTTGCCAAGGATTCGCACGCAAGGCGGGACCGGCTGCCCGGGGGCGGTCAGGCGAAGTTCGGCTTGTGCTCGAACGTGTGCCGCGACTGGATGTAGCGGATGGTGCGGGTCTTCGAGCGCATCACCACCGAGTGGGTCTCCGCCCCACCCTTGAAGAAGCGCACGCCCCGCAGGAAGTCGCCCGAGGTGACGCCGCTCGCGGCGAACACCACGTGCCCGCGCGCCATCTCGTCGACCTCGAAGCACTTCTTCACGTCCTTGATCCCCATCTTCTGAGCCCGCTCGATCTCCTTCTCGTTGCGCGGAGCGAGCCGGCCTTGCATGTCGCCGCCCATGCAGCGGATGGCCGCCGCGGCGATCACGCCTTCCGGCGCCCCGCCGATGCCCATCAGGACGTCGACTCCCGTCTCCGGGAAGCAGGTGGCGATCGCCGCGCTGACGTCGCCGTCGCCGATCAGCTTGATGCGCGCGCCCGTGGCCCGCACCTCGGCGATGAGCTTTTCGTGCCGCGGCCGGTTGAGGATGATCACGGTGAGGTCGTCGACGTAGACGCCCTTGCGGTCGGCAATGGCGCGCAGGTTCTGGGAGGGGCTCTTGTTCAGGTCGATGGCGCCCTTGGCGGAGGGACCCACCGCGAGCTTGTCCATGTACGTGTCGGGAGCGTTGAGCAGGTTGCCCTTGTCGGCCATGGCGATCACGCTCAGCGCGTTGGGCCCGCCGGTGGCGGTGATGGTGGTGCCCTCCAGGGGGTCGAGCGCGATGTCCACCTCCGGATCGGCCGCATCGCCCTTCCCGACCTTCTCTCCGATGTAGAGCATCGGCGCCTCGTCGCGCTCGCCTTCCCCGATGACGATGGTGCCGCGGATGTTGAGCTCGTTGAACGCCTTGCGCATGGCGTCCACCGCCGCCTGGTCTGCGAGCTTCTCGTCGCCCCGCCCCATCACCCGCGCGGAGGCCATGGCCGCCGCCTCCGTCAGCCGCACCGCTTCCAGCCCGATGTTCCTATCCATTGTTGTTCCCCTCCGCCCTGAGGTTGCCGGGGCCCTGGCGTCCGCCCGCGGCGTCGAGTCTCTGCAAGAGCCAGTCGGGAGCCCGCGTCGGCCGCATCTGCGGCCCCACGCAGACGTGCACGGTATGCCCGATCGCCACCAGCGTCTGGTCCGCCTCGCGATGCACCTTGTACTCGAACCGGATCTTCACCCGGGTATGCGTCTGCGAGAGATGGACGAGGAGCACGTCGTCGTACTTCGCCGACTTGACGTACTGCACCGACGCTTCGATCACCGGCAGGAGGATCGCGCGGTCCTCGATCTCGGCGTAGGACAGCCCCAGCCCGCGGATGAAATGGCCGCGGGCGCCCTCGAAGAAGCGCAGGTAGTTCGCGTAGTACACGACGCCCATCTGGTCGGTATCGCCGTAGATGACGCGGACGCGGTAGGGCTCCACGCAGCGTCGTCTATCATTGCCCGACGCGATAGGCGACCAGCAGCATCCGCGTTTGTTCCTGCTGGCGACCCTGGGGGTCCACCGTGAGGGTCACGAGCTGCACCAGGCCGACCCCGGGCGCGTACGTCCATTCGGTGATGAACAGGCCGCCCTTCTTCGGCAGCGGCTGCTCGTTGCGGACGACGGCGCAGCGGGTGAACGTGCCCGCCTGGGTCACCGCGCTGCCGTCCATGCTCACCACCTCGAAGCGCTGGACGACGAGGTTGTCGACCGCCGTCCATTTCGCTCCCGCCGTGACGGGCGTGCGCAACAGGTAGCGGTCCGCGTCCCGGAGCCCGTCGCGCTCATAGCGCAGGCGCCCGCGGTGGTCGTCGATGAACCAGGGCCCGTCGCGGCCGACGATCTGGATGGTCTCCTGCTTGTTCGAGCCCTTGAACGCGTAGGTCCAGGAGTTGCCGACGGCCAGCGGATAGTACCGGGTGGCGTCCTCGCTCGCCGCGGCGGCAGCGGCGCCGCCGCCCGGCTGCGGGCCGGACTTGCAGGCGGAGAGGGCGAGGAGCAGGGTTGCGGCCGCGAGCGCTCTCACGGACGGGCGCGCCTGCGCGAGAGCCGGGCATCGTCCTTCTTCCGCTTCATCAGATCCTCGTACGCGCCCTTCGCCGCCCGCCGCGTCTCCTCGTCGGGGGCACCGCTCTCGAGCGTGAAGAGGAACGCCTCCGCCTCCGGACCGCCCAGGCTGGCGATGGCGTACAGGATCGGTCCGACGTCCTCCGCGTGGCGATGGCGCGTCATCTCGATCAGCGGCGCCACGGCGCGGCGATCCCCGATGGCGATCAGGGCGCCGGCCGCGCGCCGGGCGACGTCGGGGCTGGGATCCTGGAGCCGGGCGATCAGCTGCGGCACGGCCGCCCCGATGCGCCGCTCGGCAAGCACACGGATGGCAAAGTCGCGGACGCGCGGATCGGCCGCGGTCAGGTCCTTCATCAGGGCGTCGTCGGTCTTGTGGCGGGCATCGAGCTGCGCGCCGAGCGCGGCCACCGCGTCGCGCACCGCCTCGGCGAGCGCGGCGTTGAACGCGGCGTGGCGGACGGCGGGATCGAGGCTGTCGTCGGCGTTGGTGGGCTGCCGGGCACTGCCCTCGGCCACGATGCGGTCCACTCCGCCCTGCGCGTTGGCCGTAGTCATCTCCAGCGTCACCGCCACCTCGGCGACCTCGTGCTCCAGGACCGGCTTCGCAGGATCGAAGGCGGGCGGAGGCGCCAGCGTTCGTTGCGCCCGGTCGATGTCGAGCTGCAAGCGGACGGGGCCGCCGGCGCGGAAGACGAACCGGCCGCTCGACTCCAGCGCGGCGCGCAATTTGAGCCGCAGGTCTTCAGCCGATTCGCCGATCTCCGGTTTGCCCAGCAGCGTCGCTTCGCTCACCGCGATGTTTCCCACCGCCAGCGCGCCGCCCGGCACCTGCGGCTTGCAGGCGGCCGCCGCGAGCGTCAGCGCGGCCAGGCTTTTCGCGGGATGCATCGGCGCGGGATCCTCGACCCGATGCTAAGGGTGCGCGCGCCGGAGGTCAAAAAGGCCCGGTGTCCGGTTTTTCCGGCGCGGACGGCTCCGCCTCGCCGGACGCGGGCTTCTCGGGGCCGCCGGGATCCTCGGCAACGGGGGTGGTGGGGGCGACTACAGTGGGGCCCGGCGGAGCGGCGAACCGGTACGTCCCCGCCGGCTGCCCCCAGGCCTGCTCGGCCGCGGTCGTGGCCCGGGGCCGTTCCTCGCGCCCTCCGCCGCGGCCGCGCTTGCGCGCCTCGCGGGCTTCGCCGTCGGCGGCGACGGGCTCCGCCGCAGCCGGCGGGTCCGCAGCCGACGGCGCTGACTCCAATTCCGCCGGTGCGACCTCGGCAGGCGGAGGCTCCGGCGGCGGCGCATCCGGCGCGCTCGCTGCCAGCTCCTCCTCGGGCCGCTTGCGCTCCTCGGGCTCGCCGGCAGTCTCTTCGCGATCGGGCTCGAGCGGATGCTCGTCGCGCTCGTGCTCGCGCGGGTGCTCCTCCCCAGCCGCGGCGCGTGGGTGCTCGCCGCGATCGTGCTCCCGCGGGCGATCCTCGCGGTCGTGGTCCCGCGACCGCTCCTCGCGATCGCGGCGCCGGTGCGGCTCGTCGCGCTTCTGCAGGCCGGCAAAGAACGCCTCGTCGAGGTCGGGAACCTCCACCGTCTGGACGGTGACGCCCACCCGGCAGGCGATCATCTCCTCCGGCAGCGCTTCGCCCACGTAGAGCGCGACCGGCGCCTGCCCGGCTGCGCTCGCCTCTCCGCGCGCGTCACGTCCCGCCTCGCCGGGCGCGAGGACGAGCCCCATCTGCGCCGAGTAGTGCGCGAGGTCCTTGCGCAGCTCCTGCACGTCGGTGCGGCCGATCTCGCGGCTGCCGCGGACCAGCTTCACGGCGACGCGGAGGTCGGAGACGCCGCGCCGCTGCCGCGCCAGGTAGAGCGGGCCCTCCTTGCTGCGCTTGGCCACGCGCACGTCGCGCATGCCCATCCGGTCCAGCAAGCTGGCGCAGAGCGCCTCGAAGGAGCTGGTGTCCAGCTCCGCCACCCGCCGGCGCAGCGCGCGGATCACCGCGCGGCGCACTTCCGCTCCCAGCTGCGCCGCCCCCATCGGCCGGGCGCCCACGTGCGGAGCGCGCGCTTCCTCGAGCAATGCCGAAGGCGGTGGAAACTCCACCAGCGTCACCCGCTCGCCGTCGACGATGAATGCCGGCTTGCGCCCCGCCTCGGTGCGGCGGCGGTTGTCCTCGAGGAGCGCCGCCACCAGCGAGGGCAGGTCGCGGATCAGGGCGTCCGAGAGCAGCTGGCGGCGGAGCAGATCGGCGGCGAGCTCGGCCAGCGGCGCCCCGCTCTGCCGCTGCGCCAGGGCCTCGAAGACGACCTCGGCCGGAGGCGGGAACCGGCGTTGGCCGCCCTTGCGGCCGTGGTCCTGCCGGCGCCGCTCCGCTTCCACTTCCTCGTGCCCGTCCTCGTGCTCCGCCTGCAGCTCCGCCAGCCGCCGGCGCGCCTGCGCGTGGATGGGACGCGGCTCGCGCTCCCGCGGACGGTAGAGCGGCTCGCCGGCATCGTCCGGCTGCAGGGGCGGCGCCACGGCTTCGACCTGCGCCTCGGCAGGCACGGCCCATTCGATCAGCGCGAAGGTGCCATCCGGCGCGACGGCGACGACCTTGCGGTCCTCCTCGCGCTTGGCCATGGCGGCGAGCCGCTGCCCCATGGTGACCTCGGGATCCTGCCCGACGTGAGAGAGGAGATTGTCGCGCAGCGCGACGGTAGCGATCTCGCTGTAGTGGAGGGGCTTGCCGGCGCGCCGCAGGACCTCCACGGCCGCCTCGGTAAACGTCATGTGAGACTCCGCGGGAGTGCGGTCGGGATCAGGTCGAGGCTACCCTTCCGCCGCTCCAAAAAAGTGCAGGCAGCCTATTGAGTTGCGCTGACGGTGTCAACGAACTTAGCCTGCGTCCGTGATCCGGATCCGGCCCGGGCGATCGTGGCGCCTGAACCCCGCCTACGTGGGCGAGTTGCGGTCCCTGAGCGGACCCCGGGCAAAGGGATTCACCGGCGAAGGCGTCCTCGACGTCCTCGGCATCGAGGTCGACGGCGTGGACATCGCCGCCGGCGTCGGCGAAGGCCGCGTGCTGCAGGCGGTTGACGAGCTCGCGCAGGCCTTGATCCGCATCGCGGAAGGTGAGCCGGCGGCGCAGGCGACCATCGGTCCGGGACCGACGGAGCTGGTGCTGGAGTCCCGCGGCCAGGATCTCCTGCTCACGTTGCTCACGCTTTCGCCGCCTGCGCGGGTCCTCGCTTCCGGGCTCCTGGTGGACGCGCAGAAGATGCGGGCGGCGACCCT
>Ga0134122_10004498_pt1 | contig 10353 bp, 10 predicted proteins | sample KB302_FD_96461 | JGI IMG/M metagenome (GOLD analysis project Ga0134122, IMG submission 96461) | Terrestrial soil microbial communities without Nitrogen fertilizer from Kellogg Biological Station, Michigan, USA - KB3-0-2 | ecosystem: Environmental > Terrestrial > Soil > Unclassified ... | reverse complement strand
GATTGTGATCAAGACGAAGCGTGGAAGAGAGAGCGTGTGCACGCTTAGGCCAGAGGCGATAAAGACAGTTAGCGACTGGGCGATTAGCTATCGCCGATTCTGGGAAGAGAGTTTCGACAAGTTGGATGTGGTTGTGAATCAAATGAAAAAAACGGAGGTCAGAGATGACAAAAAACACGGTTAACGAGACAGAGCGGATGGTTGTCACTAGAGTTTTTGATGCCCCACGCGCATTGGTTTGGGAGGCGTGGACAAACCCGAAATATGTGATGCAGTGGTGGGGGCCGAAGGGTTTTACTGCGCCTTTTTGCGAGATGGATTTTCGCGTAGGAGGAAAATTTCTCTGCTGCATGCGAACGCCGGATGGGCAGGAGTTCTGGAATGCTGGGGAATACCACGAGATTGTTCTGCACGAGAAGATCGTTTCCTCCATGTACTTTTCCGACTCGAAGGGAAACAAGGTTGAGCCTGCGCACTATGGAATAGAACATGAAGCCATAGACGATGCGCACGACGTGGTTATTTTTGAGGATTTTGGAAACGGCCAGACGAAACTCACCTTCATTGGAAATGAAACCATGGAGAACGCAAAAAACAGCGGGCAACTAGAGGGCTGGAATCAGATACTCGATAAACTTGCCGCAGTTGTTGCGGGGCTAGCGCAGGCGAAATAAGAAGTTGAAGTTTTGATGATCGTCATGCGCGAGATACAGCTAAGGCTGGCGGCGGAGGCTTAGTTAGAACGGGCTTCTCGTCGCTTGGCCGAATAGCCGCATTTCCGGCTAAGTGACCCTTGGCTCAACTGTTGCCTTCAGGCCAATGCGCTCAGCGACCAATGTTTACCGAACTCAACATTAGTCCTGTGAAACGCGCTAGTGTTGACCGCACCGATCAAATCAAATCCCGGATGGGGGGCTTCATTCAAACGGCGTTCTGGGAAGTCCGCAGCGAACCCTTCGGTTCTTGACTATCTCAGGATGCCAGTAGCAAAAGAAAGGCCCCGGCTCTGTAACGTGAGTCGGGGCTATTCTCTTTTTGGGTCCAACATGGGGTCCAACTAGGCCCGTTTTAGGCAGCTCTTTCGGGGTTAAACGGTGCCGAATCGACGGATCGTCTTAAAGTTAACAGCCGAATGCTCTACCATTGAGTTACCGGGGAACGGGCAAGCTAGACTTTTAATTTACAACAAGCTGCGAGCTATTGCCACTCTCCTCTGTTTTCAGTTCGAGTCCAACTGGGGTCCAACATCGTGATTTTCCAGAAGATTTGGGAAAAATCCATTTGTGCTGACTGATTCTCAAAGACTTAGTATCTGAATTTTCGCTGGCAGCAAAAAGCATTCGGTGCGGAGACCGAATGCTCCTTTTTCCGCTACAACATGGAGTCCCGGACTTGCTCTCTTGGCGTTCCCGCCATTCAGGTTGTAGCCGAACAGGGTCCCTTTGTTGATAAGAAATAGCGCTGCAACGAGCCGCCGGTGCACTCCACAGTGCCGCAGTATGAAACATAAGTCGGTAATACTTCGATCGGAGTGCGGCTGCGAAAATCATCAGCTCACCCGGCATCGGAAGTCCCGAGAAAACGAGAAATTCGCGCACTCACTTGTTCCGCGAGATACAGGGCCATCCAGTGCTCCGCTTCCGGAATCTCTTCGACTTGCGCTTTCGGTACGAGCGCACCCAATTCCCGGCCATGCGCGACAGGAAAATGTTTATCTCGCCCCGCCCAGAGAAACAAGGAAGGAGCCTTGATTGCCGGGTACGATTGCTGCAATGTCGGAAGGCTCCCCTAGTAGCCTGCGCACATTCGAACGACAAAGTGCCTCACTTCGCGCTGCTGGAAGCTTTCCCATAAATCGTCTCGCAATGCCTGCGGCAGCCTATAGCTGCGTGGCAGAAATGTTCGAATCGCTCGGAAAAAAACCGCGCGGGGCAGCCGATCCAGCAGTACCCTGTTCCACCCAAATCGCCGAAGCAAATTGATCTCCCAGGAAGTGTTCGCTTAGTGGCATGCTCTCAAGACGCCGGTTGATCAAATCTTCGCGGTAGCCCACCGTAACTAGTTCTTTACCTTCCAAAGCCATTAAATACAAGGCAATCAGCTCGTCGCGTGGGCGATCGGCGTATTTCCTTTGCAAGCTCCAGCTCCTGCGCAAACTGGTCGTAAACGAGACCCATGCAAACCCCCAAGGTTGTCCCTATATAGGCACGAGTTCATCACGCTCGCAAGCTCCTGTTCGAGCGGGTGTTCGCGATGAATCCTTCATTGCTTTCAGATAATTTTTTAAATGAATCCGGAGCCTCGACGGGAATCGAACGCACGTCCGAAACGCGGGAAGATTTGAAGAAGGTAGTCTTACCGAAATGGTGGATAGAAGTAACCCACTAGCTCACTTTTATTCATATCTCTTTTCTGCTACAATTACGATCGTAATATTTTGTCATAATGGTTGTCTTCGACGCATCTACGCTGATCCTGATCGCCAAGGCCGATCTTCTTGACCTATTTCTGACCAGCGTCGACGCACCAGTAGCCATTCCCGGCGAGGTTGAGAAGGAATGCTGCGGTTCCAAGAAACCGTTGGATGCAATAATCATTCAGAAGGCGCTGGACGAATCAAGAATCGAAGTCTTCACGCTCAGGAATCGTCGGCTCGTTGCGAAATTACAGACAGATTTCAGCCTGGGCAAGGGCGAAGCCGAAGCCATCGCACTAGCGCTAGACGAAAAGGCTCAGATCGTCGGCATCGACGACAAGAACGGGATTGATGCCTGCAAAGTGTTGGGCATTGCGTTCACGACGGCTGTGGGTATTCTGATTCGAAGCCGAGAGAAGGGATTGCTGGAAGGGCCCGATGCCATTGCCAAACTTGCGCTGCTTGCAAGGCACGGGCGCTACAAACATTCAATTATCGAGGATGCAAGACTGAAATTGGAGGCCATGCCATGAGCAAGACGATGAGCATCCGTATGGATCGCGACAACTATGAGTTTCTTCACGAGATCACAAAAGAAGAGCGGAGCGACTTGTCCAAGGCTGTTCGGGATCTGGTCACTCGGGGAAGAATCTTGCTCGCTGTTGAGAGGTACAAGAAAGGAGAAGCATCCCTCGGCAGGGCTGCGGAGCTCGCCGGGCTTCCTCTCGGGCAGATGATCACGATCCTGACAGAATTTGGAGTTGAGAGCAGAGTAGAAAAGGAAGACTACCTCCAAGGAATTAGGAATCTCCATAAAGTATGGTGATAACTCGCGGAAGTTGGAGCTCCGCGTCAACCAGCATGCTCTCGCTGACCCGCGTGCCGCAGGTGGCGGCGAGCTTTGAGCGATTCGTTTTTGAGATAAATAGCCGAATTCTAGCAGGACGTGTAGCACAAAACTCTCCAACCGTAGCGCTACCGAACGGCCTCCCCAAGCTGGGCCGCAACTCGATCCGCATCGCCGCGCAAAACTCTATACGCAAAATTCTTGTCTTTTTGCATGCGGATGAAATCATCCAGCAGATGAACACTCAATCCCCGCGTGCGAGCTTTTAGGTAACGCAGCACCTCATATTTTGGCCAACTCAGTTCGTCTGTAAAGTTGGAAAATATACGTCCGCTGGCGAATGCAAATTTGATCCGTTCCTTCTCGCGGCGGTCGCGCTCCCCATCCGAGTCCCATTTCCCTTCAAGTTCCACGGCGATGTCCACATCACTTAGGAATGTTTCACCTCGAACGTAGCTTCCGTAAACGATCACCGTGGGAATTCGATACGCAAAGTCCATTGCGTTGGCTTCCTCTACCCGCTTCAGCAGAGACACGATGATTTGATTCGCTTTAGTACGGGGCATTTTAGTGGCGGCTGAAGCATTTCTGAGTTCGATTCCTTTGTCGGTCAGCTTGTAATAATCCACCTCCCGATATCGCGGTTTTTCCACGCCCGGTCTGTAGCTGTTAAGCAGTTCCCGGCCTCGGTGGTCAAACTCAATGTATCCGCCGTCAGCAAGTGTTTTTATCACTTCTTTCGCCTTGCGAGTTGAAACCTTACATCGTGGCGCTACAAAGAGGGCGTCCATCAGGGAATAAATGTTGAGCCGCCGCAACATATCGCGCACAGTTTTAGCGGGCAAACCCGCCATCAGTACGCCTCTAATCTGTATCGTCATAGGAAAAAGATGGTAGCGCCGGCCAACAAGCGTGCCAACTGTTGAATCGGTGGAGTTTTCCAACCGGGCCTGTACTCCGTATTGCCCAAAGTTTTTGTGACAGCTTAGGGGGTCACCTCAAATAATTGGGTCCAACTGGGGTCCAACTTGCCCGTTCTTTGGGAGTCGATTTCGCGGTTAAACGGTGCAGAATCAACGGTTCGCGTGAAATTTAACAGCCGAATGCTCTACCGTTGAGCTACCGGGAAGCGCACAGGCGGGACCGCTCCGATCCACTGATAAATCGAGTCTAGCGAACGACAGATCGTGGTGTCAACGAAGCCGCAAACCGCCCGCACACGGCTATCCGACGTGTGCGGAACCTAGAGACCTCGCAGGAAATCGAGGATTGCTGCGTTGACCTCCTTAGGGCGCTCTTGTTGCGTCCAGTGGCCGCAGCCCTTCAGGAATAATGTGCCGCGAAGATTCGGCACGGCCCGCGGCAGGTTCGCCAGGATCATATCGATCCCGCGGAACCCGACGACCAGGTCGCGGTCACCCGCGATGTACAGTGCCGGCACGGTAATCTGCTTGCCCGCGAAGGGCGCGAACTGCTCCCAGCTCCGGTCGATGTTGCGATACCAATTCAGTCCGCCTCGGAATCCGGTGCGCGTGAACTCCTGCACGTAAAACTCGACATCCTCTTCCGTGAGCCACGCGGGAAGCGATTCCGGATTCATCATGCGATCGAGAAAACCTCCGTGTCGCGGCACCATGCCAACTTCGTAGCCCGGCTTACCGGCGTCGGGAGGTCGCGGAGCATCGCCTGACGCCGAATACAGCAGGCTGCGGACGCTCCGTCGAACGTCGCGCTCGAATTCCGCTTCGGCCACGCCCGAAGGCTGGAAATAGAGCTGGTAGAAAACAGCTTGCTCGTTCTGGCTCATCAGGCTCGTCGGGCGAACGGGAAGGCGCTGCCAGAAGGGCACGCTCAGTCCGACTACCCCACGGAAACGATCCGGGCGAAGCAGCGCCGCCGACCACGCGACCGGGGCGCCCCAGTCGTGCCCGATGATGACCGCATCGGCAACGCCCAGCGCGTCCAGCAAGCCGACCATATCCCCGACCAGATGAAGCAGCGTGTACTGCTCGATCGCTTCTGGCCGCTCGGTCTGGCCGTAGCCCCGCATGTCCGGAGCTGCGACACGGAAACCCGCTTCGGCAAATGCCGAAAGTTGATGCCGCCACGAATACCACGATTCCGGAAAGCCATGGCACAGAACGATCAGCGGACCGCTGCCGCACTCCGCGATGTGCATGCGGATGCCATTGGTGTGGATGTGGCGGTGCGTTACTTCAGGCATAGGTGACTCCTGTGCGCGAGCACCTGCCAGAAACCTGGCGCGCAGCCCTTGCTTTCGAGGACTGCTGTTGAACACGAGCGCCAGCATCACGCATGGGCGGTCATAACGGCTTTGACGCGCTCGACAAGCGCGGGTTCGCGATAGGCGGTCTGCGGCTTAAGCAGGTGCTGAACCTCGGTAACCAGCTTGTGTACAGAAGAATCTTCGGCGGCAAGTTTGAAGAGCGCACTGGAAAAATTGAGCGTGCTCTCGAGATCGGGCGGGCGTGTTCCTTCCGTTAGGGGATCAAGGAAGTCCGGGATGACCGCGCCGGCCCAGGGGGTGTCGATGATCACTTGGATTTCGGTAAAGAATTCGCGTGCGAGGCCGTCGATTCCACTCCTTTCGGCGGCTCTGGTCGCAAGCAGCCGCTGCAGCAAACAAGCCTCCTGCGAAGCCACGCTCATACCTTGTCCGTAAACCGGGTTGAAGCGGCAGATCGTATCGCCAAACGGAATCACGCCGGCTGGGAACGCCTCGACGCGCTCGAAATGGCGCCGGCGGCTGGACTTGAAGGCGTATCGTGAAAAATCGCTGACACGCTTGGCGTTGCGAAGGGCATTGTGCGCCGTCGGCGTTCGCAAGTCTTTGGCGTGCTGCAAATAGCCGGATTCGTCGTCCGGCGGTTTATCGTGGTAGCGGCCGCTTAGCGTGGCAATCCAACGGCCGCCCTCGGCCGGGAGCAGAAAAACGCCGCGGCGGTTGCGCGGCGGCTCCGGCAGGGTGATCAACCCCTTCCAGTCCGACGGGGCGTCTGCGGGAATCTCAAACATGGCGGTCGTGTAGCCAATGTCCACGCCGATGGAAGTTTCCGGGGGCGCGGGTTGACCAAGCGACTCGATCAAATGAAGCGTAAGAAGTCCGTGGCCGGACGCGTCGATAACCAGATCGGCGGGAAGCAAGTCGGATTTTCCGTCCGCGCTCTCGCAGCGAACCGAAGTAACCGTCTGTGCCGTTGCGACGAATTCCTGCGCGCGGCAGCGTTCGCGCACAGAAATATTGTTGTACGCGGCGACGCGTTTGCGGACCACCGATTCGATGAGGGGCCGCGACATACTGTAGACATCCAGGCCCAGGTCGCGCTGTGGGAACGGATCGTAGCCGGGCCGCTCAAAGCGCAGGTCGGTGCTGACGCGCATGGTCGTGGCGCCGGCTTGCAATAAGTCCTCTTCGAAGCCGGAGAAGAGCGTCCCCAGCGCTCGCTGGCCGCCAACCAACAGAGCATGCGCATGCCTGGACTGCGGCGTGCCGGGACGCGGGGCCGCGCTCGCCGGTAGCCCGTCGTTTTCAACCACGACAACACCCTCGAAATGGTCGGCGAGCGCGCGAGCAGCGGTAAGCCCCGCCATTCCGGCGCCCACAACCACCGCCTGTCGGCCGAGAAGGGGAGACATAGAAGACTCCGTGTGCGACGCCAAGACGCGTCCTCGGCGGCGTCAAAGTATTCGAAAAGAATAACGCAGGATGGAAATGCCCGGCCAGTGGCACAGCCATCTCTGGACTGCTATGCAGTCGTCCGCTCACAGCACGGTCTGTATCTGCCAGGGGCCGATCCCAAGGCTCACGAACATTCTTGAGGGGCTCATCGTACTCGACTCATGCTCCGCCGGACTTTGTCTGCTAGCGTGTTAACATCAAGTCTCGCCCGGCCACGGCCTGCGGGTGAACTCCACGATGCCAACTACCATGAGAGCTTTGCGCAAGATGCAGCCCGCGCGGGGGTTGTCGTTTGAGACCGCCACCGTGCCCGGCATTGCGCCTACCGACGTCCTCGTGAGAGTAAAGACGGCTTCGATCTGCGGCACCGACCTGCACATATATGGATGGGACCGCTGGTCTCAGGGGCGCATCAAGCCGCCGTTGACCTTGGGGCACGAGTTTTGTGGCGTGGTTGAGCGCGTCGGAGATGAAGTAACCGCCGTGCGCGAGGGCGACTTCGTCAGCGCGGAAATGCACGTCAACTGTGGACATTGCCATCAGTGCCGTGTGGGCGAGGCGCACATTTGCCAGAACCTGCGGATCATCGGGATCGATCAGGATGGCGCATTCGCGGAGTTTGTGAAAATTCCGGCGTCCAACATCATCAAACTGGATCCCAGTATCCCCGAACATTACGGTGCCATTCTCGATCCGCTCGGGAACGCCGTCCACACCGTGCTGGCCGGTGCAATCGCCGGTAGAACCGTATTGGTGACGGGTTGCGGGCCCATCGGTTTGATGTCCATCGCCGTGGCCAAGGCCTGCGGTAGCTCCACAGTATTTGCGACCGAAACCAATGAGCAGCGGCGCGTGATGGCGAAGAGGATGGGCGCGGACGTGGTTCTGAATCCCGCGGCGGAAGATGCGGTGGAAAAAATTCTCGCGGAAACCGATAGCACCGGCGTGGATGTGCTGCTGGAAATGTCCGGCAATCCCACCGCGATTCAACAGGGCTTCCAGGCATTGCGCGCGGGAGGCCGAGCCTCATTGCTGGGCATTCCCACCGAGTCGGTCCCGCTGGACTTGGTGAATGACGTGATTTTCAAGGGCGCCACGGTACAGGGAATTTATGGCCGCCGGATGTATGAGACCTGGGTGCAGATGACCGCGTTGCTCAAGGCCGGCAGATTAAATCTGGAACCTTTGTTCGGCGAGCGCGCGCCGCTGGAGAAATTTGAAACCGCGTTTGCGAAGTTGCAGGGCGGCTTGGCTGGAAAGATTTTGCTGTACCCGGATGGCATGCCCACCTGAGACAAAGAAAATGACTCACTGCGTATTCAAGGAGGGGCGAAGAACAACATGACGGAGACGGGAGCGCAGGTGACTAGGCAGAATCCGCTGCAATATCTGACCGATCAGTTGAGTGAGCTGCGGGCCAAAGGCGTCGCGCCGAAACTGCGCACGCTCGAAGGCGAGCAGAAGCCGGTCTGCACGTTCGACGGCAAAGAAGTCATCAACTTGGCATCCAACAACTATTTGGAGCTGACGACGCACAAGGCTTTGCGCAAGGCGGCGCTCCAAGCAGTGAAGAAATACGGCGCGGGCGCAGGCGCGGTGCGAACCATCGCCGGAACCATGAAGCTGCACATGGAATTAGAGCAGCAGATCGCGCGCTTCAAGAATGTCGAAGCCTGCGTGGTCTTTCAGTCCGGATTCACCGCGAATGCCGGAACCGTTTCGGCGGTGCTGGGCAAAGAAGACCTGATCGTTTCCGACGAATTGAATCATGCATCAATTATTGATGGCGCGCGCTTGTCTAAGGCCACGATCAAGGTCTTCAAGCACAAAGATATCGCCGACTGCGAACGAATTCTGCAGGAAACCGCCAATTGGAACGGGAACAAGCTCATCATCACGGATGGCGTGTTCTCCATGGACGGGGACATCGCGCCGCTGCCGGCGTTGTGCGATCTCGCCGAGAAATACAACTGCATCATGATGGTGGACGATGCGCACTCATCCGGTGTGCTGGGTCGCGGCGGACGCGGGACCATCGATCATTTTAATTGCCACGGCCGCGTGCACATTCAAGTCGGAACTTTGAGCAAGGCCATCGGCGCCATGGGCGGCTATGTTTGCGGCTCGCGCGACCTGATCGACTATCTTTATCTCCGCGCGCGTCCGTTCCTGTTCTCCACTTCGCATCCGCCGGCCGTGACCGCAGCCTGCCAGGCCGCCTTTACCCTACTCGATTCGCCCGAAGGCGAAAAACTCGTGAAGAAGCTGTGGGCCAATACCAAGTTTTTGAAGCGCGAGCTGAAAAAGCGTGGCTTCCAGTTCAAGGCCAGCGAGACGCCTATCATTCCAATCCATGTCGGGGACGCGGCAAAGGCATTCGAGTTTTCGCGCAAGCTGTTCGACGCCGGGGTATTTGCGCCCGCGGTGGGGTATCCGACGGTGGCCGAAGGCCAGGCCCGGCTGCGAGCGATTGTCAGTGCCGGGCATAAACGAGAACAGCTTTTGAAGGCGGCAGATATCTTGTCTGAGGTTGCCAAGCCGCTCGGCATCGTATGAAGCAAGCAGAATTGAAGTACTGGGACGACGATTTGGATAGTCCCTTGCAGTCACCAGATCTTTTAAGCTATTATAAATAAGCGGTTTAGTGTTTGGCTTCGCTCTTGCACTGATTGACAGACGAGGGAGTAGTGTCGATTTTCCCGGCCTCGGCGGTTTCCCGGAAGTTAGGGAGGACGCGTCCATGAAATCCGCAGCAAGTCTATTATTGGCAGTCGCGCTTGTTTTGGTTCTCAGCGCCAGCGCCCAGACCCCGCCCAACCTCCAGAACAGTGCCAAAACCGATCTTACAGCGCAACCTCCGGCGCCGGTGATTGCGCCCTTGGGTGTGGGGACCGTTTTCAACGCTTTGCTGAGCGATACGCTGGACACGCGGAAGACGCGTGCAGGGGATCCAGTGGCGGCGGAAATTGCTGAAGACGTGAGCTACGAGCGCTGCGTGGTTTTCCCCAAAGGCACCAAAGTAGAGGGCCACGTAGTCCGTGTGAACTCGGGTGCTGGAAAGGCCGGCTCTGCGATTTTCATTCAGTTCGATAAGGCCATGATGAAGGACGGCCAGGAAGTGATGCTGAATGCCGGCATCCAAGCCTTGGCTGTTGGCGCTATTGCCCCAATGCCTTCGGACACCGATTCCCCCAAGAGCGCCGCTCCTCATCGGCTGCCAGTGGAAAACAACACCGGCGGCTCGGGGACGAGTAACGATGCCCTGGTGGTGTCCACTATCTATGAGAGACCGCGAACGACCCTGCGGACGCCGCTGACCCCGGCACCGGCTGCCGAGGGCGAATTTACGTCCGAAGGCTTGTTCTCGCCGGAAAGCAAGGGCGCATTCGG
>Ga0134122_10004497_pt1 | contig 10353 bp, 6 predicted proteins | sample KB302_FD_96461 | JGI IMG/M metagenome (GOLD analysis project Ga0134122, IMG submission 96461) | Terrestrial soil microbial communities without Nitrogen fertilizer from Kellogg Biological Station, Michigan, USA - KB3-0-2 | ecosystem: Environmental > Terrestrial > Soil > Unclassified ... | reverse complement strand
TGCAGACGCACGAGATCTATCCCAACGGCATCTCGACGAGCCTGCCCTTCGACGTGCAGCACGAGTTCGTGCGCACCATTCGCGGCTTCGAGCACGCGCACCTCACGCGGCCCGGCTACGCCATCGAGTACGACTTCTTCGATCCGCGCGACCTCAAGCCCTCGCTCGAGACCCATTTCATCTCCGGCCTGCATTTCGCCGGGCAGATCAACGGCACCACGGGGTACGAAGAGGCGGCGGCTCAGGGCCTCGTCGCCGGCATCAATGCGGCGCTGAAGGTGAAGGCTCGCAGCCCCTGGGTGCCGAAGCGCAGCGAAGGCTACCTCGGCGTGCTCATCGACGACCTCGTCACGCGTGGCACGCGAGAGCCGTACCGCATGTTCACGAGTCGCGCCGAGCACCGGCTGCTCCTACGTGAAGACAACGCCGATCTGCGCCTCACGCCAGTCGGCCGCGAGCTAGGTCTCGTGGACGACGAGCGGTGGCGCCTGTTCGAGCAGAAGCAGTCGCTGTGCGAGCAGGAAGTGCAGCGCCTCGAGCGCACGCGCGTGAAGCCCGCCGACGTCCCGGCGGAGTGGACCGACCGCGTGCTGAAGGCGCCGATGACGCGAGATCAGTCGGCGTTCGAGCTGCTCTGCCGACCGGAGGTGGATTACGCCGCACTGCTCGAAGTGATCGGAGCGCCGGATTGGTGGTCATGCGAACGCTCGACGCCGAGCGCCGGCGACGTGAGCACTCACTCGATCGCGGCGGTGGACGATCGCCTGCCCTCTCAGGTGCGCGCCCAGATTGAAGTGCGCGCGAAGTACGCCGGCTACATCGAGCGTCAACAAGACGAAATCGAGCGCCAGCGCCGCAACGAGGAAACGCAGCTTCCTGCGAGCCTCGACTACGCGAGCATCGCCGGGCTTTCAACCGAAGTGCGTCAGAAGCTCGCGGAAATCCAGCCAGCCACGCTCGGGCAGGCCGCCCGCATTCCGGGTGTGACTCCGGCGGCCGTGTCGATCCTGCTCGTGCATCTCAAGAAGCGCAGCCTCGCCGGCCGCAGCCGGGTCGCATGAGCGGTTTCGTCGCGCAACTCGCACAGGCCTGGGAGCGCAACGACTCGCTCGTTTGCGTCGGGCTCGACCCGGAGATCGAGCGCATGCCCGCGGCGCTCGCCGACGGGGCTTCGCCGATCTTCCAGTTCAACAAGGCGATCATCGACGCGACGGCGGATCTCGTGTGCGCCTACAAGCCGCAGTTCGCGCACTACGCGGCGTGCGAAGCGGAGGACCAGCTCGAACGCACCATCGAGTACGTGCATCGCAACTACCCATCGATTCCCGTGATCCTCGATGCGAAGCGGGGTGACGTCGGCAACACGGCCGAGCGTTATGCCATCGAGGCCTTCGAGCGATACGGCGCGGACGCGGTCACCGTGAACCCCTATCTCGGTGGCGATTCGCTCGAGCCCTTTCTGCAGTACGAACAGAAGGGCGTGATCATCCTGTGTCGCACGTCCAATCCCGGAGCGCGCGATGTGCAGGACCTGCCGGTCGGCTCGCGCCGCGTGTATCACGCGGTAGCGGAGCTCGCCGCACGGCAATGGAATACCCGCGGAAACTGCGCGCTCGTCGTGGGGGCCACCTATCCGCGCGAGCTCGCGGAGATTCGCGCGATCGTCGGAGACATGCCCTTCCTCGTGCCGGGCGTCGGTGCGCAGGGCGGTGATGTGCAACAGGCCGTGACGAACGGCCGAACGCGGAACGGCACGGGGCTCATCGTCAGTTCCTCCCGTGCCATCCTCTACGCCTCGTCCGAAGCGGACTTCGCGCAAGCCGCGCGCAAGGCGACGGTGGCGTTACGCGATCAGATCAACACCGCACGTCGCGGATGACCCTGCGCCTCGCAACGCTGGCACTCGCTGCGCTGATCGCGTTGTCCGGCTGCTCCCGTGAGGCGAACTCGCCCTCCGCCGCCTCGAGCACCGCATCGGGCAAGATCCTCCTTCGTGGCAACGGCCCCGAGCCCGATTCCCTCGACCCGCAGCGCGCGCGCTCGAATGAATCCCACAACGTGCTTCGCGACCTGTGCGAAGGCCTCACGTCGCTGGCGAAGAATGCGAGCCCCGCGCCCAGCGTCGCGAGCGAGTGGAGCGTCAGCGACGACGGCAAGACGTACATCTTCAAGCTGCGGCCCGAGGCCCGATGGTCGAACGGCGATCGCGTCGTGGCAGCGGATTTCGTCGCCGCGCTGCGCAGGCTCGTCGATCCGGCTACGGCGTCCCAGTACGCGCAAATCATCGACACCGTCGTCAACGCGGGCGACATCATCACCGGCAGGAAGCCGCCCGAGTCCCTCGGCGTGAATGCGCCGGATGACGGCACAGTCGTGATCCAGCTGGCCGCGCCGGCGCCGTACCTTCCCGGGCTGCTGACGCATCCGAGCGCCTGCCCCGTGCATCGAGCGACGCTCGCCGCGCATCCGACGGAAGTCGCGAAGCCCGGCGTCATGGTCTCGAATGGCCCGTTCGTGCTGAAAGAGTGGGTGCCGGGCCTGCACGTTCTCGCGGTGCGTAACCACTATTACTGGAACGACGCGGCGACGCATGTCGATGCCGTGAAGTACCTGCACATCTCTGACGAGAATGCCGAGCTCACCCGCTATCGTGCCGGCGATCTGCACATGACGGCCGTCGTGCCGCGCGGCCAGTTCGACTGGATCAAGGCGAATCTCGCCGGCGAGCTGCACATCAGTCCCCAGCTCACCACGTACTACTACGGCTACAGCCTCGCCCGCGCGCCCTTCCGCGACAAACCGGGCATTCGTCGCGCCCTCTCGCTCGTCATCGATCGGAAGCGACTGTGCGACCTGGTGCTGCGTCTCGGTGAGCTGCCCGCTTACGGCTGGGTGCCGCCGGGCGTGCACAACTACACCTCTCAGTCCTTCGACTACCGCGATCGTCCGATGCCCGAGCGAATCGCCGAAGCGCGCAAGCTCTACGCCGAAGCCGGCTACTCAGCCGCGAAGCCGCTGCGCTTCGAGCTGCGCTTCAACTCTGGCGAAGTGCATGAGCGGCTGGCCGTGGCGATCGCAGCGATCTGGAAAGAAGCGCTCGGAGTCGAAGTGCAGCTGCAGGGTGTCGAGTTCAAATCGCTGCTGCAGGACATCGATCGCAACGAAGTCGACATGTTCCGTTCGAGCTGGGTCGGCGACTACAACGACGCGTACACGTTCCTGCAGTATCTGAAGAGCGATTTCGGCATCAATCTGCCGCGCTACAAGAATCCCGAATACGACCGCCTGCTCACGGCGGCCGCTGCGGAAGCCGATGCGAGGAAGCGGCGCGAGCTGCTGCAACAGGCAGAGGGCGTGATGTTGCGCGACCACGCACTGATGCCTCTCTACTTCTACGTGAGCAAGCACCTCGTGAAACCGGAGGTGCAGGGCTGGTACGACAACGTGATGAACGTCGTCTACAGCAAGGACCTGTCTTTGAAATCCGGTACGGTCAGCCCGCCCGCGAACTGAAGAACCGCTTCACGGTGCGCTGCCACCAGCCGATCGGTGGCGGTGATGGCCGGCGGGCCCGTGTGTTCGTGCGCGGCTCGGGCGTCGCATCGGCGTTGTCGAGGTCGCGGCAAAACGAGCCGTACCAGTGATGAATATCGTGGTGGCGCACGGACTCGAGCATCTGCTCATGCCGCCGCCGCCGCTCGGCGAGCGGCATGTGCAGCGCGCTCTGCAACGCGACGGCCATTCCCCGCTTGTCGTAGGGATTCACCTGCAACGCTCCGGTCAGCTCGCGCGCCGCGCCGGCGAGCGGTGAGATGATCAGCACCCCCGGATTCTTGGCATCTTGCGCAGCGACGAATTCCTTCGCGACGAGGTTCATGCCATCGCGCACCGGCGTCACCAGCGCAACTTGCGCGGCACGCAGGAAGCCCATGGTCGTGGCGTGCGAGAAATTGCGATTCAGGTAGCGAATCGGAGTCCAGTCCGCTTCGGCGAAGCGGCCGTTCAGCCGTCCCGCGCTTTGCTCGAGCAACTGCCGGATCTCCGAGTACGCGAGCACGTCCGCGCGGCTGAGCGGGGCGATCTGCAGGAAGGTCACTTTCCCCTGATTCTCCGCAAACGACTCGAGGAATTCCTCGAACGCCGCGAACCGCTCCACCAAACCCTTGCTGTAGTCGAGCCGGTCGACGCCGATGATGAGCGCTCGCCCGAGCAGACTCGCGATCAGCCGCGTCACCGATTCTTCCGCGACCGCAGCGACCGCTTCCTCCTCGACGGCCTGCACATCCACGCCGATCGGGTACGTACCGACGTGCGCGCGACACTCGCGATGCTCGACGAGAGGCTCCTGACCCGGCGCGTCCTCGGACTCGCGCGCCTCGAAGCCTGAGCGAAACGAGTTCACATCGTCATCGGTCTGGAAGCCCAGCAGGTCGTAGCGACACAGGTCGCGCAGCAGCTCCGCGTGATTCGGCAACAGTCGCAGGATCTGAATGTGCGGAAAGGGCGTGTGCAGGAAAAACCCGATGCGCCCCGCGAAGCCGAGCTGCCGCAGATAGCGAGCGAGCGCAATGAGGTGATAGTCGTGCACCCAGACCGCGTCGCCAGGCTGCAGCAGCTTCATCAGCTGCCGCGCGAAGAGCGCGTTCACGGATTGATACGCGTCGTAGTGCCGCTGCTCGTGACGGAAGAGCTCGGGGTTGTAGTGAAATAGCGGCCAGAGCGTGCCGTTGCAGTAACCGTTGTAGTACTCGTCGACCTGCGAGGGCGTGAGGTCGATCGTGGCGTAGGAGATGTTGCCTTCGGTGATCGTGCGTGGCTCTTCAGCCGGCGACTCCGCTGTCTCGCCGCTCCAGCCGAACCAGACGCCGCCCGCGTGACTCATGGCGGCGAGCAGGCCGACCGCAAGGCCGCCCGAGGAGCCGCCATTGCCCGGCAGCGAAATGCGATTGGAGACGCATACCAGCCGTTTCACCGGAGCAATGACAGCAAGTATCGGACCTGCAACGAGCAGGGCCGAGGTGGCGGGCGCTACCGGATTTGCAGCCAGCCCATGCTGGGCCGGAATCGCAGAGTGCGCATAGCCGCGCCGGAGGCGACATCCGAAGTCACGACCGTCATGCCGGAGTCATCGAGGAAGTGACGCACGAGCGTGAGCACACTGTCGCACGCTCGTTGCGCATCGGGATTCTCCGGAAGATGTGCAGCGATCTTCGCTTGAAGATTTTTTGCACCGGGGGCCGCTTCACGCAGCGACTCGATGCAGCGATCCAGAAGCAGCAGCTCCGTGGCGAGCGTCGTGTCGGTGACATCCGCCGGTTTCGCGGAGCGAATGATGAAGCGCAGATGCAGAAGCGCGCCGGCCTCTTCCACCGCGTCATAGATGCACACGGCCGTCGCCGAGCGCAGCTCGGCAGTCAGCAGGGCATCGTCCGCCACCACCTCGAAGCGATCGGGCGCGACGGCAACTTCACGGTGCGTCGTAGTCGGCATGCTGGGGCTTTGTATACCGCTAAAGCGGCAGACTTCTGGTGGCAAATGTACCGGAAAAGTGAAGTCACGCACGACGCGCTTGCTGAAGTGTGCGATGCGCACTATGCGGCCTGTCTCTTATGCCCGACTGGGGTTCCTCGGTGTTCGCAGCTAGCGACGTGTTGACCGACTGCCTCTTGCGACGCTTTCGGGCGCGTGCTCGCCGCCGATCCCAACAATGGGATTCTGGGTGTCCGAAGCGTCCCGGTAGCGCGACGGAACGAGCGACGCGCGGCGCGCTGCGGCACAGCCCGCGGCGCCGTTTCACTCGGCTGATCAGATGGTTGCAACCTCCGCGGCGCCTTGCGTGTGCGTGGCACAGGCCTTGCCTTTGTCATTGATGACGGAAGGCCGCTCGCCCCGAGGGAGAGACTCATGAGCCAGGCAGCTGCGACGCCCGATGCCGGTGCGCCACTCATCCACATGCGTGCGATCACGAAGGTGTTCTACGCCGACGAGATCGAGACACACGCGTTGTCGGGGGTCCACTGCGACATCCGCAAGGGGGAATTCGTCTCCATTTCCGGGCCGTCCGGCTGCGGCAAATCGACACTGCTCGCCATCCTGGGACTGCTCGATACCGCTTCGAGCGGCGAATACCGCCTGAACGGGCGGCCCGTCTGCGAGATCAGCGCCAACGAGCGCGCCACCATCCGCAATCGCGAGATCGGCTTCATCTTCCAGTCGTTCAATCTGATCGGCGACCTCACGGTGTTCCAGAACGTGGAGCTGCCGCTCACCTATCGCACGGGCATGTCGCGCGAGGCGCGCAAGCGAGCGGTGCTGGAAGCGCTCGAGCGCGTCGGCATGGCGCATCGCGTGCACCACTATCCGTCACAGCTCTCCGGCGGGCAGCAGCAGCGCGTCGCCGTTGCCCGCGCGCTCGGCGGCAAGCCTTCGATCCTGCTCGCCGACGAGCCGACCGGGAACCTCGACTCGAAGAACGGCGAGGCCGTGATGGACATGCTCCGCAAGCTGCACATCGACGGCGCCACGATTTGCATGGTGACGCACGACACGCGCTACGCAGATTTCGCCGAGCGCCGGGTGCAGCTCTTCGATGGGCGCATTCTCTTCGAAGATCGCGCGCGGCCGGTGGTGACTCCGCAGCTCGCCCCCGCGATTTAGGCTGCTTCCCATGCATTACATAGACGACTTCCTCGCCGCCTGGCGCGGGCTGCGCAACTCGCCGGCTTTCCTCGCGCTGACCTCGGTGGTGCTCGCACTGGGGCTCGGCGCCACCATCTTTACGTACGGCGTCATCAACACACTGCTGTTGAAGCCACCGCCGCTGCCCGATGCGAACCGTCTCTATGCGGTGGCCGCCGCGGAGCCGGGCCGCAAGGAGCACTACGAAACGATCGCGTACGTGGATTTCCTCGAGCTGAAGCAGCAACAGCGCACGTTCGAGGACCTCGCCGCGCATTTCAGCGGCACGGCGATCATCGCCGGCGACGACGTGCCGCAGCGCTACACGGGCGGCACCGTGACCTGGAATTTCAATCGCGTGCTCGGTGTGAAGCCCATCCTGGGCCGCGATTTCACGGCGGCGGACGATACGCCGACGGCAGATCCCGTCGTGATCATCGGCTACGACCTGTGGCGCACGCGGTTCAAGCAGGATCCCAACGTGCTCGGCCGCATGGTGCGGGTGAACGCCGTTCCCAGCACCATCATCGGTGTCATGCCGCCGAAGTTTTCGTATCCCGCGGAGGAGGAATTGTGGATCCCGATGGCGCGCGATGTCGCGAAGGAGCGCCGCGGCGATCAGTCCTGGGAGAGTGCCGTGGGCGTCGAGGGAGTCGGACGACTCGCTCCCGGTGTGACGGCGGAACAGGCGGCGGACGACATGGCCGCGATTGCCGCGCGGCTGGCGAAACTGTATCCGCGCACCAATGCCGGTCTGACGACGCACGTGATGCCGGCCTCCGAAGCGCTGATCGGTACGATGAAATCGGTGATGTACGGCATGTTCGCCGCCGTGTGGCTCGTGCTGCTCACAGCCTGCGCGAACGTCGCGAGTCTCATCTTCGTGCGCGCGAACTTCCGCGCCTACGAGGCGAGCATGCGCATGGCCCTGGGCGCGCCGCGCTCGCGGCTCATCGCGCAGATGCTGGCCGAAGCGCTGATCATCAGCCTCATCGGCGTCGCCGGCGGGCTCGTGATCGCCGCGATCGGGCTACATCTCATGGAGGTCGCGATCCGCTCGGTGCTCGACATGACGATGCCACCCTGGTGGGTGTTCAACATCGACCTGCGCGTTGCCGCGTTCGCCGGCGCCGCGGCGCTGCTGGCGGCGCTCTTCTCCGGCATCGTGCCGGCCCTGCGCGCGTCCCGGCCGAATGTCATGCGCGTGCTGAGGGATGGCGGCCGCACGGGCACGGGCCTGCGGCTCGGCAAGTTCACCACCGCGATGGTGATCGTCGAGCTCGCACTGTCTGCCTCGCTGCTCACGGGCGCGGGACTGATGACGCGCTCATCGGTGCTATCCATGCAGCAGGACTACGGTGCCGACGTGCGCCAGTTCATGAGCGGCCGCGTCGGGCTGCCGCTCGCGAAGTATCCGGTCGAGGAGCAGGCGCGCTTCTTCAATCGGATCGTGAAGGAGCTGCGTTCGAAGCCGGGCGTGCTGGCCGCCGCCGCCGCGACGTCGATGCCCGGCATCGGCACGGACGACTGGCGCTTCAGTCTCGACGGCCAGTCCTTCGAGAACCGTGCGGACTATCCGTTCACGCAGATCGTCACCGTGACGCCGGGATTCTTCGACGCCTTCAACCGGCCGCTCATCCACGGGCGCGACTTCAACGAGCACGACACCTCGGCGAGGACGCCGGTCGCCCTGGTGAACGAGGCGTTCGCGCGCAAGTTCTCACCGGAGGAGAGCCCGATCGGCCACAAGCTCACCTCTCCCGATGATCCGACGGCCCCGCCGCTGACGATCATCGGCGTGGTGCCGAGCATCAATCACAACGACTCGTGGCTCGATGGGGACTTCCCGCCCACGCTGTATCGGCCCGTCAGCCAGAAGCCCTGGCGCTTCATGACGGTCGCGATTCGCACGCAGGGCGACCCGCACATGTACGGCGATCTGATCCGCAAGGTCACGCAGGAGCTCGACCCCGATCTCGCTCCGTACTGGATCAAGACGCTCGCGGAATATCAGGAGCAGAAGCGCGCCGTGCTGCGCGTGCTATCGCATGTGTTCACCGCGTTTGCCGTCATCGCGATCATCCTCTCGGCGGTCGGCATCTACGGCGTGTTGGCGTTCGCGACCGGCCAGCGTAATCGCGAGATCGGTGTGCGGCGTGCGCTCGGCGCGCATGATCGCCAGATCCTCATCACCGTGATGCGCAGTGCAGTCTTCCAGCTCATCTGCGGGCTCGCGGTCGGCTCCATCGTCGCACCGATGATGGCGCGGGCGCTGCGCGGCGGCTTGCAGGGGCTGTCGCCGGATGATCCGTTCATCTACACGATCGTATTCATGCTGCTCGTGTGCGCCTCGTTGCTGGCGAGCTGGATTCCCGCGCGCCGCGCGCTCAAGGTGCAGCCCGCGACCGTGCTGCGCAGGGAATAGCCGCGCCGGGTGTGGGTCGCGCGCCGCGGGGAATGACGGTAGGCTCGGTCACTCATGAGCGACGCCCTATCGCCCGATTCCTTACGCGTCATCGTTGCCGACGATCAGCAGGACGTGCTGACCGCGCTTCGCCTGCTGCTCCGGAACGACGGCATGCGGGTCACGACGGTGAGCTCCCCAGCGGGGCTGTTGGAGGCGGTGCGCTCCGAGCCGTTCGACGTCGCGCTCATCGATCTCAACTACACGCGCGATACCACATCGGGGCGTGAGGGGCTCGAGCTGCTTCCGCAACTCCTGGGGATCGATCCCTCGCTGCCGGTCATCGTGATGACTGCGTGGGGCATCATCGACATCGCTGTCGAAGCGATGCGGCGCGGCGCGCGCGATTTTCTGGAGAAGCCATGGGACAACCCGCGCGTGCTCTCCATCGTGCGCAATCAGGGCAGCTACAGCCGCGAGGTGCGCCACCGCAGACGGCTCGAAGCTGAGAACCAACTCCTGCGTACCGCCGGTGATGAAGATTTCATCGCCGAAGCACCTGCGATGCGCGCAGTGCTCGACACAGTGGAGCGCATCGCTCCCTCCGATGCCTCGGTGCTGATCATTGGCGAGAACGGCACCGGCAAAGGGCTCATCGCGCGCCTGATTCACGCGCGCTCCTCGCGGGCCGCGAAGCCGTTCATCTCCGTGAACATGGGCAGCATCCCGGAGAGCGTCTTCGAGAGCGAGATGATGGGACACGTGCGCGGCGCGTTCACCGATGCGAAGGCCGACCGCGTCGGGCGCTTCGAGCTTGCCGACGGCGGCACCCTGTTCCTCGACGAGATCGGCAACGTGCCGGTCGGCCAGCAGGCGAAACTCCTCCGCATTATCGAGAGTGGCGAGTTCGAGCGAGTGGGCTCATCGCGCACGCAGCGCGCCGATGTGCGCGTCGTCACCGCGACGAATGCCGATCTCACCGAGCTCGTCGCGCAGGGCCGCTTCCGCCAGGATCTGCTGTTTCGCCTCAATACCATCGAGGTACGCCTGCCGCCGCTGCGCGAGCGGCACGAGGACATCGTGCCCATCGCCTACCGGCGTCTCGCAGCGCTCGCGGCGAAGTACGGCCGGCGCATCGAGGGCTTCGACGACAGCGCGCTCCTCATGCTCCGCACCTACGCCTGGCCGGGGAACGTTCGCGAGCTCGGCAACGTGATCGAGCGCGCCGTGCTGATGGCGCGGACGCCGAACATCGCCGCCTCGGACCTGCG
>Ga0134122_10004496_pt1 | contig 10355 bp, 11 predicted proteins | sample KB302_FD_96461 | JGI IMG/M metagenome (GOLD analysis project Ga0134122, IMG submission 96461) | Terrestrial soil microbial communities without Nitrogen fertilizer from Kellogg Biological Station, Michigan, USA - KB3-0-2 | ecosystem: Environmental > Terrestrial > Soil > Unclassified ... | reverse complement strand
GGCCGTGTCGATCGCGATCGTCTGTCCGCCAAGGTTGTCGGCGACAAGGCTGCTTTGGCGAAATTGGAGGCTATCATTCATCCGCTGGTGCAAAAGGCCCGTAAATCCTTCCTCGAAGAGGCCAAACGCTCTGGTGTCAAAGTCGCGGTGCTCGATATTCCTTTATTGTTTGAAGTTGGCGGCGACCCGCGCATCGAAAAGGTCGTGGTTGTGACGGCCCCGGCAGAACTGCAAAAAAAGCGTGTATTCGAGCGAACGGGGATGACGGAGGAAAAATTCGCGGCCATCCTCGCGCGGCAATTGTCCGATTCGGAAAAACGCAGCCGCGCCGATTTCCTCATCGATACGTCACGCGGTTTTAAAGCGGCCCGCGAGGATGTGCGGGCGATTTTGCGGAAGCTGTCCGAAAAGTTGTAAGGTAGAATCAAGATGCGCGAAATCGTTCTCGACACGGAAACAACCGGCCTCGATCCTTTCCAGGGTCATCGCGTAGTCGAAATCGGCTGTATCGAGATCGTGAACTGCATCCCGACAGGCGCCGTGTTCCACACCCACCTGAACCCCGAGCGCGACATGCCGGCCGAAGCCGAGGCGATCCACGGATTGTCTTCCGCTTTTCTCGCAGACAAACCGAAATTCGAGGAAATCGCGGAGCAGCTGATCGAATTTCTCGCTGACGCTAAAATCGTCATCCACAATGCCGGGTTCGATCTGGGCTTTATCAACGCCGAGCTCGATCGTCTGAAACGCCCGCCACTCGCGCGCGAGCGCATCGTCGACACGCTGGCGCTCGCCCGTCGCCGCCATCCTGGCGGACCAAACCGTCTTGACGATCTCTGCGTGCGCTACGGTATCGACAACAGCCACCGCACCAAGCACGGAGCACTTCTCGACGCTGAGCTACTTGCGGACGTTTATGCGGAACTCATCGGTGGCCGTCAGGCGCGTCTCGGACTCGACCAGCAAAGAGTGGGCGCGCTCGCCGCGAATACGGCATCCGCTACTCTACGACCCGTGCCACTTGCTACGCGCATCAGTGCGCAAGAGCGTGAGGCGCACCGCGCCATGGTCGAAAAGATGGGGGCTGATGCGATTTGGGGTCAGTATCCGGCGGCGGCCAAAACCGGCGGCTGAATAAACGCGGCAATTATTGCGGTGTAGCCGGCGCCTGTGCTTGTCCCTGCGCAAAACGCTCGCGATAAAGGCCCGCGAAATCCACCGGATCGATCATCAGGGGCGGAAAACCGCCGTTTCGAATGACATCGGCGACAATCTGGCGAGCAAACGGAAACAGAATTCGCGGACATTCGATCAGCACGACCTGCTGCAAGACATCGGGCGGAACGTTCATGATCCGGAAAACACCCGAATAAACCAGCTCAACGCCGAACAACACCTTTTGTTCGTGCTCCGCCTTGCCTTCCACCACCAATTCCACCTCGAAGTCCGTGTTCGATAGCGGTTTCGCGTTGACGTTGAATTTGATGTTGACGCTGGGAGCCTTACTCAACTCCCCCAATGAATTTGGGGCGTTCGGATTCTCGAACGACATATCCTTGATGTACTGCGCCAGTACATTGATGGATGGCATGGGCGCATTTGTTCCGGGCCCACCATTCGTGGTCGCCATGATCGTCTCCGAGATCGAGAAAGCTTAATGCCGCATAGATTGCGGCAGGCGGCTCGCTACCATGCTTGGAAAGAGGGCACAAGAATGGCCCGAAAAAGCCACTTACGCTTTCTGTTGGCTGATTGGGCCGGATCGTCTAGCTTGGCGGAAGTAGCGCCTTAGGGCTTGGACACCATCGCGCGGCACCCATATTCTATAGGATGACCGCAACAGCCGGGCGTGCAGAAAGCTAACGTGCTGGACATCTACACGATCATCTTCCTCGCACTCGCCGTGTTCATTTTCGCACGGCTGCGAAGCGTGCTCGGCCAGCGGACCGGCCGCGAGCGGCCGCCTTACGATCCCTATTCGGCGCGGGATGCAGCAAAGCCCGTGGCGGGCCCCGACAAGGCACTCCCCTTGCCCGATCCGGCAGCCGAGAAATCTACCGGACGCAAGAAGGATATCGACGAGCCGAAGGCCGATCGCTGGGCCGGCATCGCAGAGGCCGGAACGCCCCTCGCTGTGGGGCTCGATGCAATTTTCAAAGCGCAACCCGATTTCGATGTCGGTCATTTTCTCTCCGGCGCCAAGGCGGCCTACGAAATGATCGTAACCGCATTTGCTGAAGGCGACCGCAAGACGCTCAAGAATTTGTTGGGCAAGGAAGTGTTCGATGGTTTCGCGCAGGCAATCGCCGATCGAGAAAATCGCGGCGAGACGATGGAGTCGCGCTTCGTTGCGATCGAGAAGACCGACATCACCGCGGCCGAAGTCAAGGGAAGCACCGCACAGGTAACAGTGCGCTTCGTTTCCCAACTAGTGTCGGTGACGCGCAACAGCGCGGGCGAAACGGTCGACGGCAGTCCCAACGGCCTGACCGACGTTACCGATATCTGGACTTTCGCACGCGACATCGGCGCGCGGGATCCGAACTGGAAGCTGGTTGCAACCGAATCTGCCTGATTGGATTGCAATGCGCGGCAAGACGCAGCGAACCAGGCTTCTCGCAGCCCTGATCCTGAACGTGATTTTAATGACGGCGGCAGACGCGAAGCCGCTGCGCATCAACGAAACCGAACTTGAGCCCGCCGACTTTTCAGTCCTTGATCGATGGGCGGTCGACGATCATGCTGCCTCCTTTGCGACCTTCCGGAAGAGCTGTAGCCCGATCTTGAAGCGGCGTGGCCCGCTGCGTCCCTTTGAGGCAGATTTGCGCGGCGTTTGCGAGAGGGCGGCAAGGATTTCCCTCCCCGCTGATCCGACGGTCGCGCGCACTTTTTTCGAGGAAAACTTTCGCCCGATCCGGATCTCACGGTTAGGCGAGCGCGATGGATTTCTAACCGGATATTACGAGCCTGAGGTCGAAGGAAGGCGCACTAGAGGCGACGGCTTCGAATATCCGATGTATCGCCGCCCGGCCGATCTTGGGGCCAAAGCGAGCCAGAATCGGCGTAGCAAGCGTCATCGTGTCGGAAGACGCGTGGTGGGTTATTTCGACCGCGCGGCCATCGAAAACGGCGCTCTCGCCGGACGCAATCTCGAAATCTGCTGGCTCAAGGACCCGATCGATTCTTTCTTCATTCATATCCAGGGTTCGGCTCGCATTCGTCTCGAAGACGGAAAGTTGCTGCGCCTCAACTTCGATTCCCATAACGGTTATCCTTACATTTCGGTCGGCCGCGTGCTGATCGAACGCGGCATCGTGCCGCGCGAGGAAATGTCGATGGATGCGATTCGCACCTATTTTTCCGAAATGCCGGAAGAAGGGCGCGAGATCATGCGCATCAACAAGTCGTACGTTTTCTTCCGCGAGATCAGCGAATTGCCGGCTGACATCGAGCCGCCCGGCGCGCAGGGCGTGAATCTCACGCGCGAGCGCAGCGTCGCCGTCGACAAGAATTTGCATATCTACGGCACTCCTTTCTGGATAGAGGCTGATCTTCCGCTCGAGAGCGAGAAGTCCTCGAACCAGTTTCGCCGCCTGATGATCGGGCAGGACACCGGTGGCGCGATCCTAGGCCCCGCTCGTGCGGATATTTATTTCGGCGCGGGCCTGAAAGCGGGCACGGTCGCAGGACGCATCCGGCATCCGGGACGTTTTTATATCCTAGTGCCACGGGACGCCGACCCCTCGAAGCTGATCGACCCCGCGCCATTGCCGAGATCGAAGCCGTGATGGCGCGGAACGGCCGGCGTTCGCGCAATCTCTCCGGCACGGATCGCGCACTGTGGAATCAGGTGAAAAAATCGATCAAGCCCTTGCGTGATCAGGAACCAGAAACCTTCTCAGAAGAACCAGTCGCCGAAAAACCGACGACAACGAAGAAATCATCGAAGCCTGTCGCGCCGCCAGCTTCGTCTCCACACAGAACAAGCGCTCCTCCACTTGCACCGCTTGAACGCCGGTTAAAGCAGCGCGTCGCCCGCGGCTCGGTGCCGATCGATGCCCGCATCGATTTGCACGGCCGCACGCAACGCGAAGCACATCAAGCGCTACTTAATTTTCTGCACCGCGCGCAAAATAACGGGGCGGCGCTCGCGCTCGTGATCACCGGCAAAGGCAGTGCGGGCGACGGTGAGCGCGGCGTACTAAAGCGCCAGGTGCCGATGTGGCTCGCCCAGCCTGAATTCCGCGCTTATGTCGTTGGCTTCGAAGCGGCACACATTTCCCATGGAGGAGAGGGCGCACTCTACATTCGTATGCGAAAGCGCCGGCTCTGATGGGAGAGCCTTCCGGCAAGCGGGTTTGCGTGATAGGCGCGGGAGTCGCGGGGCTCGTCTGCGCCAAAGTGCTGCGCGACGACGGTTTTGACGTGGCCATTTTCGAAAAGGAATCCGCGCTCGGCGGAGTATGGATCGCTTCGCGGACCTATCCGGGCCTTCGCTCGAACAACCCGCAAAAAACCTACTCGTTCTCCGATCATTCCTATCCCAATGGTGCGGACATATTTCCGACGGCAGAACAAATTCGCGACTATCTCGAATCCTATGCCAAAAAATTTCGTCTGCTGCCACTACTGCGGCTCGACACGGAAGTGATCGAAGTCACGCGCACCGACAGTGGCTTCGACGTAAGTACGCGCGGAAAGGTTCTTTCCGAAACGCAGCCATTCGACTTTGTTGCCGTATGCAACGGCGTTTTCTCGAAGCCATTCATTCCGGAAATCGAAGGACGATCGCGTTACAAAGGCGGCGTTCTGCACTCGAGCCAGGCTGTGAACCCGGAAATCTTCCAGGGGAAACGCATCACAGTAGTGGGCGCCGGAAAGTCCGCGTTCGACTGCGCCTCCTTTGCCGCGGAGCACGCGCGATCATGCACGCTCGTTTATCGAGCCGCGCATTGGATGGTACCGCGCTACTATTTCGAGTTATTCCGCATCGACTGGATGGGCCAGACACGTTTCTCGGAAGCGTTTCATCGCTACTACCGGCTCAGCCGCGCGGAATCGATCCTGCACGGCATCGGCCAGCCATTTTTGCACGCCTGGTGGCGATTCATGCGCTGGTTGATGTTGCGGTGGCTCGTCGACTTGCCGCCGGAATTTGTACCCGATACGCGACTGCCACGTGGACTGGAAAATCTCGGAACCGGCAGCGACTTTTACGATCTCTATCGCGGCGGAAAAATTACCGCAAAACGCGGGCGTATCAGGGGATTCAACGAAGCCGGTATCGTACTCGACAACGGCGACATAGTTGAGGCCGATATCGTGATCTTCGCGACCGGCTGGAACCAGGCGATTTCGTTTCTGTCGCCCGAGCTTCGCAGCGTTGTCCAAACGGGCGACCGCTTCCGTCTCTACCGCCATATTCTGCCGCCGGAGGAAAAGCGGCTCGGTTTTGTAGGCTACGCATCGTCGATCATTTGTCCGCTGACGTCCGAAGTAGGGGCGCATTGGCTCTCGCAAAATTTTCGCGGAGAGCTGGCGCTTCCGACGGCCAAGGCGATGAAGGAAGAAATCCTGCAAATCGAACGCTGGGCCGAGGAAGTCATGCCCGCGCGGGCGCAGGGATACTTCATTGGGGCCTACGCCGCGCACTATATCGACGATCTTTTGCGCGATATGGGATTACGCACCAAGCGGACGAGTAATTTTCTCACGGAGTATTTCGCGCCGCTATGGGCGGAACGATATGCGACGCTGTCCGAGGAGCGCCGCGCTCGACGCAACGGCACGCCCGCGCGGCACTGGTATTTAAGCGCTGAGCTAGCCGCCGCCGCGCTCGTGGTCGTAGCCGCGCTCTGGATTCTCTTCAGAGGATAAAGCGCGAAAGGTCCGTGTTCTTGGCAAGATCCGCGACCTGCGCCCGCACATAATCCCCATCAATTTTGAACTTTTCGCCCGAACGGTCGGTTGCCGTGAAACTGATTTCGTCCAACACCCGCTCAATCACGGTTTGCAGCCGCCGCGCGCCGATATTCTCAAGTTTGGAATTGACGTCCACGGCAACGTCAGCGATCGCGTCGACCGCATCCTCAGTGAATACGAGGTCGACTTTTTCGGTTGCCAGTAACGCCACCGATTGCTTCACAAGGCTCGCCTCGGTGTCGGTCAGAATGCGGCGGAAGTCGTCGCGGGTCAGCGTCGAGAGTTCGACACGAATCGGCAAGCGCCCCTGCAGTTCCGGCAAGAGATCGGAAGGCTTCGCGACGTGAAACGCGCCGGATGCGATGAACAGCACGTGATCGGTCTTGACTGTTCCGTGCTTGGTCGAAACCGTGGTGCCCTCGATCAGCGGCAAGAGATCGCGCTGCACGCCTTCGCGGCTGACGTCGCCTCCCATGCGTGCACCTTCGCGCGCGCAAATCTTGTCGATCTCGTCGAGAAAGACGATGCCGTTATTCTCAACCGCGTGGATCGCCTCCTGGATGAGGGCATCCTGATCGAGCAATTTATCGGATTCCTCGGCCACTAGAAGCGGGTGCGCTTCGGTCACGTTTACACGCCGTGTGCGCGTGCGGCCGCCGCCGAGTTTGCCGAAGATGTCGCCTATGGAGATGGCGCCCATCTGTGCTCCGGGCATGCCGGGAATTTCGAACATCGGCATCTGCGAGCCGCCGCCGGAAAGCTCGATCTCCACCTCCTTGTCGTCGAGTTCACCTGCGCGCAGGCGTTTGCGGAAGGACTCACGTGTCGCCGCATTTGCAGTCTTGCCGACGAGCGCATCCAGCACCCGCTCTTCTGCCGCCTGCTGCGCCTTCGCCTGGACGCCGCGGCGCTTGCTTTCGCGCACCATGGCGATGCCGATCTCGACGAGATCGCGGATGATCTGCTCCACGTCACGCCCGACGTAGCCGACCTCGGTGAATTTCGTTGCCTCAACCTTGAGAAAAGGCGCACCCGCAAGTTTCGCGAGTCTCCGCGAAATCTCCGTCTTGCCGACGCCCGTCGGCCCGATCATCAGAATGTTTTTCGGCAGCACTTCTTCGCGAAGCTTGTCGTCGAGCTGCAATCGCCGCCAACGGTTGCGGAGCGCGATCGCGACGGCGCGCTTCGCGTCCTTCTGGCCGACGATATAGCGGTCGAGTTCCGAAACGATTTCACGCGGAGAAAAATCACTCATGGTTTACTTTCCAATCGTCTCCACCACGACATTGCGGTTGGTGTAGATGCAGATATCGGCGGCGATTTCGAGCGAACGCCGCACGATGGCTTCCGCGTCTAGTTTCCCGTCGATCAGCGCGCGGGCGGCAGCAAGCGCATAAGGCCCGACCGAGCCGATACCGGCGACACCGCTTTCAGGCTCGAGCACATCGCCGGTTCCAGCCAACAGCAACGTCACATCCTTGTCGGCGACCAGCATCATGGCATCGAGCCGCCGCAAATAGCGGTCCATGCGCCAGTCCTTGGCGAGTTCAACGCAAGCGCGCGCGAGCTGGCCCCTGTGCTGCTCAAGCTTGGCTTCCAGCCGTTCGAACAGTGTCAGCGCGTCAGCGGTCGCGCCGGCAAACCCGCCGATGACATCGCCGCTGCCGAGACGCCGTACCTTCTTTGCATTGGCCTTAACCACCGTATTACCGAATGAAACCTGGCCGTCGCCGCCGATGGCGACTTGGCTGCCCTTTCGCACCGAAAGGATCGTCGTGCCGTGAAAGCTTTGAGGTTCTGATGCCATGGAAACTCCCCAGAGCGTTATTTAGGTGCTCGTTCTGCGTCTGCAAACCATAGCTGCTTTTCGCAGCCCCATGCGGTGGCATGGGCACGCCGTTCTTGCTAAAACCCGCGCGTTTCGAGGAGGATTCGATGCGTCCGGGCAAAATCACCCGCAGCACTAAGGAAACCGAGGTCGCGGTCAGCGTGAACCTCGATGGCACCGGCCGCGCCGAAATCGCGACAGGCATCGGCTTCCTCGACCACATGCTTGACCTGCTTGCCCGCCACTCGCGCATCGATCTTACGGTTAAGGCGAAGGGCGATCTGCATATCGACCAGCACCACACGACGGAAGACGTCGGCATCGTACTCGGCCAGGCGCTGAAACAGGCGCTCGGCGACATGCGTGGCATTACGCGTTACGCCGACGTGCATGTACCGATGGACGAAACGCTCACCCGCGTCGCGATCGATATTTCCGGCCGCCCCGTGCTCGTGTTCCGGGTGGAATTTCCGCGCGACAAGATCGGCGAGTTCGATGTCGATCTCGTGCGCGAATTCTTCCAGGCGTTCACCACCAATGCCGGCGTGACACTGCATGTCGAGATGCTCTACGGCGACAATTCGCATCACGTCGCGGAAAGCTGTTTTAAGGGCCTTGCGCGCGCGCTGCGCGCTGCGGTCGCGGTCGATCCCTCGGCGAAGAACGAAATCCCCTCGACCAAGGGCAGTCTCGGCTGAATTGAATTCGCTGAATGGAGTTGCGGTGAAAACCTATCTCGTGTTCGAGCCCTCGTCAGGCGGGCGCACGTCCGCGACGGCGGAGCGCGTCGTTTTCCTGCGGGAAAAGTTCTACTGGTCGGCGCTTTTCTTCGCGCCGATCTGGCTGCTTTTGAACAGACTTTGGCTCGGCTTCATATTCTGGTGCGCGGCGGTAGCACTCATCCTCGCCGGCGTTAAAACACTTGGCTTGGACGTAGTCAGCAGCACGCTAGTGCTCGCCGTCCCCTCATTGATCGTTGCTTTCGAAGGCACGGCGCTGAAAACATTCAAATTGCTGCACAAGGGTTTCCGCGAAGCGGACGTTGTACTCGCAGAAGATCTGCAAGCCGCTGAGCGGCGTTTCTTCGAACGTTGGAAGACGCCGGCCGAACGAGCGATATTCACACCTCCGCCGCCGCCACCCGCTTCTCTGCCTGAAGCACCGCGCTCGTCCAATCCGGTGCTCGGCCTTTTTCCTGAACCGTGGAGAACGCGATGACAGTCGCGGTAATCGATTATGGTTCCGGCAATTTGCACTCGGCGGCGAAGGCGCTCGAGCGGGCCGCACGGGAGAGCGGAAGCGTTGAGCCGATCATCGTAACGAGCGATCCCGATGAGGTCCGCCGCGCCGATCGCATCGTGCTGCCGGGCGTCGGTGCGTTCGCCGATTGCAAGCGCGGTCTCGATGCTGTTCCGGGAATGATCGCGGCAATGACCGAAGCCGTGCGTAAGCGAGGCCAGCCGTTTTTCGGCATTTGCGTCGGCATGCAATTGCTCGCCGAACGTGGTCTTGAAAATAAGGTAACCGAAGGTTTGGGCTGGCTGCGTGGCGAAGTCGATCGTATCGCGCCTAAGGATAAGACACTCAAAATTCCGCACATGGGCTGGAACACACTGAAAGCAAAGCGTCCGCATGCGCTGTTTGAGGGCATCGAAGTCGGGCCGAAGGGTCTGCACGCCTATTTCGTGCATTCCTATCAGTTTAATCCCGCGGACAAAGCCGATCTCGTGGCCGACGCAGATTATGGCGGGCCGGTCACGGCGATGGTCGCGCGCGGCAATTTGGCAGGCACGCAATTCCACCCGGAAAAAAGCCAAAAGCTCGGTCTCGCATTGTTGGCGAATTTCTTGCGGTGGAAGCCGTGATAGCGCCGTGATTCTCTTTCCGGCCATCGATCTCAAGAACGGCGAAGCGGTGCGGCTCGAACGCGGCGACATGGCTCGCGCGACGGTATTCAATCGCGACCCGGTAGGGCAGGCGCGCACCTTCGAATCGCTCGGCTTCGAATGGCTGCATATTGTCGATCTCGACGGCGCTTTTGCGGGCAAGGCCGTGAATGCGCGCGTGGTCGGCTCCATTTTGAAAGCCATCAAGATTCCTGTGCAACTCGGCGGCGGCATCAGAAATATTGCGGCGGTCGAGCACTGGCTGTCGCAGGGGGTGAAACGCGTCATCATCGGGACCGCCGCGGTGCGCGATCCGGAATTTGTGAAATCGGCAGCGCGAAAATTTCCGGGCAAAATCGCAGTCGGTATCGACGCGCGTGCCGGCAAGGTCGCGATCTCCGGCTGGGCCGAGGAAACGCAGCTTGAAGCCGGCGAACTTGCGCGGCTGTTCGAAAACTGCGGCGTCGCCGCGATCGTTTATACCGACGTCGAGCGCGACGGCATGATGCAGGGCCTGAATATCGCCGCGACTATTGCAATGGCGGACGCTGTTTCGATTCCCGTAATCGCTTCGGGAGGGTTCGCGTCTATTGACGATGTGAAAGCATTGCTCGAGCCGCGCGCGAAAAAACTCGAAGGCGCCATCGCAGGCCGCGCCTTATACGACGGCGGAGTCGATGCAAAGGCGGCGCTCGCGCTCATCAAGAACGCGCGGACGC
>Ga0134122_10004495_pt1 | contig 10355 bp, 7 predicted proteins | sample KB302_FD_96461 | JGI IMG/M metagenome (GOLD analysis project Ga0134122, IMG submission 96461) | Terrestrial soil microbial communities without Nitrogen fertilizer from Kellogg Biological Station, Michigan, USA - KB3-0-2 | ecosystem: Environmental > Terrestrial > Soil > Unclassified ... | reverse complement strand
TGTCGAAGAACCTCGAATGCTGGGTGAAGCGCGGCGGCAAGGAATACAACATCAGCTTCAAGGACGGCAAAGCGAAGTCCAAGCTCGAAGTCGTCGACGAGGTCGGCAAGAACAACACCGGCACGACCGTGCGCTTCTGGCCGGATCCGCAGTTCTTCGAGAGCGTCGCGTTCTCGTTGCCGAAACTCAAGCACTCGCTGCGCGCGAAGGCGGTGCTGTGTCCCGGCCTGCGCGTCACGCTGAAGGTCGAGCAGTCGGGCGAGAAGGACGAATGGTTCTACACCGGTGGCGTCAACGAGTACTTGCTGTCGGAGCTCGGCCAGGGCGAGTGGCTGCCGCCGGAGATGTTTACCGGCAACATCAAGGCCGAGAAGGAAGCGGCCGAGTGGGCCATCTGCTGGCGGCTCGACGACGGCACGCGCGTCGAGGAGAGCTACGTCAATCTGATTCCGACGCCGCAGGGCGGCACCCACGTCAACGGCCTGCGCGTCGGCCTCACCGACGCGGTGCGTGAGTTCTGCGAGTTCCGCAACCTGCTGCCGAAAGGTCTGAAGCTCGCGCCCGAAGACGTGTGGGACGGCGTCAGCTTCGTGCTGTCGACCAAGCTCAAGGAGCCGCAGTTCGCCGGCCAGACGAAGGAGCGCCTCGCCTCACGCGAGTCGGCTGCGTTCGTCGGCGGAGTGGTGAAGGATCAGTTCGGCCACTGGCTGAACCAACATCCGGAGTCCGGCGAGAAGATCGCGCAACTCGCCATCTCCAGCGCGCAGGCGCGGATCAAGGCATCGAAGGTCGTCGCGCGCAAGCGCATCACGAGCGGTCCTGCGTTGCCGGGCAAGCTCACGGACTGCACCACGCAGCAACCGGAGCGCGGCGAGCTGTTCCTGGTCGAGGGTGATTCCGCCGGCGGCTCGGCCAAGCAGGCGCGCGATCGCGAATTCCAGGCAGTGATGCCGTTGCGCGGCAAGATTCTCAACACGTGGGAAGTCGAAGCCGCGGAAGTGCTGCAGTCACAGGAAGTGCACCACATTGCCATCGCGCTCGGTGTCGATCCGGGCTCCGACAAGCTCGACGGCCTGCGCTATCACAAGATCTGCATTCTCGCGGACGCCGACTCCGACGGTCAGCACATCGCAACGCTGCTGTGTGCGCTGTTCCTGCGACACTTCCGGCCGTTGGTGCTCGCGGGCCACGTGTACGTCGCGATGCCTCCGCTGTATCGCGTCGATGTCGGCAAGCAGGTGTTCTACGCGCTCGATGACGCAGAGCGCGCCGGCATCCTCGACCGCGTCGCGGCGGAGAATCCGCGCGCCAAGCCGCAGGTCACGCGCTTCAAGGGCCTCGGCGAAATGAGCGCGATGCAGTTGCGGGAAACGACCATGGCCCCGGAGACGCGCCGGCTGGTGCAGCTCACGGTGGAAGCGAAGGATCAGGCTGACCAGATGCTGGACATGCTGCTGGCGAAGAAGCGCGCCGCCGACCGGCGCGAGTGGCTCGAGACCAAGGGCAACCTCGCCGAGGTGCAGGTCTGATGCCGAGCCAGCCCCCGCTCGATTTCGAGGGCATCGAACGGCAGTCGCTGCGTGCGTTCACCGAGAAGGCGTACCTCGACTATTCGATGTACGTCATCCTCGACCGCGCACTGCCGCATATCGGCGACGGCTTGAAGCCGGTGCAGCGGCGCATCGTCTACGCGATGAGCGAGCTCGGTCTGTCCGCCGCGGCGAAGTACAAGAAGTCGGCGCGCACCATCGGCGACGTCATCGGCAAATTCCATCCGCACGGCGACTCGGCGGCGTACGAAGCGATGGTGCTGATGGCGCAAGCGTTCTCGTATCGCTATCCGCTCGTCGACGGCCAGGGCAACTTCGGCTCGCCCGACGATCCGAAGGAATTCGCGGCGATGCGCTACACGGAATCGCGCCTGACCCGCTATGCGGCGCTGCTGCTGTCAGAGCTCGGGCAGGGCACCGTCGAGTGGCAGCCGAATTTCGACGGCACGCTGGAAGAGCCGACGCTGCTGCCGGCTCGCGTGCCGAACGTATTGCTGAACGGCGCGAGCGGCATCGCTGTCGGCATGGCGACGGACATTCCGCCGCACAACCTGCGCGAGGTCATCAACGCCTGCGTGCTGCTGCTGGACGAGCCGGACAGCACGCTCGGCGACCTCTGCAAGAAGATCAAGGGTCCGGACTTCCCGACCGGCGGCGAAATCATCACGCCCGCGGCCGAAATCCGCCAGATGTACAAGAGCGGCAACGGCTCAGTCCGCGCCCGCGCCGTGTACGAGATCGAGGACGGCGAGATCGTCATCACGCAGCTGCCGTATCAGGTGTCAGGCAGTCGGGTCCAGGAGCAGATCAACGCGCAGTACCAGGCGAAGAAGCTGCCGATGGTCGAGGACTTCCGCGACGAGTCCGACCACGAGCATCCGACCCGCCTCGTGATCGTGCCGCGCTCGAACCGTGTCGACACCGAGCAGCTGATGGCGCACCTCTTCGCCACCACCGATCTCGAGCGCACCTATCGCGTCAATCTCAACATCATCGGCCTGGACGGCAAGCCGAAGGTGATGGACCTGAAGGGGCTGCTGGAGGAGTGGCTGCAGTTCCGCGTCGACACGGTCACGAAGCGCATCAACTGGCGCCTCGAGAAGGTGCGCGCGCGGCTGCACATCCTGGACGGCCTGCTCGCGGTGTATCTGAATCTCGACGAGGTGATAAAGATCATCCGTCGCGAGGACGAGCCGAAGCCGGTGCTGATGAAGCGCTTCAAGCTGAGCGACCTCCAGGCCGAGGCGATCCTCGAGACCAAACTGCGCCACCTCGCGAAGCTCGAGGAGATGAAGATCAAGGGCGAGCAGAGCGAGCTGAAGGCCGAAGAGGAAGAGCTCGACAAGATCGTCAAGAGCAAAGCACGGCTGAAGAAGCTGATTCGCGAAGAGCTGCTCGCGGCCGCCGAAGAGTTCGGCGACGACCGCAGGAGTCGCATCGTCGAGCGCGCGGCGGCGCAGGCGATCGACGAATCGGAGCTGGTTACGAGCGAGCCGGTCACCGTGGTGCTGTCGCAGCGCGGCTGGGTGCGCGCAGCGAAGGGACATGATCTCGATCCGGTGTCGCTGTCGTACAAGACCGGCGACTCGTTTCTCGCCGCGGCACATGGTCGCAGCACGCAGCTCGCAGTGTTTCTCGACAGCACGGGTCGCGCATACAGCCTGGTCGCGCACTCGTTACCTTCGGCGCGCGGGCAGGGCGAACCGTTGTCGGGCCGGCTCGATCCGCCGGAAGGCGCGACGTTCGCCGGCGTGCTGATCGGCGAGCCCGACGATCGCTGGGTCGTGGCATCGGATGCCGGCTATGGCTTCGTCGTGAAGCTGAGCGAAATGCACTCGCGCAATCGCGCCGGCAAGACGGTGCTCAAGGTTCCTGAAGGCAGCGGCGTGCTCGCGCCGGCGCAGGTTCCCGCCGCCGGGGATGCGTTGCTGTGCGTGGTGAGCACCGAAGGCAAGATGCTGGCGTTTCCGGTGAAGGATCTCCCGGAGCTGCCGCGCGGCAAAGGCAACAAGATGTTCGGCCTGTCGTCGAAGAAGGTCGCGAGCCGCGAGGAATATCTGGCGGCGATCGCGATCGTCGCGCCGGAGCAGAGCCTGATCGTCCACTCCAAAGAGCGGAAGATGACGCTCAAGTTCGCCGAGCTGAAGGATTATCGCGGCGAGCGCGCGCAGCGTGGCGCGGTGTTGCCGCGAGGGTGGAGGACGGTGGAGAGGCTCGAGGTCGTGTCGGGCTGAAGCCCGACCTACACCCTGCTAAATCGTCACCGACTCGGGCTCGTTGACGAAGTATCCCTGGATGAACTCGATGCCGAGCTGCCACAGCACTGCCATCGTGTTCGCATCCTCGACGCGCTCGGCGACCGTGCCGACGTTCTTGCCCTTCGCCTGATCGACCAGATCGCGCACGCGCTGCTGCAGATCCTGGTCCACCGCAAGTCCCTGCATCAGGGTGCCGTCGATCTTGATGTAGTCCAGCGGCAGATGCGCGAGCAGCCGCCGCGGATCGCGCCCGGCGCCGAAATGCTCCAGCGCGAAACGGAAGCCGTCGCGGCGCAGGCCGAGCGCGAGATCGGTCGCGTCGGCCAGATACTCCGCCGACACCTGTTCGCTCACCTGGAACACGATCCGCTGCGGCTCGATGCGCGTTGCCTTCAGCTGATTCTGCAGCCAGGGCAGCAGCGACTTGTCGCGCACCGAATCCTGCGACAGGCGCACGAACAGCTGGTTGACCTTGCGGCTGGCGCAGAACGTCATCGACGCGCCGATCACCCAGCGGTCGATGTTCTTCATCAGATCGTTGCGCTCGGCGGCCGCCATGAACTCCGACGGCAGCACTTCCTGACCCTGCTCATCGACCATGCGCACCAGCACGTCGAACATACCGCGGTCCTCGCCCATCAGGCTGGCGATCGGCTGCTGCATCAGGCGGAAGCGGTTCTCCATCAGTGCGGCGCGGATATAGCGCACCCAGATCGCATCGGCCGCCTGCTGGCGCGTGTCCTCGTCCTGCGTGTCGATGATCGCGACGCGGCCGCCGCCGGCGGCCTCGGCATTGCGCCGCGCGCTCAGCGCGTCGTTGATCGAGCGCGTGAGATCCGGCGTACGGATGTCGATCATGCCGATGCCGACGCTGCACGTACAGGACGTCTGCTTGTCGGCGGCGCGGAACACCTGCGTGCCGACCTTGCGGATGAGATTGTTCGCCCAGGTTTCCACATCGCGTTGCGTGCCGCGCTCCATCAGCAGCAGGAACGTGCCGTCGCCGAGGCGGCCGAACAGATCGTTCGTCTGACGCGTCTCGGCGATCAGCCCGGCGAATTGCCCGATGAATTCTTCGATGGCGAGCGGGCCGAGCTCTTCGCTCAGCGTCTCGAGCTTGTCGGGTTGAATCGCCACGAGCTGGCGAATGCCCGCCTTGATGGGCTGCGACAGCTCTTGCTGGAGCTGCTGCATGAAGAAGCGCCGCTGCAGCGCGCCGGTCGCGGCATCGCGCTCCAACGCGTCAGTGAGTTGCTCGTTGATCGTGCCCGCGTCGCGCTTCTTGGACGCGACGCTCAGGCGCACGGCAGGCTCGCCGTCGAAATCGACGGGCGACAGCTCGATTTCGAGCGGCACGTTCGAGCCGTCCGCGAGCACCGCGCTCGCGCGCAACGAATGATTCGACCACTTGCCCTGCAGACACGCCACCAGCGCGCCTTTGATCGCGGCATGCGCTTCGGCATCGAACGCGTCCATCAGCGGCGTGCCCAGAATCGCCTCAGCATCCGGCAGGCCGTAGAGATCCAGCCAGGCGGGATTCGCGTCGACCACGATGCCTTCCTGCACGTGCGCGATCGCGTCGGCGGAACCGGCCATGAACGATTTCAGCTGCTCGCTGTACTCGCGCGCCGAGCTGATCGTTCGATTGAGCGTCTGCGTGCGGTTGTACGCTTCCAGCTCGCGCGTCACGACCAGGCGCAAGCGCAACGGGTTCACGAGCGTCACGGCGTCGCGCGCGCCTTGTTGCATCGCTGCCGCGATCGCAGCTTCGTCGAGCTGATCGCGGGCGATCAGCACCGGCACTTCGGCGCCGAACTGCTTGGAGACGGCCATCACCTTGGCGATGTCGGACGGATCCTGGCCGACGAACGCGACCAGCATGTGGGCGTTGATCTGCGTCAGCGCCTCGCCGAGATCGTTGAGCTCGCGGATCCAGTTGCAGCGCACGGCCAGGCCGGCGTTGCGCAGCGTGCTGTTGATGGCTTCGACGTTGTCCTGATGACGGGTCAGGACGATCATCGGCACCGCGCTCTGTTCGGCCAAAGCTACTCTCCGCTTCTTTGCCGGAAGTCTAGCATCCGCGCGCGCGGGTCCGGTCGGACGCAGCTCACGTCCCGATGCTCACCGGCGGCTGGGAGCGCCCTTGTACCGCATCCTGCCGGAGCGCGGAGTAGGGAAGAACGCGTGCGGCCGGCGACGAAACTGGCTCGTCGGGGAGCTTGCGGCTATCATCTGCGCCCCTTCGCGGGATACCCGAATTTCTCTACCTGGTCCACGGTGCCAAATGGGCAGCTTCTCCACGAACGAATTCAAGTCCGGCCTGAAGATCATCCTCGAGAACGACCCGTATTCGATCGTCGAGAACGAGATGGTGAAGCCCGGCAAGGGCCAGGCGTTCAACCGCGTCAAAGTGCGCAACCTCAAGACCGGCCGAGTCATCGAGCGCACCTTCAAATCGGGCGACAGCGTCGAAGCCGCGGACGTGGTCGAGACGGACATGCAGTATCTCTACACCGACGGCGAGTTCTGGCACTTCATGGTGCCGGACACGTTCGAGCAGTTCACCGCCGGCAAGGAGGCGCTGGGCGAGGGCGCCATCTGGCTGAAGGACGGCATGGAGTGCACCGTCATGCTGTGGAACGGCGTGCCGCTGAACGTCACGCCGCCGGCGCACGTCGAGCTCAAGGTGGTCGAGACCGATCCGGGCGTGCGTGGCGACACCGCGACCGGCGGCGCCAAGCCCGCGAAGCTGGAGACGGGCGCGGTCGTGCGCGTGCCGCTGTTCATCAATGAAGGCGAGACGATTCGGGTGGATACGCGGACGGCGGAGTATCTGTCGCGCGGCAAGGCGTAGAGCGTCGGGCTGAAGTCCGACCTACAGCGCGAGATCAGATCGCCTTTAGGACCTCGGCGACGACTTGTTCCAGTCCGGCCTGATCCTCGGCGTCGAAGCGCTCGAACTTCGGGCTGTCGAGGTCGAGCACGCCGATCAGCTCGTTCCCACGCAGCAGCGGCACCACGATCTCGGAGTTCGAGGCCGAGTCGCAGGCGATGTGTCCGGCGAACTCGTGCACGTTCTTGACGATCACAGTCGCTCGGCGCGCGGCCGCCGTGCCGCATACGCCTTTGCCGAGCGCGATGCGCACGCACGCGGGTTTGCCTTGGAACGGCCCGACCACCAGCTCGCCATCCTTGAGCAGATAGAAGCCCACCCAGTTCAAGTCCGGTAACGAGTGATACAGGAGCGAGGTCGTGTTCGCGAAGTTCGCGATCGCGTCGCGCTCGCCTTCGAGCAGCGCGCGGGTCTGCGCGACGACGCTGGCATACAGCGCCGGCTTCGGTTGGGTCGAGTCGGTGGTGATCTCGTGCATGGTCAGGCCCTGTCGAAAGGAAACGCGAGCACTTCGTCGATGTGCCGGGCGCCGATGGCGCACATCACCAGGCGGTCGAATCCGAGCGCCACACCGGAGCATTCCGGCAGTCCGTGCTCCAGGGCTGCGAGGAAGTTCTCATCGATCGGCACGCTGGCCAGGCCGCGGCGCTGGCGTTCCGCGACGTCGTGCTCGAAACGCGCGCGCTGCTCCTGAGGATCGCCGAGCTCGTGGAAACCGTTGGCGAGCTCGATGCCGTCGAGGTACGCCTCGAAGCGCGACGCGATATGGCCGTGAACACGCGCCAGGGCCGCCTGCGACGCGGGATAGTCATAGATAAAGGTGAGCCGGTCGAGCCCGAGCTGCGGACCGACGAGCGTCCCCATGATCAGGTCGAGGCACGCATCGCGATCATGCGTCACGTCACGCGGCACTTCGATGCCGGCGCTCTGCAGTCGCGCGACCAGCATCGGCGTGGCGTCCTGGAACACGTCCACGCCGGCGTGCAGCTGCATCGCTTCGCGATACGTCAGGCGCTCGGCGCGATCGAACTGTCGTGAGGCCGGCAGCACGGCGCTGATCAACCGCTCGACATCCGACATTAGCGAATGATGGTCGTAGCCCATGCGATACCACTCGACCATCGTGAACTCGGGGTTGTGCCAGCGGCCGCTTTCGCCGTCGCGATAGACCTTGCAGATCTGCCAGATGTCGCCGCAGCCCGCGGCGAGCAGGCGCTTCATCGCGTACTCGGGCGAGGTGTGCAGGAACGCGCGACGTCCGGCAGCCGTCGCCTCGACGCTGGCGATGTGGACGTCGGTCACTGCCGCGCCGCTCAGTGCCGGCGTTTCGACTTCGAGCGTGCGAGTTGCGGCGAAGTACTCGCGCGTCGCGCGCAGCATTGCTGCTCGTACTTCGAGTGTCGCGACGGACGCAGTCGGCCGCCAGCTCATTTGCTCACCGACCTGGCAATGGGCCGCCCGAGCTGCACCGTCGCCTGCGGCACCAGCGTGGACTCCCAGTCGATCCGATTGCGCTCGAACAGCAGTATCACAGTCGATCCCATGTTGAAGCGGCCCAGCTCTTCGCCCTTCGCGAAGTGTCGGCCGAGGCCCGTCGCGATTCGCGTGGGCGCTTTCCTGCCACGCGGCGGCGGGTTCACCTCGCCGCAATGTACTGTCTCGATGCTGCCGACGAACAGTGCGCCGACCAGGATCACAGCCATGCGGCCGAGCGGCGTCGCGAAGTCGCAGATCAAGCGCTCGTTGCGCGCAAAAACGCGCGGTACAGCGCGTGCCGTTGCCGCGTTCACGCTGAACAGCTCGCCCGGCACGTAGACATTGTCCCGAGCCGTGCCGGCGTACGGCATATGAATGCGGTGGTAGTTGTACGGCGCCAGGTAGATGCACGCGAAACTCCCGCCGCGATACGTGGCGACAGCTTCGGCATCGCCCGCTAGCAGCTCCTGCAGCGAATAGTCCTGCCCCTTCGCTTGGATCAGCAGATCGCCTGCGATCGCGCCGCATTGACTCACCGTGCCGTCGACCGGGCTGACGACAGCGTCGGCATCCTCAGCAATCGGGCGCACGCCCGGACGCAACGCGCGCGTGAAGAAATCGTTGAAGCTGCGATACGCGAACGGATCCGGCTGCACGGCCTCCGCCATGTTCAAGCGATAGACGCTGAGGAAGCTGCGCAGGAACGTATTCCTGATCCAGCGCACCTCGCTGCGCGCGAGCGCATAGATCAGGCGCGACAGCGCGCGCTTCGGCAGGATGTACTGGAGGGCAGCGAACCAGCGGTCGCCGGACTGAATCGTCGGTGCTTCCGTCATGCGCCTGTGATCCGCCGATAGTCTTCCGCGATCAGCTGCGGCGTGTGCGGCGGCGAGAACAACGCACGCAGCGCGCCGTCGGGATCGATGAGAAACACCGAAGTCGTGTGATCGACGCTGTAACTGCCGCCTTCGAGCGGCCGCTTGGCTACGAGCACGCCCATGCGCTGCGCGAGCTCGTCGATAGCGGCCTTCGTACCGGTCGCGCCGACGAAGGTCGGATCGAATGCCTTCACATAGGCGGCGAGGTGCTCGGGCGTGTCGCGTTCCGGGTCGACGGAGATCATGACGACCCGCGGGCGCAGCGCCGCCGGCAGATCAGCGAGCAGTTTGTTGGTCGCGGCCAGCGCGGACAGCGTGACCGGGCACACGTCCGGGCAACTGGTGAAGCCGAAGAACACGAAGCTCCAGCCGCCGCGCAGCCGGGCCGTATCGAACGGCTGGTTGTCCTGGTCGACGAGCGCAAGCGGCGGCACGGGCCGCGGCGGCGAGAGCAGCGTGGCAGTGGCCGGTTGTGCAGCGACTTGACGCTGCAGCAGCCAACGCGCCGACAGGATGCCGGCCGCGACGGCTACAATGGCGACAAGAGCTGCGAGCGCGATGGTCTGAGTTCGGGACATCGTTTCCTCGTGGCGCGAATTATCGCACGGCCGCTCATGAACCCGACCTCCAACAATTCCGCCCAGCCGCCCGACGCCGCACCGGTCACGCTGCCTGCACCGGATCCGGCGACAGTCGAGCAGCTGATTCACTACGGCACGCTGCTGTTCGAGGAGTCGGAGCTGTGGTTCGGCCACGGCACCGACAACGCGTTCGACGAAGCGGCGGAGCTCGTGTTCTTCGGCGCCGGGCTGCGGCACGAGGATGCGGCGGACGTCTACAGCCGGCAGCTCAGTGCTGCCGAACGCGCCGCGATCCTGGCTCTGTTCGAGCGACGTGTTGCCGAGCGCATTCCTGCTGCGTACCTCACGCATCGCATGTGGTTCGCAGGACATGAGTTCTACGTGGACGAGCGGGTGCTGGTGCCGCGCTCGCCGCTGGCCGAGCTGGTCGAAGTGCAATTTCAGCCGTGGATTGCACCGGCGAACGTGCGGCGGATTCTCGATATCGGCACCGGCTCGGGCTGCATCGCGATCGCCAGCGCGCTGGCCGTGCCCGCTGCGCAGGTCGATGCGAGCGATGTTTCGAGCGACGCGCTCGCCGTCACCGCGATCAACATCGCCAGGCACGGCGTGCAGGGGCGCGTCCGTCCGATCCGCTCGGATGTGTTCGACGCGCTCGCCGGCGAGCGCTACGACGTGATCGTGTCGAACCCGCCATACGTGGGCGATGCCGAGATGGT
>Ga0134122_10004492_pt1 | contig 10357 bp, 12 predicted proteins | sample KB302_FD_96461 | JGI IMG/M metagenome (GOLD analysis project Ga0134122, IMG submission 96461) | Terrestrial soil microbial communities without Nitrogen fertilizer from Kellogg Biological Station, Michigan, USA - KB3-0-2 | ecosystem: Environmental > Terrestrial > Soil > Unclassified ... | reverse complement strand
CGTCGCCTGGCTGATCGGGAAGAAGTCTCCGAAGATTTATCTGGGACAGGGGGCCGACGCGATCATGACCGGCGTGTCGTGCAACAGCAGTCTCGCCGCCGTGCCTGTCACCCTCCGGTGCCTCGACCGCATGCAAGTCTCGCCTCAGTCGGCGCGTCTCGCCGCCTGCGTTGGCACGAACCTCAATAACGACGGCATCACCCTCTACGAAGCGATGGCCGCGCTCTTTCTCGCGCAAGCGCTGGGCTTTGACCTATCGATGGGCAGTCAGGTGCTGATCGTCGCTGCGTCGATGATTGCGGGGGCCGGCGTGGCCGGTATTCCTGAAGCCGGAATGATCGTATTGCCACTCGTCCTCTCGGCTGCCGGCTTGCCGCCTCAAGTGATCGGTGCGGCCATTCCACTGATCATGACGGTGGATTGGATCATCGCCCGAGCCCGTTCTGGTGTGAACGTCCTGAGCGACATGCTGGTCGCCATCCTCCTCGATGTAGGGCGTGTCACATCTGCGGCTGAAACAATCGCGCTTCAGCCCCAATCCGAAGCCGCGAATTCCACAGAGCCCTAGCCCGCATTATTCATGTCCACACAGGCACCAACGACGCGTGCTTATCCCACTTCTTTTTCCGTTTCGTAGTGCCCCGTTGCGGAATGGGCCTATCATCTCATCTTGTGATGTGATTACCTCAATGAGGGAGCGCCTTCCTGCGAGGACTCCATGCCCTTCTCGATTCGTCACTTCGAACGACACCTTTAGCAGGCTCCGCATTCCTATGTCCCCCAAAGGAGGTATTCCATTTCGAGGGAATGCGAGCGCATGGTACGGCCAACCTATAGAACGAGAAATACCCATGGACATTGCCAGGTTGTTTCTTCCCAAACAAGGCTTTCCCGTGAAGGTAATTGACCCCCGACGGTGCGCTAGACGAGTAGTAACCATTCCCACGACCGTCGAAGACAAGACCGGTCCCACGAGTGGAGTGGTGACGGATCTCTCCAAGACGGGGTGTAGACTGCAACTAGTTACACCCTTCTTCCGCAGCCACCACCTCACTCTGAAGCTCTATCCGTACGATGAGACTCCCGCGTTGCAGATTACCCGAGCGGAAATCCGATGGGTCGAGCAGGAAGGGGCTGGCGTCGAATTTGTAAATCTTTCCCAGGAAGACAAGACGAAACTCCAACGACTCTGCAGTGAGTAGGTCGCTTCACCCTGCGGCTCGAAGCCGACGATGCTGGCCCCTGGCATCGCTCCCGATCCCGTTTGATGCTTGCAAGAAGACCTGTACCCCCGAGCATCATTCCTGCGTAAATCTGCACTTCTTGGCTCCCATCCTAAAACTGTGGCCCATCGCGAAAGATAATCTTCATGCGACCGAGTGCATATAGAGTTTTTGCAGCCCATGTGATATGGCTTCACGGATTTGGAACGGCCCGGTCCTTCTCCGCAGCCTAACCTGCGGCGTCCGCGGAAGAGACTCATGGCCGCATGTCATTTTCGAATCGACAAGGAGCTCAATGGAAGTAACGGTCATCGAGGTTCATGGAACTTCGGACCTGAAACGATGGGTAGAGTTGCCCAACGCATTATATCGGGATGATGCCAATTACATTCCTCAGATCCTTCGTGAGGAACGGGATTTTTTTTCGCCTGCAAAGAACCCGTCGTTTAAAATTTCCAAAACCAAGTTGCTTCTGGCCCGAAGCGGTGAACGCGTGGTGGGGCGCATATGCGGCATCATTCACTCGTTGGAAACTCGCAAGCTGGGATACATGCGGGGGCGCTTCGGGTGGTTTGAGAGCGTGGAGGACCCTGATGTCGCTGTTGCCCTCATAGGGTACCTGGAAAAATGGTTTATCGCTGAAGGCTGCCGGGAGATGACCGGTCCACATGGGTTCGGTGATTTGGACCCGGAAGGCATGCTGGTTGAAGGGTTCGATGCGTTGCCCACCATCGCCGGCAGTTACAACAAGCCCTTTTATCCAGTGATGATCGAAGCGCTCGGATTCCAAAAGGATGTCGATTATATTGAGACACGCTTCGAATTTCCGATGGAGATGCCGTCGCTGTTTCAGATGTTCGCAAAAAAAGTCATGCCGGCGGCAGAAGCGGAGGGCTACCGTCTGTTGGAAGGCCTGACCAAGAAAGGAATCAAGGAATACAGCGGGCAGTTCTGGGACCTGTTGGAGGCCTCTTTCGAGCACCTCTACGGGGTGACGCCACTCACCGATGACCAGAAGGCCTTCTACGAAAAAAAATATTTCGGGTTCATCGACCCGCGTTTCATGCAGCTGGTTGTGGATGGCTCCGGACGCCTCCAGGGATTTTTCCTGGGCCTGCCGTCTCTCAGCCATTCGTTTCAGCGTATGGGGGGCCGGCTGTACCCTTTCGGTTTCTTTCACATCCTGCGGGGTTTCAAGCACTTTGATACGGTCGATTTTTATTTTGCGGGTGTCCATCCTCAAGCCGATGTTAAGAGAATCCTTCCCATGATGGCCGTGGGTATGTGGCGGGCATTGAAGGCAGCCAATGTCCGGTATGTCGAAACCAACCGGGAACTCGAAAGCAACACGACGGTCGTCAACATCTGGTCCCGCTTTGGGGTGGTCAACCGGCGCCGCACGCGGGTTTTCCGAAAAAGTCTGGAACGTGCCTGAACCGAGCATAAGTGGTCCGAATACCTGGACGGATAAACGAGGATTCTGACTTGCCGGGGCGGCTACTTTGGGTCAGTGTGCTACACGACCAGTATATAAAAGATCAACACCACGACGAGCCCGAAGACGGCGGCTAACACGACCCACTTCAAGGATGTTTTGACTTCAGTGTCCGCGTCCTGTCGAAGTTTCTCGACCTTTTCAAATAGGTCCATAAGGCACTCCTCCAGCTCCCTAAACCACCAGCCCCGTTCTCAACAGTAGTACATTGGCAAAGCCCGTGAACTTACCTGTCGGTACTCTGTTATATGTAATCTTAACCAGACTTTCATGTTCATCCGTCACCGCCATCGCGTACTTCACGATCTGAACGAATCGGGCAAGAGCGTCCGATCGTGCGGGCCTATCGCCGCAGGAAGGCGATCCACCGCCACAGGTTAAGCAGACTTGCCAGAGAGGCTGCCACATAGGTCAGGGCTGCCGCGATGAGGATGCGACGGGCCCCCTGCATGTCGTCTGACGAGAGGTAATTGCCTTGTTGGAGCACCGGAAGGGCGCGCCTGAAACTGGCGTCCCACTCGACTGGAAGCGTGACGAGGTGCACAAGTGTGGCAATCCCCATCGTCGCCATTCCGGTGATCAGCACAAAGAGCCCTGCCGTAGGGGTCCGAGCTAACGCTGTCGCGATTGGAATGCCCATCATTACCACCGCCCCAAGTTTCTCCGCCCCCTGCGCAAACCGTACAAGCCTTGTGCGGTTCGCGAGCGGCTGGTAGCCCATATGGTCCTGTATCGCATGGCCGACTTCGTGGGCGGCAATTGTGACAGCTGTGAGAGATTTTCCACTGAAGTGATCTGGCATCAGGCGAACAGTTTTGGTCTCAGGATCGTAATGGTCTCCCTTCTCAGTCATGTCAACCGTGATGTGCGCCATATCGAGTCGATTGAGCAGGTGTCGCGCTAATTCTCCTCCTGTGCCAGGATAGTCGGGACGGAGTCCACTATATTGGGCAAAGACTCGCCTGGTCCAGAGCTGCGGTGCAAATATGACAATACCGACAATGACCGCCAGCAGGGCTACAACCATGGTTTCCCCCGAAAACCTACGATCGACACGATTGTGGGATTCTACTCCTCCGTCCTGCACGTTAACAGAAGGGATGAATACGGTGTCAGAGCAGTGTCATTGGGCTGCCCTTGACCGGCTGACATTCCTGGAATAGAGTACATGCATGCGAACGATATCTGCGGCGGCACTCTTCTTCCTCTTACTGACCCCTCTGGCCTGGGCAGGAGAGACGGCGCCTTTCGATCCAGAGCAGCCGTTCCAACAGGGTTTCTCGACGAGTATGCTCCGCTCACTTCTCAATGGGGCACTTGATGTGTTTGAGGACCATTTGGAAATTACAGGCGACATCATCCCGGATGAGGTGAAGGGTGATCGCCGCGGGAATCTGCAGTTTAAATTCTATCCCGAGGGCAAATCAAAATCAGACCAGCATCACCAGGCTGAAGGGTGGTTCAGATTTAGTCCAGACCGTACTCTGCAGGAATTCCACTTCCGCTTTCAGCGTCCTGAGGAGCCAGCCAAGAAATTTTCTCGGCAAGATAGCGACGTGTTGTAACTCCGTTTGCCTGCCTGGCAATAGGGCCCCCTGGTCGGTCGCCTAAACCCACCGCACTGTTTGGAGGTCTAAGCCGCTACCTTCTTGCATTGACACCTCTCCACGGGTGGCATGAAAATCTCAGACCGAAACCGATTGAGGCTCCCACCGGTTAGCACGCGCGCGATAGAGACGTAGAAACGGAGGCGCACATGCATACGAAGATAATGATCATTGGCCTGGTTGTGGCACTTACGACCAGCATTGCCGCTGCCGCCCCCTACTGTGCCGTCTTCGCTTGGGGGAAATCGTGTGACTTCGTAAACTTAGAGGACTGTCTTCGCGCGGCCGGAAATCAGGGTGGATGTGAAGCAAATCCACAAGAAGACGAGGCTCCTGCAGGCACAGCCCCATTTTGCCTTGTTACTCCCTATAGCAAGAAATGTATCTATGATGATGCGCCGACATGCCGGATGGCTGCATCGATGGAACGTTCGGTATTTATACAAAACGGTGAACCTGGTGTCTGTGTGGAAAATCCCAATCGTTAATCAAATAAGTGGCTGAACATCGCCGTGGCTAACGAACGGATATGATGTTTCTCGAAAGATGCTGGCGGTGGTTTTGGCAGCAAAGTTGGCTGAACAAGGTCGCCATCATTGGCCTCTTTGCCGCCGCTGTACCGTTCTTCCTCCCTACAGTTGTGTCCTGGTTCAGGCCCACGATTATCAAGGTCGGGGTAGCCTTCTATATCTATGAGCGGGCTTACTTACCTGAGGAGAACGCCAAGTCATTTTTTTATGAAACCCGGAACTTGGTGTCCAATTGCCGTCTCCGCCGGATCGAACAACCATGGCCGGATGGTCGTGCCAAGCCTCCTCAGCCGCAGTCCTGGGTCCTGGGCAAGTTTCTCCTTGAAAATGTGTCCGACGAGAGCATCACGAACCTCCGCGTCGCCATTCGGTCTCCTGTCTTGCGCCACACGACGGAACTGTTGACGACGGCAAATGTAGATGCGACAGGGAGGATGGAATCGGCTTCTCCTGAGGCCCCCTCCACCTACATGCTCTCGATTACGGCTATTCCGCCGAATACCTCAGCGGTGTTCAGTTTAAAAACTCCGATCGACGGGAATATGCGTCAATTCCTCTATGGAGATCACCGGTCGGTGACTGTCCAGGTTCCATTTCTATCAGCGGACCAGTTCCAGCCCTATCCACCGATCGTTTCTCGTACGAACGCCATGAACATGCTGAACCGAGAGAGTGTCCTGCGAATCGGTGATGAAACGTTCGCAGGTGAAGCGATCGGGTTTACGATGTTGGATCCTGATGAGCCAGAGCATCGCGACGATAACACGACGTATCTCATTCTCCCGAAGGCGCTTGTATGCCCGGAAGGGACTGCGGGCGTCTGGTAGGAATCGGCCACGACGAGGCGAAGCGATCGTCTCCAGGAAGTAGAGATCGCCTTGTTAGATGCGTAATTTCAGAGTTCAAGGGATGTGTAATACTCAAAAAATAACCCTTAGCTGTGGATAACTACTGCGATCTAGGGTTTTCCCTCCTGCTGTCATAGCTGGGGCATTTTCGACGGGCTATCGAAAAAGCAAGAGTCAATAGAATTGTTGCGTATTTGTCGAGATGATCGTTGTGACCCCAACATATAGTGGGTCGCATCAGGAGGCCCCAATGCCTAAAATATAGGCACTGTGCTCTCTGGTAGGCTCTTTCAGTCTGTTTAGCAATCAGGCGCGAGCTTATTCACAGGATTATCCACAGAAGATGGGGACGAAGGTATCAGTTGCCGGATGTGCTCATCAGGAATTTGGATCGCTCTTGCTCCTCCATCACAGCCCTCCTAGAATGCGTCTCTTTGAAAAGTCCCTCTGTTCAGCACCATAGGCTCTGGGCAAGCCTTTGCCTCGCCTGACTAATAACTTGAGCAGAACAGACACGCAAGGTCTGGATACTGGCAGACCCGTTAAGAAACTATCGCAGGCTGCTAGAGGAGTTGAAGGGAGGCAGTTTTGTCAGCTGCAACTAAACCAGCAGACTCGTCTCCCATGTGGCGAGTTTTATGGCTATGCTGGCTGTTCCTCATTGTCCTTGTCAGCATCTATCCCTGTGCCGAATTTCATACCCACCCCCATTGGGAAAAGGTGAGTTGGGTGCCGTTTCAGGGTGTGTGGCGCTCGAGCAATTTGCTGATTGATGCGGTGAAAAACGTCCTACTGTACGTGCCGTTTGGATACTTCTATGGTCAGGCGCGGCCTCGTTCACGCAAGAGGGTGGTCATCCAGGTTGCCTTGCTCACCGCGATCTTGTCGGTCAGCTGTGAATTGTTTCAGGTCTTCTGTCATGGCCGACATCCGACGATGACGGACGTCTCAACGAATCTGATGGGGGGAGTGTTGGGAGTTGTTATCGCGTTACGGTATATGTCAGGGAAGCGCTGAAGATCATTGGGTGTGGAATGTCCGCGACCTGGAAATGGGTTATCAAATCCCTTCCAATCCTGGGACTTGCATTGCTCATGTTGGCTTCGACCGTAACTCCTCGGGAAGCCGGGTCCAATGTAGAAGCCTGGTTCATATATTTCGGCATGGAACATGTTCCCCCATGGGCAACAGATAAGTCCATAGATACGTGGGTGTTTTGGATGGCGTTTTTCGGCGCTGCTGCATGGGGTGCTCGCCTGTATACGCGATCGAATATCGTAGAAGGAAAGTTGTCCGTTCTGATTCGCGAAGATGAACCCTGGGTGCAGGTAGATCCAGCGCTAGATCGGTGGCAGGCAGCGCAAAGTGATGGATCCTGGTATAGGTATCGGATTGCCTTGGTCAACAGCGGAGGTTCTACCCTGAGGAACGTTCAGGTGAAACTGGCTTCGTTGGAGAAGAAGCCTCAGAATTTCCATGCAATTGGCAGCCATCTTCAACTGCGGCACGACCGGGCCGGAACCACGGACTTCAATGTGTATCCCACGAAAGACCCGCAAGGTAGGGATGCCATGTTTGTCGATGTCTTCAGCTTCTGTGCCGGCCCTACGGGCTGTTCATTCTTACGCGTGACTTCCCTACCAGAGGATGCCAATCCCTACATTCCAGTAGACCAGTATGATGTGAAGATCCTGGCGACCAGTGAAAGCGGCGAAATGGCGATCGCTGAGATAGCCTTCATCCCGCACCCTGGTCAAAGGCCGGACTTCCGATTACGCAAGATGCAATCATTCCCCGGACGATGAGATCTTATTGCGCAAATATCGTCGAACATGTGAACTCTACCCATAGTAGGAAGCCTGCTCATTGAAGCCGGAGTATTCTCGCGGCTTGCGACAGTGAAAGACCTGACGACCGCGGAGATTGCCTCGTGGATTCTCATTTCGAACGAGAATCGGTTGATAGTGGACAGATTCGAGACTGCGCGATTATCGTGCGCATCACCTCCCTGGCCCTTCTGCTTTCACTGGTCCTCTCGTGGCGCGCCTATATCCCAAACCTGAGAATTTTTGAAATGTCCCCGGTGATTGAACTCCTGGGGGCAACTCCAGTCTGGGCCGACTGGGCTCTACTGATACTGAATATAGGATGTGTCGGTTGGCTCCTCATAAAGCCGTTGCAGCCTGTGCCGGCTTTTGGCCAGTTCGCATGCACGGTGTTTTGGGTATTGCAAGACCTTCTGCGCTTTCAACCCTATACCTATATGTATGTGTTTACGATCCTGTTGGCGGTATTTTTCACATCCCACGCCATCAATGCTTTGAAGATCCTGGTGGCCAGCGTCTATCTGTGGGCAGGGGTCCACAAGATCAACGCGACGTTCTTTTTGGACCTGTTTCCCGGGCTTATCGAGCCATTCTACAAATTTCCCATAGAACCCTCTCTACTTGCGGCTCTAATCGCTCTCGTCATTTTTACTGTGCCCCTCTTTGAGGCGGGGATCGGGCTGCTGCTGTTGTTTTTCCCTCGCCAAAGACGGCTCACGATACTCATGGCCTTCATCATGCTTGTCGTGGTGCTCATCTGTCTCGTTTTAGAGGGCGATACCTGGAACCTGATCGTCTGGCCATGGAACATCTATCTCTTCCTGCTCGTATTCATGCTGTTGTCCAAATCTGCCCCTGTCGATAATAAGGTACGGTTCGGATTCGATGCAGCGACGCTTGCCACGATCGCGCTATTTTCCATTGCCCCCGCGCTGGCTCTTTTCGGCTGGTGGCATTCCTATCCCTCGTTCAAGCTCTATTCCGGGAACACTAAGAGAGCCGAAGTGATGCTCTCGGAGCATGAACCATTGACAGGTCTGCCGAACAACCTCGGACAATTGGTCGGTCGCGCACGGAGACTATCATTGGTCGACTGGACGGCCCATGAGTTTGAGCTTGTCGTCTATCCGGAAGCATATGTATTCCGGAGGGGAGCGAAGGGATTGTGTCCCTACTTGAGCGATAGGCAACACACATTACTGCGTATTTATGACCAACCGGCATTTAACCGGATCGGCCAGACCTATCAGGACTTTCCATTGTGTGCGGCAGAATCGAACTAGCGGGCTGTTGAGAAAGTCCGCCGGCAGAAGGAGGGATGGCCCGATGAGTTCCCTTATGCTCGCGCAACGCGCGGCCCCAGCTGGGGCCGCGCTCGACGCCGCAGACAAAACCTCCTCATGCCTTTTTGGCCTACGCATTGACATGAAGAGAAGAATGGGAAGCTGTGAACCATTCTTTATTTCCTTATAATGAGCTCCATGGCACAGAACCAGCGAGAATTTACACCGACACCCTGGCTCCGCAGTCCACATTTCATGACAGTGTTCCCGGGCTATTGGCCTCGCCGGAGACTCCTGACCGGCGTCCCAACCGAGTCGCGGCTTTTTACCACCGAGCCGCACACCCAGTTACTCGGTCATTGTCACTGGCAACCCCACCGCACAGCCTGCCAGACCCTGGTCCTCGTGCACGGCCTGGAAGGCTGCAGCGAGTCGCATTATATGAGAGGTATCGCGGCAAAGGCCTATCGCGCTGGCTGCAATGTCATCCGTATGAACCAACGGACTTGTGGCGGCACTGAGCACCTCACGCCGACCCTCTACAATAGCGGGTTGAGTCTGGACTATCGGGCCATTGTCCAGGAATTAGCCCGCATCGATGGACTTGATCGCATCTGGCTCGCCGGCTATTCGATGGGGGGAAATCTCATCCTGAAAGCGGCAGGAGAAATCGGCGCTTCAGACAAATCCCTGGCCGGCGCGATTGCCGTCTGTCCCAATATCGACCCCCCGCAATGCGTCGAGGCCTTGGAGCAGCCACGCAATTGGGTATACCACAGGCATTTTCTCGTGGAGTTAAAGGCCCGCTTGCGGCGCAAAGCGACGCTCTTTCCCGGCAAGTGGGATCTTACGGATCTCGCGAGCATCGCCAGGCTGAGGGACTTCGACGATCGCTACACTGCCCCTGACGGAGGGTACGCCAGCGGCGCCGATTACTACCAGCGGACCGGTGCGCACCACGTGATCGGCGATCTCGCCGTTCCCACCCTTATCATTACGGCACAGGACGATCCTTTTATTCCCTATGCCATGTTCACAGGGCCTCTGATTCAGCGCCACCCGAAGATCCGGGTGCTTGCGCCGCGCTACGGAGGGCATTGCGGGTTCTTTCGTTGGGGACAGAAGGGAGAAGATCCCTATTGGGCGGAGAATCGGATTGTGGACTTCGTGCAAGGGCAAAAATAAGGAAAAGCCGCAGTCATCGACTGAAGATCCTTGATCTTGTGCTGAAAGGCAAGCGGATGAGATAATAAAACCCATAAACCAACTTTGTCGAGTCATTCCTTCCTATGACTTCGTTGGTGGAGCAAGGAAAATATCCCTTGATGAACCCACCGACCTTTCTACTCCTCCTCCTCGGTTTCTTGCTAGCATCGGGTTGTACCGGAGGATCCGGGACCGTACAGGAACTCGCCTCGCCCGATCCCGGGCAGGACCACTGGGCGATTGCCTCCTACTACAGTCGCGAGGCAGCAGTGTCACGTCAGCAGGCTGAGGAAATGACCAATCGATTAGCGATTTATGAACGGCTCTTCGGACCTGAAT